>Ga0209828_1000209_pt1 | contig 56237 bp, 45 predicted proteins | sample MaitaG_FD_187429 | JGI IMG/M metagenome (GOLD analysis project Ga0209828, IMG submission 187429) | Marine algal microbial communities from Maine, USA - Maine_Asex2 metaG (SPAdes) (version 2) | ecosystem: Host-associated > Algae > Red algae > Unclassified | place: Maine, USA | collected 2015-01-05
CATTAATAGGGTCTGTATTATCAGTTACTGTTTGGTTATCACCTTCAAAATCTTCATCGTTTGTAAGCACATTACCAGATACTGGTTGGTCTATCAACGTATTGTTGATGTCTGCAATAGCATCTGTACAGTTAGTTAGTATTTCTGCATTAACTGTTGTAGAACAGCCATTAGCATCTAATACTGTAACAGTATAGTTACCTTGGACAAGATCCGTGAATGTTCCACTTGTTACATAATTTGCTCCATTATCAATGGAGTAAGAATAAGGAGATATTCCGCCAGCACCTTCAATAGTTATTGAGCCAAATCCTTCACAGACAATATCATCCTGTGCTGTAATAGATGCAGATACATTTGTATCAGGTTCAGTAATAGTTGCAGAGTCTGTTGTTGTACATCCATTAGCATCCGTAATTGTAACTGTATATGTACCAGCAACGACGTTTATTAAATCTTCAGTAGTAGTTCCGTTGTTCCAAGTAAATGTATATGGCGCAGTTCCACCATTAACAGCTAAGTCAAGGGATCCAGTAGCGTCTTCTTTACATAGTATATTAGATACTGCAATAGCCGAGCTTAAAACGTTAGGCTCATTAATAGTTATTGTTGTACTAGTGTCGCATAATGTTGTTGTGTCTGTTACCGTTATAGTATAGTCACCAGCAGGTAGATTACTAACCGAAGTTGTTGTATCAGGGATAGAGTCCCAAGCGTATGTAAAGTTACCCGATCCACCAGTTACTGTAGCGGTCACACTACCATTACTTTCTCCAAAGCAGACAGCAGGAGTAGAAGTTCCTGTAACTGAAAGGTTATTACAAGAACCAGGATTTACAGTTACAGTTGTACTATCTGTACAGTTGTTAGCATCTGTTACAGTAATAGTGTAAGAGCCGGCAGAAAGTCCAGTAATTGTGTCTGTAGTTTGTCCACCAAGAGACCAAGAGTAAGTGTATGGTTCTACACCACCAGTTACTACAGCAGTAGCAGTACCATCTCCAGTAGCAGGACCTGATTCATCAGTAGTTGTAGCTGTAACATTTAATGCATTACTAGGTTCTGTAATGGCTATAGTTTCTTCAACAGCTAAACAAACCGTACCATCAATAGTTATATTAACAGAATATACACCAGCCGGTAAATTAGCAAGTGTACTAGTTGTTACACCAGTATCTACTTGACCTGAAGACCAAGTAAAAGTAAATGTAGCACTTGGATTAGCGTTAGAGCTAGCAGTTACTGTTCCAGAACCAGTTGTATCACCAGTGCAAAGTACATCTGTAATATTAGTTATATTAATTTCTGCATCACACGTATTAACACATTCTATTACCACGCTTTGTGTTAGTTTGCAATTGTTTGTATCTGTAACAGTTACACTGTGCGTACCATCTGGCAAGCCAGTAGCTGTTGCAGTAGTTTGATTGCCAGCAGAAGGACTCCATTGATAGGTGTAATTTGGAGTTCCACCAGATACAATAGCGGTAGCTTGACCATTGTTACATCCTTGAGACGTTGTAGCATCAACTTTAGTTATATTTAAACTAAGAGGGCTAGTAGGTTCAGAAATAGTAGCACTTAAAGACCTTACACATCCATTATCATCGGTTATAGTTACGTTATACGCACCAGCTATAACATTAGATAAATCTTGTGTAGTAGAGTTCCCAGTATCATTCCAAACGTATGAGTAAGGTTCTGTGCCACCTATTACTGTAATATCTATGCTACCTGTAGCCTCGCTATTACATGCAACATCGGTTACAGTTGTTACTGTTGCCGTAAGCACAGGTTGATTAACAGTAATTATTTGAGTATGATCAGTAATTAGATCACACTCATCTGTTGCAGTCCAAGTTCTTGTTATTGTAAAGTTTCCTGTACATACATCTCCACTACTAATTTCATTGAAAGTTACAATCGCTGAACCACAATCATCTGTAGCGGTTAGTGTTTCGGCAGTAGGTATTGTATCTGGGGTTACAGTAGTATTGGCTGGTAGTGTTTCAACAAAAGTTGGAGCCAAATTATCTTCTATAGTAAGTAAGGCAGTTGTAGTAGCTGTATTTCCACAAGAGTCTGTAGCAGTAAATGTTACGGATGTAGAACCTGCTCCAGAACATACATCATCTGTGAGACCAGTATAATTATTGGTATAAGTAACATTACAACTACCAACAACTGTAGAATTAGCTCCATTATTTAACCAATTATTAATCGCAGTTGTATTATTTGCTGCGTCACATTCAAGCGTTAAATTACTAGCCGAAATATCGATTTGTAAATTAGAATTTAAACCAATATTTAAAGAGCCTTCAATTTCATTTCCAATGCACGGTCCATCTGTTTCAAAACCATTAATAAGATCTATTTTAAAAACATCCAAAGAAATTGCTCCAATTCCAGTAATTGTAGAGTCAGTAAAACTTATAACAGGGTTACAATCTGGTGTATTGAAATCAGCACAATCCGCACTTGCTAATAAATCGAAATTTAGAGTCAAAAGTATATCATCAAAATTAACACCTTGAGGCAAGTCACCAATAGTCCATCTAATAGCTCCGTTAGGAACAATACTAGGATCAAAAAATGGTACACTTGTAGTTGTTGCAGGAGCAAAAACCTGTGTTTGAATACTACCAGGAACATAATCTGCTGTACTTGGTAATGGCATTATTAATTCAACACCTGTTAAGTCTTCTGAACCAGAATTAATAATATCGAGTTCAAAATTAATAGCTTCTCCAATATTTACAGTAAAAGGCTCTACAATTCCAGTATCACCATCAATACTATTAACTGATAATATTCCAGTTGAAGATGGCACAAATGCGTCAATAGCAAATACTATATTGTAAATAATATAAACATCCTGTGTAGAACCATATCTAAAGCTTGTTGTAGTTTGCGAATTTTTAATTATAGAATTGCCAGTATTATTAATATTAAACATACTAATGTCCATTCCCGTGTTATTTAATAAATTGGGAGATCTAGCATTACCGCCAGTTTCTATGGAAGAATTGAAAAAATTAAGTGTAGTATTACCAGAATGACTAAGAGGAGTCCATTCATCGAAAACAGGATCAATATTTGTTTCAATAGTACCATTATTATTTTTATCTTCCCATATTTCAAAATAATCGCCTGCCAAACTTACATCACCTTCTGATGCGACAAGACCAAGTTTTAAGTTTACAGGACCATTAGCGACAGCATTAAAACCACTAACCTCTAATATATCACTTGTATCTACAGCACCATTTAAATATGCATAACCATCAAAGACTGAGACATCTCTCCAGTTCATTAAAGTATTCTCATAAACCACTACCATAGACCAACCTCCAGAATACCCTACTGCACCACCGTTACCTGTAGATAAAGCCATATCAGCAGCAAAGTAAGCTCCAATACCATTGGCTTTAACTATATTTGTAACTTCTGCATACGCAGCATAGATGTTATCATCTCCAGGGTAAAAAATATCATTTGGATTGGCTATTATAGTTTGATAACTTGATTGATCTTGATGTCTAAATTTTATAGTTCTTTTGTTTAAATTAGTTTGTGAACCATTGGTTCTTGCAGACCAATATAAGCCAGCGTAGATTACATTAGAACATTCGGGTATTGCTCCATTTTCTTCACTAAAGTTTAATGTCGCGGATGATGAATTAGTTGTGGGAAAACTATTTCCATCTGCATCCACCTGAATCATAACATTAAAATTATTATTTCTAGTATTACTGTAGTTTTGAAGTGTAAGATTAGTATTACCTATTAAGGTAAAATCTCCTTTAATACTATAAACGTTTTGTCCTGGTGTTGCTGTAGAAGTTCTTTGCGTAAATGGAACTCTAACTTGACTATATAAATTGTTTAAACTAAAAACGCATATACAGGTTATGACTAAAAACTGTATAAATTTATTTGTATAAATTTTCATATTCAATTTTTTTTTTTTTTATTGTGGTAATTGTTTAGTGTAGTATTGTTTTGCGACAAGTTGTAAACAATTTAAAGTATGCAATTTAGCATTTTTTTTAAATTCTGATTCATAAATATAATAGATATATTTTAAATTTTTAAATTGCGCTAGTTTAGAACAATCTATTATATCTAAATTAAAGTTTGATTTTGAAATTTTAATAATAATCATTTCGACCGAGTCGGAAAAAGTGAATGTGGTATTTAATTCTTCAATATTATTACTAGTAACTCTAATTAATTTAACTGTATTTTCTTTGTTGTAAATTTTAATATCTTGTGGTTGTAAATATGCAACACCTACTTTTCCACTTGTAGCGAGATATTTAAAATTATCTAGATATTTATTCTTTAAAAATTGAGGACTGTCAATATCTGAAAAATCAAGCTTAATTAAATCTTGAGAAAAACTTAATTGTAATGCTAAACATACAACGATTGATAAGATTAATTTTTTCATATTATAGGATTTTATATTTTTATTAAATTATTATATTACTTAAAAGCTTAGAATTTTAAATTAATGAGTGCTGAGTTTAATTTTTGATAAACTTAAAAATTATGAGAAAAAGAGATGTATATTTCATAAAATAATAACTTGCAAAATAAATTACAAATAAATCTTTTAGAGTACGGTAATATTTTCTTTATTAAAATCATAAAGTATTTAGCTCATTATTTAAACTATTATTTTTAACTATAAGAAAATTTTACCATTCACAGAATTAATTAGGTTAAAGTTAAGTTTCGGCATAATTAACATAATTTATTAAAAATCTACTTTCATTAATCCTGCAAATAAAAACGTTTGAAACCACATATTCTCATTACAAAAGACTAATATATATAAATATTCGACAAAATGCAATTAAAAGCGATTAAAGTTTTTAAAGTAATTTATTTAATTACACATTCCAAATCTTGTTGGGAGAACAAATTACTCGCTTTTAATCGTCTAATAAAAAGAGAGAAATAAATGATGCATATTTAGTACCCAATTATCTTAAAAATAAATCTATAATTACTGAATTAATTTTTTGTACTTCTTAAAACAGAAACAAATTAATAGCTGGTACTTTTATTAGAAATTTTGGGCATAATAAGCTAGAAATTCAATTTTCAAATCGGCTCTACAATTTTTTTTGGGGAAACACTTATACTGATTATCGAAAATCGTTAAGAATTTCTGGAAAGCATTATGTTATTTGTCCATAATTAGAAACTTACTAATTTCGTAAATGAGTATGACGACATACCTATAAAAAAGTTTATTACATCTGGATTTTTAAGTATTGATTTGAAAATAGATAGATTGTAGAAATTCAAGTAGAGGTTATATAAAAAAAATGTATTTCTAAAACATTTAAAATAATGCTTACAATACAATATATTTGTGATGAAAAACATTAGAAATGACCAAAAAAGTAAATCAAAATTACACCTATATAAATAGAGAATTAAGTTGGCTACAATTTAACGCTAGAGTTTTGCAAGAGGCATCAGATGAGAATGTTCCGTTAATTGAACGCTTACGTTTTTTAGGCATTTTTTCGAATAATTTAGATGAATTTTTTAAAGTGCGTTATGCTACAGTAAAGCGAATAGACGAAGCAGGTAAAGCAGGTAAAAATCAATTAGGTGGTATTAAAGCTTCAGATTTATTAGACATTATTACCAAAACGGTAATTAAGCAACAAACAGAAAGTTTAAATATTTTAAGCGCCATTCAAACTAAGCTAAAAGCTGAGGGTATTTTTATTGTTAAAGAAAATCAAATCAGTGCAAGTCAGAAAAAATTTATTAAAAATTATTTTATACAAAATGTAAGCCCAGCACTAGTTACTATAATTTTAAACGATGAGATTAGGATACCTAATCTAAAAGATAGTGCGGCTTATCTTGCTATTAAAATGTCTTTAGAAAATGAAAAAAACCAATATGCACTTATAGAAATATCCAAAAATATGGATCGTTTTGTTGTACTTCCAAAAGAAAGAAACAAAAATTCAATAATAATGTTAGACGATCTTTTGCGCTATTGTTTAGATGATATCTTTAATATTTTCGATTATAAAACTATTTCTGCGCACATGATAAAAATTACACGTGATGCCGAACTTGATCTTGAAAGCGATTTAAGCAAAAGCTTTATGGAGAAAATTAGTGATAGTGTTAAAGATAGGCAAGATGGAGAGCCCGTTCGTTTTGTTTACGATAAAACTATCGATAAAAGCACTTTATTTTTTTTGATGGAAAAAATGGGAATTCAAAGCTCAGATAGTATTATTCCAGGAGGAAGATATCACAACAGGAGAGATTATATGAGTTTTCCAAGTTTAGGAAGAACAGATTTATTGTATAATAAAATAATAGCTTTACCAGTAAAAGGCTTAAGTTTAGAAACTAGTATATTTAAAGCTATTGCAAAAAAGGATTATTTACAATACACACCATACCACACCTTTGCATACACCGTGAAATTTTTAAGAGAAGCAGCTTTAGATCCTAATGTTAAAACCATAAAAATTACCATTTATAGATTAGCACAAATTTCTCATGTTGCTAGTTCCTTAATTAATGCAGCAATTAATGGCAAAAAAGTGACTGTTTCTATGGAAATTCAAGCACGTTTTGACGAGCAAGCAAATATTGATTATGCAGAACAAATGCAGCGTGAAGGCGTTAAACTTATTTTTGGTGTTCAAGGCCTAAAAGTACACTGCAAAATGTGTTTAATTGAAAGAGAAGAAAACAATAAATTGGTACGTTATGGGTTTATAAGTACAGGTAATTTTAACGAATCTACAGCCAGAATATACACAGATTATACTCTATTTACAGCTAATCAAAAAATTCTTAAAGACATAAGTAAACTATTTCACTTTTTTTCTGTTAATTATAAAGTATATAGGTATAAACATATTATTACCTCGCCACATTACACTAGAAATTCATTCTTTAATTTAATAGATAATGAGATTAAAAACAAAAAAGATGGAAAACCAGCTTACATTAGATTGAAAATGAATAGTATATCTAGTTACAAAATGATAGATAAACTATACGAAGCAAGTTCTGCGGGTGTAAAAATAGAGATGATAGTTCGTGGTATATGTTGTCTTGTTCCTGGCGTTAAAGGAATGAGTGAAAACATTACAGTAGTTAGTATTATTGATAAGTTTTTAGAACATACTAGACTCTATGTATTCTGTAATAATAATGAGCCAAATGTATACATATCTTCTGCAGATTGGATGACAAGAAACATAGAAAATAGAGTAGAAGTTAGCTGTCCTATTTTAGACAAAAATATAAAAAATGAATTAATTGACACCTTTAACATATGTTGGAAAGACAACGTTAAATCTAGAATTTTAGATAAAACACAAACCAACGCTTACAAGTTAAATAAAAATAAAAAAATAAGAGCTCAGTTTGAAACTTACAACTATTATAAAAACCAATTAAATTAATGCTTAAAATACTTAAATACGCTGCAATAGATATTGGGTCTAACGCTGTAAGACTCCTTATTTCTAGTATTATAGAAGAAAAAAATAAGCCGCCACGATTTAAAAAAATATCACTAGTAAGAGTGCCAATTCGTTTAGGCGCAGATGTATTTGTAAAGGAAGAAATTTCTAAAGAAAATACTAGTAGAATGTTAGATACAATGCAAGCTTTTAAATTACTCATGAAAACACATCGAGTAGATAAATATAAAGCATGCGCAACATCTGCTATGCGGGAAGCAAGCAACGGTAAAGAAGTATCAGCTTTAATTAAAAAATCTACAGGAATAACAGTAGATATTATTGATGGAGAAGAAGAAGCCACAATTATAGCAGCAACAGATTTAAGTACATTTATAGACGAAAATAAAACTTACTTATATGTAGATGTTGGAGGCGGTAGTACAGAATTTAGTATCATCCATAATGGAGAGAAAACAACATCAAGATCATTTAAAATTGGTACCGTTCGTTTGCTAAACGATATTGTAAAAAAAGAAACTTGGTTAGACTTAGAACAATGGGTAAAAAAAGAAACAAAAAAACACGATAAAATAGAAGTTATAGGTTCTGGTGGAAACATAAATAATATTTTTAAATCTTCTGGAAAAACTCTAGGCAAGCCGCTTACTTACTTTTATTTAACATCCTATTATAATATGCTGCAAAGCTATTCTTATGAAGAACGAATAACAGAACTCAACATGAATCAAGATAGAGCAGATGTAATAATACATGCAACTAGAATTTACCTATCTGCAATGAAATGGAGTGGATCTAAAGATATTTATGTCCCAAAAATAGGATTAGCAGACGGAATAATAAAAAGCATGTATAAAGAAACCGTTTTAAGCCATACAAAGTTAAAATGATACAATTTATCTTTTTATTGTTTAATTTATATAAAAAAAAATTATATTAGCACATCTTTTAAAATAAATAAAAAAGTTTAAAAATATAAAACCAACTTTTTATGAAAAAAATAGTACTTATCCTAGCCTTTGTAATGTTTTCAATTTATGGATTTTCACAAAATGCTTTATATGGTGTTCGTGCTGGATATAACATCTCAAATCTAGATTTTGAGCCAACAACAGGCGATTTTGATAATACGCATAGAAATGGTTTTGCAATTGGTTTTTTTGCTGAATATAGCTTGATTACAAACTTATCTTTAGCACCAGAAATTCAATTTTCTGCTGAAGGAGCAAAAGAAGAAGTTCTTAGATTAGATTACATACAAATGCCAATTTTTTTTAAGTATAAAATAATTGAAAAATTATCTATTGGTTTAGGTCCTCAAATAAGTTTAAAAGGACATGATTACAAAGATGGACTTAAGAATCTAGCGTTTTCTGGTGTTGCAGGCCTTGAATATATGATTTCAGATGAGTTATTTTTAGACCTTAGATATTCTTATGGATTAACAAATATCTTTGATAAAGAAACAAATTTAGAAGCTAAAAATAATAATATGCAAATAGGAGTTGGTGTTAAATTTTAACCAGATTAAATTTTATAAAAACAAAAATCCAATACGAAAGTATTGGATTTTTTATGTTTAATTTTTTTATTTTTAACCGTGAATAGTTTCACTCATACTTAAACCTTGCATTATATTAGCTTCAAAATCTAAAAGTGATTGCCATTTTTCTTCTACTTCTTTTCTATCGCCATATTGTCTAGCAAAGCCTAAAAACATTGTGTAGTGGTTGGCTTCGCTTATCATTAATTTTCTGTAAAACTCAGCTAACTCTTTATCTTCTAGTTCCTCACTAAGTAATCTAAATCGCTCACAACTTCTAGCTTCAATTAATGCAGCATATAATAATCTATGCACTAATTGTGTTGTTCTACTGCCTCCTTTTGGAAAAAACTGACGCAATTTTGCAACGTATTCGTCTTTTCGGTCTCTACCTAAAATCCAACCATTTTTTAAAATTAAATCGTGCACCATTTTAAAATGGCTAATTTCTTCTTTTACTAAAGCTACCATCTCTTGTACCAAATCTGTATATTCAGGAAAGCTTACAATTAGAGAAATAGCAGTACTTGTTGCCTTTTGCTCGCAAAAAGCATGGTCTGTTAAAATGTCTTCGATATTTTTTTCTACTATATTTACCCAACGTGGATCTGTTGGTAGTTTTAGTCCTAGCATATTTAATGATAAAAGTTATTATTATTTTCCATCAATTTATATTCAAAACTACCATTTTTATCTATAATGAGCTCATAAAAAAGGCAATCTCCAGTAGTATCTACTGTACAAAGAGGAAAAGCTATTACAACTTTATTTTCCTCTAAAGTTTTTTCATAATCTATATATGTAGGGTTCATAATAAGTTTTTTAACTTTTCTAACAAACGCTTCACTGTGTTCTTCTAATGATCTTTTATAAATGTCTTTCTTAAATATCTCTTTTAGAATCTTTATACACTGTCACTTTAGAGACAAAATCGTAGTAATATTTTCTATGGTGAATAGAGTCTTCATCGTACTCAATAGAAACATATTCTTTAATATGCCTAAGATATCTAATTTTAACTCTAAACCCATTGCCAAGAATTGTATCAGTATTAATCTCTGTATGAGTTTCTGGAATATACTCAACCTTCTCAGAAAAAGAATCCAACAATTTATGTTCCTTTAGAACTTCGGTATTAGATTTATGGACACGATCTTTACCATCGCAACCAACAATTGCAAAGCATATAATTTGTAATATAAAGAAAATGTTTCTCATTTTAAGATTATAAATTTCATCTAAATTAAGCAATTATTGATAACCAAATCTTGGCTCTTATGTCTATAAGCGAAGCGGTCTTTAGTCTTTTTTACAAATCCAAATCAAATGTTTTCCTCAACAACTCAATATTAGGATTTTTTTCTTTTAGTTTTTCGTATTTTTCATCTGGAGTGTATGCAAATTTCTTTTGCATGTCTTCATTAACCTTAATATCTAAGTAAATATCGTAATTTTTAAGTTCTTTTCTAAGAAATTGCAGCAAATCGAAAGATTGTCTTTCAACTTCTACTTTATTTGTAGCATTAGGGAAGGTTAAATGTATAGTTGTTCCTTTTAACTTAGGTTGGTCTATAGATAATATAGCAGCAAGATTCATTTTACCTTCTGCTTCAATTTGCATTACAAAAGTATTCCAAACTTTTGTTAATTCATCTTGAGAAAAAGGTTCTTTAGGCAAGTCCTCTTCGTTAACAACAACATTCATTTGTTTTATATCGTGCTCTTTTTTGGCACGAATACTTTTTAAAGATAAACCAGAGGTACGTTTAGTATTACTATTTAAAACAATTTTTGGTTTATTAGGCGTGGGTGTTGTAATTTGTTTAGGCGAAGGAGCAGCAACATCTTGCTGTTTGTTTTCTATAACATTTTTAGGATAATTAATTGTAGACTCTGTTGGTTTTTTTACAGGAACTGGAGTAATACCAAGGCGTTTAAAATAAGATGGCGGAATTATAAACCGACTACTATTTTTTTTTTCTCCATCAAAAGTGATAGAGGCAAGTTGCATGAGACAAAGTTCAACTAACAGTCGTTGGTTTTTACTAGATTTATATTTTAAATCTGTATCGTTGGCTAATTCAATACCTTTTAAAAGAAAATCTTGAGAGGCCTTTTTAGATTGCTTTAAATATTTTTCTTTGGTTGTATCTCCAACTTCTAACAACTTAATAGTTACAGGATTTTGGCAAACCAATACATCTCTAAAATGTGACGCTAAGCCAGCAATATAATGGTGTCCATCGAAACCTTTAGAAAGCGTGTTGTTAAATTGTAGTAATAATTCTGGTATTTTATTCTCTAATATTAAATTTGTACTAGTAAAATACGTTTCGTAATCGAGTACGTTTAAATTTTCTGTAACAGCTTGTCTTGTTAGATCTTTGCCAGAAAAACTAACCACACGATCAAAAATAGATAAAGCATCACGCATGGCTCCATCTGCTTTTTGAGCAATAATATGAAGGGCATCATCTTCTGCATTCACGCCTTGTTCTTTAGCAATAAATTTCAGGTAGTTTTTAGCATCTTTTACTGTAATACGCTTGAAGTCGAAAATCTGGCAACGCGATAAGATGGTTGGTATAATTTTATGTTTTTCGGTAGTTGCTAAAATAAAAATACAATGCTTTGGAGGCTCTTCTAAGGTTTTTAAAAAAGCATTAAATGCAGATTGAGAGAGCATGTGTACTTCATCTATAATATACACCTTGTATTTTCCAACTTGAGGCGGAATACGCACTTGATCTGTAAGGCTTCTGATATCGTCTACCGAGTTGTTTGATGCAGCATCCAATTCAAAAATATTAAAAGCATAATCTTCTTCACTCGTCTCTGTACCATCGCTATTAATCATTTTAGCAAGAATACGTGCGCAACTGGTTTTACCAACACCGCGAGGGCCTGTAAATAATAAAGCTTGTGCTAAATGGTTGTTTTCAATGGCATTAAGTAAGGTATTTGTAATAGCAGATTGTCCAACAACGTCTTTAAACGTTTGTGGTCTATACTTTCTGGCAGATACTACAAAATGTTCCAATTTATGCTGAACTCGTTTAAGCATCTATAGATGCTATTAAAAATTAATTATTAGAATAACAAAGTTAGAAATTCAATTAAGAATTAAGAATTTTAAGCTTGAAATTTAGTAGGAGTTATTAACAAAAATTTACACTAATAATCCTTTAGCTTTACTTAACTTTAAAAAAAAAACAGCTAACTTCGTTTAGCGTATGATAATATTGGAAACGATTTCATATCAACGACATAAACAAACCTTTAAAAACAAACTTTAAATGTAATTATAAAATAAGTAAATCGCCTTATCGCGCTTGTGCTGAATTAATTTCAGCATCCTAGTAATTTAACCTAGTCGTTAATTGAAAAAGATACTGAAACAAGTTCAGTACAAGTGAGGAAAGTCTGGACACCATAGTGCAATATAGTGGTTAACAGCCATCAACCGTGAGGTTAGGAAAAGTGCAACAGAAAGTATGTACAGGTCATGCTGTAGTGAAACCAGGTAAACTCTATATGGTGCAATGCCATGTAAACTAGCGTTTAAGTGTGCACGCACGAGCTAGAGGGTAGGCAGCTAAAGTGTATTGGTAACAATACGCGTAGATAAATGATAAGGTAGTTTTGGTCTTGTTTAGAGAGAGGTCTTAAAACAAGTTCAAGATGAACAGAATCCGGCTTATAGATTTGCTTAACTAAACAAGTCCTTTGAAAATTTCAAAGGACTTTGTTTTTGTGTTCTAAGCTTTTTATTTCTTCGTAGGCAGCAATGCAAAATAAAAATAAAATAGATTTCTGCTTTCGCAGGAATTAAAAAATGTAAATAATCTCGTTATAGCGAGAAGAGATGAAAATGTGATGTGGGCTATATCATTAATATTAAGGTAAACAATAAACAGATTATCACGCTTTTTTTCTAATGAAAAAGCTCATAATGACTCCTTTTTACTTTCTTTTACTAATATTGGTGTTTTTACCAATATGCTTCAGTAAAAAAAATTTATAAAATATCTGTTGGTTAATAAACCAACACATAGACTAAATTATAAGTAATAACACCTGCTAATTTCTGTCTTTGTTATCTCGAAAGAGGCGCGACAGAAGAATCTTTAATGTAAAACATTTTTTTAAATTAATGTTAGACATTTCTCGCTATGCTGCTAATGGCAGTATAACATTTTTTTTTCTTAGTCTGCCTTAGGCAGTTTATAAAAGCTAAACATATTACCACCATAACTTTTAGAATGGCTAAAATTTTCTAAGTGCGAAATATCTGTATGTTTAGAATGCTCAACAATTAATAAACCGTTTTCTTCTAATAATTTATTTTTAAAAATAAGTTCTGGAATTTTAGAGAATAGATCAACAGTAAAATCGTAAGGAGGATCGGCAAAAATAACGGTTGCTTGGGTTTTGCTTTTTTCTAAGAATTTAAATACATCACTTTTTATGGTTTGTATAGGCATGTCGAAGCTTTTGGCAGTTTGGTTAATAAACTTAATGCAACCATAATCTACATCTACACACGTAATATTTTTAGTGCCACGAGAAGCAAATTCATAACTTATACTACCAGAGCCTGCAAATAAATCTAATACAGAAACATCTTCAAAATAATAGAGATTGTTTAAAATATTAAACAACGATTCTTTTGCCATATCTGTAGTGGGCCGAATGGGCAGCTTTTTGGGAGCTTTAATTTTTCTTCCTTTAAATTCTCCTGAAATTATACGCATTTAAAAACGATTTAAAAGTGTGAAATGTGAGTGGTTGTTTTTTATTTTTTTTGTTATAGAAAAAACATCTTTTCTACTCCCAAAAGCTATATGTCTAACATACTTGTAAAGTATATTGTAAAGTGAATCGTTTTCTGTAATGTCGCCTAACAAAACGGTTTCAATTATCTCTGGATTGAGATCTAATTGCTCTGCTGTAAACAATACATAATATATAAAATCTTTGGGTGTTTGGTATTCAAAAGTATTATAAAGAGTTAATGTATTTTTTTTTGTTACAATTATTTCAAAATGATTAGCATTAACATGAATGTACATTTTGTTTTCGTTAGCATTCTTTTCTTGCGCTAGAATCTCTTCAATTAAAACTGTAGAGTAGTGCTTGTATGTAAAATCTCCAAAACGTTCGTAAATGTAATTGTTTACGTTTACATACGGTACGTAAACGTTTATGGTTTCGTTTACAGAAATTTCATCGAAGGTTATAAAATCTGTTTTAAGTATTTTAGAGTTTAGCTTTAGGTAATCTGCAATAGCGTCTTCATTAAACAATGGTTTTGGAACTAATGTTGCTAATTTATTTATATGTATAACTTGTACATTATCAAATTCTTGGCTTAACCATTCTTGAGTATTAAAGGCATGCTTTACAGCATCTAATAGACTAAAAGGAGTTGCTTTTTTATCGAAAGTAATATGTTCAATTTTAAAAACCGAATGGTCTTGAGTGTTTAGAATACAAAAAGAAAGTCCATTCAAACTTATTTGAATGGACAATACTTTATGTGTAATATGTTTAATAATTTTAGTTTTTAATTGGATCATAGACTTTAGGCCAATTCCCATTTGTTTTAACTTCTTCCATAGAACCAATTTTAATAGCATCACCATTTATTTCTTCTACAGAAAAGGTGTTTTCTTCTTTCTTTACTAAATCTTTAGGTTGATCGTGTAAAATATCTTTTTTCATGCCAACAGCTTCAAAAACAGGTAACATTTTATCCTCTTCTTTACCAATTTCACCAGCTTGCAATTTAAATTTTGTACCGTCTTTTGCAAAAGGTATATTCATCATTGTTTTATAACGACTAGATTTTTTAAACAAAGAATCTTTAACAGCAACAAAATCCAGAGTATCTACTATTGTAATTTCTTTAAAATACTTAATTCCACCATAAGTTTTTGTTTTTTCTTTATCTAAAACGGTAGAATCTCTACGTTCAATAATCGCAAACTTACCAGTTTCTATAAATTTAATTAATGTGTCGTAGTTACCAGTAAATTTTCCTTTTACTTCTTTATATGCTAATTGCGAATCTCTAATATCTACTAGATTCTTAATTACTAAAGCATAACGGTCTTTTTTAATGTTGTGAAATTTAATTTCATCGTAAACAGAATTGAAGGTTAAATACCCTAAAGCAAAAATACCTATCCACAGTAAAATACTAATAGGTGCTTTTAACTTATTAGGAATAAACTTATCTATAGCCCAAACAATAACAATTGTAAAAGCAATTACAAATATAACACCGATAATTATCCACATATTTAATTAAATTTAGTTAATGGTCTATGGCAAATCTACAATTTTTTTTTGTTCGTAAAAACCGATAAGAGTAAAAATCATTTATATATTTGAATTATTCTTAAATTCTTAATTATATTAATGACGTCTCCACAATTTTATTCCCTTATAAAACAGCATTTTCCATTTGTACCAACGGCGAAACAAAATATATTATTATTACAACTTTCCCAATTTATTTTTAGAGATAATAATAGTGATGTTTTTTTATTAAAAGGTTACGCTGGAACTGGAAAAACAACAATTATAGGCACAATTGTAAATAATTTATGGCATGCAAAAAAGAGTGCTATACTAATGGCGCCAACAGGTAGGGCAGCAAAAGTAATTAGCAATTATTCTAAAAAGCAAGCATATACAATTCATAAAAAAATATATTTTCCTAAAAAAGAAAAAGGTGGTGGCGTAAAATTTGTTTTACAACCAAATAAACATAAAAACACCATTTTTATTGTAGATGAAGCCTCTATGATTCCAGATGCACCATCAGATTCTAAATTATATGTTAACGGTTCTCTTTTAGACGACTTAATGGACTACGTTTATCAAGGTCACAAATGTAAATTACTTTTAATTGGAGATACTGCGCAATTGCCACCAGTTAAATTAGACATAAGTCCAGCTTTAGACGAAACGACTTTAAGTTTAAACTATAATAAAGAGGTTACAAAAATGGAATTAGACGAAGTTATGCGTCAAGGTCAAGATTCTGGTATTTTAGAAAATGCAACTTTATTAAGGGAAACTATTGCTAGTTCTTTTTTCGAAAGTTTTCAGTTTAATATAAAAGGTTTTCCAGATATAGTTAGACTGGTCGATGGGTATGATATTATGGATGCTATTAACAATACCTATAGCACTTTAGGAAACGAAGAAATGGCTATTATAGTACGTAGTAACAAACGTGCAAATTTGTACAACCAGCAAATACGTAGTAGGATTTTATTTAATGAAAACGAGTTATCTACTGGTGATTACCTTATGGTTGTAAAGAATAATTATTTTTGGTTAAAGCCTACTAGTGATGCTGGTTTTATTGCAAATGGTGATATTATAGAAGTATTAGAAATTTTTAGTATTAAAGAATTGTATGGTTTTAGATTTGCAGAAGTAAAAGTACGCATGGTCGATTACCCAAAAATGATACCAATAGAGACAGTTTTATTATTAGATACAATTAATGCTGAAACACCATCTTTGCCTTACGAAGATTCTAACCGTTTATACCAAGAAATACAAAAAGATTACGAAGATGAGACAAGCAAATATAAGATGTATTTAAAAATAAAAAGCAACCCACATTTTAACGCTTTACAAGTAAAATTCTCTTATGCTATTACCTGCCATAAATCTCAAGGAGGGCAATGGAATACCGTATTTGTAGAACAACCATACTTACCAGAAGGTATAAATCGTGATTATTTACGTTGGTTATATACCGCAGTAACTAGAGCTCAAGAAAAATTATATTTAATAGGCTTTAAAGATGATTTTTTTGAAACCGAATAAAAAATCATCTGTTTTTTTAAAAGTCGATAAACAAATTCAAATTTACTTTAGAGTAAATTTGAAGAAAGAGGTGGTTAGAACATTAAAAAGTAGCACATAATTATTATATTGAAAAGAATTATTTAAAATTAATAAATGACGAGTGAAACAATAATTAGTATTTGTCTAGGTATAGGTTTATCTGCATCAGTTGGTTTTCGAGTATTCGTGCCATTGTTTGCATTGAGTCTAACTGCTTACTTAGGCGGTTGGGAATTAAACCAGTCCTGGCAATGGATAGGCAGTTTATCTGCTTTAGTTGTTTTAGGTGTAGCAACTATTGTAGAGATTTTTGCTTACTATATCCCTTATATAGATAATTTGTTAGATTCCGCAGCTATTCCACTTGCGGCTATAGCAGGAACAGCAGTTATGGTATCTACAGTCGCAGATTTAAGTCCAGTAATAACATGGGCTTTAGCAATAATTGCTGGCGGTGGTACTGCAGCTGCAGTTGCTGGTAGTACTGGAGCAACAAGGCTAGCTTCTACAGCGACAACAGGTGGTATTGCAAATCCTATGGTTACAACCGTAGAAACAGGAACAGCAGTTGTAATGTCGGTAGTTTCTATTGTATTTCCTGTAGTTGCTATAGTTTTAGTTTTAATTATTTTATTAATCATATTTAAGCTTTATAAAAAGTTTAAATTACGTAAGGCTTAAATTTAGTTTAAAAATTATATTTTTGAATACTTAATAATCATATTAAAACTTTAGTAAAATAAATGAAAATTATCGCAATGATTCCTGCACGTTACAGTGCCTCTCGTTTTCCTGGAAAACTCATGCAAGATTTAGGAGGTAAACCTGTAATTACAAGAACTTACGAAGCTACAGTTGCTACGCAATTGTTCGATAGCGTAATTGTGGTTACAGATAGCGATATCATTTTTAAAGAAATTGAAAGTATTGGAGGAAAAACTATTATGAGCATTAAAGAGCACGAATGTGGAAGCGACCGTATTGCAGAAGCAGTTGAGTTTATGGATGTTGATATTGTAATAAATGTACAAGGCGATGAGCCTTTTATTGAAGTCGATTCGCTAAAAAAACTAATTCAAGTTTTTAAAGAAGATGTAGAAAACAGAGTTGATTTAGCATCTTTAATGGTTAATATTACTGATGATGAAGAAATAAAGAATCCAAATACAGTTAAAGTTGTTTTAGATCAAAAAGATTTTGCCTTGTATTTTTCAAGAAGCCCAATTCCTTTTTTAAGAGATAAAGCTGTAGCCGTTAAATATTATAAACACAAAGGTGTTTATGCGTTTAGAAAACAAGCTATTTTAGATTTTTATAGATTACCAATGCAAGTTTTAGAAGCCTCTGAAAAATTAGAACAGTTACGATATTTAGAATACGGAAAGCGTATTAAAATGGTAGAAACTAATGTGCAAGGTATAGAAATAGATACACCCGAAGATTTAGAACGTGCGAAAAAGTTGTGGAAATAAATTATAGAAATATAAAAGTAATTGGTTTTGATGCAGACGATACGCTTTGGGTAAACGAAACTTATTTTCGTGATGCAGAAAGTGAATTTGCAAAATTGTTAAGCAGATTTGAAACTGAAAATAAAATAGACCAAGAACTCTTTAAGATGGAAATTAAAAACCTTCCAATTTACGGTTACGGTGTTAAAGGTTTTGTATTATCTATGGTAGAATTAGCTTTAGAATTATCTAATAATACTGCCTTCAATACGACCATAGAAAAAATATTAAAGATTGGTAAAGACATGATTAATAAACCAGTTAAGTTATTAGATGATGTTGAGAAAGTATTAAAAACACTATCTAAAAATTATAGGTTAATTCTAGCCACAAAAGGTGATTTATTAGATCAAGAACGTAAACTTAAAAAATCTGGTTTACTAAAATATTTTCATCACATTGAAGTTTTAAGTGACAAAAAAAAAGAGAATTACAGTAGATTACTTAAACATTTAGATATCGCACCACAACAATTTTTAATGATCGGAAACTCGTTAAAGTCTGATGTTTTACCACTAGTTTCAATAGGAGCAGAGGCTATTCATATACCATTTCATACCACGTGGGCTCATGAAGAAGTTACCGTTAGTCCCAATAAACCTAAAAGTTATAGAACACTTAAAAATTTAAGTGAAGTAATTTCAATATTAAATTAGAAAACAATATTTTTACAATTACAAATAATTGAATGAATTATAAGAATTTTCCAATGGTGTCCAGAGTAATTTTTGGACGAGGTAGTTTTAATGAATTAGAAGAGATTCTCTCTTCTAAGCGGTTAAATGTTAAAGCCCCATTTATATATTTTGTGGACGACGTTTTTAAAGGTAATGCTTGGTTGACCTCAAGAATTCCGTTGGCTTATGGCGATAAATTAATTTACGTCTCTGCAGACAAAGAGCCTGAAACCTCTCAAATAGATGACTTAGTAGAACAAATTATTCTTAACTTTAAAGAATTACCATCTGGTATTATTGGTATTGGAGGTGGAAGCGTTTTAGATGTCGCAAAAGCAGTTTCTATAATGTTAACCAACAATGGTGAAGCAAAAGATTATCAAGGTTGGGATTTAGTAAAAAATCCAGCAATCTATCATGTTGGTATTCCAACCATTTCTGGAACAGGAGCAGAGGTGTCTCGAACTACAATATTAACAGGTCCAGAAAGAAAGCTTGGTATTAATAGTGACTATACACCTTTCGATCAAGTTGTTTTAGATCCAGAATTAACAAAAGGTGTTACTAAAGACCAATGGTTCTATACAGGAATGGATTGTTTTGTACACTGTATAGAATCTTTAAACGGAACTTTTTTAAACGCTTTTAGTCAAACTTATGGTGAAAAAGCATTCTCGCTTTGTAAAGAAATTTTTCTTGAAGATACGTTAAGCGAACAGGACGCTCAAGATAAATTAATGATGGCAAGTTGGCATGGAGGTATGAGTATTGCTTATTCTCAAGTAGGTGTTGCCCACGCTTTAAGTTATGGTTTAGGTTATTTGTTAGGTGTTAAACATGGTATTGGTAATTGTATAGTGTTCGATCATTTACAAGAATATTATCCAGAAGGCGTTGCTATGTTTAAAGCCATGAAGGAAAAGCACAATATTGTATTGCCTCAAGGCATTTGTAAAGATTTGTCTGATAAAGAGTTTGATATCATGATAAATGTTGCTTTAAGCCTAGAACCACTTTGGGAAAATGCTATTGGTAAACAATGGAAAAAAGCCATTACTAGAGAAAAACTTAAAGCACTCTACCAAAAAATGTAGTATGCATAATTTTTATAAATTTATCTACTTTAAATTATTAGGTTGGAACATTGAAGGTAATACTACAATGTCTAAAAAAACTATAAATAAAGCAGTAATAATAGCAGCACCACATACAAGTTGGCACGATTTCTACATTGGTATCTTTTTAAGAAGAGTAATCAATATAAAAACCAATTTTGTTGGCAAGAAGGAATTGTTTGTTTGGCCACTAGGTTATTATTTTAGAGCTGTTGGTGGAGTACCTCTAAATAGAAGCGCGAACGAAAATAAGGTAGAAGCTATTGCAAAAGAATTTAACAAATACGAAGAATTTAGAATAACCTTTGCTCCAGAAGGTACTAGAAAAAAAGTAGAAAAATGGCGCACAGGATTCTACTACATTGCAAAGGCCGCTAAGGTGCCAATAATAATGTTTACTCTAGATTTTAAGAATAAAAGAAATGTAGTTTCAGAACCTTTTTATCCTACAGATAATATGGAAGCAGATTTTAAGTTCATGCGTGATTTTTACAAAGGCGTTGTTGGCAAAAAAGCAGAATATTCTTAAAATTTAAAACTTAAATTTTTAATCATTTAATATTTATTTTTTTAAAAATTTAGAACAATTATAATCTTTGGTATAATTATTGGAATATTTTTTTTGTAGTATTCAGATGAAACATAAAGTAAACTTTACCCAAGTCACTAAAAAGAAACATTTTACCTACTACAAGACTTAAAGAGCCACTTAACTTTTGTTGAGTGGCTTTTCTCTTTCTACAGCCGTATTATTTTCTTCAAATTATATTATAAAAATTACAATATTTAAAAGCTTCCATTAATCTTATCTTAAAACTTATTTTAGTTTTGTTTAAGTAAATTTAATAGATTATTTATTTTCAATAAATTTCTATTTTCCTTTAAGCATCACTCAGATTGTAAAGAATTTAAGAATTAAATATTTTTTAGTTTACTAATTTAATCATTAACATATTTTAAGAAAGTGTAGCTACAAAAGTTAATATAGAGTTAATTAAAGATATTTATAAAACCGAAAATTAAATTGCTTCGTATGTTTGGTGTAATTAATAATTAAAACCAATAAACGTAATGAAAACATTAAAGAATTCAATTAAATTATTTAGCTTATTTGTATTAACATCCATAGCATTTACTGCTTGTAGTGATGACGATGATAATAATACTAACGAAGACCAAAACCAAACAACTGTTTCAAAACGATTATATACCTCTAATAATGCAGATGGTAACATTACGTATTACGATGTAACAGATATGTCTAATATAACTGCAACTACATTAATAACAACAAGTGTTGCTGCAGATGGTGTATATTACGATGGTTCTTCAGATACTGTTATACAAGCTTCAAGATCTGGATTAGCATTAGAAGGTTTTGCAAATGCTACAACTTTGGCTTCTGGAGCTACTGTAACTGCAGCTATTTCTGGATCAGACGATTTAGTTAGTCCTAGAGAGGTTGCTGTAAGTGGAAACTTTTATGTAGTTGCAGATAATGCAGACGTAGATGGAGATGTAACAACACCGGACGGTAGATTATTTATCTATGAGAAGGATGGAGATGATTTTGAATTAAGAAACACAGTTACTATTAACTTTAAACTTTGGGGAATTGTATTTAATGGACAAGATTTATACGCTATTGTAGATGCGACAGGAGATCTTGCTGTTTTTAACGGATTTTTATCTAATAGTTCAGATGCTACTGTCGAAGCTTCTAAAAGAATTACTATTGAAGGTATCGTTAGAACTCACGGTATAGCTTTCGATGTAAATACAAACACAGCGGTACTAACAGATATTGGATCTGCTATGGATGCAACAGACGGTGGATTTCACGTTATTTCTAACTTTACAACTAAGTTAAACGCGACTGCTAATAATGGAACTTTAGCGGTATCGGATCAAGTTAGAGTTTCTGGTAATAATACTGTATTAGGAAACCCTGTAGATGTTGCTTACGATGGCGAAACTGAAACAGTATTTATCGCTGAAGCTGCAAACGGAAAGATTTTAGCTTTTAATAATATTGGAACAGGAGGAAACCTAACTCCAGTTATAAACAATAATTTAATGTCTGCTTCTGCAGTACACTTTTCTAAAGACTAATATTAAAGTATTTTAAATAAAAATGCCACGCTGTAAAGCGTGGCATTTTTATTAGAGCTATATATCTTAATAGGTTTATATTAGTTTTATAACAAAAAAGGCACTAAAAGCTACAATAGATATAAATATAAAGAATGCGTGCCTTTTATAATTTTAATATGTTCACTAACATTTGTCATTTTTAATTTTTCAGAAAAAAACCATAGATGTAATCTTCTTTAATTTTATTTAAAACTGTATTAAATTTTAGGGACATTTTAAATAATCTATATATCTGGTAAAACTCTGTAATTAATAATTCCTTTTTCTGTCTGGAGTAGGATTACAATTTTTATATTTAAGCACTCTCTTCCATGGTATGATACACATTTTGCACATCATCATCTTCCTCTAATTTTTCAAGAAGTTTTTCTACATCTTCAACCTGTTCTGGTGTTAATGCTTTAGTAATTTGTGGAATACGCTCGAAACCAGAAGAAATAATCTCTAATTTATTCTCTTCCAAATACGATTGAATATTTCCAAAGCTCTCGAAAGGTGCATAAATAAGAATATAGTTTTGTTCTTCTCCATTTTCATCTTCATCTATGTCTTCAAAAATTTCTTCAACACCATAGTCTATAAGCTCTAATTCTAGTTCTTCGAGATCTAAGCCTTCAGCTTTAATTTTAAAATTACAAGTATGATCGAACATAAATACGACAGAGCCAGATGTTCCAAGATTACCATCTGTTTTACTAAAATAACTGCGCACATTGGCAACTGTTCTGTTATTGTTATCTGTAGCAGTTTCAACTAAAACTGCAATACCATGTTGTGCGTAACCTTCAAAAAGAACCTCTTTAAAATCGCCTTGATCTTTTTCGCTTGCCTTTTTAATAGCACGTTCTACATTGTCTTTAGGCATGTTTACAGCCTTTGCATTTTGTATTACTGCACGTAAACGCGAGTTACTGTCTGGATCAGGACCGCCTTCTTTTACAGCCATTACAATGTCTTTACCTATTCTAGTAAAGGCCTTACTCATGGCAGACCAACGTTTCATTTTTCTTGCTTTGCGGAATTCAAAAGCTCTTCCCATTTAAAAGTTATTTAATGTTCCCACAAAAGTGGAAAACTTATTGTTATTAGTTTCATTGCATTTTAGCAGTTTCACAAATTTAAAAAAATGTTTGTAATTATGGCTACTAATCTTTAGGCACATACCTAGATTAAAACTTAGATTTAAATTCTTCCATTTTTATAATACCTTTTGCGTGTTTTTTATTATTTTAATTCAATCTATTTGTTTTGCTTCCTTTACTAAAGCTATAAAATTGTTGTTTTAGTAGCATTAGAGTTATTTTTATCTATTAGTTTTACAATAGTAACATAGCTTAAGCGTTTACTAATGCTTTTTTAAAGCTACTTCATTTTTATAATAGACATAGTTTTTTTGGTGTGTGTTGTGGTATCACTGTTCGAGAATAATCTAAATTTTACGTTTTAATGCTTTTAGTTTAAAAATATTAAGTTTATATTTTTTATAAAACTGAAACATATTTAGCTATAACTCACAGTTAGAATTTTTAATGTAGTTATCGAGTTTATATTCATCATTATTAAAAATAACGATATCATTTTTAAGAAAGTAACCTTTGTCAGCATCTATTTACTTAAGAAATAGCTTGTGAATTTATTTATAACTACTGTTTTTTAGCGTTTTAGGAGAAAAAAAGTTTAGTTTCTATTGTTGTTTTATGTACTACAACTTGTTTACAAAACAAATTAATTTCTTGGCTAAAACCAAGATACGAAATACAGAAAGTAAGGGAAATTAAGAGTACTTTAATTATTTAGGACTTTAACTAAAAGCTTAAAGTAAAAAATGTAAGTATAGTACTAGATATTATTACTCTTCTTCTTCTTCTTCAATAATACCTTCTATAGCTAGAGCCAATTTTATATCCTTTAAAGAAACACCTCCAACGTCGTGAGTTGATAACGAAATATTTAACACATTGTAAGTGTTAGACCAATCTGGATGATGGTTCAATGCTTCGCACTCAAAAGCAATTCTGCTCATTGCACTAAAACAATCTTTAAAATTATTAAATTCGTATTTTGTATGGATTGCATTATCTGCATTATCCCATTCTGGAAGTTTTTCTAGGTATTTTTGAATTTCTTTTTCTGTTAGTTTTGACATGCTTTTTTGTTTAAATTTAATTTTTTATTACGAGAAATAACAAAGGTGCGATTGGGTAATCTGTTTCACTTTTATAAAAATAAGAATCCTAAATTAAATTTAACTAGTTACCACGTTTTTTCTACTTAAAAAGCTCTTAATGTCGTTAGTTGAATTAAACCTCCAATTCCTTTAAAATTGCATCACTTTGCAACTGTAAATGCTTAGGTAGTTTGTTTTCTTTAGATAATACTGCCAAATAGCGTTCTTCGTTAGTGGTGTAAACATTTTTAAATAATGGTTTAAAATGACCGAGTGTTTCTATAATTTCTTTTATAAAATCGTTATGATGCACTAAATCTGAACTCCCTAAGTGAAAAATTCCAGATTTATTACGATTAATAATATAGTGAATTTGCTGTGTTACTTTGGTATCTGTTGTCACATTCATTACCAAATTTGGGAATACTTCTATTGGTAACCCTTCTTTTAAAAAAGCTTTAATTTCTTTAATTCTTGGCGATTGCACTCCAAAAACCATTGGCAACCTTACAATTGCAATTTGTTTTTTAGGCATACGCAAAAGCATGTTTTCAATTTTAATTTTAAAATGGCCATACATACTATGGCTTAGCGTTTTGTCTAATTCGTAGCTTGGGAATTTGCTGTAAGCATCAAAAACATTAGCAGAAGACAAATAAATAAGTTTTGCATGATTAGCTATTACATATTCGCAAATGTGCGTATGTGCAATTACTTGAGCCGAAAAATTACCTCGAAGTGCAGAAACTATAACTGTTGGTTTTACAATGTCAAGAATTTCAAAAACATCATCTTCTTCAACATTATATTGAAAAAAATGCTGGTTTTTATCAAAACTATAATTGTCTGTTCTGTATGTTCCACAAGTCTTAAAGTAGGAGCAGAGCTCTTTGTAGATGGCTTCGCCTATAAAACCACTAACACCAAGAATTAAGATGCGGTGTTTTTTGTTTATTTCCTGCTTCATTAATCTCTAAACGTCAAAAAACTTAAAATAACTAGCCTTTATAAAAAGGTAATTTTACAACCGTTGCAGGTACTGCATTTTTACGTATTCGTATGTTAATTTTACTATTAACATCTGTAAAAACCATTGGTACATAGCCTAGACCAATACCTTTTCCTAACATTGGCGACATGGTTCCAGAAGTAACTTCACCTATTTTTTTACCTTGTCCATCTACAATATCGTAGCCTTGTCTTGGAATACCACGATCGTCCAATTCAAAAGCAATAAGTTTACGTTCAACTCCTTTACGTTTTTGCTCTTCTAAAGCTTCAGAATTTGTAAAATCTTTGGTAAATTTTGTAATCCAACCTAAACCAGCTTCAAGTGGTGAAGTAGTATCGTTTATATCGTTTCCATAAAGGCAGTATCCCATCTCAAGACGCAACGTATCACGAGCAGCAAGGCCAATTGGTTTCGCTCCAGCTTTAGTTACTTTATCCCAAATTTGTTGGACTTCGCTATTTTTACAATAGATTTCAAAGCCGCCACTTCCTGTATATCCAGTTGCACTAATAATAACGTTATCTATACCTGCAAAATCACCCACAATAAAATTGTAAAATTTAATTTCGGATAAGTCATGAGTTGTTAACGTTTGCATTTTTTCAATAGCATTGGGACCTTGTATTGCTAAAAGCGAATAGTCATCACTTAAATTACGCATCTCTGCACCAACGTCATTTTTAGAGGAAATCCAATTCCAATCTTTTTCTATATTACTTGCGTTAACGACTAATAAATAGCTTTCTTCTTTTAATTTATAGATAATTAAATCGTCTACAATACCTCCATCATCATTTGGCAAACAAGAATACTGTGCTTTACCAACAGTTAGTTTTGAGGCATCGTTACTAGAAACTTTTTGTATTAAAGCCAAAGCATTTGGACCTTCAATTAAAAATTCGCCCATATGTGACACATCAAAAACACCACAATCTTTTCTAACTGCTTCATGTTCTATATTAACACCATCGTATTGTACTGGCATGTTGTAGCCTGCAAATGCAACCATTTTCGCATTTAGCGCTTTGTGTGTTGCTGTTAATGTTGTGTTTTTCATTTAAAATATTTTTGTTTTTCCGTCAAGCGGAATTTTATAAAATTTGAAAAACAAAAGTATTAAAAAATATTGATTTGATTTCAACTCCTTTTATAATAATAAAAATTAATTTTTTATCCTTATCGTTAAAGCGAAGCATTATTTACTTGTACTTTCTTTTCTCTTTTGTTTAATGCGCTAGGTTCATGTTTTATAGATACTGAACAAGCAATAAAGCATATAAAATTGGACAATTAAATCTTTATTGAAAAAATTTGATAATCTCATTGTAATTAACTTATAGTTTTATTTTAAAAATTACAACAGTAAATCTTCCTTAACAATGAGGATTAGTTTAACAAAAATCTTTTTAATCCATCGTAACTATTTATTTTAACAGCTGTTTTTTCTTTACCCATTACAGCTTGTATTTGTTCTGGCAATGGTTGCTTTTCTTGTATTACCTCTTCTACAACGTCTAAAAATTTTGTTGGATGTGCAGTTTCTAAAAACACACAATGTGCTTTTGGATTTTTCTCTAAATAAGATTTACAACCCAAATAACCAACAGCTCCATGAGGATCTGCAACGTAGTTATAATTTTTATGAATTTCTTTTAAAGCAACTTTAGTTTCAGCATCACTAAAACTATAAGAAGAGAGATTGTTTTTAAGTTCGTTAAAATTGTTTTTATAGATTTCGCGAATGCGAATAAAATTACTTGGATTACCAACATCCATTGCATTACTAATGGTTTGTACGGATGGTTTTGGGTTATAGTCTTCTGTTTTTAAATAATTAGTTACCACATTATTTTCGTTGTTTGAAGCTATAAAATGCTTAATTGGTAAACCTAATTGTTGTGCAATCATTCCTGCACAAATGTTTCCAAAGTTTCCACTTGGTACAGAGAATACAATCTCTTTATTGGTTTTATGCAATTGTTTATATGCAAACATAAAATAGAAGAGTTGTGGTAACCATCGCGCTACGTTTATAGAATTTGCAGAGGTTAGTTGCATGATACTAGTTAATTCTGTATCTAAAAAAGCACGTTTAACCATATCTTGACAATCATCGAAAACACCATCTACTTCAAGTGCTTTTATGTTTTGGCCAAGTGTTGTTAATTGCATTTCTTGGATATTACTCACTTTTCCGCTAGGATAAAGAATAACAACATTTACACCTTTAACACCTAAAAAACCATTTGCTACAGCGCCTCCAGTATCTCCAGAGGTAGCAACTAAAACAGTAACTTCATTAGTATTATCTTTATTAAAGTAACCTAAACATCGAGCCATAAAACGTGCACCAATATCTTTAAAAGCCATTGTTGGACCATGAAATAACTCTAAAGTTGAAATGTTATCGTTTAATTTTACTATTGGAAAATCGAAAGACAATGTATCTTCTACAATTGTTTTTAAAACATTTTCAGGTATATCTGGACTCACAAATTGTTTTATAGCTTCGAAGGCTATTTCAGGATAGCTTAAATTATCAATATTACCGAAAAAGGACTGTGGTAAAGGTGTTATAGCTTCTGGGAAATATAAGCCTCTGTCTGGCGCTAATCCTTTTATTACTGCATCTTTAAAAGATGTGTTTGGTGCTTTATGGTTTAGACTGTAGTAGTTCATGCTTGTTAATAATGTTTACTTTTATCGCGAGAAGCTTTTTAGCCATGTGACAATCTCTTTGTTTTAATTAATATTTTTAAATAAGTATAAGAGATTACTATGTCGCTAAAAGCGCCTAGTAATGATGATACTTTTATAATATTTTCATGCCTTGAGTATTAATTTTAGACACATAAGTGTTAAAATTAATATCTGTTTTCTTATATATTTTTTTCATCGCTTCAGCAACAGTTGCAGCAGTTTCTTTTCCTTTTGATAAAGCAAAAATTGATGGACCCGAGCCAGATATTCCAATGCCTAATGCTCCAGTTTCTAAACATTTAACTTTTACAGTATTAAAATGCGGAATTAGTTTGCTTCTGTATGGTTCTATAATAACATCTTTAAGCGAATCGCTTAATAAGTTATAATTGTTTGTATGCATAGCGTGCACTAAACTACCAACGTTTGCCCATTGCGTAATAGCATTTTTTAATTCTATTTTTTTTGGTAGCATAGCTCTAGATTCAGACGTTTTTATTTCTATTTCTGGATGAACTATGGTTGCGTATAATTCAGTTGGAGTTGGAATTTCTAACACTTGCAAAGGTGAAACAGATTTTACTAAAGTAAAACCACCAAAAAGAGCAGGAGCGAGGTTGTCTGCATGTTCGCAACCACTTGCTAAGGCCTCTCCTTTCATTGCAAAAGCAGTTAATTCTGTTGTATTATATGGTTTTTCTAATAATTGGTTTATTGCCCAAACACTTCCAGCTGCACTTGCTGCACTGCTTCCAATACCAGAACCAGGTTTTATTTTCTTGTAGATTTCTATTTCGAATCCGCAATCTGGTTTTGCATCATTATACAGAGCTAAAGCCGACACACCTGCAACATTTAATTCTGCCTCAAAAGGTAGATTATAACCTTCAATTTTAGTGATACGAATGCCTTTTTGTTTCGTTTTACGAATTATCATTTCGTCTCCAATGTTATCCAAGCAAAATCCGAGAACGTCGAATCCGCATGAAACATTTGCTACTGTTGCTGGAGAAACTATTTTTATTTTATTCATTTTTTAAGAAAAAAGAAAGAAAAGAAAAGAGAATAGATTGTTTAAGTCGCAATTCTCTTTACTTTATTTTCAAGTCTTTTTATATGCTTCCTATTTTTATAATATCTGCAAATAAGCCTGATGCTGTAACATCCGCTCCTGCTCCAGCTCCTTTAATTATTAATGGTTGTTCTGGATAACGTTCTGTGTAAAACATAACAATATTGTCTTTTCCTTCTAAATTATAAAATGCGTGACCTTCTGGAATTTCCTGTAATCCCACTTTAGCTTTGCCTTTTATAAATTCTGCAACATATTTTAATTGGCATTTTTTTTCTTTTGCTGAGGCATAAATTTTTTGAAAATGTGCTTCCTCTGTTTTAAGAGTTTTGTAAAAATCGTCTACAGTATCACTTTCTAAATTTACTTTAGTTAAAAACGATTCGTTTTCTATAGATTCAATTTCCATTGTTTCGCCATTTTCTCGAGCAAGAATTAGTATTTTTCTAGCAACATCAATGCCACTTAAATCTATTCTAGGATCTGGTTCTGTATAACCTTCAAATTGAGCACGTTTTACGGTGTCATGAAAACTAGTTCGATCGTTAAAGTTGTTAAATACAAAATTTAAACTTCCAGACAATACTGCTTGAATACTTGTTACTTTATCCCCCGAAGTTACGAGGTTATTTAAAGTATTAATTATAGGCAAACCTGCACCAACATTAGTTTCGTAAAGAAAATGTGTGTTGTACTTAAGCGATAAATCTTGTAGTAATTTGTAGTTATTATAGGTGCTTGAACACGCAATTTTACTACATGCAACTACAGCAATGCTGCTTCTTAAATAGTGTTCGTACATTTTAGAAACACCTTCGTTTGCAGTAATATCTACAAAAATGCTGTTTCTAAGGTTTAGTTCTTTTACTTTTTCAAGAAAGCCTTCAAGACTTGATTTATTTGCATAATGAAATTTTGAAGCCCAATTATCTAAATCAATGCCTTCAGGATCAAACACCATTTTTTTAGAATTTGCCATACCAACAATGCGCACATCTAACTTTAAATGCTTTTTTAAGTAGCTGTGTTGTTGATGGATTTGATCAATTAATTTATTACCTACATTACCAATACCAGTAATAAAAACATTAAGTTGTTTTACATTGTCTTCGAAAAAGCGTTCATGGATTATGTTGAGTGCTTTTTCAACATCTTTTTCTGCTATTACTGCAGATATATTTCTTTCTGATGCACCTTGAGCAATCGCTCTAATATTAATATTATTTTTTCCTAAAGCACTAAACATTTTACCGCTAATACCTTGATGATTTTTCATATTATCACCTACTAACGCTATTATTGAAAGGTTTACTTCTACAATAATTGGATCTATTTTATGCGTTGCTATTTCATATTCGAAGGCAAGGTTAATAGCTATTTCTGCTTTATTGGCATCGTCTTTAGAAATCCCGAAGCAAATAGAATGCTCTGACGAGGCTTGAGTAATTAATATAATATTAATTTTTTCGTGAGATAGTGTTTCGAATAATCGTTTTGAAAAACCTGGGACACCAACCATGCCGTTACCTTGCAATGTTAATAATGCAATATTATTAATATTGGTAATTCCAGTAGCAGTTGATGATTGTTTATTACCTTCGTTAGAAATTATTGTTCCAGTTTCTTTGGGTTTAAGTGTGTTTTTAATATGAATTGGAATATTTAAATCTAAAACTGGTTGCACAGTTGGAGGATAAAGCACTTTTGCACCAAAATGCGATAATTCCATTGCTTCTATGTAACTAATTTTTTCTATAGGATACGCTTGTTTAACAAGTTTTGGATTTGTAGTATACATACCACTAACGTCTGTCCAAATTTCTAGTTTTGCAGTTTTTAAAGCAGCAGCAATAATGGCAGCTGTATAGTCTGATCCTCCTCGACCAAGCGTTGTTATTTCTCCTAACTCAGATTTTGAAATAAATCCAGGAAGTATAGTTATATCTTGAGAAGCTTGACTAAAAAAATCATGAATATTTGCATTAGTTGGCTCAAAAATAACTTCAGCTTTACAAAAATTTGAATTTGTTACAATAAGCTGCTGTGTGTTTTTTCTAACAGCATTAATGTTTCTCGATTTTAAAGTTTCAGCAATAATAAATGAAGATAATAATTCGCCAAAACTTACCAAACGGTCTGAGGTTTGATTTGATAAATCATTTATTAAAAAAATACCTTCTAATAAATTTTTTAAATTTTTTAATTTATTTTCTAAGGTTTTTTTAATGTCTTTGTTTTTTTTAGGGATTAACTCCTCTAAAATTTTAATATGTTTGGCTTTTATAAAATCAAATTCAGCTTTGTAATTTTTGTCATTTATTTTAGCTAAATTACCTGCATTAAGAAGTCTATCTGTAATACCACCAACTGCAGAAACTACACAAATTAGCTTATCTTGCTTAGAATATTCTTCTAGAATTGTAATTACTTTATTTATGTTTTTTGATGAACCTACAGAGGTTCCTCCAAATTTTAATACTTGCATTAGTGTTCAATTTTTTTTATAAAATATAGTGAAAAGTATTACTTTTACCTGAATAACAAAACTAATTAAAGATTTTTATACTATTCTAAATTTTAAACACTTTAATTTATAATTTAGTAGTTTAAATTGCTTAAAAACTGAATAATCTTGAACGCTTTTTATAAGCGTTTTAATACTACCTAAATTTATCATGAAAATATTCTCTAAAGAACAAATTTACGCAGGAGATAAGCTAACGCAAAAAAAACAAAATATAACCTCTACAGATTTAATGGAACGTGCAGGAATACAAATTTTTAATTGGTTGCATATGCGTATGCAAGGTGCACAAGTGCCAATACACGTGTTTTGTGGTATTGGTAATAATGGAGGAGATGGATTGGTTGTTGCTAGACACCTTATAACACATGGTTATAATGTAAATACTTACATTGTAAATTGTAGCGATAAGCGTTCTAAAGACTTTTTAATTAATTACGATCGTATTAAGAATGTGACTAAAAAGTGGCCAACTTTATTAAGTGTTCAAGAAAATTTTAGCGCTATTAATATTGATGAAAAAGATATTATTGTAGATGCTGTTTTTGGAATAGGTTTAAATCGTCCTGTAGATACTTGGGTAAAAGGTCTATTTAATTATTTTAGAGCTTCTAAAGCTTATACACTATCTCTAGATTTGCCTTCTGGTTTACATACTGATAAAGCTGTTAAGGATCTAGAGGCTGTTGTAAATGCAGGTTATACGCTTAGTTTTCAAACACCAAAATTAATATTTTTTTTACCAGAAACCGCTAAGTTTTCTGTACAATGGGAAGTTTTAGATATTGGCATTGACCCAGAATATTTATCTAAAACACAAACTGAAGCAGATTTAATTGGTAAAAATGAAGTATTACCAATTTATCAACCACGCGAAAAGTATAGCCATAAAGGTACATTTGGACACGCTTTAATTATAGGAGGAAGCTACGGTAAAATAGGAGCAGTAACACTAGCAAGTCGCTCTGTTTTAGCTGTTGGAGCAGGAAAAGTAACAGCTTACATTCCTAAGTGTGGCTATATACCATTGCAAACAGCTTTTCCAGAAGCTATGGTTATTACAGATGTAGATGAAGAAAAAATAACAAAAATCGCGTTTGATATAGAACCAACCGTCATTGGAATCGGAGTAGGTTTAGGTACAGATGCCAAAACAGCTTTAGCGTTTGAAGCCTTTTTAAAAGCCAATAAAAAACCTTTAGTAATTGATGCGGATGCTATTAATTTGTTAGCCAAAAAGAAAGCATTATTAAAATTGTTACCAGAATTAACCATTTTAACACCACACCCAAAAGAACTAGAAAGATTAGTTGGAAAATGGAAAGATGATTTCGATAAACTTAAAAAAACTAAAGCTTTCGCTAAAAAGTATAAAGTAATTGTTGTTATAAAAGGCGCAAATACAATCACAGTTTTTGATGATAAACTATATATTAATGCCACTGGAAATCCAGGTTTAGCAACCGCAGGAACTGGAGATGTTTTAACAGGAATAATTACGGGCTTAATTTCGCAAGGTTACGACGCTTTGCAAGCGACACTTTTTGGTGTTTATTTACATGGAAAAAGTGCAGATATATTAATAGAACAAATAGGTTACCAGAGTTTAATAGCTAGCGATGTTATAGATGGTATTGCTCTAGCATATTTAGATTTATTTAAACAACCAGAACAGCCACAAGTTGAGGAAGTAGAAGAAGAAGAAGAGCAGAAGGCTAAAAAGAAATCTAAAAAATAAAGCATAAAAAAAACCGAAGTTGAGAAACTTCGGTTTTTTTGTTTTTGATTTTAAATTATATGTTTTTTAAATCATTTAAAACGGTTCTTAATTTAGGACTCGAAGGTCTTGGAGCATCTGCATTAACTATATTTCCGTCAGGATCAATTAACATAAATCTTGGGATGCTATTAATTTTATAGTCTCTAACAAAAGCAGATTCGAATCCATTATCTGCAAACAATTGTATTCCAGAAAGTTCTTTTTCTGCAACCATTTTTTTCCAACCTTCGTGAGATAATTTAAAAGCTTCTTCTTTTGTGTCTGCTTTATATCCACGACCATTATCTACAGAGATGCTTACAAATTCAATATTTTTATCGTGGAAATCTTTTTCAACTTCTTTTAAAGAAGGAATCTCACGAATACAAGGTCCACACCAAGTTGCCCAAACATCTATATAAACGTATTTACCTTTTAAATCTGCTAAAGCTGTTTTTCCACCTTTTACATTCTCATAATTAAAAGCTGTAAATGGCTTACCAATGTATTGAGTAAATTGTTCTGCTCTTGCTTGTTGTTGTTTATAAGCTCCAGTAATACTAGGTTTAAATTGTGTGATTTGTAATTTTTCGTTAGCTAAAAGTGTTGAATCTAAATTTTTAGAATTTTTTTCTAAAAAACTATTCATTTCTTTTTCAAGTGTAACTACTTTAGCGTTAAAATCTGTTTCTTCAAGATCGAAAATACTTGGTTCAATTAAAGTTTCCTGCATCATTGCCTTTTCAACTAAATAGTTGTTAGATTCAGATCCGTTACCAGAAAATTTAATACTTTCATCAAATTCTTTGGTGTCTAAAGTCATATTTAATTCGTAACCATTCTTTAAATATACGTTTGTAGATTCGTTTCCATCATAAATACCATAGATACCAGTTGCTACTTTTAAGGTATCTGTAAATGTACCATCCTCGTTAACTTTAATGGTTTTAGAGAAATTTCGTCCTTGGTAAACAAATAGAGAATCGCTGCTTCTATTTTCAATCTTACCAGAAAAAGTAACATAGTCTTTAGGTGGTTCCTCCTTACAGGCTACTATAGATAATACAGTTAAAGCTAATAATAATTTTTTCATTTTTTTAATTGTTAAATTTTAATCAAAAATATAAGTTTTAAAAAGATTCTCATAAGTTATTAATATAATTTGCATAATAATTAACATTTATTTACCTTTTGTATGGAATGTCTAGTTTTGTTGGTACACTTTTAAGTGAATAAATTAACTTGACAAAGCAAAAAAACCTTTCTATGGTATAAATACTGGTTTTGGCTCTTTACATAATGTAGAAATATCTAAAAACGACTTAACAAAATCACAAGAAAATTTAGTCATGTCCCATGCTTGTGGTACAGGAGATCGCGTCCCAGAAAGTGTAGTTAGGGTAGCTTTTAGAAATACAATCGCTTAGTTATGGACATAGTGGTGTACAATTAGATACTATTAATCGATTTTTTTGATAACGATGTTTTTCCGTTTGTATTTACACAAGACTCGCTTGGTGCTTCTGGTGATTTAGCACCTTTGGCGCATTTGGCTTTATCGTTAATTGGAAAAGGAAAAGTAGTACATAATAAAAAAGAATTTAGTGCTAATACCATACTTAAAAAATTTGGTTGGAAACCTATTAAACTTGAAGCTAAAAAAAGGTTTAGCTTTGCTAAACGGAACACAGTTTATGAGTGCTTATGGAGTATATTTACTATTAGTGTCCCACAAACGTTTTATTTGGCAGATGTTATTGCAAGTATATCTCTAGATGCTTTTGATGGTAGAATAGAACCATTTCACGATTTAGTGCACTAAGTGCGTCCACATCTTGGACAATTAAAAGTTGCTAAACGTTTTAATGAGTTTTTAAAAGGAAGTGAAATTATTGCAAGGGAAAAAGAACACGTGCAAGATCCATATTCTTTTAGATGTATACCTCAAGTTCATGGTGCTACAAAAGATACTTTGGACTTTGTAGAGAAAGTAATTTTAACTGAAATTAATTCGGTTACAGATAATCCAAGTATTTTTCCTGATAATGATTTAAATATTTCTGGTGGAAATTTCCATGGGCAACCATTGGCTTTAGCTTTGGATTATTTAAAAATAGCAATGGCAGAAATTGGTAATATTTCTGAGCGCAGAGTATTTCAATTAGTATCTGGTTTACGAGGCTTGCCAGCATTTTTGGTCGATAATCTAGGATTAAATTCTGGATTTATGATTTCGCAATATACCGCAGCAAGTATAGATAGTATTATATCTAGTAATGGACAAGAAGACCATGTGAACATGGGAGCAAATGCTGCAACGCAAGCGTATAGATTAATTAAAAATGTAGATCGTGTAATAGCGATTGAATTGATGAATGCAAGTCAAGCAATAGCTTTTAGAAACCCGTTAAAAACATCACCATTTCTAGAATCGTTTTTAGAAATCTATAGAAAAGAGGTGTCTTTTGTTAGTAAATATTGCGTGTTTAGGTCGTAATTTATATATAATAAAAGCTGTAAACAAAGTTTACAGCTTTTATTGAAATATAAGTAAAAATAGATACTAATTTCTAAGATTTAGTAGACTCTTCAGTCTTTTCAATTTTAATGGTAATTCCATCGGCTTTAGAGTCCAAGTCCATAACTATTTTATCGCCTTCAGAGACTTTAGAAGTAATTATTTCTTCAGCTAAAGCATCTTCAACATACTTTTGTATGGCACGTTTTAGAGGCCTTGCGCCATATTGCTTATCAAAACCTTTTTCGGCAATATAATCTTTGGCAGTATCTGTTAATTCTAAAGTATAACCCAATCCTCTTATACGAATTAAAAGTTTTTCTAATTCGATATCAATAATTTTATTAATGTCTTCTTTTTCTAAAGCATTAAACACAACCACATCATCAATTCTATTTAAAAATTCTGGAGCAAAAGATTTTTTTAATGCATTCTGTATTACTGCACGAGCATTAGCATCTTCTTGAGATTTTTGCGATGCTGTACCAAAACCAATTCCTGTTCCAAAATCTTTAAGTTTACGAGCTCCAATGTTTGAAGTCATAATTATAATAGTATTTCTAAAATCTATTTTACGACCAAGAGAGTCTGTTAAATAACCATCATCCAAGACTTGTAATAACATGTTAAAAACATCTGGGTGAGCTTTTTCAATTTCATCTAAAAGCACTACAGCATAAGGTTTACGTCTTACTTTTTCGGTTAATTGTCCACCTTCTTCGTAACCAACATATCCTGGAGGTGCACCAACTAAACGAGAGATAGCAAATTTCTCCATATACTCGCTCATATCTATTCTAATAAGTGATTCTTCACTATCAAATAACTCTCGAGACAATACTTTTGCTAATTGTGTTTTACCAACACCAGTTTGACCTAAAAATATAAAAGAGCCAATGGGCTTATTTGGGTCTTTAAGTCCAGCACGATTTCTCTGTATGGCTTTTACAACCTTTGCAACTGCTTCATCTTGACCAATTACTTTACCGTTGATAAGGTCTGGTAATTCTGCTAACTTATTACTTTCAGTTTGGGCAATACGATTAACAGGAACACCAGTCATCATAGAAACCACGTCTGCAACATTATCTTCTGTTACAATTTCCTTATTAAGTTTGGTGTCTTCTTCCCATTTTTCTTGGGCAATAGCTAATTCTTTTTCTAAACGTTTTTCGTCATCACGTAAACGTGCTGCTTCTTCGTATTTCTGTTTTTTAACTACAGAGTTTTTAGTTTTCTTTACCTCTTCAAGTTTTTTTTCAAGCTCGATAATTTGCTTAGGCACATCGATATTTGTTATGTGTACACGAGATCCAGCTTCGTCTAAAGCATCTATAGCTTTGTCTGGAAGAAATCGCTCGGTCATGTAGCGATCTGTTAATTTTACACAAGCTTCTATAGCTTCGTATGTGTATTCTACATTGTGATGTTCTTCATATTTATCTTTAATATTATTAAGGATTTCTATGGTCTCATCAACTGTTGTTGGTTCGACAATAACCTTTTGAAATCGACGCTCTAAGGCACCATCTTTCTCGATGTACTGTCTGTATTCATCTAAAGTTGTCGCTCCAATACATTGTATTTCACCTCTTGCAAGAGCAGGTTTAAACATGTTTGAAGCATCTAAACTTCCTGTTGCGCCACCAGCACCTACGATGGTATGTATTTCGTCTATAAATAAAATAACATCGTCGTTTTTTTCAAGCTCGTTCATAACGGCTTTCATACGTTCTTCAAACTGTCCTCTGTATTTTGTTCCAGCAACTAAACTTGCTAAATCAAGAGTTACCACACGCTTTCCAAAAAGAATACGCGATACTTTTTTACTAATAATTCTATTAGCTAAACCTTCGGCAATAGCACTTTTACCAACTCCAGGCTCACCAATAAGTAATGGGTTGTTCTTTTTTCTACGCGATAGAATTTGAGATACACGCTCAATTTCTTTCTCACGCCCAACTACAGGATCTAATTTCCCTTCTTCTGCCATGGCAGTAAGATCTCGACCAAAATTATCTAAAACAGGTGTTTTAGATTTTTTATTACTCTTTCCGCTTGTTGGCGTATTAAATATATCTTTAGATTCCTTGCCGTCATTTTCTTTGGAACCATCACCAGGGAATGATTCTGAAGTAGGTTCTATATAATTGTCATCGTTTGTAAGCATAGTTTTAAATTGTTCTTTAACATTATCGTAATCAACTTTAAGCTTATTTAATAGCTTTGTTGTAGGATCGTTTTCGTTTCTTAAAATGCATAGTAACAAGTGCGCTGTGTTTATAGAGGTGCTTTGAAAAAGCTTAGCTTCTAAAAAAGTAGTCTTTAAAGCGCGTTCTGCTTGCCTTGTTAAGTGTAAGTTTTTTTTATCGTTAGAAGTAATTGTTACGTTGGGATTTGCAGGGCTTAAAATCTCGACTTTACGTCTTAAATGATTTAAATCAATATCTAAAGCATTTAATATATTTATTGCTTTCCCATTACCATCTCTTAACAAACCAAGCATAAGATGTTCGGTTCCAATAAAATCGTGACCTAAGCGAAGCGCTTCCTCTTTACTGTAAGCAATTACATCTTTTACTCTTGGTGAAAAATTATCATCCATATTTTTTCCTTTTCGTCAATAAATTTAGTGAATCATATTATTAATGTCAAAAACTATTCCTTAAATAATTTGTTAAACAATACGAAGATAGCTAATAGACAAAAAAATGTTTATAAAATCAAAACAATTAACAAGATAGTTATTAACGATAGCAGTCGTTCAAATTGTTAATAAATACTGTCAAAAAATAAGCGTAAAATCTTACAGTGACTAATGAAATAATTATATTAGCATGTTACGAAACAACTATAAAAACTTAATTAAATTTATATATGGCAGAAGGCGAAAAATTGATTCAAATTAATATTGAAGATGAAATGAAATCTGCTTACATTGATTATTCAATGTCAGTCATTGTGTCACGTGCTTTACCAGACGTAAGAGATGGATTAAAACCAGTACATAGACGTGTACTTTATGGTATGCATGAACTGGGTGTTAGAGCAAACAGCGCACATAAAAAGTCTGCAAGAATTGTTGGTGAAGTTTTAGGTAAGTATCATCCACATGGAGATACTTCGGTCTACGATGCTATGGTGCGTATGGCTCAAGAATGGAGTTTGCGTTATATGCTTGTTGATGGACAAGGTAACTTTGGTTCTGTAGATGGCGATAGTCCAGCAGCAATGCGTTACACAGAAGCGAGAATGCGTAAGATATCTGAGGATATGCTTGCAGATATTGATAAGGAAACAGTTGATCACCAATTAAATTTTGATGATACTTTAAAAGAACCAACGGTTTTACCAACAAGAATACCTGGTTTACTTATTAACGGTGCTTCTGGTATTGCAGTTGGTATGGCTACAAACATGCCGCCTCACAATTTAACAGAAGTTGTAGATGGTACCATTGCATATATCGAAAATAATGATATTGAAATAGACGAATTAATACAATACGTTAAAGCACCAGATTTTCCTACAGGTGGAACAATCTATGGGTACGATGGTGTAAAAGAAGCGTTTCATACTGGTCGTGGACGAATTGTCATACGGGCCAATGCAAATATAGAAGATGTTCAAGGTAGAGAATGTATTATTGTAACAGAAATTCCTTACCAAGTGAACAAGGCAGATATGATTAAAAAAACTGCCGATTTAATTAACGATAAAAAATTAGAAGGCATCTCTACCATTAGAGATGAGTCTGATAGAAACGGAATGCGTATTGTTTACGTTTTAAAACGTGATGCTATACCAAACATCGTTTTAAATAAATTATACAAATACACCGCTTTACAATCATCTTTTAGTGTTAATAATATTGCTTTAGTAAAAGGGCGTCCACAATTATTAAATTTAAAACAATTAATCCAATATTTTGTCGAACATAGACATGAAGTAGTTGTAAGAAGAACAACTTATGAATTACGCAAAGCAGAAGAACGTGCACACATATTAGAAGGTTTAATAATAGCTTCAGATAATATAGATGAGGTAATAAAAATTATTAGAGCATCGTCTAATGGAGATGAAGCGCGAAACAACTTAATTGAACGTTTTAAATTGTCTGAAATACAAGCTAAAGCGATCGTAGAGATGCGCTTACGTCAATTAACAGGCTTAGAGCAAGATAAACTTCGTAACGAATACGAAGAAATCATGAAAACCATAGAAGACCTAAAAAATATTTTAGGAGATGAAACGCGTAGAATGACTATTATTAAAGATGAATTAATAGTAATTCGCGATAAGTATGGAGACGAGCGTCGTTCTATTATAGAATACGCAGGTGGCGATTTAAGCATTGAAGACATGATTCCAAACGAAAAAGTAGTCATTACTATTTCTCATGCGGGTTATATTAAACGCACATCTTTAACAGAATACAAAACACAGAATAGAGGAGGAGTTGGACAAAAAGCGTCAACCACACGTAACGAAGATTTCTTAGAACATTTATTTGTTGGTACAAACCACCAATATATGTTGTTTTTCACACAAAAAGGAAAATGTTTCTGGATGCGTGTTTACGAAATTCCAGAAGGTAGTAAAACCTCAAAAGGAAGAGCGATCCAAAATCTTATAAACATTGAGCAAGATGATAAAGTTATGGCTTTTATTTGTACACAAGATTTAAAAGATAAAGATTATGTAAACAGCCATTACGTTATTATGGCTACTAAAAAAGGGCAAGTTAAAAAGACTTCTTTAGAGCAATATTCTAGACCAAGAACCAATGGTATTAATGCTATTACTATTAAAGATGGCGATACTTTATTAGAAGCAAAATTAACAACAGGAGAAAGCCAAGTAATGCTAGCTTTAAAATCTGGTAAAGCTATTAGATTTGAAGAAGCAAAAACAAGGCCAATGGGTCGTGGAGCTTCTGGAGTTCGAGGCATACGTTTGCAAGATGAAAAAACCGATGAAGTTATTGGTATGATTGCTGTTGATGATATGGAAAGTAACATATTAGTAGTTTCAGAAAATGGTTATGGTAAGCGTTCTAGTTTGCAAGACTATAGAATTACTAATCGCGGTGGAAAAGGTGTAAAAACAATTTCAGTTACAGAAAAAACTGGTAATTTAGTATCTATTAAAAGCGTTACAGACAAAGATGATTTAATGATTATTAATAAGTCTGGTGTTGCTATTAGAATGGCGGTTAAAGATTTAAGAGTTATGGGTCGTGCAACGCAAGGCGTTAAGCTTATTAACCTAAAAGGAAAAGATTCTATTGCAGCTGTAGCAAAAGTGATGCACGATGAAGATGAACTTGACGAAGATGGGAATGTAATAATCTCCGAAAGTACTGAAAACACTGATGAACTTGAAAACGGCACGACTGTTGCTTCTAACGAAGAAGAATAAATAATTAAAAATTAATTCTTATTTTTAGGAATATTAAAAATGTAAACCGATGAAAAAACAATTAATCCTCCCTCTAGCTTTATTTGTAACTCTTTTTTCTTTTGCACAAAAAAAACAATTGAAAACTTTAGAAAAAGCTATTAAAAGTAACAATTTTGCAGAAGCTAAAGCAACAGCAAACGAATTAGAATCTATGCTTGGTAGTATGGACAATAAAATGAAATCTAAATTTTATTTTAATAGAGCGAAAGCATTATACGCCAATGGAAATGGAGATGTTGCAGATTTTGAAACTGTTTTTAGCGATTTATCTAAAGTCGATGGAAACTATGTTAGCGAATTAAAGAATACCAAAAAAGAACTTCAAAATGATTTATTAGTTAAGGCTAATGGCATGTATTCAAAAGGAAAATATAAACCTGCTTCGGACTTATTTTCGATGTTATATAAACTGGTTCCAGAAGATCAGTCCTACCTATACTATGCTGCAGTAAGTGCAGTTCAAGCACAAGATTTAGATGCTGCCTTAGAACATTATTTAGCATTAAATGCTATTGGTTACACAGGTATTAAGAAAGAATATTTTGCAACAAATAAAGAAACAGGAGAAGAAGAAGTACTTAATAAAGCTACTAGAAATATTTATGTTAATTCTGTAAAATCACATATTTCTCCAGGTGAGAGAATGACAGAATCTAAAGCGGGCGAAATTAGCTCTCAAATAGCCTTAATATATGTTAATAAAGGAGAAAATGAGAATGCCCTAAAATTTATTACCTCGGCTAGAAAAGCTGATCCTAAAAACAGTAAATTAATTATTTCTGAAGCTAATGCACATTTAAAATTGGGAGATAAGGAAAAGTATAGTAGCCTTATTAAAGAGGCTATTGCTAGCGATCCTAACAATGTAGACTTAATTTATAATCTTGGAGTGATTACTAAAGAAGCTGGTAATAATGCTGAAGCTTTAGATTATTACAAAAGAGTTTTAAAATTAGACCCTAACTATACCAACGCATTAAAAAATGTAGCTTCTTTAATTCTAGAAGAAGATTCTGCAATAGTTAAAAAAATGAATAATCTTACAAATTCTAATGCCGATAATAAAATTTACGATCAATTAAAAGATGAACGTAAAGGCGTTTATATGAAAGCTATCCCTTATTTAGAGTCTATAATAACTTTAGATACTAAAAATGAGGATTTGGAGTTTGCAAAAACCTTAGCTAATATTTACAGCGCAACTAACCAAAATGATAAAGCAAAAGCATTAAAATCTAAATACGGTATGTAGATTTTATAAAATTTCTAATACTTATTTAGATATAATTTAAAAAACCACTTTTAAGTGGTTTTTTTATTGACACTAATTGGCAAACCTATTGGTTAATCCTGAAAAAAATAAAATATTTAAAATTAAATAGAAAATACGAGATGCAATTATTACTATATTTATTTCACATTATAAAAATAGTGATTACCAAATTTTAATTTTTACTATATATAGTCAACTTTTCAAGGTTTATTTTTTACTTTTTTAAATGTATAATCAAAAGCTGTTTTAGTAGTAAACAGCAACTAAAATAATTTGTTCTAATATTTATTTACACTAGAAATTTTGACATCTACCAATCAGTTTTTATTTTAACCTTGCTATTTTGTTGTAATTATTTAGCGAAAAAAAACCACACAATTTTTACTAACGTTAATATCTATGCAAAGATTGTTTAGTCTTAAGGATATATTTTTTAACTTATTTATAAATTTTAATTTTAAATGCAATGAATGGAAAGTTTAATTTAGCGTAAAACAAACTATAGTATTTCTTTTAGGAAACAGCCTCTTTATAAACCTTCAAACAGCGCTCTCTAGCATCTTTGTGGTCTACAATTGGAGTAGGATAGGTATTTGTTTGATAATCTGGAACCCACTTTTTAATATATTCGTGTTGCTTATCAAACTTATCAATTTGTGTAGTAGGATTAAAAATTCTAAAATAGGGAGAAGCATCTACTCCAGATCCAGCAACCCACTGCCAATTACCAACATTACTAGACATATCGTAATCATGCAGTTTTTCTGCAAAATAAGCCTCTCCTTTTCTCCAATCTATTAATAAATGTTTGCATAAAAAACTACCTACCAGCATTCGCACACGATTGTGCATAAAACCAGTTTGGTTTAATTGTCGCATTCCTGCATCTACCAAAGGATAGCCTGTTTTACCTTCGCACCATGCTTTAAATTCTTTGTCATTGTTTCGCCATTTAATTCTATCGTATTTTGGTTTAAAGGCATCTTTATGCGTATGTGGAAAATGCCATAATATTTGCATAAAAAATTCTCTCCAAATTAGCTCTTGCCAAAATATTTCGTTCTTTTCTGCAATCGCTTTTTTTACCATTTTTCTAATACTTACTGTGCCAAAACGTAAATGCGGTCCTAATCGAGATGTCGTGTCTTTTGCTGGAAAATTTCTAGTGGCTTCGTAATCTTGAATTAAAGTTGGTGTAACCGTGTAATCTACTATTTCTTGATTAGATTTATTAAAACCAATATCTGCCAAACTTAGGTTTGGTAACCGTGTATTTTCTACTAAATTATCTAAGTAGTTGTTTGTGTAGAAAATTTCTAGATTTGTGTCTTTAAATTTAGATTTCCATTTTTTCATGTATGGCGTATATACTTTATAGGGATTACCATCGTCTTTTACAACTTCATCTCTTTCAAAAATAACCTGATCTTTAAATGTTTTAAATTTAATATCATTTTTCTTTAAAAGCCTTTCTATAGATTCATCACGTGTTTTAGCATAAGGCTCATAATCATGATTGGTATAAACGGTATTAATAGTATGTTCTTTAATTAAATTGCTAAATATTTTTTTTGGAACCCCAAAATACATAGCTAAACTACTATTTCTTTCATCTTGGAGTGTTTTACGCATTTTTTGAAGCGTATTAAATATAAAGGTTACTCTTGCATCATCTTTTGGTAATTCGTTTAAAATTTCAGAATCAAAAATAAAAATAGGGAGCACTGGTAAATTGGATTTTAAAGCTTCATAAAATCCAATATTATCATCTAATCTAAGATCACGTCTAAACCAAAACACATTTACTTTTTTATTCATACCTCTAATATTTACCAAATAACTCTTCTAATTTTTTTGTTCTATAACTAAAAATTTCTTCTAATTTAGGTTTTACCAGAATAGGATGTACCATTTGGCCTAAAATTCCCATTGGTACTTTATAATCAATAATATCTTCCATTTCTACACCGCCATCAATTTCTTTAATGAAATGTTTATGATGCCAAAGTGCATATGGTCCAAAACGTTGTTCGTCTACAAAGTATTCTCCATCAACAACATGTGTAATTTCTGTAACCCATTTTGTTTTTATACCTAAAACTGGAGTTACAATATACTGAATTATTTGTCCAGCATACATCGGTCTATCTGCTCCAGACAATATATTAAATCCCATATAATCTGGTGTAATGGTTTTTAAGTTTTTAGGGCTTGATAAAAACTCCCAAGCCTGTTTTTTAGTTATTGGTAAGTTTTGTTTTTTATGGAATGTATATATTTTCATTAAGATTTTTTTTGTTTCCGCGAAAGCGAAGATCTATTTTAATTATTTAAAAGAATGTATGCATTAAGCGACGTCGCTATTAATAACCAAATTATATATGGCAACAATAAATAACTTTTAGTTTTTACTTTTTTTAGATTGTTAAAGAAAAACGTAAGAATAACCACAGTTAAAGCTGAAATTACTACTAATCCAAATGCAACTAAATGCTGATTGAAAAATACGAAATTCCAAATTACATTTAAAAAGACTTGTAATGCGAAAGCTAATTTTAGTTTTAAACTATTTACTTTCAAAAACAAATAGCCTAGATAGATAGAAAAACAAATCATTATTAATGTCCAAGCAGCTCCAAAAACCCAATCAGGAGGAGTCCAAGGAGCCTGGTTAAGATTTGTGTACCACTTGGTTTGCGGTCCTTTATCCATTAATAAATATCCAACATACAGACTTGTAAAATTTATTATTAAAAAGAAAACAATGTGTTTAAACAGTTTCATATTTACTCTAAATATTTTTTTATTCTACTGCTTGTTGGTTTGGTTATAGAAGAAAAAGAATTTATTAATTGTCCCTTGTCATTTACCAAATACTTTTGAAAATTCCATTTAACTAATGTATTGGAGATTCCATTTTTATTCTTTATTGTTAACCATTTGTATAATGGATGCATGTTACTGCCCTTAACTTTTACTTTTTCTGAAATTAAAAATGTAACGCCATAATTAATTTCACAAAAATTTTCTATTGCTTTGGCATTTTCTGGTTCTTGTTTACCAAATTGATTGCAAGGGACTCCTATAATAACTAGTTTATCTTTATACTCCTCATGCAACTTTTGTAAATCTTTGTATTGCGGTGTAAATGCACATTTTGAAGCTACATTTACAAATAAAATATACTTGCCTTTAAATTTTGAAAGTACAATTGGTTTACCATTTAGCGCATTAATTTTTATATCGTAAATGGACATAAGTTTACTCTTGTCTATATTTTCTTTTGAAAATAAAGTACGAGCAAATATTTTAAATGGATTCATAATTAAATTTTAAAACTTACAATACCACAATCCATTTCAAAAATTTGACCCGAAATTGAAAGCGCTTTTTCTGATGTTAAAAACACTGCCATATTAGCTACTTCTTCAGGATTTAAGAATTTTTTTAAAGGATGGCGTTCTTTTATATTTTCTATCATTTTATCATTACGTAGTAATTTTGAAGCCAATGTTGTATCTGTAACAGTTGGAGCAATGGCATTAACACGAATAGTTGGTGCTAATTCTGCGCCTAAAGATTTTGTAAGACCTTCTATGGCAGATTTAGAGGCAGCAACACTTGCATGATAAGGCATACCTAATTTTGAGGCTACAGAACTAAAGAGTAGGATGGAAGGTGTATTTCCTTTTTTTAATTGTGGTAAGTATTGTTGTATAGATTTTACTGCTCCAATTACATTAATTTCGAAATCCTCTCTAAAATCGTCTAAAGATAATCTAGAAATGGGCTTTAAATTTATACTACCAGGGCAGTAAATTATTGTATCTACAGTTTCTATCTCTGGCAAATCATCAATTAACACATTGCATGAATAATGTGTTAAGTTGTCGTGCGTATTTTCTGGAGAATTTCTACTAATGTTATGTATTATATTATCTTCTACAAGACACTGTATTATTGCGTTACCAATTCCTTTACTTCCTCCAATTATTACAATATTTTTCATTATTAATTTTTAAGTTAATTTTTTAGTTCTACTATTTTTGCCTGATTTTTAAATACTCCTCCATAATAGGAAGTTACTGTTGAAGAATTTTTATTTTTAATACCTCTAGACGAAACACATAAGTGCTTATCTTCTAAAATTACAGCTTCATCTTCTATATTTAAATTTTTTTTTAATTCGATTGCTATCTGGTTGGTAAGACGCTCTTGTACTTGTGTTCGTTTTGAGAAATGTTGTACAATTTTATTTAATTTTAATAAGCCAATAACTTTACCAGAAGATATATAAGCAACATGGGCTTTGCCAAAAATAGGCTCGAAATGGTACTCGCATTTAGAGTAAAAAGTTATGTTTTTTTCTATAAACATTTGGTTTTATTGGTATTTATTATCGAACAGTATAATAGATGGTTTATTTTTAGGGTTTAGGCTCGTAAATAACTCATCAACGTACATTTTAGCAACTCTTTTAGATGTTTATTTTAAAGAATAGTCTATTAAATCTAATACAATAACGTTTATTGTTTGTGTAAATAAATGAGCTATTTTCTTTTTTTCTCAATGTTATAGAGCTTAAAAGCGTCTGCTCTTAAAGGCGTATCTAAACCAGGAAACTAGTAGTCTTTGCCAATATTTGCAACAGTTTGGCTATTTAAAGTTTTTGCTTTTTCGTTTTTTAAAATGTGTAAATCAGTCTTATTTATAAAAGCATTTAACGCTTACTTATTTTATTGTGTGTTATTTGTTTTTGTCGTGTACATTTAAAACGTCCTTCTTCAAAATTTCTGTTTTTTGCATGTTTTGTTTTTCTACCTTGAACTCTAGCGCGCCACATTTTAAAGCTACTAGATTTCATCTCTTTTCGCATAAGTTCTATAACCTCCTGCTCTTTAATACCAAATTGAAAAGTAATAGCATCAAAAGGTGTTCTATCTTCCCAAGCCATTTCAATAATGCGATCGATATCTTCAATTGTAAAGTTTTCTGGACTTTTAGGTTTGGAAATTATACTGTTCATCAAATTTTATTTTTTCGTTTAAAAGTTTATCAAAAAAAAACTTATTCTCTTTTAGCATCTTATTATTCTTAAAGTGAACAAACCTGCCTTGTGCATGAATACTAGAACCATTAGTCTTATAAATTACAAGCTGGTAATATGGTATTACCCAAGTAAAATTCTGTAAGCCTTTTGTAATATAAATTAAAATACCGTTAGGTCTTAATTCTATATTGCCATAATTTATATCTGAGACTGTATTTAAATACTCTTTTAAATTAGGGCTAACATCGTCAATAATCATGCGCTTAGAACCTATACCTTTTAATTTTATACTTTGTATAAAAGTATAGGCTTTCCCAACCAAATCGTTAATTAGTTCTTTATTCTTTTTACTAGAGTGTGTTGTGTTTAATACCATAGATAAATGGTTTACAATCCGTTAATAATCAAACTTACAAAATGTTTAACTTTTAAACTAAAAAGTTAAACATTATTAACAAAAGATTACGTTTTGTATATTATTTACCATTAACCATGCGTTTTCTATTACTTACTGTATGGCGTTTTAAAATGCGGTAGGCTTCTTTCTTAACCAGAGCATCTTCTTTTAAATCCCAAAGAATTTTACTCGCTCTTTTTCGAGTTTCTTTTTCATCTACAATAGGAAAAGGATAATCTTTACCTATTTCAAAACCAGTTAGTTGTTGATCGAAGTAAGACAACATTTGTGGTTCATGTATGTAAGGTGCATCAAGCATTGCTAACTCTGGAACCCATTTTTTTATAAATTCTCCCTTTGGGTCGTGCTCAATACTATTTTTTAAAGGATTATAAATACGCAACATATTAATACCTGTTTCACCAGCTTGCATTTGTATTTGAGGATAATGTATTCCAGGCTCAAAATCTAGAAACATAGAAGCTAAATGCTCGCTCATGGCTTGCCAAGGTTGCCATAAATTATGCGTAAAAAAAGAAACAACCATGGCGCGCATTCTAAAATTAAGATAACCAGTTTCGTTTAAACAGCGCATACAAGCATCTACTAAAGGAAAACCTGTTTGCCCAGTTTTCCATGCGTTTTGATATATTAAATTTTCTGGTTTATTTAAATGGTGATAGCCTTTATTTACGCTTTTAAATTCCATTAAATGTTCCATTTCAAACTTTTGAATAAAATGTGCTTGCCAACGCAGTCGAGACATAAAAGCATTTAAATGGCGTTTGTGTTTTCCTAATTCTCTAACTTCTGCAGCCAAATTTATTACTTGTCTTACAGATAAGTTTCCCCAAGCAATGTAAGGCGATAAGCGGCTGCAGCCTGTTCTAGCTTCAATTGGTTTGCTTATGTGAAACATATAGTTAGGAAAACGGTCTTTAAAAAAGGAATGCATATATTTTAAACCAGTTGTTGTGCCACCTTTTTGAAAATTCTTAATTTCTGAAGTATTTAAATTAGTAATATTGAAATCATTTTCTAAAATTTTAATTTCTTGAGTGGAAAGCAATTGTTTTTCCTTCGGAAGAAATACGTGATAACTAATGTTCATAAAAGCATTCCAGTCTTCAAACCAAGTTCTTCTACTAGTTATGCCACGAATAATGGCATTATTTCTATTTTCTTTCCAAACAATATTTTCTCTCTTACAAAATGATGCAAATGCTAAGTCGCGCTCGAAAGTAGATAATATACCTGTTTCTAAGTGCGAATAAACTTGAGTTATAGTATAATTTTCTTTAAGTTTTTTTATTACAGTTTCTATAGTTTCGTTTACCACTAAAACTTGAGAATTATAAGGTTTTAAAGATTGATTTAAATCTTCTAAGCTTTGTTTTACAAAATCCCAATGACGTTGACTGTAATGCTTATCTTCTAATAAAAAATCTTCAAAAACGTATAATAATAGTACACGTTTACCAGAATTTAAAGCATTTTCAATTGCTTTATTATCTTGTAAACGAAGGTCTCTTTTAAACCATACTAACTGTAGTTCTTGTTTCATTTTAGTTTCCGCTAAAGCGTAAATCTTTTTTTTTATATTTAGGAAAAAGTGCTTCGCCTTTTGCGCAAACCATCCCAATTTTTTTTCGAAAAATCCACCTTCCTTTAACTAAAGGATGGAGCTGCTTACTTTGATGCTATTAAATCGAAAAATTAATAATTATCTGGGTTTTCTATAATATCTTTTGCTCTAGATTTTAAATTGTACAAATCTTCTGGTTTTATTTTATTTAACAAACTGTACATCATTTTCATTCTAAAATTAGTATTTAATTTTTCGCGTTTATCATCTAAAAAATTCCAATATAAACTATTAAACGGACAAGCCTTTTCTCCAATTTTTTCTTTTTTATTATAATAACAATCATCACAATAATTACTCATTTTATTAATATAACTTCCGCTAGAAACATAAGGCTTTGTTGCTATTTTTCCACCATCTGCAAATTGGCTCATGCCACGCGTGTTTGGTAATTGTACCCATTCTACAGCATCTACATATATGCCTAGATACCACGCATCGACTTCATCTGGATTTATTTGTGTTAATAATGCATAATTACCAGTAATCATTAAGCGTTGAATGTGGTGTGCGTAGCCATTGTTTAAGGAATTTTCTATGGCACTTTTAAGACAATTCATTTTTGTGTTTCCAGTCCAAAAGAAATTTGGTAATGTATTTGTGTTTTCAAAATAATTTAAAGTTTTGTACTCAGGCATTAATGCCCAATACATACCTCTTATATACTCACGCCAACCTATAATTTGTCTAATAAAACCTTCTACTTGAGAAATATTAATAGCGTCTCCATATTTTCGCCAATAGTTTAAAACTGTTGTTACTATGGCATTTGGTGAAATTATTTTACAATTCATTGCAAAAGAAAGGCGAGAATGGAAAAGATATTCTTGCTCTGTATGCATGGCATCTTGGTAATCTCCAAAATGAATTAATAAATGCTCACAAAAATATTTTAATTGCTCAAGTGCTTGTTTTCTATTGATTGGATATTCAAAATATTTAGATGTAAAGTGGCCAATAGTCTTAATCTTTTGTGATTCTATTATGTTAATAATTTCTGAAACTTCATTTTTAAAGGCTTTAAATTTTGGAATGCTTTCTTTTTCTTTCCATTTATTTCTATTGCTTTTATCGAAGTTCCATTTGCCACCTTCCGGCTGATTGGCAACCATTAGGATATCATGCTTCTTTCGCATATTCCTATAAAAGTTTTCCATGAGCCATTGCTTTTTACCATCGAAAAAAGCATACAAATCTTGCCTAGTGGTATAAAAATGCTCTGTAGAGTAAACTTTGGTATCGATTTTTAGTGCTTTACAGAAATTGGAGAGTTGCAAATCTAAACGGTATTCGTCTGGTTCTTGATATACGAAAGCCGAAATATCATGCTCTTTAATTAAATACTGAAGATTTTTTACAAGATTTTGGGTGTTATTTTTATCATCCAATTTATAGTAAACAACCTCAAAGCCTTTTTCTTGTAAAGATTTTGAAAATGAACGCATAGCAGCAAAAAAACCGATCACTTTTTGAATGTGGTGGTTTACATAATCGGTTTCCTGGCGCATTTCGAATAAACAATAAACATAATTTTCTGGTTTATCTTTAAACCAAGAATGTTTGCTATTGAGTTGATCGCCTAGTATTAATCTTAATGTTTTCAAATTTTAGTATTTACAATTTTGTTTTTCTGCTAGATCTTAGTCGATATTTAACTTAATTTTTAACGACTTTTAAAGAGCAACCATTTTAAAATAGTGTGTCTTGCAACCACAAACGTTGATACTTTCCTGCACTATCATAACGTTTGGCTTGCAATTTCACGTTAAATGTTCTATCTCTAGGATCGTTACCAACTCCAGCTACGTACATCCAATTTCCATAATTGCTATGCACATCGTAATCAATAAGCATAGATTCAAAATAAGCCGCACCAATACGCCAGTCTAGTTTTAAATTTTTGGCAAAATAACTAGCTACATTTTGTCTTCCACGATTACTCATCCAACCCGTTTTTTGCAACTCAATCATGTTTGCGTTAACAAAAGCTTCTTTAGTTTTACCATTTATCCATTTTAGAATGTCTTTTTCAAAAGCATGCCATTTGTAGTCTTTATTTAAAATACCTCCAATTTTAAAGATGTTGTTTCCATGTTTTATAGAAACGTATTTAAAGTAATCTCTCCAGATAAGTTCGAAAATTAACCAATATGTCGATTGATTTTTAAAATGAAGTGTTTCGAACTCTTTTACTTTCCAATAAATAGTTCTCGCGCTTAAACTACCATTTGCTAACCAGGGTGAAAATTTTGAGCTAAAATCTTTTCCTATTAAACCGTTTCTAGTTTTTTTGTAAAAACCGAGTTTTTTAGTTTTAAAAAAGTAGTTGTTTAAACGTTTTAAGGCTTCAGTTTCACCACCTTTAAAAGGAAAAGCAGAATTAGGATGTGAAATAAAATCATTTAAACCTAAATCTTTTAAAGTTGGAATTGAAGTATTGTTTTCTATAATTGCTATATTTTTATTTATTTTAGAAGTATTACTTTCTTTTCTAATGTCGCTTTGTTTCTCGATGTTTTTTCTAAAATTTGTAAAAACGTTTGGTAACTTATTAATATCGAATTTTAAATCTTCAGGATGGTATAAAAACTGATTATATTCTTGATAAATTTGAATAGTATTTTGTAATTTACCTTTAATCAATTCTAAAATATTGTTCTCTTCTTTTGTCCATTCTTTTTGAAGATATAAAGCTTCAAAATTAAATTGGGATTCTAAATTTTTAATTACAGCTTCTGGATAGTCATGATATACAAACAATGGAATATTTAAGGTACTCAATTGTATTTTTAAATCTTTAATGGTTTCAATTAAGAATTTTGCTCTATATTTTTCAGTTTTTAGAAGGCCATAATTATATTTTTCAAAATGCCTTGGATCGAAACAGTAAACTGCAATAACAATTTTACTGCTATTAATTGCAGTTACAAGAGAGGTATTGTCGTGTATTCTTAGGTCGTTTCTAAACCAGACTAAGCTAATTTTGTTTTGTTTTTTCTGCATTTTTCGCTACAATACTTTACGTGTGCCCAATCTTTTGCCCATTTTTTTCGCCACGAGAATGGTAAATAACATGTGTTACAATTTTTGAATGGTAAATTTTGTTTTTTTACATTTTTAGGCATTTGCAAGTTTGTTAATCATACCATTAAAAATAAATCCATGAAACGGTAAAACACTGTACCAATAAAGTCTTCCAGCTAAACCTTTAGGTCTAAATACGGCACGTTGATATACTTTTCCTTTAGCTACTCTAAATTCTAACCAAGCTTCTCCAGGTAATTTCATTTCTGCAAATAAGAGTAAACGTTTATTTTCTTCATCTGCTAAAAGTACTCGCCAAAAATCTAACGCGTCTCCTGTTTTAATAGTGTCTTTATTTGTGCGTCCTCTTCGAAGCCCTATGCCTCCCACAAGCTTATCTAAATAACCACGAATTCTCCATAGACCTGTACCATAATACCATCCGTTCTCTCCACCAATAGCACATATTTTTGCAAAAGTGCGTTCTTCGTCTAAAACTTTTCTCTCTTTAATATCTTTAAAACAACCATATTTTGGAACATTAATGTATTTTGTAGAGATACGTTTTCTACTACGACTACTAGCAAAAGAATCTTTCCAGCTTGATACAATGCTATTTTGTTTAATTTTTACAAATGCTAATTCTAATGCTTTATTATAAGACATTGGTTTAACATTGAGTAAGGTGTTAATATTACTTTGTTTACCAATAATTTCTACTCCCATACTATTTACTAAAGTCCTTGCTAGTTTGTAAGACGTAGAAGTAACAAAATATAACCAATAGCTTGATAATTGAGGTGTCATTATTGGAAATGTAAGTATATATCGTTTTAGTTTTCGTGATTTTGCAAACTGTAATAAAAGTTGTTTGTAGGTTAAAATTTCAGGACCAAAAATATCGTAAGATTTATTAAAAAGCCTTTCGTCTCCTAAACTTCGTGTTAAAAATGTAAGAACATCTCTAATAGCAATAGGTTGTGTTTTCGTATTTAACCATTTAGGAGCTACCATTACCGGTAATTTTTCTACTAAATCTCTTATTATCTCGAATGAAGAACTTCCAGAACCTACAATAATTCCTGCTTTAAAAACGGTTAACGCGTATTTAGACGATGATAGTGTGTTTTCTACATTTTTTCGAGACAGTAAATGTTTAGAGAGTTTAGAATCATTAGTAATTCCGCTTAAATAAATAACTTGCTGGCAATTTGTGTTTTCTAAGGCGTGTTTAAAGTTAATGGCACAATCGTTTTCCATTTTTTGAAAACGTGTTATAGAATTAGACATGGAATGTATTAAATAATAAGCAGCATCTATGTTTTTTGGGATATTTTTTAGTGTTTCATTATTTAAAAAATCGACTTCAATAACTTCAATATTATTCTCTTTTTTATAACGTTTTTCTGTTCGTAATTTTCCTCTAACAGCACAAATTACAGTATGACCTTGTTCCAAAAGTAATGGAATAATACGTTTACCTATATAACCAGTGGCACCTGTAACGAGTATTTTCATGCATTTTATTTAATTGTCATTAATAATTATTTTTTATGTATTATTAGCAATCACTTTGGTCTTTGGTAACCTAAGCGACTTTTTAATTTTGGAAAGGCATAACCATCTAATCCATTTATGGTAGCAACATTAGCCTTAGAAAGATCTACAAATCCATCTTTAGTTATTATTTTTTTATTAATATATAATCCTTGAATTTCGCCTAGAACTAATAGAGTTCCATTTTCTTTTATATTATATTCTCCAACAAACTTCATTTCCATTTGAATAGGAGCATGTTTAACAAAAGGCGCTAGGCAATTTATTTTATATTCTGAAAATAAGGTTGTTTTATCAAATTCGGAAATATTTGAATCGTATTTAGCTGAAGTATGATGCGCTTCTTCAAAATTAGTTGCATCGATATGATTTATTGTGTAAACTCCTGTCGATTTTATATTATTATATGTATGTCTAGTCACTGTTGTTGGTCTGCAAAAAAAACCTAAAATTGGAGGATTAGAACCAATATGAGTAACAGAACTAAATACTGCTACATTTTCAATTCCTTTTTTTGATTTTGAGCCTATTAAATTTGCAGACTTAAAACCAGAACAGCTATTAATCAAATTAATTTTATATAAATGTTCGAGTTCATTAATATCTTTTAAACTAAAATATTCCATCTAGAATGTTTTAAAATTATTTATTTTAATATTTTTAGCCTTTAAATCGAACATTAAATTATACAAGCCAAAGAAAGTTCGATTAATATAAATGAAATGTTTTGAACCTCTGTTACCATTCATTTTACGAAGCTCAGCGCTTTTACTATATTTTTGACCTAACTCAGTAATTTTTCCAAAGAATTCTGGGTCCGAAAAATCGAATACGTCACTCTGTAAGGGTTGTGTAAATAGGCTTAACATTTCATGAAACAAACTTCTAAAGAATGCGAGCTCTTCTGCCGAATCGTCTTCTCTTAAAATTTCCAATTCATACATTTTTGAATCGAAAATCTCAGGATTATTAATGCTTTCTTTTTTCGCCAACTCGAAGTAAGGGACGTAAAATTCTTCGGGTATGGTTTTCATACAACCAAAATCTAATGCAATTAATTCGCCTTGTTCTGAAATTAAAAAATTTCCAGGATGTGGATCTGCATGTACTTTTTTAAGCTCATGCATTTGAAACATATAGAAATCCCAAAGTGCTTGACCTATTATATTAGCTTTTTTTTGATTTTTATTTTGAGCAGTAAATTCACTTAAATGCAAACCATCCATCCAGTCCATTGTAATTATCCTTTCTGAGGATAACGCTTCATAATATTCTGGAAATTTAAGATTTGGAATGTGCTTACAAGCAGCAACAATTTCTTTACTTTGTGCAACTTCAAGAATGTAGTTTGTTTCTTCAACAAGTTTATTTTCAACTTCCTTAAAGTATTTGTCGCTGTCTTTTCCTTTAATATTAAACATTTGTATAGCAATAGGTTTTACCATTGCTAAATCACTAGAAATACTATCTGCAACACCAGGATATTGAATTTTCACAGCAAGTTTCTTCCCGTCTTTTTCTGCTAAATGTACTTGGCCTATACTAGCAGCATTAAAAGACGTTGAATTGAAGGTGTCGTAGATTTCGTTTGGCAATTTGCCAAAATATTTTTTAAATGTTTTAATTACTAATGGAGCCGATAGTGGTGGTACGGAAAATTGCGCTAAAGAAAATTTTTCCACATAGGCTTGTGGTAAAATACTTTTTTCCATACTTA
>Ga0209828_1000211_pt1 | contig 56120 bp, 54 predicted proteins | sample MaitaG_FD_187429 | JGI IMG/M metagenome (GOLD analysis project Ga0209828, IMG submission 187429) | Marine algal microbial communities from Maine, USA - Maine_Asex2 metaG (SPAdes) (version 2) | ecosystem: Host-associated > Algae > Red algae > Unclassified | place: Maine, USA | collected 2015-01-05
CCGCCGAGGTACCTCCACTTCGTGATGGCTCGCTAGGGTCACAACGTGGCGACTCTGATCGTGCAAGCACACCCCCTCGAAGACAGCTTCAGTGCAGCGCTGTGCGACGCGGCCGCCGCTCAAGCGGAGTCCACAGACCCAGCTACCACCACCGTTCGGCTTGGCCAGGGCGACCATCTTGATGTGGACATGTTTACAGGCGTAACCAACCTGGTGATGGTGTATCCCACCTGGTGGGGTTCGCTGCCCGCCATGCTGCTTGGGTCATTGGAGACCAGCCTGGGGCCTTGGATCGATGGCGGGGCGCCGCTCGCTAAGAGCCCATTGCGGTCGGTGAAGCAACTGACCGTGATTACGACCCATGGCAGCTCGCGGTTGGTTAACCGGTTACAAGGCGAGCCGGGGATGCAATTTTGGAAACGAACCGTGCTGGGCTTGTGCAGCAAGAATGCGCACTTCAGCTGGCAGGCGCTGTACAAACTCGACCGGCTCACTCACGCCGACCGAAGCGGGTTTCTCTCGACGGTTACGGTCAGCAGGTAAGGCTTACCAGCGTCGCAATGATCGAGCCAGCTGGTCGTCGATGCGACCCGCAGGGGCTTGATGGTGGAGTCGCACGAACGATCGCTTGCACAGCGGATGACAGTTCAGTCGCAACGTTCGCATGAACGTGCGGCGGCCTAAGTCGCGGGCAGCCAATGTGGCCCTGGCGGTGTGCGGCGTGGTGGTCACGACACCAAGTCGGCGAACGTTCTTGAGCCCTGGTCTCACCCGTTGGTTGTCATCGAGAATGAATGCCACTCCCATAACCATGACTCGTTCCAGCCAACTCTTCAGCCGGGGAGGCACGCTAAACATGGTCGTCGGGTACACAAAGAGCAGCGCATCGGCTTGTCGCACCAGCGCGGCGCTGTGTTTGGTCTCTTCGGCGATCAAGGGTTCGTCTGACTCATAAGCCGAACGCTCCGCAGCCGTCATGAATCCGGCGAACTCTTCGCGATCGAGTGACAGGTAGTCGACGACATGACCCTTGGACACGAGCAGCTGCATTACCTTGCCGCCAAGCCCACCGTGGACTGAGTTTGCTTGATAGGCATCAACCACGAGCACCCGCATGCGCCGAACCATACAATTTTGTTCAATGGTTTCTGTTACAACGCTTCCGCCCCGCCGCAACGAAGGCGGGACACTGATCGTGAACGCGGCGGTGGTCACTGTTGATGACGCATCGACCATTCTGGATCCAGGGTGGGTTCATGTTGTTGGCGATTCCATTGCCTCGACCGGCGAAGGCCAAGCCCCGTCGGCTTTGGTACGTGATGCAGAACGTGTGATCGACGGCTCTGGCTGTGCGCTCATGCCAGGCATGACGAATGCGCACACGCATCTGTTCCAAACGTTCTTTCGTGGACTGGCCGATGACAAGCCGCTCTTGGATTGGCTGCGGCAATGCATTTGGCCGGGTGCCGTTCATCTCGACGCCGATGCCGGCTACCTGGCTGGCCTCTGTGGCATGGTCGAGAATCTGCGCACCGGGGCGACCTCGGTCCTCGACCATCACTACGTGCACGTCGACGACGAAATCGACGACGCCGTGTTGCGCTCCGCGGAACATAGCGGTGTGCGCTACATGCTGGCCCGAGGCTGGGCAGACCGGAATTATCCCCCGGAGATGCAAGAAACCCCAGAGCAGATCTTGACCCACGCCGAAGGGCTTCGTGACCGATGGCATGGCCACGATAATGACCGGATCCGTATCGAAGTTGCGCCACTTCTGCCCTGGGGGTGCACCGACGAGGCCATGAAGCAGACGGTCGCCAAGACGCGCGAGTGGGGTGCCGGCACCCATATTCACATCGCCGAGTCCGAGGAAGAAGTCAGGCTCAATGTCGAAGAACGTGGCACTCGCCATATCGAGTGGCTCGACGAACTCGGCCTACTCGGACCCGACATGCAGTTCGCCCACAGCGTGTGGCTCGACGACAATGAACTCGATCTGATCGCCAAGTCTGGCGCTTCGGTGGTGAGCTGTCCTGTGAGCAACATGTTCTTGGCTTCGGGCGTGCCTCGCATTCTTGACATGCGGGCTCGCGGCATCAACGTTGCGCTCGCGAGCGACGGGCCTGGCAGCAATAACCGTCAGGACATGTTCGAAGTGTTGAAGTCAACCGTCCTTCTGCAGAAGGTCCATCACCTGGATGCAATGGCGCTCTTGCCGGGCGACAGCTTGCAGATGGCGTGTCGAGGTGGCGCAGAGGCGTTCGGCATTCCCGAGCAGACCGGCATGATTGCGGCTGGGCGCAAGGCGGACCTTGTCGTCGTGGACCTGAACTCGATCTTCATCGCGCCGGTGCACAGCGTGGAGAGTGCGCTGGTGTTTAATGCGTCGCCAGCCAATGTCACCCATGTCATGGTCGACGGGCGTCTGCTGATCGAGGACCGTGTTGTCACGTTCGTCGACGAGAACGAGTTGCTTGCCGAGTCTCGAGTTGCTGCAACTCGCGTATTCGAAAAGGCTGGCGTAGCAAGCCGACTTACTCGGTAGCTGCGCTCCGTTAACGAGCGGCGATGACCGCTATCTCCATGAGCCACTCGGGCCGAACAAGCTCGGGCACAACGACCAGCGTTGACGCCGCCAAGTGACCGTCGAGCGCGCGGTCGCGCACGGCCATCACCGGACCAAGATCATGACCGGGCGTGACATAGGTCGTTACGGACACAACGTTGGCGGGCTTCATCTTGGCGTCGGCCAGCATCGCTGAAATATTGGTCCAGATGACTTCGGCCTGGTCCACGAGTGCGTCTGGCACGGACCCGTCGGCGGCGATCGGCACCACCCCTGAAGTGTGTAGCCATTGGGTCGCCGGGCCACCTGCAACGTAGCGAGCGTGGGCGTAGTTGGCGGCTGGCGGGCTGATGCTGGCCGGATTGATAGCGCGTGAACCGCCGTTAGGCCCCAACCCAAAGAAGGAGAGCAGCCGGTCCTTGGAACCCGTGCGGTTCTTCATAAGGTTGTCGCAAAATCGAAGCTGGCGATGTCGCCTAATTGCTCGAGAATAAACGCAACGGATTCGTCAAAGAGCTGCTCACCCCGCTCGGCCGTCGCTCCGGTGGGGTCACCGATATGGCCGTCGGTACCAAAATCGTTGGAGAGCCAGCCGAACTGCACGCTTCCACCGAACTTGACATGGTCTCGCTCGGCCATCCATTCGGGCACGTTGCGGACCGCTTTGGACATGTCGACCTGGTCGGGGCGCAGGTGCAACATGACCGAGGTCTCGTCGAGCCCACCATGGATGCCCATGCCAAGTTCGGCCGAGTTCGCAGCATCGGGATCCGGTGGTGCGTAGGCCGGTGGGACAAACGGGTGAACCAAGAACGTGAGTAGTCCGTGAGCAAGTCGTAATTCGCGACAGGCAACGTTGAGCAGCGTGGAGTTTCCGCCGTGGCCGTTCAGGAACACGATGCGCTTTGCGCCTGACTGAGCGACGCACCGGCCGATGTCGTCGAGCACCGCCATCATTGTCTGCTGGGACAGCCAGATTGTTCCCGATGACCAGGCATGTTCGTTTGACTTTGAGAACGGCAACGTGGGCAAGACCCAGACAGGAAGCTCAGAACCAGCCTGGTCGGCCACGGCGCGGGCGACCTCGTCGGCGATGACCCAATCCACAGAGAGCGGAAGATGGGGGCCGTGCTGCTCGATCGCCCCAATCGGCACGAGCACGGTTGCGTCGGAACTAAGCGCCGCCGCAGCCGCAGGTCCACTCAACGATTCAAGACGTCCACCCATACCGCAAGCCTATATTCGATCGCTTTACTCGGGCGCTCCTACCCCTGTTGCAAAAACTCCTGTACCTGGTCGGTCCAGGTGTCGAATTCGGGTCGGGTCGAGGCGATCGACACCGTTACGTTCGGGAGTGTCTTGCCAAGAATCTCTGCGGTCGATACAGGGTGGCCGGGGTCGCCGCTCCATGCCAGCACGAGTGTCGGGGTGTTGATCGTGGCCAGTTCATCGAGCGAGGGTAGGTCGGCGTGGGCGGCTCCTCGGAAACAACCGGCCAGTCGCACTGGATCAGCAGGACCGAGGCTTCCGGCCCGGCGGTCAGCCCAGTCGGTGCTACCCACAAAGGGATCCGGAGGTGGAAGCATCTTTGCGGCCGCAATGAGCGTTTCGGTGCCGCGCGTTTCGACAGCTTTGGCGCTCTGTTCGTAGATATCGACTTGGGACATGCGCGACTCCCAGCCCGTGGGCGGGATGACCAAAACCATGCGATCCAGCCGATCGCCAAGTGAGAGCGCGGCGTGCAGCGCAGTTCCTGCTCCCATGGACACGCCGCCGACTACCACACGATCGAGGTCAAGCGCGTCGATAAGCGCAATCTGATCTCGGGCAAGTTCGGCCCAGCTCCCGCTAGCGGGATCATCGATCATGCTCGACAGGCCGTGACCGCGGGCGTCGTAGCGAATCACCGGACGATCGGCAAGTGCTGGTCTGAGATCGACCAGCGGGTACGCAGCGGAAATGCCGCGGCTACTGGTCAGGCCATGCCCCCACACAAGCGGAACACCCGCGCCGCCAGGGGCAATGTCGTAGTCGAGGTCGAATCCGCGGATCTGCATCTGTGGCACGCACTGATCGTAGGGCCGCCAACTGGCAGCGCAGTAGCGTGGCGGCGTGGTCACGCCCATCGAGCTACCAAATCTTGCGCAAGCACTTGGCGCCAGCCGGGGGGAGCTCGTGTCGCTGATCGGGGGCGGAGGCAAGACCACCACGCTCTTTGCGTTGGGCCAGCAGCTCCAGGGCACCACGGTGCTCACCACTACGACAAAGATGGGGGCAGAACAACAAGGCGACTACCAGGCGCTCGTGGATCCAACCGACGAACAACTTCTTGCCGAACTGGCGGTGCACAACCGAGCGCTTGTCTGGAAACAAGCAGACGGCCGGCGAGCAGTCGGGGTTACACCACAGACCTGTGACCGATGGTTCTCGCTCGCCAACAACGTGGTGGTCGAGGCCGACGGTTCGCGTAAGCGCCCGTTCAAGGCACCGGCGACACACGAGCCAGTGGTGCCAAGTCAAACCACCTTGTTGGTCGCCTGCATTGGCGCGAGCGCTTTCGGCCAGCCGATCGATATGGCCTGCCATCGACCAGAGTTAGTTGCGGCCTTGGCCGAGTGCGACCCGTGCGATCTTCTGACCCCTGAGCGAGCGCGACTCGTGCTGACCCATCCGCAAGGTTCCATGAAGGACAAGCCTGCGTCGGCCCGATTCGTGATTCTGTTGCACCGGGTGACCGCTGCGACCCAACCCGTCGCCGAGGAACTTGCGGCACAACTCGACCGCCATGCCCCCTTGGTGGCAGTTGCTGAACGAAGCAACGACTGACCGTCGAATCCGCACTACACGGCGTCGAGCACGGCGGCCACCACGTAGAGAGGATCGGCCATCGGGTTCGCTCCGACTGACCGAAGCCAGGGCTCGCCCTCGATCGTTGTGGTCGAAACGAAGACGTCGGCCGGAAGTTGTGCTTGCAGTTCGTTAGCCGAGACCTGGGTGTGACGCCAGTTGAGGACACCGCTCTGGGGTTCAGTCCGGTACTCCAGATCAGGCGCTGCATGCACCGCTCGAGCCAGAACTTCGACCTGGTACATGGACTGGTCGATCCAACCAGCAATGCCTTGGCGCCCATACGCCAGCAGTGTCGCTAGTAGCGGCACGGCGGCGGCCCCATGGCTGCCAGCCACGCCAACGTTGGGCACGCTCAGATAGTCGGCACCAAAACTCACCGACGCGTGAGCGGCCTCGACGTTGGCGAACAACACCATGGCGGATTCTTTGGGCTGAAATAGCCACTTGTGGGCGGACACGGCAACGCTGTCGGCCTGTCCAATGCCGGCGAGTAATCCTCGATTCTGATCACTCAGTACGAGCGGGCCCGCCCACGCAGCATCTACGTGGCGCCATGCTGCGAGCGGGGCTGCGTCGAGCGGTTCGATCTCGCCCGTGCTGGTTACGCCTGCGGTGATCACCGCCGCGCAGCCATCGAGATTGCCGGCAGCGACCCACCGGTCAATTGGCCGGTAGTGCATGCCTAACAGGTGGGCCCCCTTGGCGATACTCAGGTGCGCGTGGCGAGTGGCAACCACCGTGTGAGCACCAGCTTCTCGGGCAGCCCACAGTGCAGTCAGATTCGCAATCGTGGACCCAGAGGTCATGTGGCCACCGGATTGTGAAAAGAACGGTGCGAGCCAATCGATCACTTTGGTCTCGATTGCACGAGCGACGGGAGCAGTGTCGGGGTGTAACAAGTTCTGGTTCGTGCTGGAGTTCCAGAGCTGCATCGCCCACGTGATCCAAGGCGTCGGCGGATCCATATGGGCAAGAAAACCAGGGGCGCCTAGGTGACGTGCCTGCCCGAGTACGGGTTCGGCGAGCTCCTCGATCGTGGCGCTGGGGCCTATGCCCGATTCGGGCAGAGTTCCGGGCAGCTCGCTCCGGCCACGAGCCCCGCTGTTCGCTTCGGTCTTCTCGGCAACGAGCAATTCGACAGCTCGCATAAGGCCCGCGGCATTTGCCTGGAATGCTCCAGAAACTTCAGACATGTGGGAACAATAGTGTCACTAGCCATGCGGACACCGACGCCGTACGGTGGGCACCATGACAACGTTGCAGGATCGCCCAAACTCTGCACTGCTGGTGATCGACGTGCAGACCGGTGTCGTGGCCGACGCCCATGATCGCCATCTCGTAATCGGCAGCGACTCGTTCGAAGCCACGACTCTTGAACAGGAACTTGCGGCGCGCAAGGTTGGAAGGCTTGTGGTGACCGGAGCCCAAACAGACTTCTGCGTCCGATGGACATTGCACGGCGCCCTTGGGCGCGGCTACGACACGGTGCTGGTGGCCGATGCCCATACGACCGATGACCTGTCGCCGCATGGACTGCCGCCCGCCGAAACGCTGATCGCCCACACCAACATGTTCTGGGCTGGCCAAGGTAATCCAGGTCGTTCGACCGACGTAAGCACTGCAGACGAGATCACCTTCTAACCGCGAGAGGCACCACATGAGCCAAATCGAAAGACCCACGACCAAACACGGCGAAGACGTTGACCGCAGCAACGAGTGGCAGCAGATGCGCGACAGATACCTGCGCAGCGAGCGTGCGCCTTCGTCGGCCCGGGGGGTGCACCATCTTGCGTTGCTTTCGTCGAGCGTCGAAAGAACCATTGAGTTCTACCAAGACGTACTTGAGTTCCCGTTGACCGAACTCTTCGAGAACCGGGACTATCAGGGTTCGACCCACTTCTTCTTCGATGTGGGCAACGGCAATGCCTTGGCGTTCTTTGACTTTCCGGGTCTCGATCTTGGCCCGTACGCCGAAGTGTTGGGCAGCATGCATCACCTTGCGATCAGCGTGACTACAGAGAAGCAGGCCCACCTGCGGTCAAAGCTCGAAGCGGCTGGTGTGCCGATCGAGTTCGAACACCAGAGCTCGATCTACTTCTCTGGGCCCGACGGCGAACGACTAGAACTTCTGGCCGACGAACTCGGTGAGATGTACGGCGACACCGTCTTGTAGCATTGTCTTGCAAACGGAGCCGCCGATAGCGCTGTTCTATTCGGCAACATCCGTGATTTCGACATCAAACGTTCCGAGTGCGGTATTGCTCACGGTCAGTGTGGCAATGAACTCTTCGCCCGTGCCAGGGTCGACCAAGGCGCATGCCATCTCATCGGCGGCATTCAGCACGACCGACTCGGTTCCGCAATCGATGGAGTCAGCAGCCAACCCGAAGTCGTTCTGGCTGTTGAGCGCTTCGACCGCGGCCTTGGCGTACGCCGGAACATCAGAACCCACAATGACATTCTTGACACTCGCGAAGATGCGACCCTCGGGCTCGACCTCGACCTCGAAGTCCAGCGTTTCACCAGCACTCTGCGCCGTGCAATCAAAGACCACGCCGACATCGACCTCTGGCGGTTCCTCGCACGCGGCATCGGTGATTGCACCCAGCTGCAGGCGTTGGCCCATGGCCTCGCCCTCGATCAGGTCAACCGCAGCCTCGGGCGCACTTTGCCCACCAAAGGAGACTTCGAAGCTGCCGCTGCATGCCGATGCCACGAGCGCCACCATCAGCAGCAACGGCACGCCAAGGTGAAGACCTCGGTTGTTGCGTGGTGCACCTGCCATGGCGGTCAGGTTACTGCGTGAGCGTGAACGAGCCGATCGGGTAGCTCACACCGTTGAGCAACACCGCGACCACATGCTCACCGGGATAGTGCTTGCGGGTGGTGTGCTGGGCAACCGAGATCGTCTTACGGACCACCCCCGACTGGCCTGGGGCGAGGTCGAGTTCGGCGCCCTTGAAGACCTTGGGGCTCGTGGTGCCGTTCGCTTTCACAAAGTGCACTTGCAAATCAACAAGCGCGCCAGCGGCCTTCTTGCTCGGGTTCGCTATCTCAATCTGCACCTTGATCTTGTGGCCAATGGCCGCTCGGCCGGGTTCAATCGTGCCACCAGCCACCGTTGCGGGCGAGTCCTTGCCATAGCCGAGCACACCGAGCGCATCTGGGTCCCCAGCCTTGATGAGGGTGCGCAGGCCATGTCGAATCAGCCGACGCCGATTCCCATCGCCGTCGCTCCACCAGCGAGCAGCAGTCTTGGTCACAAGTGCCGGATGGTCCTTGGCAATGTCGTTCAGGTTGTTGGCCACCGACCGCCGGACATATTCAACGGGATCATCCTTCAACAGCTCCAGTAGCTTCAGCACTGGTGCTGGATCGGCCTGAAATTCTTTGAGGCGGAACGACCACGGAAGCCGGGGGCGCGTCCCTTCGCTCACGAGCCGGCGTACATGCACATTGGGATCCTGAGCCCACGTCTTGAGCACCTTCAGCGTGGCATCGGGATGATCTCGCAGCGGCGTGCGAATGCTGAACTCCGAAGTGAATCGTTTGGTCAGTTCGTAGTTGGCCACCATCACCCTGTCGAAGTGACCCTCGCCATGGTCGGCGATGAAATACCCGTGCGCCATGTAGAAGAAGCCAGCCATTGGATCCTCGGGAGCCGCCTGCGCTTGCATCACATCGTCGGGATCACAGTTCTCGCGCTCAGGCCCGAGCGACGCCACCAGTATGTCGATAGCTTGTCCGCGATCTTGGGGCAAGAAACCTGCCATTGCGGCCGCGATTTGGCGGGCTCGCGCCGTGAGCTCCAGTTCGTCGAAGCCGGCAGAGGCGTGCGCACTGAAGCCTTGAGCATCGAACTCGGGCCACACGCGACCCAAGGCCTCGCCAACACCATGCACCATCTCGGGACCAAACGAGTTCTTCAGCGGCTCAGCCATGCACCTATTCTGCGATATGCGACAGGCGGCTTCAACTTGGGCCCCTGAGGCTGGCCTGCCACGATGGCGACCGTGGGATATGACTTCGACGATGAGACAGCACTCGAACAACTCGACGAAAATCGCTTTCGCACTCATCTGACTAGCCAGTGGAACATTGGTGACAATCCAAACGGCGGCTACCTGCTGGCACCGCTGCTGCGGGCGATGACCGACGCCTCGGGACATCCTGACCCGCTCAGCGTGACGACTCACTATCTGCGCCCGGGCAGTGGCGACATGGACGCCGAGATTGAGATCGAACCAATTCGCAGCGGCCGCACTGTTGGTACGGTCCGAGGGCGGCTTGTTCAGCAGGGCAAGACTCGAATTGAGTCGATCGCTGCCTTTACTGATCTCCGCGACACCACGCCGGTCGTGGACATCGAGACCCCCATTGCCGAGCTTCCGCCGCCCGACGACTGTGTGTCGCGCACCGATCTTGAACAAGGCGTGATCTTGCCGATTATGAACCGGCTCGACGTTCGCATCCACCCGGATCACGCAGTGGCGGGCACGGGCCGCGACGCCAGCATCACTGGCTGGATCAAATTCAGCGACAAGCGACCAGTCGATGCCCATGCGCTCACACTGTTCGCCGATGCATTCCCTCCCCCACTCTTTGCCAAGGTTGGCTACATCGGGTGGGTCCCAACGATCGAACTCACGGTGCATGTTCGCAGGCGTCCAGTCCAAGGGTGGATACGCGGTCACTTCCGAACCAGCGATGCAGCGGGCAACCGCACGATCGAAGACGGTTGGCTGTGGGATGAGTCAGGGGCCTTGGTCGCCATGGCACGCCAAGTGGGTCTTGTGCTTTCCACTCAAACCTGACGAACCCCGCTGCAGTTAGTAGTGACTCCAGCGCACCCGAATACTGTGGAGCTATGACCACAGCTCCGCGTTCCTCATTCGCTCCCGACCTGTACGCGGGAAAGACTGCGTTGGTCACCGGCGGAGGTACCGGGCTTGGTCGAGCCGTCGCTCGTGAGCTCTCGGTCTTAGGGGCCAACGTAGTTATCGCGGCTCGACGCGCCGAGATCCTGGAACAAACGGCAGCTGAGCTCTCCGAGGAGACCGGAAACCCCGTGACTGTCGACGTCGTCGATATCAAGAACCGGGAAACCATCGACGCCCTCGCAGAACGCCACACCGTGGACCTGCTTGTGAACAACGCCGGCGGGCAGTTCCCGCAGAAGGCACGCGACTTCAGCCCCAACGGATGGAAGAGCGTGATCGACCTCAACCTGAACGGCACCTGGGCGATGACCCAAACGTTTGGCAACCAGATGCTCGACGGCAACGGTGGCGTCATCGTGCAGATCGTTGCGATCGTCGGTCGCGGTATTCCCGGCATGGCTCACTCCGCCGCGGCCCGGGCCGGCGTTATCGAGATGACGCACACGGTTGCGTTCGAGTGGGGGCCGAAAGTACGAGTTAACTGTGTGGCGCCCGGAGCGTTCCACACCCAGGGGTGGGACGACGCCTATGACCCCGAGGTCGGCCAGGACATGACTGGGGTACCGCTTCCCTATCCGGGCCGCCCTGAAGATATCGCTAACGCCGTTGCCTTCCTGGGCTCACCGGCTGCGAGCTACATGACCGGCCAAACGTTGTATGTCGACGGCGGCTGGGGCCAGCACGGCCCGCTCAGCGCGCTGCCACCCGGCGGCTACCCCGAGCGCCTGCTGAACCAGCCCGCTAGCTGAACTTCGGAGAGGCAACCGCGTTGTCGAGCGCAAAGCTGGGAAGAACGAACCCGAACCTCATGGCTGAAAGTGGATGCCAGGGATGCCACCAGCCATTGCCTCGAGACCATCGGGTCGAGGCAGCAGGCCTTGATATGCATCGCCGACCATGGGAGCGGTATCGGAATTCCACGAATGATGAATGGGGCGAATCTGGTAGTAGCCGTTGCCCGCATTGGTCCCGCCATCGACGAAGAGGTCCACGCCGGTGATGTAGCTCGCCATGTCCGATGCTAGAAACATGACCGCGTTCGAGACTTCTTGGGCTTCGCCCATTCGCCGCATTGGAGTTCGGCTTGCGATGTAGTCAGCGTTGGGAGTGCCTTCGACTGCGCTACGGATCATCTCGGTAAGGATGAAACCGGGGGACACAGAATTCACCCGCACACCGCGATCAGCCCATTCGCAGCCGAGTTGAAGGGTCATATTGCGAAGGCCGCCCTTGGCCGCTGTGTATGGGATCACGTTGAGTTCGTTGGCGCCGCTGCCCATGATCGAGCAGATGTTCACAATTGACCCGCTCCCTGCTTCGAGCATTCGTTTGCCACACTCGCGCAGGTACAAAAATGCACCTCGCAAGTCGACCGAGATGATCTGATCAAAGGTCGCAGCATCGTATTGTTCGGCGGCCAAACCGCGAACATCGGCGATACCCGCATTGTTGATCAACACATCGACCTGGCCATGCTCGGTGATCGTCTGGTCGACCACTCGCACGACATCTTCTTCGACCGACACATCGCCGGGCACGATGATGACTTTGGGTGAGCCGAGCTCGCGGCACCGCGCCGCGACAGCTTCGAGCAGCTCCGTTGACCGGGCAGTCAGGGTGAGTGCGCATCCCGCTTTTGCAAGATCCTGAGCGAATACTTCGCCCAGGCCATACGAAGCCCCGGTGACGATTGCGGCCTTGCCTCCGTAGTTGAACATGTCTATCTCCCTCTTTGGTGTCTGCTGCGAACCTACTCACCCCCGACGGGGCTCGTTGCATCTAGGAAAGGTGGCGAGTTTGGATACGGGGGCGCCGAGTGCGAGTGTTTCGGGGTGCCCGCAAATGACTCCACTTCCCAAACTGCTGACTCGACGGGCCGGCCTGCGAGCCTGATGGATCGGTTCCGACTCGATGGCAAGGTTGCCGTGGTGACTGGATCAGGACAGGGAATTGGTCGAGCTATTGCGTTGGCATTGGCCGATGCGGGTTGTGATGTTGTCATCAACTCACGACGACGCAGCGACCTCGAGGTCACTGCCGCCAGCGTCGAGGCACGAGGCCAACGGGCCCTAATTCTCGACGGCGACATCAGAGACTTTTCACACAAGATTGCCGAGCGGACCATGGCCGAGTTTGGACGCCTCGACGTATGGGTCAACAACGTTGGCGGGTCCGACGAGAAAGTGACCCGCACGCTCATCGAAACACCCGACGAGATCTTTCGCTCACAACTCGAACTCAATCTCACGACCGCGTTCCAGGGAGCGAAGGCCGCAGCCCAGCACATGGACGACGGAGGCGTGATCATCAATATCTCTTCGGGTGCAGGCATGCGTGGCAGCCCATATACCGGCCCGTACGCGGCCGCCAAGGCCGGCATGAACAACCTGACAGAGACACTCGCTCTGGAGCTTGCCCCCAAGATACGGGTAAACACGGTCGCACCGGGTCCGGTTGTGACCGAGGCCTACGAAGAGGTATTGGGTGTCGACGCAGAGCGGCAGGCAATCGTGGCGCAGTCGATTCCGCTGCAGCGGATTGGGGCTCCCGACGACATCGCCGCCGCAGTAGTGTACTTCGCCTCGCCCGCTGCATCATGGGTCACCGGGCAGCTGTTGCTCGTCGCTGGAGGCCGCACCCACCGAACCGTGCAATACACCAACGACGGTCCCTGATCCCACAGCTGCGCTAGTGAAGGAGTTCAATCTTGGGGATGGGGATTGGTAGCCCGGCGGCTTCGAACGCTTCGATGAGTCGCAGTCGCAGCTCGCGCTGAACCCGCCACTGTGCGGATGGATCGGTCTTCACGATCATGCGCAGAGTTACCGAGCTGTCGTTGATTTCCTGAACGCCAAGGACCTGCGGGTCTTCGATGATGTCACCTGTGGCATCGGTGCCGTGGGTCTCCGCCCACATCGCTCCAGCCACGTCATCCATGATCTGCATGGAGCGGCGCAGGTCGCTACCGAGCCCCACCCGAAGATCCAGCACCGCATTTGACCAGAGCTGTGAGTGATTCCCGACCCGCTTTATCTCGCTATTTGAGATATGCCAGACGGTGCCCTTAACGTCGCGGATCTTGGTAGTCCGCATCGAGATATCTTCGACTTCGCCGCTTATGCCTTCGACCTCGATGACGTCGCCGATGCCATATTGGTCTTCGACCAACATGAACAGCCCGGCCAAGAAGTCAGCCACGATCGACTGTGCACCAAAGCCGATGGCGATGCCGGCAATACCCGCACCAGCGATGAGCGGGGCCAGGTTGATCTGAAACTCACCCAGGATGAGCAACGTGGCGATGACCCAAAGCACAACGGTGACAAGATTCTTGAGCACGCCTTCGACCGCCTCGGCGCGTGCCGGTGCTCGGCGCGCTGCTGCAAGGTCCATCTGGGTGGCACCTGGCTCGTTGCTGCGCAGCATCTGGAGCCGGGGGTGCGATGGAGTCGCGCGAATTCGATCGCTCAACACGCCAATGGATCGACGCACCACGCGATTCACAAGCCAGGCGACCAAGATGATGACCAGGACACGGATCGGACGATCGATCACCCACTCGGCGAGCCCCGCCAACGCTTCGCTGTCGGTCCACTCAAAGACACGGCTGCAAACCCGGCTCGTGTCCTCGCGCCCGCACGCGCCTGCAAGGCCTTCAAGTTGCGCAATCATGTGTGGCCATTCTTGGTCGGGTCAGCTTGGCGATTAGCGCAGTTTAGGGCCGCCAAGGACTATGTCTCGGTAGGCAAAACTGCCCGGTATGCGCTCGCCATTGAGCGGCGTCACTACCTTGACACTGCCCGAGGCATCCAGTCACACTGCGTGCTCGGTTGGGTTCGGGGCCTCGGCGGTCAGTACCGTAGAGCTATGGCTGAAATCGCAGAATGGGGTACCGCACGCTCGCCCGGTATTTCCTATCAAGAACTGCTCGATACCGACACCCATCCGGTGCCCGACGTATTGCGGCTTGAGTCGCCGTACTACGAAGGGTCTAGCGACTTCTCCAAGGACCGCTATACGACCCGGGAGTACCACGAGGCCGAGAAGCGAGACCTGTGGGCCAAGGTGTGGCAGTACGCCTGCCGTACCGACGAAATTCCTGAGCCTGGCGACTATTACCTTTACGAGATTGCCGGTGCGAGCTACATCGTGATGCGCGGCGTCGAAGGCGATATTCGCGCCTACCCGAACGCCTGCCTACATCGCGGCCGCCAACTCAAGGACTACGACGGCCACTGCTCAGAGATTCGCTGCCCATTCCACGGTTACGCCTGGACCATCGATGGCGATCTCCAAGACATTCCATCGCAGTGGGACTTCCCCCAAGTCAAAGCCGAAGAGTTCAAGCTGCCTCAGGCCAAGACCGGCGTGTGGGCCGGTTTCGTATTCATTAACCCCGACCCCGACGCCGAACCGCTCATGGACTTTGTCGGCGGCCTAGACGATCACATGCAGATCTGGGATCTTGAGCGGCGCTTCAAGCAGGCCCACGTCGCCAAAGTGATTCACGCCAACTGGAAGATCGCCCAAGAGGCATTCTGCGAGGCGTACCACGTGAACGCCACCCATCCCCAGATCATGTATTACCTGGGCGATACCAACAGCCAGATCGACGTGTGGGACAACTACTCAAGGGTCGTGACCGCTGGTGGCACCCCCAGCCCCCACCTCGACGACGACATGCCTACCCAAGAGGTCATGATGCGTTCAATGATGGACATCCGTCACGACCAAGATTTGCCCTTCACCGTCGACGAAGAATCGTCGATGCGAGCAATTGGTGCCGCGGGAAGCCGCGAACGCTGGCGCGAGATGGCCGGCGACATAGTCGACCGCATGAGCGACGCCGAGATGATGGACAGCATCGACTACACCCTGTTCCCGAACTTCCATCCGTGGGGTGCCTTCAACCGCATCGTGTACCGGTTCCGGCCAAATGGCGACGATCATCGCTCGTCGATCATGGAGTGCATCTTCCTGGCGCCCTATCCCGAAGGCGAGGAAAAGCCAGCGCCGTGCGACGTGCACTGGCTCGAGGAACACGAGACCTTCACCGACGCAACCGAACTTGGCATGCTCGGCAAGGTGTTTAACCAGGATCTGTTCAACATGGCCAAGGTGCAAAAAGGCCTTGAGCAATCACACAAACCTGGCGTGACCCTGAGCCTGTACCAAGAGGCCAAGGTTCGGTGGCTACACGACAAACTCGGCGAATGGGTCGACGGCTGATGCTCGGCATTCGACACCCATTTAGCGGTGCACTCTATGAGCAAGACGGCGAAGGTAACATTCAGGTGACCCTGGCCGACGGCTCCATGACCGGGATCTTCACCACCGAAGGCAGGCACGTCTCCGGCGAGCTCCGCGAGTGCGATCCCCAGCTTTGCGGCTGGGTCGGTGGTCCGCTCATGGCAAACCATCGCATGAGCGAATCTGGCACCGATCGGTGAGTTCGTTACCTGTTCGGATTCCAGGGTTCGGGCACAGCCCCAACGGCGTGCTTGGCGGTAACGCTCAGCAGGTACCAAGCAGCCAGCACGGAACCTTTGATCGTGCCGCTGACCTTCGAATTGCCTGATCCCCGGACCGCCCACGTGACCGGAACTTCGATGATCCGGGCATCTCGACGCGCCGACTTGACCATCATCTCCGTTGGCCACCCGAACGTCATCTCAGTCATCTGAAGTTCGTTGAGCAGGCGGGCGTCTATCGCCCGGTAGGGGCCAAGATCGGTAACGGTCATCTTATAGAGCCGTCGCATTACGGCAGCGGTCAGCCAATTGCCAAAGCGCTGATGGGAGCCCATGGCGCCGGCGTCAATCGTGCCCAGCGTGCGTGAACCGAGCACGAGATCCGCATCGCCCGCGCCTATTGGAGCAACGAGTCGCTCTATCTCCACGGGAAGCGAACTCTGGTCGCCGTCGATAAATGCCACGACCGTTGCCCCGCGCCGAATCGCCTCGGCTGACCCAGCAGCACAGGCAAAGCCGTAGCCCCGGCGAGGTTCGCTGACCACAATGGCTGCTGCATCGGCCGCAGCCTCGGCAGTCCCGTCAGTCGATCCATTGTCAGCCACCACGACCGTGTCGACACAGCGCTGGTCCAAGAGTTCAGACACGACTGCGGCAATGTTGCCGACCTCGTCGAGAGCGGGGATCACCACGATCGTGGTCATTCGGTCTTCCCCAAAACCCCAAGTGAGGCAAGGAAGCCGAGACTGCGCTGCGCTTGCTCGCTATCCGAGGTCGCCTGGAAACGGTGGAGGTCGTCGGGTGTGTCAATGTCGTACCAGGTCGGAGCAAGTTCTACTCGAGCTCCAATCTCTTGGGCGATCGCCAGCGTGTCGGCCAGTACGGTCGGCGTAGACATCGTCACGTCGTGTACCAGCCGTTCCCACCGCTGCTTCCAACCAATCAGGTAGTAGCCGCCATCGTTGGTGGGGCCAAGCACAACGTCGACGTCGGGTTGGTCAAGAATCTCGAAGGCAGCATCGAGATGCGCCTGTGGCAAGTCAGGACTATCGCTGCCTATGGCGAAGACCCGATCGAATCCCCGGTCGAGACAGGCCATGAGCACCGCATCGAGGCGTTCGCCGAGGGTGTCGCCGAGCTGATCAACCGTGGACACACCGGGTGCGACCTGGTCGAAATAGCTCGCCGAGGCAGGCGCGTCGAGCGCGACAATTGGTGTGCAGTCGGGCCGACGCACAAGGCTTGCCAACGTGTCGAGAAAGAGATGCTCGGCGAAATCGGCTGCTTGCTGGGGCGAAAGTGCGGGCGTGAGTCGCGTCTTGGTTGACCCCGCCTTTGGACGCTTGGCCATGATGACCGTCGCGCGCCTCATTTCGCTGTGTACCAACAATTCTGCACCGCTGCAAGGCTCACAGGGTGCGCACGAGCGATGCGGCTTCGGCTCGCAGCGCAATCTCGCGTGCCCGTCGCGCCCGATACAGCACAATCGAGTGGCTCAGTGTCGACCCTGCCACGGCGAAGAGCCCAAGCCCGAAGATGGTGGCGTAGACGAACACGCCCCAGTTCTCGTTGCGCCATGCCATCGAAGCTCCAAAGAGTGCATAGACCCCGAGCGCAATCTCTACGTAGACGATCCGATCAGGAGCCAACTGGTAACGCTTGGTAGTCCACGAAGTTTCGGCAGCGCTGTCGCCTTCGATACCGAACTTGGCGGTCCGTTCGAACGCCGGGTTTGGATGGGTAAAGATCTGCAACGCGGCGCGGGCGGTGTTGACCATGAGACCTGCACCAAACGCAGTGACCGCCACAATCTGGGGCAGATCTCGAACCCAGCTTCGACCACCTTGGCGGCTGCCAGTCACGAAGAAAATGGTGGGCGCAAGCGATGTCAACGCAAAGAGATAACCCAGGCCAAAGACGGTGCTGAACTGCGGGTATTCCATGCTGGCCAAAACTACCAATGGGTAGATCAGCAGCAGGACAAGCAGTAACAGCTGGATGAAATAGGCGCAGAGGTGCAACGACGCTTGCAGTCGTGTCATGAACGAGACCTCAGAACGCCAGACTCTGGGAAGCAGGCGATACGCGCACTCGATGGACCCGCGCGCCCATCGGTGTTGTTGACGCCGGAAGCCAGTGAGCTGCGCTGGCACTTCGGCTGGCACCACCAGGTCTGCGACGAACCGAGCGGTCCAGCCGCGCAGGTGCGCTCGGTAAGAGAGATCTAAGTCCTCGGTGAGCGTGTCGGCCTTCCACCCGCCCGCATCAACGATGGCTTCGGCCCGCCAGACGCCCGCTGTGCCATTGAAATTGAACCAATAGCCCGCGTGCCCGCGACCGGCTTGCTCGACCAGAAAGTGGCCATCGATAGCTAGCGCTTGTAGTCGTGTGAGCCAGGAATAATCGCGATTCACGTGTCCCCAGCGGGCCTGCACGAAGGCAACGTCGGGTGCGTCGAAGTGCACCAAGGCACGTCTTAGGAAGTCCTGTGCCGGCACAAAATCAGCGTCGAAAATGCAAACGAACTCGCCAGTAGCGGTGCGCATGCCTTCGGCAAGAGCGCCGGCCTTGTAGCCGACCCGGTCCGCTCGTTGCAGATGAACGATATTGATTCCAACCGCCGCCGCGGCCTTGACGGCCTCGGCAACAATCGTCGAGGTCTCATCGGTCGAGTCATCGAGCACCTGGATCTGTAGGCGATCAAGGGGGTAATCGAACTTTGCCGCGGCCTCGATAATTCTTTTGGCTACGTAGAGCTCGTTAAACACGGGTAGCTGCACCGTGACCAGCGGTAGATCGTGTTCCATCGCTGAGGTGGACGTTTGACCAGACGTCGACGATGACCTGTGCCGCAAGACGCGAACCGAAAACACGATCAGGTTCGTTCCGAAAACGAAAAGCAGGAGCGAGGTTGCAACGTAAACGACCGCAGTCGCTATCAGGAGAAGGTCAGGGAGCATGGAGAGAGGTCGCTACCAGATCAGACCGGCGGGTGATTCGCCTTTGTTCGCAGCGATTGCCTGGTCGACGCCAAACATACGGCCGCCCCAGTTCAGGAAGATCGCTATAGCGGCTGCGAGCAACATGACATAGGTCCAGATCCATTCCTCGCCGCCAAAATAGACCAGAAAGAGACCGCCGAAGAAGCCGATGGCTCCCAGGCTGGCGGCCCGGGTGAACACTCCGAGCAGCAGGCCTACCGCGATGAACAGTTCGAAAAACGTTATCACCCACCCGAAAAACTCGGGTGCTTGCAAGATGGTGCTGTCGACGACTGAGTGGACGAAGCCGAGGCTTGAACCGTTGCCTCCCTCGGCGCTTTCGGGTGACCGCTGAACCCACTCAAAGAAGCCAGCGAAGTTGTCTCCGTCGTAAAAGCCGTCGTCGATATTGCCCTTCCAGGTCACCAGCGTGGTGAGCCCGAGCGCCACGCGGAGCACTGCTGTTCCGAGTGATCCGCGGGAGTGGGTTGTGGCAGCATCCATGGTTAGTTCCTTGCCGATTTGATTGACGGGGTAAGGGGTGGTCGATCACCATGCAGCTAACGGCGTGCCAAGGAACGCCGCTACGTCGGCGGCAACAGGGGCAGCAAAGACTTGCGCTGGTGTGTCGATCTGGCAGACCTTGCCTGCGAGCATCACCGCGACTTGGTCGCCGACAGCACGGGCCTCGTTACGATCGTGGGTGACAAACACCGATGTAATGCCGAGATCCTGTTGGATCTGACAGATGAGTTGCTGGAGTTCTTGGCGCAGCAGCGGATCGAGTGAACTAAGTGGCTCGTCGAGCAGCAGCACGCGGGGCTCAATAACTACTGCTCGAGCAAGGGCTACTCGTTGGCGTTCACCGCTAGAAAGATCTGCTGGCCATCGATCGCCGTAACCATCGAGATGCACAGCGCATAGAGCCTGGGCAGTGCGGTCAGCTCGTTCGTCGGCTCGCACCTTGCGTAGCTTCAGCCCGTAGGCGACGTTCTCGGCCACCGTTCGGAACGGGAAGAGCGCATGTGCTTGGAAGACCATCGCCGCGTTTCGATTTTCGGGCGGCACCCCGCTCATGGGCTCGCCGTCGAACAACACCTGGCCAGCGTCGGGTTCAAGGAGACCAGCGATCATCCGCAGCACCGTCGTCTTGCCGCAACCCGAAGGGCCGAGCAACACGAGCTGTTGACCGCTCTCGACCCGCAGCGACGCGTTGATCTCAGCGTCAGCAAAGATCTTGGCGGCGCCAACGAGTTCGACAGCGGTCACGGGTCGGCGCCTATCCCCAGATTTCCATCGAGCCGCCCAGGGGCAGGTCGATGATGCGGGTGTCAGCGGCTACGAACCATTTGTCGTACATGGATTGGTACTCGCCGCTCTTCCAGACCTCTTGCAGCGCCAGGTTGACGGTGTCGCGCCATTCGCTGTCGTTCTCCGCTACGCCGATGCCGAACTGGACCGGATTGTGTCCGCCCGGCAGCAAGGTGAGATCAGGATCGCCCGCAGCGAGCGCTAGCAAGGTGATGTTGTCTTCGCTGTAGCCCTCGACCCCACCGTTGCGGAGTGATTCCATTGCGGCCAGCTTGTCATCGAATTCGACGATCTCGCTTTCTTCGCCGCCTGCATCAGCAACGTAGCTATTCCACGAGTCGATCACGGAACTCCCGGCGTTCGCGGCGACGGTCGCTCCGAACAGCTCGTCGATCGATTCGTAAGAGCCAGTTCGCACCAGAAACGACTGGTTGTCCCAGAAGTAGGTGATGCTAAAATCGATGGCCTCGTCACGGGATCGGGTGTGATTCATCGACGCAATCGACATGTCGACCTGGCCGCTCTCCAAGAAGCTGATTCGGGTTGTCCCATCGACCGGCACGAGTTCTAGTTCGGAGCCGAGCTCGTTTGCGATTGCTTCGGCAAGCTCAAGATCGAAACCAACCCATTCGCCGCTGTCATTCTGAAAGCTCATTGGTGGATTGTCGTTTCGTACGCCGATTCGCACGACACCACTTTCGGTTACCCGATCAAGAGCGGACATGGAGCTGGAGTCGGTGCTACCTGATTCGGCTGCGACGTTCCCGTCGCTCCCGCCGCAAGCTGCAAGCAGCATGAGACAGGTTAGGAAGATCGCGGACAAACGTTTCATAGGGGGCCTTTCAGCAGAATTTGCCGAGTGTGTTTGGGCAGAGTGTGATTGGGCAGAATGTGGTTACAGATCGGGACGGAAACCCTGTGAGGCTCGCCGTTGTTCCCGGGATCTAACGCATCGGCGGAGAATGTAAGTCCCCACTCACGGTGGGGATCGCAGCGTTGCGCTTCTGTCAAAGACTGTCTCGGACCTGGAGTAACGGCAGGTCTGTTCGGTCGAGTTGGTTGAGAGCTTCGAACGGAATGACCGCATCGAGTTCGACCGCAGCGTTGGCCCATTCGGTAATCCAGCCCCGGTCTAGAGCGTCGACGTCGTCGACTAGTCGGATCGACTCAACGCCATATCGTTCTTTGAGTTGCTTCATTTCTGCAGCCACGTTTTCGGGTGAGCGCTGCCGGAATCCATCGCCGTGTACGGCATCGCGGCACCACTCGCAACCAAACGGACAGCCCCGGCTCGTCACCACCGTGATCGATGAATAGCCGTTGTCTTGCTGCCACTGGTGCAGATAGCGGTCCATGTCGATGAGGTCGCGTGCGGGCAATGGGAGATCGTCGAGATTGTTGATTGGGGGGCGGGGGTGGTTCACCCGAACCGTGTTGTTCCGGCGGAACGCGATTCCCGGCTCTGCGGCGATCCGATCGGCCGTGAGCTCACTCCTATCAACCAGCTCGAGCAATCGGGCGATCGTCTGCTCGCCCTCGTGGTGCACGACAATATCGACGTGTTCGCTCGCCAGGTATGCAGCCGGATCTGAGGTCGGGTCGGGCCCACCAAGCACGACGACGGCCCCAGACTGAGCGGCAATCTCGGCCAAGCGCAACGCCATTGGGCGACTTGTGATCAGCGCGGAGATCCCTACAATTTCGGGGCGATGATCACTGAGGTGAGCAGCAAAGGTTGTTTCGTCGGGCTCAAAAGTGCCGTCGTAAATGGTTACCTCATGGCCTTGTTCACGAACATAGCTGGCCAGGTAGAGCAACCCCAGCGGGAAGTAAGGACTCGAGGCAGCTTGCTCCGTTGGGTTCTGCGCAAGAAACAGTGGATGCGCGAGCGTGATACTGGCCACCTGCTGAACCTACTGCGATACTGCTGGTCTGTTCGTTCGCATCAAGAGTTGTTTCTCAGTTGTTTTCCTCGTCGGCGTGCTTGCCTCGGCCCTTGTCGCCTGTGGTTTCCAAGGTTCGGCGTCGAACCCGGTGGCGTTTTGGCTCGATCAGGACGCACCGCTCGACGAGGCTGGATACCGCGACAAGGTGCACGGCGCTTGGACAGCCACCATGGTCGCGAACCACTCTGGCCTGCCGATCGAAGGCATCTGGCTCGATGAGCCCGGGCCTGGTGACGCAATCGAGCTCGTTCTCTTGGACCAGTGGTCAACCGACGACGACACGCACGTCGAATGGCTCGATCTACACATTCTGGAGACCTACGGCCTGGATCCGACCTATGAACAGATTCGCAACGAATGGGTCGACCATCTCAATGGTGACATCTGGGTTGCTACGCGAAAAGCTCGTGATCTGATGGATCAAGGGTTCGTCCCCCCGGCCACCGGCAGTGCTGAACTCAATCCTGATGGAGCTTGGGCAATGGACGCCCAACTCGAGACCGAACTCTTTGGGCTGATCAACCCGGGCCGCCCTGAGCGAGCCAGGTCCCAAGCCCGGTTCTTCGCCCAGGTCACCAGTAGCGGTCCGGCGGTAGATGCGAGCGCGTTTTATGCTCACTTGTATTCGGTGGCCTTTGGCACGAGCGAGGTGGAGGCAGTGCTTGAGCACGCCCGCTCCGGCGAGCCCAGCGGGTCAATCGTTGCCCCCATCTATGACCAAGTGGTCGCCTGGCATGCAGAGTCTCCCGATAATTGGCGATGGACTCGTGAACAGATACGCCTGGCCTACGACACCGACCCGAGTTGGTGGGCGAGCAGGGTGAACTTTGCCTCGACGATCATGGCGTTGCTCTACGGCGAGGGTGACCTTGGGCGAACCGTCGACATCGCCGGGCTCGCAGGTTGGGATGCTGACAACAACATGACGACCTCAGCTGGACTGCTGGGCCTGATGACTGGATTCGAGGGCCTTCCTGAACCTTTCGCATCCGCCAGCGATGTGTACTTCAACGAGGACCTCAGTGGCGACCTCCCTCAGTTTGACTCGGTCGCCAACATCGCAAACCGCACCGCCGACCTGGGCTTAATCCGCCCGAACTAGTGGGCGAGCATGCGGGCAATTCGGTCGGCTACGAAGACCCCACCGACGATGGCAACGGTCGTCACGATGCTGCCAATCGACAACAGTGGCACGCCCACCATGGAATGTCCGAGATTGCACCCACCAGCAATGCCGGCGCCAACACCCATCACGAGCGCGCCGCTTGCGAGCTCGAGGTAACGCTTCGGTTCTTCGCCGCGAGCAAGAAAGGTGTTTCCCGCCACGGCTGCGACGAGGGCACCTGGGATTACGCTAAGCAGAGCCAAAGGAATCCACCAAGCAACGTCGGCGTCGTATGTTGCCCAGGTCCAGATCGTGCTCGGCACGCCGGAAGTGCCATAGCTGTAGTCAAAGCCGTGCCAGCGCACCAGCACCCATGCGATCACCATGACCAGCCCAGCCGCAACGCCGAGTCGCACACCACCAAGCTTGGGTGCCCGCCCCGTCAGCAGATCATGCGAAGGCACAGACACGGCTTCGTCCCGGGCTACCCACGCACCCAGTCCAATCGCGATCGCAATGACACACGCCGCGCCGAAGGGGCCGAGCGCCGAGGTCACTGTTGCAGCTTGTTCGGTGCCGTCGCTGGCCGTGTGGGTGATCGGGTTCTCGTTGAACCACTCGCGCAGTCCTTTGAGCGGCCCTCGCCAGGTGACGATGTCACCAATGGCCCAGCCAATGATCGCAACCACCATGCCAAGCATTCCCGCACCAAGCTTGTAAAACATGCCCGAGATACACGTTCTAGCGATGACCATGCCTGCGCCGAAGACGGCACCGCCGACCACTGCCGCCCTCGGAGAGAACCCGGGAATGAACGGGTCAATAAAGCCAGTCCCTATAAAGACCTGCACCACAGGGGTTGCCACCAGGAGCAGAACCACATAGGCCCGTACCAACGAGGTTTCGGCCGGCTGCGCAAACAGGCGGCGCCAAGTGCTGTGAAAGCAGAAGTCGCCTCGGGTAAGGACGAACCCAAGTGCGCCGCCAGCTAGAACGGCAAGCAGGATTGTCACCCTCATATGGTCGCATGGATTCCGTTGCCATGTTTGCGTTCGTCAGAGGCGCTGGGCGCTGCGCCTTTGGAACGACCAAATCATTGCTATGCCGAGCAGCCCAAGCGTTGGGTACCACTCCAGTCGTCGGATCCATTCTCGTTCAGCAAACGCGGCCGGGTCTTCGTAGGTCAGGTAGCTAAAGATCAGCAGTGCGCTGAGCACGACCCACGGCACGACCAGGAGCCAGCGCCCTTTTTGTTCAGCCGGTCCGGGGGCCACGAATGGCAGCATTGCCAAACACAACAACGTGTACCAAGGATGTAGCACCGGGGTGAGGAGCGCGTAGGCCATCACCGGGATCACTGCGAGCCGAAGTCTGCTTCGGGTGTCGCGTTGCCCACGTGCTACTAGGAAAACCCAGACCATCACCGCACCCATAACGACAGCAACTACAAGCCTTGTCAGCGCCGCGGGTTCGTTCCAACCCATGTCGTCGAGGCCGCGTCCACCAATCCAGCCTTCGAACCAGTGGTAGATACCGCTATTGAATCGAAACGTGTCCGTGTACGCCCTGGCTGACCCGAATACCCCGGTACCTCCCTGAGCTTCTCCAAGACCAAACGATGTTGTCGCCGCCGCAACCCCGATCGGGGCGACGAACGCTGTGGCCCAGGTCGCACGCTGGCGCCAGTTCCATGCCCAGAAGAGCACGGGAAGCAGCAGTAAGCCCAGGGGCCGGGTGAGCGTGGCGGCCGCGATCACGATCGGCCCGGCGTAATGCGCAACGAGCGAGGTTGTGGACTTCTCCAATGACAGCCAGAGCCCCAGGCCAACCAGGCCGACGATGATCGCGTCGATATGGGCACCGTGCGCTACCTCGATGATCACCAGTGGGTTCAGCCAGTACAGAAGCACGCGGCGCTCCGGGAGCCCCACCGCTTTCAGCAGTTTGATGATCATCGCTGCGCCGAGCACATCGAAGCCGATCATGAGCAGCTGCATCGTCCATGGTTGCGACGGCAGCACCGCGGCAGCGGCGCCAAAGATTGCATGAGCAACCGGCAGATAGGGCGAGGCCAGGCTGGTGTTGTTCGCAAGGCCTCGGGCGGGGATGTTGTAGAGGTCCCCGAGCGGCGAGTCAATCGTGAAGCTGTACGGGCTGACACCTTCGGTGACGAGGTGGCCTTCCCACAGGTAGCGGTAGACATCGTCGCTCAATGTTGGCTCGGTGGCCACCATGACTAGCCGCAGACCAAGGCCCAGGACAAGAAGCCACCTCCAGCGAGATCTAGCCGCCATTGGACTTTGCTGCCGCAGGAGTGCCAGGTAGCCCCCAAATGCCACAAGGAACCAGGCAATCGTGCTGGGTACTGCAGCTCCGCGAAGCGTGTCATTGGCGAGGTCGGTCCACATGATCCCGGCGAACCCGGCAACCAACAAGGACACGCCGAAACCCATCGGCAGGCGATCAGACATGGGCACTGCCAATGAGCGCATTCGTATGGCGCGAGCCGCGCTCAACCGCTCGAGCGAGCCCGAACGCAATGATCCAATACAGCAGCCCAACCAGCATGTAGGTCCCAACCCAGTAGGGCGCATTGGTTACGTCACCGCCGAGCGCAATCCGAGCGTTGGTGGTGAGGTCAGCAACACCAAGAACGACCACCACCGAGCTGTCCTTAAAGATCGTGATGGCCTGGGTGGTGAGTGCTGGGCGCATGGTCCGCAAGCAATACGGCAGGGTGACCGAGCGAGCGACAACAAACCCAGATGCGCCGAGCAGGCGGGCATCGTCGCGAAGTTGCTGAGGCACAGCTGCGATGCCCGCCCCGACGATGTCGGCTTGGTAGACAGCGGCGTAGAGCGTCAGCGTGACGGCGGCTGACCAGAAGCTCGAGAACTGCATTCCGAACAAGGCACCGGTGCCAAGGAACTGGAACAACAACACCAGCAGGACAATCAAAGGGATACCGCGGATCACCCACATGAGACGCGAGGCAAGAAGACGAATGACACCAAACCTGCTGTGGAGCGCAAAGGCCAAGCCACTCGCGACCACCAGCCCCGCGACTATTGCTCCGGCGCTCAACAAAATGGAAAGCAGCAGTCCACCTGGGCGGCGATTGGGGAACCCCCACAACAGGTTGGGGAGTTGGTGCCACAAGAAGTCGATTTGATCAGACATCGATCGTCCGATCGATTGGGCGACCCCGCCAGAGCGCTGCTTCGACCCGGCGCAACCCGAACTCAAGCACGGTGGCCAAGAACAAATACACGAGTGCAGCAAAGATGAGGAGTTCGCGCGCCTCGAACGTTTCGGTGATCGCCCCTTGAATTTCTTGAAAGGCGTCGGGCACAGCCACGAATCCAACGAGCGCGGTGTTCTTCAGATTGTGCACGAGGCGATTGATCAAGCCAGGGAATGCGATGCGAACGCCATCGGGAATAGTCACTGTGAAGTACGCCGACCGTGCGGTTGCTCCGAGAGATCGGGCTGCATCAACTCGAGCTGGCGGCACTGCATCGAGGCCGGCTCGGAGCACTTCGGCCAGGTGCGCGCCAGTATTGGCCGTAAGCGCTATCGCCGCGGCAACCCCGTAGTAAGGCAATGGCAGCGTGGTGATCTCGCCCAGCAGGTCGACGATCCAGTTCTGAAAGAAGATGGTGCGCCGCATCTCGAGCGGAAACAGGTTGGGCACCGCGAACGCAAAGAAGATCACGAGGATCAACGCCGGCACATTGCGGAATACCTCGACGAAGGTGCCCGCTACTCGTCGCGCCCAACTTTGGCGACTACGCCGACCAATCGCCGCCGCCAGCCCAACTACGAACGAAGCGGCTGCGGTCAGCAGCGTGAGCACCACCGTGACCGCGACCCCCCGCCCGATCTCACCCGCCAACTCACTTGTTAGCCAATCCGGCATCACCACAAACTACCGAGTGCGGTGAGCTAGAGAGGCGGTGCCTGGCACCGTCTCACTATGCGGGGCGCTCGGCGACGACGGTCATCATGGTCGTCGGCGGCTCGACGAGGCCTCGGTCAAGGACCTGCTGGACCTCGAACCCGGCGTCGTGCAGCAGGTCAACAAGTTCGGTGCGGTCAAAGACGCGATAGATAAGTTGGTAGGTGTCGCCCGCGAACAGACTGAAGCGCTCGGTGATGGTGGACTCGCGCTGGTCAAAGGAGCGCAACACCTTGGTTGCGCCGAGTTGCTCCGTCTCCACCAACGCGGACACGGCCCGGTCCTTGTCCGGCAGTTCCAATACGAGCTTGCCGCCGGGCTTGAGTGCCTGTTTGGCCTGGCGCAGCAGCGCCACGTGCGGGGCGTCGTTGCGGCGGTTCGTTGTCTGTTGCCCCAGCGATGTGAAGAGACAGATGGCCAGGTCGTAGCGAGCGACTTCGCGAAAGTCGGCTGCATCGACGCAGATGAAATCAGCGAACTGATTGGCCTCGAGCGCCCGAGCGCGAGCAGCGTCGATCATCGTCGAAGATGGGTCAATGCCGGTTACGTCGGAGAACCGCGACGCAAGCTCGATCGAATGTCGCCCAAATCCGCACCCAATGTCAAGCACGCGGCCGGACACTGAGCCCGTGAGTCGCGCCACTTCGTCGATCTCGGCCGTCGAGCGTTCCACTGTCAGCAGCGGGTGCTCAAGGTACGGCGAGCCATCGCTAAAGAATTGCCTGGGTTGCATTCCCGGTTTCACGCTTGCAACCATAGGCACCCAGCGGCACGGGCGGCGGATTATCTCAGGGTCGCCAGTAGATCGTGAACGGTGGCTGCCGGGCAAGCCGGTCCTGCACCGAGTGCGTTGGAAGTCGCTCGCCGATCCAAGCAGCCTGCGACCAAGGCCTCGGCGGTGGCGCCATGGATCGATGAACCGGTGCACCAGTTCACTTCCATTCACCGTGACATGGCCCACCGGCTGATCGTCGGCGTCTACCGCAACAACCGTGAGGAAACCGGAACCGTCGGCCAACCAGTGCTGCCACCGCTCGACTCGAGGGCTGATCGCCCCCATCACCAGCGGGTCCACCAGCGCCTCGAATAACTCAAGGCAGCAGTCGCTTAGCGCGTCATGACTCGCCCTGTTGGGACAGCAAACGCGAGCGGCTCATTTCTGCCAGCCGACTCAAACTCACTACGTTGGATTGGAACAATAGATATGGAGACGGCGATGACGGATATCTCTGCGGCTGCCGAGTGGCATAAGACGGTTTGTATTCTGTGCTCTGCCAACTGTGGCGTCGAACTCAAGCTCGATGGCCGAGAGATCACGCGCGTCCGTGGCAACAAGAGTCACGTGGCCTCGCTTGGCTACACCTGCGAGAAGGCACTGCGACTCAACCACTATCAAAACGGCATGAAGCGACTGCAGTCACCAATGCGTCGCGAACCCGACGGCAGCTATCAGGCCGTCGACTGGGACACCGCCATCCGCGAAATCGCCGACGGGCTGAACGAGGTGGGCGACGCGCACGGCCAGGACAAAGTCATGTACTACGGGGGCGGTGGCCAGGGAAACCATATGGTCGGTGTGTATGGATCCGCCACGCGCCGTGCGCTCGGCATCACCCTGAGGTCAAATGCGCTTGCCCAAGAAAAGACCGGCGAAGCTTGGGTCGAGGGTCACCTGACCGGAGCGCACACCCACGGCGACTTCCATCACGCCGAGGTTTCGGTCTTCTTGGGAAAAAACCCCTGGCACAGCCACGGGTTCAACGAAGCTCGCCGAGTACTTAAGGACATCAGCAAAGATCCGACTCGATCAATGATCGTGATCGACCCTCGCCGCAGCGAAACCGCCGACCTGGCTGACTTTCATTTGGCCGTAAAACCCGGCACCGACGCTTTTTGTATCGCAGCGTTGCTCGGCGTGCTTGTTGAAGAGAACCTCGTGAATCACGGCTGGCTCGCCGAACATGTAACGGGTCACGAAGCGGTCTTGGCGGAACTCGCCAAGGTTGACATTGCCGACTTCTCACAGCGATGCGGCATCGCCGAAGACGACATTCGGGCGGCCGCTCGCCGAATCGGCAATGCGCCCGGCGGCGTATCGATCTACGAAGACCTGGGCATTGAGATGGCCCCCCATTCAACCCTTGTTTCCTACCTGCAGCGACTGATCTGGATCCTTGTCGGAAGCTTCAACATCCCTGGGGGCACCACCACCCATTCGGGCCTGGCTCCCCTCTTTAGTTATGGAGCGACCGGCAATGAGCCAACGGCCCCGGTTACTGGCGGCCGCATCATTTCAGGGCTCGTGGCCTGCAACGAGATCCCCGACATGATCCTGACCGAAGACCCGGATCGCATTCGGGGCATGTTCATCGAGAGCGCCAATCCGGTCCACTCTCTCGCCGAAAGTCCTCGCTGGCGCGAAGCGATGCGAGCACTCGATTTCTCGGTCGTCATCGATGTTGCCATGACCGAAACCGCTCGCGAAGCAAGCTACGTGCTGCCGGCATCGTCGCAGTATGAGAAATGCGAAGCCACCTTTTTCGGCGGGTCATTCCCAGAAAATCACTTCACGGTTCGGGCGCCCATCTTCGAACCACTCGAAGGCACCTTGCCCGAGGCCGAAATTCACGCACGACTTGTCCGCGAACTGGGGCTCATCGACGAAGAGCTCATCGACGCTCTGCGCCAGGCAGCCCACGAGGGTCTCAAATCCTTCGGCGCCGCGCTCATCGGCGCGGCCAAGTCGGATCCAGCGATGGCTGCGCTTGGCCCGATCGTGATGTACCTGACGCTCGGCGACACGCTGCCAGCCGGTATGGCCGACGCAGCCCCGGTGTGGTTCTCCGCCCATCAGTGCGCGATGCGGTTTACCGATGCAGTCAAAGCCGCAGGCTTCGAAGACGTCGCCGATGCCGATCTTGGCGACGCTCTCTTCGAGGCCATCATTGCAAGTCGCGATGGCGTGGTGATCACGAAACACACGTACGAGCAGGGCTGGTCGATGGTGCGCACCAGCGATGGCAAGGTCCACGCGGAGATCCCCGCACTACTCCAAGATCTGGCAGCGCTCACCCACGCGCCCGTTGATCACCGGACCGCTGAATTCCCCTTCATTCTCTCGGCCGGTGAACGCCGTTCGTTCACCGCCAACACGATCATGCGTGACTCCACCTGGCGCAAGAAAGACCCCGACGGAGCGCTTCGCCTGAGCCCATCGGATGCTGCAGGTCTGGGCGTTATCGACGGCGACAAGATCCGCATCACCACGCGCGGCGGTTCGGCGGTCGCGCCAGTAGAAGTGAACGCAACAATGCAAGACGGGCACATTTCGCTGCCGAATGGTATGGGGCTGTACGCCGAGGCCGACGGCGATAGCTACATTGTGGGTGTACCGCCCAACGAGCTGACCACGCTCGACTGGAAAGATGAGTACGCCGGCACGCCGTGGCACAAACACGTGCCAGCCAAGCTCGAGACAGTCCTTACCTAGGAGACCCAATGGCCCCCGTGACCGCTTTGCTCGACCCTGCGTGGTGGCAGGCTGACCCCCAGGAGCAGTACCAGGCTCTTCTGTCCCACAACGGCTTGTGGCAAGACCCGGTCAGTGGGTATTGGTGCGTATCCCGCCATAGCGATGTCATGACCGTCGAGCGCGACCCGGCCCGCTTTTCGAGCCAAGGTCACTATCGGGTTGAACCCTCGCCGGGCGAGGCCACGATGATCGCACAAGACGACCCGGATCATCTTGGCCAGCGGCGCATCATCAACCGCAGATTCACGCCCCGAGCGACACGGGAACATGGCGATCACTATCGAGCAATGATCAGCGCAATGGTCGACGAGGCAATCGCTGCCCAAGCGCTCGACGGTTCAGTCGAAATCGTCGACGCACTCGCGGCGCAGCTTCCCTGTCGGGTCACCGCCGAGCTGATTGGTTTCGGCGAGCACCGTTGGCGCGAGGTCAAAAGCTGGTCTGAACGCCAGATGCGGATCGACCGTCGGTTTGTAGAACCGGCCTTGCTCGATGACTTGCACGCCTCGATCGAGGAGTGGGCCGCGGTAATGCAGGAGCTCTTGCCCGATCGAGCTGTTGACCCCCAAGACGACTTGTTCAGCGACTGGCTAAACGCCGGCATGGAACCTATGACGATGGTCCAGGAAACCGGCCTGATGATCGCTGGTGGCGCCGAAACGACACGCACTGTCATCGCTCACGGCCTACACGTGTTGAGCGAACACCCCGAAGCTTGGGAGGCCATGGCGGCTAATCCGGACATGATCCCGCAGGCGGTCGAAGAGCTGATCCGTTGGGTCACTCCGTTGAACAACATGTTTCGCCGCGTCGTATCCGATACCGAATTGGCGGGCACGCCTCTGAAGGCGGGAGATCGAGTAGCACTCATCTACCCAGCTGCGAATCGCGACCCGGCGGTGTTCACAGATCCCGACCGCTTTGACATCACGCGCGACCCGAACCCACACGTAGCGTTTGGGCACGGGACCCACTTTTGTCTCGGCGCCAACCTGGCGCGCCTTGAGCTTCGGTTGTTGTTCGAAGAACTGACTGCTCGACTGACGAAACTGGCGGTGGTGAATCCACCTGACATCGAAGCAAACATTTTTGCGCGAGCTGTCCGCAGTTTCGACCTCTCGTTCGAGCTGCGTTAGGAAATGGCTATTGGGTCAGTCGTGGTGCTCTGGCAAATTCGATAGTGAAGGTCTGCTCGCCATAGGCCCACGGGTCGCTGTCTGAGTCCACGGCGACCAGAATCTCTAAGAAGTCGGTGTCGGGATCACCGCTCACGGGTAAGCCGTTGAGATCGATCACAATGCCATCGGTGTGCAGCGAATGGCCCGGGTTATCCGGGAAAGCAGGGTCAGGCGACGGATAAATGATATCCCCGCTTGCGTCCTCGACTTGAACGTAGAACTCGTCGAACAGCGATAGGTCCACGTCGAACGTGATCGTGCCCCATTTCCACTCACCGCTGCAATCACACGGTTCGATATGGGTGCGAGTTGTTGATCCGGTGCATTCCTCGAAGATATCCTCGGCCTGGAATGCATAGAAGTACGCGTTGTGTCCCAGACCGTAGACACAGTCGCCTTCGCTGAAGTAGCCGTAGTCCTCGATCTCGCCGAGCGACGAGGCCTGTTGATGCACGCCACACATGCCGGTGTCGAAGTCCCAGCAAACCGTGCGGGAAATATCGTGGGCGGTCGGATAGAACACGCGATTGGCGTTCTCGTTGTAGTGAGGGTCACCCCAAGCCGCAGGGCCGTTGTCGGTATTACCACGGATTGCGTTCTCGAAGTCGAGCAGGCCGGTTGTCAGCGCTTCGTCAAAGGCGCCGCTGAAGTTCGACACGCAGTTGATCTCAAAACTGACCTGGGCAACGTAGCTGTCGAATCCAGACGAGCAAACACCTTGAATATTTGGTTGCGGGGCGCTGTCCATATGAAAGAAGAGACGGCCGCTGAACCGGGAACCATCGGTGTGGATCGCGCTCGGGGTGAAACCGGCGCACGGCGCAATGTTTGTAGCGTCCCAGCACTGCAGCCAGGTTCCGGAATCATGGATCAGGTCGGGTGCAGGGCCAGGCGTGAAGCCAAGGTCGTCGCATTCAGGATGCTGAATGATCCAATCATCTCGACCGGTGTTTGGGTTGCTGCGGGTGCGGAAGTCACTGCCATCGTCGTAGGCATACAGGTCGTAGTCGCTTCGAATTCGCGAGGTCGTGTTTTCGTAGATGATGGACCAGCGGTCATCGGCGCCACCAGGACTGCTTGTCGAAATATCAACGCGAGGATCGAATCCAGAGTCGGCGTCGATCACCCAAGCCTGCGTTGCCGATTCAAAGGCATAGCGCGGGTAGCCATAGCTATCAGTACCGGCTGGTATCACTCGCCAGTGTGTATCCGGATCGACGTTGTCGCTCGTGGGCACGACGTCGCTCCCGTCGCGGGTCATGAACAGCCCGGACCAAGCATTCTTGATCGACACGAGTCCGCTCGGGAACTCCATGTTGTCCTGTGTGCAATCCGCAGGAGGCGTTGGGGCCTCGGGAACATGCAAAGTCCAGTAGATTCGCCCCGTGGCTTCATCGACGATGCGGTCAATCGAGGAACCGTGATTCCCGTCGGCTGGGTCATTGGGCGGGAAGTCGTCAAGAGCGAGAAACGACGGTTCGCCACCGGAGCCGTAGCCCGCACATGGCTGCACGGTCGCACCGCTCGGCACGAAACAATGCACTCGATGGTCATCGGTGAAAACAAAGATCTGGTTGTTCGATTCGAGGAGAACGGTGCCGCCACCTCGGTTGCGGTCCTTGTAGTGCATCGATGAGTCGGCCCGTTGGCGACTGTTGATCGTGTAAGCCGAGGAACAAGGAGTGGCGGTGAGGGTCTCGTAGCAGAAAAGCTTGGTTCCCTCGTTGTCACTTGCTGTCCAGTAGATCTTGCTGCCGATCACAGCCGTGTGTGGCATTTCGGGATTCCGTTGTGAATACGGCCCCGTGGCATAAGCGGGCTTTGACTTGCCCTGCCAGCCTTCACATCGCCCTTCGATAACAGGATCATCGGCGGTGTTGCGGTCGATGCAAACAATCGCGCCGTACCCGCTGCTGTGATTGATGGCGTACAACTGATTGTCGACACTGATTGGCTTGTATCCGTCGCCAGTACCCGCTGCATCCACGGACCGGAACGGCGATGGAATCTCAACGTTGATTGTGCAAGCCGCGTCGCAACTGTCGAAGCGGGCGGTTGCGCGTCGACTTACTACCGAAGTCACGCCGGTAACGCCGGTCAGCATGGTGCCCGGGTCACTGTCGAGTACTTCGACGGTCACTTCGGTCTGGTGGGCGGAGTCAGGAAATTTCACATTGAAAGAGGTCGCTCCGTCGGACCCAATGCCGTTTTGCTGAAGCGCATCGGCAACGGCCGCTCGGGCTAGACCTTCATCGCCGTCTGACAAACGGTAGGCCTGAACCCCAGCGAGGGCTGCAGCGTCCGCGGCTCCTTGGAGGTCTTGCCCGCGAGTAGCCACCACAGAGAGGTCGATGGCGACCGCTCCTGCGAGCAGGGTTATGACGACCGTCATGGCGACGAGGAACATGACTGCGCCGCGCTCAGCACGACCGCGTAAAGCCTTCAACACAGATCCTTGTCCCATGAGACCACCATCGGCCCATCGTCAGTGGCATTAAATGCGTAGAGCGAAAGTGGGCAGGTCTGCTCACTCAATTTTGGGGGTAGGACGGATGGCCTCTAGGTAAAAAGGCCCAGTCGACTTCTTGGATAATCGGCGCCTACCGTGAATGGCGAACCCGCACCGCCAAGCCATAGCCTGTACCTATGCAGGTGAGCGATGAGCTAAAGGCCACCCGAGCCGAAGTAACCCGGGCCGGGTTTCGACTTCTGAACTCGGTCGTTGAACCAGCGGTAAAGGCCGGGGTAGCCAGCCCGTTCTCGATCGGGCCCGGCGCCATCGTCCTCGAAACTATTGGCCGGCTGTCTGGAAAGAGGCGCAGCGTGCCGCTGTTGGCCTCACGGGTGTGCGGCAAAGTAATCGTGAGCACCGTCCGCAGTGACTCCCAGTGGCTCAAGAACATCGAGGCCGAACCGGGTGTGAGCGTGTGGCTCAATGGCAAATCAAGAGCAGCAACGGCCAAGGTGACTCGGGGTCCGCTCAACGTTGTCGTGCTTGACTTGGACTGACACCGTTCGCAGGCTTGCCGCTACGGTCAGGTCGGTGCCCCTTACAACTCATGAGATCATTGCCAGTTTTGGCGGAGTTGAAGACGACCAGCGTTACTTGCGTTTGGTTGAGCTCTTCGCCGAAGATGCCGTGTATTACGACCCGTTCTTTGGGCCCCAGATCGGCAAGCCCGCTATTGCTGAGTTCATGGCCAAGATGGAAGAGGTCGTACCTGCGTCGGGCGCTCGCTTTGATCAATGGCACGCAACGGCTGGCCATGACTGCGGGTACGCGCAATGGGTGATGATCGCGCCAAATGCGGATGGGGTTTCAGTGACCGTGCCGGGAGAGAGTCTCTACCGGCTCCGAGATGGCCAGGTGCTCGGTGTCGTCGACTATGTGGATCCCGTGGCCTACGCAAAGCTCCGTGGCGACGCTGCCCGGCCAGCCGACTTCGTGGCGGGATTGGGTTCGCTGCCCAGCGCTAACACGCCAGTGGGACCGGCGACCGCAGCGCTGCGAGATCATGTAGCGGCCATGGGCCGGGCTGGTCGGTGGACCGGCTCAGCTGAGCTCATTGACCACGCCGGCGAAGAAACAGTCGGTTGGGCACAGTGGGTCTTTCATGGTGAGCATGGAGACTTTGCCGGCTGGTCCCTGCGCAACCCCGAGGGCCACATTCGCGATCTCTTCGACACGGTGACCGCCCACGATCAAGCGACCGCCAGCGGCGCTGTAAAAAGGTAGGACCATCATGAAGCATCTGAAATTCGGCCGCACGGGCCTCAAAGTTTCCGAACTCTGCCTCGGCACGATGACCTTCGGTTTCCAATGCGATGAACCCGAGTCCGTCGCCATTCTGGACACGGCTTTTGATGCGGGCATTACGTTCATCGACAGCGCCGATATGTATCCGAACGGCCACACCGGTGAACTTGCTGGTGATACCGAACGCATCATCGGTCGGTGGATGGCGGCAACCCCCGGGCGGCGAGGCGACGTGATCTTGGCATCGAAGTTCTTTGCGCCCATGGGTACGAATCCGTGGGACGGCGGCGGTAGCCGTAAGCACATCATGGACGCAATCGATGCGTCGCTCGAGCGGTTACAGACCGACTATCTCGATCTCTATCAGATCCATTTCTGGGACCAAGACACGCCGCTCGACGAAACGCTTGGGGCTCTCGACGACGTCGTACGATCAGGCAAAGTTCGGTACGTGGGTTGCTCGAATTATTTGGCATGGCAGTTGGCGCGCGCCGTTGGCCGCAGCGAGACACTCGGCATCGTGCGCTACGAATCCGTGCAGCCGCGCTACAACCTGCTGTTCCGCAACGCCGAACGCGAGATATTTCCGCTGTGCGACCACGACAACATCGCAGTGATTCCGTACAACCCGTTGGCTGGCGGTTTCTTGACCGGCAAACACAAAGGGGTCGACGAACTCACCGCCGGCGGGAGATTCGAGCATGGCTCGCAGGCTGCCCGATATCGCGAGCGCTATTGGGCCGACGACAAGTTCTCGGTCGTCGAACAGATGAAGCCGCTCGCCGATGCTGCCGGCATCTCAATGGCCGAGATGGCTGTTGGTTGGACTCTCGCTAACCCGTCGGTTACCTCGCCGATTATCGGCGCCAGTAAACCGTCACAGCTTGCCGACGCGATCGCTGCGACCGAAACGCCGCTGAGCGTAGACCTCAAATCAGAACTCGATGACCTCACGTTGCAGTATCGGATCGTCGACGCTGCACGTTGAGTGCGGGGTCCACTCAGGCCGCCGGGTAGTAACGTCGGGTTATGAGCATCGAAGTGAAATTCGGTTGGCTGTCACCGGTCATTGGTAATCAGTGGAGCGACCACAAGCCGATCGTGATGTATCAAGAGCGCAACATCTTGCCGACGGCGCTTGAGCACTTCGATTCGTTGTGGATCGCCGACCACTTCTACGGGTTCGATGCCAAGACCGACCCGTTCATGGAAGCGTGGACCACCCTGACCTGGCTGGCGGCCAAGTTTCCAAACGTGATGCTCTGCCACCACGTGCTCGGGCACGGCTACCGCCCGCCTGCACTCACCGCCAAGATGGCGGCCACGCTCCAGGTGCTTTCTGACAACCGTTTCATCCTGGGAATCGGCGCAGGCTGGCGCGAAGACGAATACGCCGCCTACGGCTACGACTTCCCCAAACCTTCGGTGCGCTTTGGCGAGCTTGACGAGATGTTGCAAATCTGCAAGCTCATGTGGACCCAAGACGAACCAACGTTCACCGGCGAGCACTTCTCGATCGATGGCGCGTCGGCTCCACCGCTACCCGAAGTTGTGCCACCCATCTGCATTGGGGCGTCGGGCGAGAAGATCGGTCTGCCACTTGCTGGTCGACACGCCGACATTTGGAACGGGTTCGCCCGAGGCGACGACGACGACTGGCGCCGCAAGGTCGGCATCGTGCACCAAGCCGCCACCGATGCTGGCCGCGACCCCGGCGCGATCGAGATCTGCCAGACCGTCGAGAACGCACTGCCGGAAACCGACGCCGAATCCGAAGCGCTCCTCGAGCGGCTATCGCAGAAGATGGCCCTGGGCGTCACCTACTTCGTCATGGACTTCGGCAACCCACTAACCACCGAACACGTGCATCGGTTCGTTGAGCAAGTGAAGCAGCCATTGCTAGACGGCTGAGCCAGACAGGAGTGGTACCTTGTGATGCGGCTTATCTGGCGCACACAGCACGAGCCGAGCTACCACGAGGACGGCGATGGTACGAGACGACGACGGCAACACGAAGGAACTTCCTTCGGGTCTTGTCACGTTCGTCTTTACCGACATCGAAGCGTCGACGCGTCTGTACAAGGCGCTCGGCGAAGACATTGCTCAGCAGGTGTTCGATCAGCACAACGACCTGCTCCGCGAGTCTTGGACCGCTCATCGCGGCCACGAGGTCCACACCGAAGGTGACTCGTTCTTCGTGGTCTTCGAAGACCCAAACGACGCGGTCGCCGCATGTATCGACGTGCATGAACGACTCGCCGCAGCAACATGGCCCACCGGCGGCAACGTAAGAGTTCGGATCGGCATGCACTGCGGCCTGGCCGCCCCCCGGCACGACGACTACATGGCACTCGCCGTGCATCAGGCAGCCCGAGTCATGTCCGCGGCCAACGGCTCACAGGTCCTGATCTCGGATGCCGTCTTGCAACGGCTTACGCCAAACGACGCGTTCACCACGGCCCGGACCGGAACGTTCCGGCTGCGCGACTTCGACGAGGCACCCACGCTGCATCGGGTCGACTCGACCAACCTGCCCATCCAAGACCAGTCACCGCGTGCGACGCCCGCCAATCATCACAATCTGGTCGCCCGGCTCACTTCGTTCGTGGGCCGAGAATCCGACGTCGTAGCAATCAACGGCCTGCTTGGTCCCCGAAAGGCGGTGACTCTTGTTGGCCTTGGCGGCATTGGCAAAACGCGGCTGTCGACCGAGGTTGGCCTAGAGGTAGCCAACGACTGGGAACACGGTGCGTGGATGGTTGAGCTGGCCGAGGTCGTCGACCCGGATCTGATCGCCGAAGAAATTGCTGTCACGATCGGCGTGGACTCCGCGAGCGTGGGCGACCGCTGGGAAGACGTCACCGCCTTCATCGGGGACAAGACCATGCTGGTCATCCTGGACAACGCTGAACATCTCATCGAGAACTGCGCCCGACTCGTCCCCGAACTGCTGCAAGCGTGCCCCAACGTTGCCGTGCTGAGCACGAGCCGCGAACCCCTGAACTGTCCGGGCGAAGTTGTGTACCGAGTCCAGCCACTCACTCTTGAGCTTGACACCGATGACCCAACCGAGTTGCCGCCCGTCGAGCTCTTCATCGACCGAGCCCAAGCCGTCAATGTCGACTTCTGCTGGTCCGCTGATGCGTTAACGAAAGCACTCGACATTTGCCGGCACCTCGATGGCCTGCCGCTCGCGATCGAGATCGCCGCCGCCCAGGTCGGGGTGCTGCAACTCACCGAAATACGCGAGGGGCTGAACAACCGCTTCCGCCTTTTACGCAGCCGGGACCGGGCCCTCCCCGAACGACAACGAACAATGGAAGGCTTGCTCGGCTGGAGCTACCAGTTGCTCACCGAGACCGAGCAACGAGCCTTTCGTCGCCTCGCCGTTTTTAGTGGGAGCTTCTCGATCGACGCTGCCGAAGCTGCCTTGGCAGGCGACGGGATCGCGGGCGACGATGTGCCTGAGCTGATCTGGACCTTGGTCGACAAGTCACTGATCGCGGCTGACTTCAGCGACTCGGCAACCCGTTATCGATTGTTCGAGAGCGTGCAGCAGTACGCGATGAGGCTGCTGATTGACACCGATGACCCCGTGCGCGCCGCTATAGCACTCGGCCAATGGCTGCTCGAACAAGTAGCGCCATGGCACGTAAACGACCGCCGATGGCTCGGCAAGGTCGCCATCGAAAACGCAAACATCCGCGGCGTGGTTGACCTGGTCGCCGAGAGCGAACCCGAACTCGCACAGCAGCTCATGTGCAGCGTCGGCCGCTATCACGACTCGGTGCAGTCGTACCACGCCGCTATCGAGACGCTGAGCGCCGCAGCAGAATCACTGACGCAGGAGACGCCATCTCGCGTTGCCATGCTGGCACTGCTCGCTGATCTCATGCTTCGCACCGGCAACACCGAAGAGGCGTCAACTGTCCTCGAAGAAGCTGCGGCAACGCAGGCGATTGTGGGTCCCCCGTCGTGGAACGACGTGGCCGTGCAACGGACCGCAGGTGAAGTGGCGACCCGCGCCGGCGACTTTGCTCGGGCATCCGCAATTGCCTTAGCTGCGTTGGACGAAGATCTGTCACCGCTCGGCGAGGCCCGCATGTGGAACCTGCTGGGGATCTCGCGGCTCGCAACCAATGATCTAGGGGCAGGCCTACACGCCTTCCAGCGGGAGCTCGAGCTGTACCAACAAGTCAACCACGCCCCCTACATCGGCAGCGCCCATGGCAATGTTGCCGAGGCAGCCTGGCGAATGGGAGATCAGACCACCGCTGCATCGCACCAGCATTCTTGCTTGCACCAAGCGGTCGCGCTGGATCAACGCGTGCTGATTGCATATTCGTTGATCATGGCGTCGCACATGGCCGGGGCAACGGGAAAATGGCGAGACTCTTTACAGCTACATGAGTGTGGTCTTGCGATGCTAAAGAGCGCTGGCCACAAGCTGTACGACGACGACACCGACGCACTGCAGTCCACGCTCCGCCAGGCACAAGAACACCTCGATGCCGCGACCTTCACCCAAGCAAAGGCGGCGGCACAACACATGCCAGCGTTGGACGCAGTCTCACTTGCCACCGCCATCTTCGACCTGGTGGCAAAAGATCGAAGCAACGAACTCGTCACGTAACCATCGAAGACCAGAACACAAGGAGCAGCGATGCCAAAGAAGAAGCAGCCCGTGCAACCCAACGGTCCTGTTGGGCCCTGGACTGAACGAGTCGAATACGCCTCGAGCGGGGTCGCCTTTCGTCCGAAAGAGATTTTGTGTGCTGGCGGCCCAATGAAGGAAGCAGCGATCGCTGAGTTCCAGCGCCTGACTGGTGCCGATGTCACCGAAGAGATGGTCACCGAAGGTGAATACCGGCTTGTTGCCGATCGCGACTTCGATATCGACTTGGTCGTGATCCAGATGCGCCGGCTCGGCTTTTCGGTCGACCCGAATCATGTCTTGTTTGTTCACGGCGGGTCGACCGGACATGGCAGCTGCGGTTACAGCTGCACTTGCGGACGCGCGGGGTCAATGGAAGCCAACCCACTCTTCGCCAGCTCCGTCGCCGCCAACCCACTCTTCGCCAGCTCCGTGGCAGCCAACCCACTCTTCGCCAGCTCCGTCGCCGCCAACCCACTCTTCGCATCACCATTGTTTGCTAGCAACTATCAACGGTCAGGGGAACAGCCGAGCAGCGCTCGGCCAGCAATGCCACCAAAGGATCTACCCGTAGCTGTCCTGCCATCTGGGGTGGCCCGTGCGTTCATTCTTGATACCGGCCTGGCTTCGGACCTGCCACCGTTTCTCGATGTCGGGAACCACCCAGGCACCGCTCCGGGCGATCGCGATCACGCCGACGAATCCGGCGACGGGTTCCTGGATCCCGCAAGCGGGCATGGAACCTTCATCGCAGGAATTCTTGAACAGTTCGCTCCCGAACAAGACGTGCGGGTCGCAAGAGTGCTCTCGACGTTCGGCGATGGCGATGTTGCCACGATCGCTGGTCGTCTCGATGAGCTGCGCACGTCGAACCTGATCAACGATCAAACGGTGATCAACCTCTCCTTCGGCGGCTACACCGACGATGACATGCCAACCCTTGAAGTCGCAATCAAGTTGGTGCAAGCAGCCGGCGCAGTAGTAGTTGCGTCGGCAGGTAACGACGGCGTCTGCCGACCAACGTATCCAGCGTGTCTGCCGGGCGTAATTAGTGTGGGTTCGATCGAACCGAACGGTCGTGCCTACTACTCGAACCACGGCGATTGGGTTCGCGCTTGCGCCCCGGGCACCGATCTCACGAGTGCGTTCTTCAAGAAATACAACGGCGGGATGCCCGGAGTGCCGGATACCGAGCCCCCGATCGACGCCGACCTGTACCAGGAGTGGGCAACCTGGACCGGCACCTCGTTTGCCGCTCCCGTTGTGACCGCAGCCCTCATGCGCCACATCGCGCTCACCGGCGGCACGGCCGAAGAAGCGGTCGCGTACGTCATCGACAACCCAAGCTTGCTGCGTTACCCAGGCCTCGGCACTGTGGTCAACCTCGCTCCCGGGATGTAATCGCGCGGCCGCAGAGAGCCTAAGCCAGCGACCTAAGCACACGCGCTCTTTGGAGGACCTGATCGAAGCAGTCGGGGTCGAACGGCGTTGGCTGTCGGACATCAGTCGGCTGCTCAAGTTGCCAGTTTTCTGGATGCTGAGTCTCGATTTTGGACACGAGTCCAAAATCGGACCGTGTCACACGCAACATCATGGAGATGACATTATGAAAACACGTTACATCGGCCGATTTGCATCAATTGCAGCTGCTGCCACCACATTCCTCCTCGCGGCCGCACCTTTATTGGCTAACTAGAAATCACTTGTTGAAGAACCCTTGTGCGATGTATCGCACAAGGGTTCTTCCGCAGTTGGGTTGAGAAACAACAAGTGACGGACTTCGAGAGCGATCAGCAGTCAACAATTGTGGGATCGAGATTTCCCGTCCTGTTTCAGCGGCAAGTGACCCTGTTTCTGGCCGTCTGTGTGGTTGACCTTGGATCTAAGTGGCTTGCATTTCAAGTAGGAATCTATCGACCACTCGTTACGCCAGGACTCAATCGAGACCTTGCTCTAGGGATCGTGTCCACCTCAGCGCCACGTGCGGCTCTAGTCGGGCTAACGCTCGCGGCCATTGCATTGTTGGTGCACAGCGCTCTCCTTTCGCGAGCCACGGCGGTTTCATGGCTAATACTGCCACTCGTGGCAGGTGGAGCTGTGGCGAACGCTAGCGACCGCCTTGCAACAGGAGCGGTCCATGACTGGCTCAACTTGGGGGTCGCCGTGGCTAACATCGCGGACTTCGCGCTGCTGGCTGGGTTGATGCTCTATGTCCGCATCTCGTGGACGGAACATTCATGATGCGACATCACACATGACAGCTGTGGCCCCAACAACGCACTTGTTTCATCTGTCGCAGCGACGCGGCACAGGCCCCGCTATACGTCATATTCACGACTGTCCTGCAGGTAGATAATGGTTCGAGAATATGTGCCTGCGGCTGAGCTAAAAAGAGCGCTGGTGGACGCTGGGTTGCAACTCCTCTTCGAGCGGGGAGTCACGCCCGGGTTTGACCGTGTAACGCTCAAAGATGTGATCGAACGAGCTGGCGTACCGCGCTCGAGCGTCTACTTGCTTCTCGGCAAGGACGGTACGCCCCTCAAGCAGCTACATCATGAGATACTCCTTCATCTTGATCGAGACCCTGACATCACCAGCACCATGCAGACCGTCGCAAGAACTCTCGATAGCCAAGCGGCGCACATAGAATCTGGCGATCCGGTCGAGCTCGCCAACGCTCTACGAGAAGTAATCCGGCTAGGGGTCGAAAGTAGCGTCGAGGAAACCTTCGTGCGAATGGAATGGCGCATCTACGTTGCATCGCTGGCGACCATCGGTTTGGGGGCACCGGCGCACCCCGATGTGCTCGCAATGCACCACCGCGCGACGGAAAAATACAAGGCAGCATTTGTGCCATTGTTCAATGACCTCATGGTCGTGTTTGGTCTTCAGTTACGCGAACCCATGACGACTGACCAATTGGCTGCAACTTCAACCGCGATGTCGGCTGGCGTCGCACTCCGGCTAGAGGTCGACCCTGCCCTTTCCGATATCGAGCGCAACACGGGACCGGGTGGAAAACTCCAAAGATGGAATGCTGCTGCGGTTGCATTTGAGGGATTTTGTTTGACATGGCTGGAGCCTGACCCAAACGCGCCTGCCTCAGCCGATCTGTCAAGCTGGACCGACTTCAAATAGCACGGGCCGGCGGCGCTCGCGTCGCGGCGACCTTTCTTGATGCGGTTCGCTCGTGTTCGGATGGGATGTCTCTGATCAGAAGTAGTTTGGGAAATATATCTTTATGGACTGATACCGGCCGAGATTGTCACAGGGGTCTGTCAGTGTTGATGGCATGGCAACCGCCTTCGACACCACAATCAGACCCGACACTGGACCCGGCATCCGACCGGACACCGAACCTGAGCAGGATTCGGTGTTTGCTGGGTTTGGCACTGATCCGGTTGATGATGCGTTCAATCTGATCTCGGAACATATTCGTGGTTTGGAGCCGCGTTCGGCGTTGGCTCGTATCCGTCGCTACGAGGACTGGTTGGGGGCGTTACAGACCGACGTTGTAGCCAAGCTCAACACAGAATCAGGCAGTGATCGCCTGTCGAAGCGGTGGTTGAACGACGGCAAACGATCAAAGAAGTCAGTCGCCAAAGCAGCCAGACGCGGCGATGCTGCCGCCAAAAACCCCGACTTGATCGACAAGATGGCAACCGGCGAGTTGAGCGAAGAACAACTCGACGTCATCGCAGAAGCATCCGACAAGACCGATGGCGCAGCCGCCACCGACGCGGCGTTCATAGACGAAGTAGCTGGCGTTGACCCCGATCAAGCCAAAACCATCGCCGACAAATTCATCACCAATCACGCCGATCCCGAAGGCACCGAAACCGAACTCGAACGTCAACGCCGTCTGCGCCGGGCACTCACCTATCACGCCAAGAAGAACGGTCTCGACGCTGTTGTCCTGGAAGGCGACGGTGTCGCTGCGAAGAACATGTGGGACAAGATCACGGCCCGCGCCAAAGAACTCTACGAAGCCGACGGTGGGCGCGATCTAGCGACCGGGAAACACCCCCGCACCCGGGAACAACGCCTGTTTGACGCCGCGTATGAACTGATCTGCGACGTCACCACCACACCCTCTGGAACGATCCACCAATCGCGGCACACGAGCACTCGCGGTACCGGGCACCCACAGATCTTTGTTGGCATCACAATCGACAAATACCTCGGCTCGGCTCCCGGTGAACTCGCTGAACAAATCGGGCTCGGCGCAATCCCTGACTCGGTGCTCGCCGACTACCTGGAACATGCCGACATCATCGGCGTCCTCTATGACAAAAACGGTGAGCCGCTCTGGCTCGGCCGAGCCAAACGCCACGCCACCCTCATGCAGCGCTACGCCTTGATCGCCCGCGACAAAGCCTGCGTCAAATGCGGAACCTCCCATCAACAATGCGAAGTCCATCACCGCATGCCCTGGAACGCACCGGGCAAAGGCCACACCGACCTCGACCAGCTGGTCCTACTCTGCGGCCCCTGCCACCGAGGCCTCCACACAGCCAACCTCACCATTTACCAAGACGACAAACGAGTATGGCGCACCCGGCCCGCCACACCCACAGAAACTCCACCCAACCGCAACGAGTACCCGCAGCGAGAATGAAGCCGACACCAGCACCAAGGCCTGCTGCCGGTGCCATCGAGTGCCTTACCCGCCAGTCCGAACGGGTCACCAACTCCCCCACCGGACTTTTCAACCCCAGACCAGCGCAGCACCACCGATGCTGCAGCTTCATCGCGCACCTCAATCTTGATGGCCAAATGGGGGACCGAGGTAGTTCAGTACTTACCGACCAGTGGCCCCCGATCAGGTGCCAAATCCCATGAACCACTATGTTCATAGACCTCACCACAATCGAAACTGGTTCAGGGGGAACTTCATGGGAGAGCTTGACGGGCGCGTTGCCTGCATCACCGGTGGCACACGAGGTATTGGTCGTGCCATCGCCGAAGGGTTTCTTGCCGAGGGCGCCAAGGTCGTCATCAACGGCCGCACACCTTCAAAGGGCGAAGCCACACTTGCCGACATGGACGCGGGCGACAACGCCCACTTCATCGCTGGCGATGTCACCGAGCAGTCGGTTTGCGAAAGCCTGGTCGACCAAACGGTCGAACACTTCGGCCGGATCGACATCATGGTCAACAACGCAGGCGGCGGCGGTGACCCCGCAATGCTCGCCGACATGACCGACGATGCCTGGAACTTCGTGATGAACTGGAACCTGAACCATCCGTTCTGGTGCACCCGTCGGGCACTGAAATACATGATCCCGCAGCAGTCCGGCCGCATCATCAATGTGTCATCGATGTACGGCAAGATGGCCATCCCCGGCGTGCCGCACTACATCACCACGAAACATGGTCTCAACGGCATGACCAAAGCCGTCGCCGTCGAAGTTGGCGAAATGGGCATCACCTGCAATGCGCTGTGCCCGGGCGGCATCGTGACCGACGTCATGGAGGCCCAAGGACCCGACGCTGCTGCTGCAATCGGCATGGAGTACGAAGAGTTCTTGGACATGATGGCCGCGCCGACTGCCATCAAACGATTGAACGAAGTCGAAGATGTTTCACTCGTGGCAACCCTGTTGGCGTCCGATGCTGGAGCCGGTATCACCGGCTCACTGATCAGCATCGACGGCGGCACGAGCCCCTACTAAGACGCACTCAAGCAGAAGAGGAGAACACATCATGGGAAAACTTGACGGAAAAGTAGCGGTCATTACGGCCAGCACTCGCAGCATCGGCCGAGCAATCGCCGAGAAGTACCTGGCCGAAGGCGCCAAGGTCGTTATCAGCGGCCGCACCGCCGACAAGGGCGCAGCAGCACTCGAAGAAATGGGCGCCGGCGACAACGCTCACTTCATCGCGTGCGACGCAACCCAGCAGAGCGACATCGAAGGCCTGATCGACGGCACCGTCGATCACTTCGGCCAAGTCGACATCGCCGTACTCAACGCCGGCGGCATCATGAGTGCCGCGTCGGTGGCCGAGATGACCGACGAAAACTGGAACCACGCGCTGTCGATCAACCTGAATCACACCTTCTGGGGTATGCGCAGGGCGCTGCAGCACATGCTGCCTCGCCAGTCGGGTCGCATCATTGCGATCTCCTCGGTCGAAGGCAAGGTTTCCAAGCCGACGATCTCGCATTACTCAAGCAACAAGCACGCCATCAACGGCCTGGTCAAAGTCGCTGCTCACGAGAACGGCACCCAAGGCATCACGGTCAACGCGATCCTGCCTGGCCTGGTCCTCACCGACATGTTCTATGAAACTGGTCCCGCGACCGTCGATGCCATGGAACTCGACGGTGGCCTCGATGCGCTGGCAACCATGTTCTCTGCCGGAAGTGCTATCAAACGCCCCAACACCGTCGACGAAGTCGCTGCGGTTGCCCTCATGCTCGCCCGCGACGAAGCCAGGAACATCACCGGCTGCCTGTTCCCCTGCGACGGCGGAACCATGCCCTACTAGCCAGAATGCAATGCACCGGAGGCCGCGGTGAGTATCTGGAATCAGTTGCGGGGGCCGGTGCAGATTCGCTCCGCTGTTCGAGGCTGGAACGGCGACGACCCGATACGGATTCTGTAGCTCCGCCAGAAAAACTTTTGTTCATCGGGAACCAGATCATCACCTGGTCACGTCCTAAGGGATATGACCAAACAACGTGCCTCCAAGACCGCCCCGACGGGCATGTTCCGTCGCCTGTTCATCGCCTTGCTGACGCTTGCGCTTCTCGCAACCGCATGTGGTGGCTCCGACAGCGAGGACTCCTCCAAAACCGGTGTTGACAGCGCCGAATCCTCTCGGGCCAGCGGCGATGCCGTTGACTCCAGCGATGATTCGGCAACGAGCGGAAGCCTCGACCAAGAAGCAGCCATGGACGACTCCGAAGCCATGACCGACGACCCCGTGGTCGAGGCGGCAACCGAAGCCGATGCGATGGACGACGACGCCATGGAAGAGGAAATCGAGTCAAGCGCTGCCCAGACATCGCCAGCACTGGATCCTGCCGACTCGGGCCGCGCCGTGGCCGCCGACAGCCAAGATGCGATGGCCGACGATGAGCCACAGGTGCCATCACCACAGGAGACCGACGACGGCGACGCCGAAGGCTTGTTCTCCCAACCCGCTCCCGAAGACGAAGAAGAGTTCATCGAAAGTCCCAGCGAAGAACGCCTGCTCGACAACCGATTCCAGTTCTACGGCTATCGCCAGTTCATCGAAGCCGACGAAGACCCGTTTTCGACCTTTGCCCTCGATGTCGACACCGGCAGCTACACGGTGACGCGCCGCTGGCTCGCCGAAGGTCAGCTCCCGCCCCCAGAGTCGGTACGAGTTGAAGAATACGTGAACTCGTTCGACTACGACTACGAAATCCCCAATCGTGGCCTTGAGATCAGCGTCGATGGCGGTCCGTCACCGTTCGACGAAGACAACCTGCTCGTACGAGTTGGCGTGCAGTCCGAAATCATCGCCGACGGCGAACGCCCACCAGTCGCCTTGACCTTCATCGTCGACACCTCTAGTTCCATGAACCGCGACGACCGCCTTGGCCTCGTCAAAGACTCACTCGAAATTCTGGTTGATGAACTCAACGTCGACGACACCGTCGCCATCGTGGTCTACTCAGGCGATTCGGGTGTCGTACTGGAGCCGACACCGGTCAGCGAACGTCGCCGCATCTACGACGCCATCGAATCGCTCACCCCGGGTGGGTCAACGAACCTTGAATCCGGCCTACGCGAAGGTTACGCACTAGCCGCCGACGCCTTCCGCAACGACGGCGTCAACCGAGTCATCATCGCCAGCGACGGCGTTGCCAACGCAGGCATCACCGACCAGGACGCCTTGGGTGACCTCATCGGTGACTACGCCGACGAAGGCATCCAACTTGTCACGGTGGGATACGGCATGGGCAACTTCAACGACACCATGATGGAACAGCTCGCCGACAACGGCGACGGCTTCTACGCCTACATCGACACCGAAGACGAAGCCGAGCGGCTGTTCGAAGATGAACTGACCTCGACCCTCATCACCGCAGCCCTAGACGCAAAGATCCAAGTCGAATTCGACACTGATGTCGTCGACGAATACCGCCTGATCGGCTTTGAGAACCGGGGTGTGCGAGACAGCGACTTCCGCAACGACAATGTTGATGCTGGTGAACTCGGCGCCGGCCACCAAGTGACCGCAATGTACGAAGTCACACTGCATCGCGGCGTTTCACTCGATGAGCGCGGCGACATCGGCGAAGTGTTCTTGCGGTGGGAAGATCCAAATTCCGCTCAGGTGATCGAGATCGACGAAGATATCGACCTGCGAGACGTCGTTGGATCATTCGGCGAAACCAGCATCGACTTTCAACTCGCCACCGTGGTCACCGCCTTCGGCGAAGTCATGCGAGACAACCCGTATGCCGACGAAGTGAACCTGACCAACATTTGGGTCGAAGCCGAACGCGTCGCCGAAGTCATCGACACCGACCAAGTCGACGAACTCGTCGACATGCTGGCAACCGCTCAAAACCTCAGCCGCTGAGTCTCATCGCTCCAAGAAATGGCGGCGGCCCACGATCTGGCCGAAGCCGCTTTGGATCTCAGCTCAGTGGCGCCAATCGTTCGCTATCCACCCGGAGATGGACCATCGCTCCCACCGGAACAGCTTCGTCATGGAAGCTGCGCCAGTCGGTGCCAGCGACATCGATCAGCAGCTCGTACCGGTCGCCTTGGAACGCCGAGCTGATGACCGTGCCTTGGTAGTCGCCATTGTCGGCAGCGATCGTCACGGCATCGGACCGCACCGCGAATCGCTGACCTTTGCGCTCGATGATCGTGTCGTGGCCTACGAATCGGGCCACGATCTCAGCCTGTGGATCACGCCAGACCTCAGCGGGAGTTCCAATACGCAACAACTGGCCCCGATCCATCACGCCAATCTCATCGCCTACCGCAAAGGCTTCGTCTTGATCATGAGTTACGTAGATTGCCGTCTGGCCCAACTCACGAAGCAGCCGTGCAAGTTCGGCATTGAGTTCAATTCGGCGAGCACGATCAAGCGATGCCAATGGTTCGTCGAGCAGGAGCAACTTTGGCTCAGGCGCCAATGCGCGCGCCAGAGCGACCCGCTGCGCTTCACCTCCGGACAGCCCTTCGATCGGACGGGCTCCGAACCCCTCCAGACCAATAAGTGCGAGCAGTTCGTCAACCCGGTTGCGCCGCTGCGTCTTGTCGACGCCAGCCATCTTGAGACCGAAGCCAATGTTCTGAGCGACCGAACGGTGCGTGAACAACGCATGGTCTTGGAACATCAGCCCGATATCGCGCTCATGGGTCAGCACATGAGTGATGGGCTCACCCTGCCAGGCGATCGTTCCATTGGTCGGCTCGACCAAGCCCGCAACCGCACGCAGCAACGTGGACTTGCCACAACCGCTGGGACCCACGAGCGCGAGAACAGAACCAGTAGCCACTTGTAGCGTCACGGCATCGACGGCCACCGTTTCGCCATAGCGCACCGACAACGATTCGATCTGCAGGCCACTCACAGCATCCCGCCAGCGTTGGGATACAGGCGATCGCCGATCATCACAACTACCGCAGTCACCACCATGAGGATCACACTAAGCGCCATCGCCTGACCTCGAAGAAGGTCACCCGGCTGGCCGAGCAGTCGTTCGATGGCAAGAGGCACCGTGAGCTGGTCGGGTCGGCGCCCGACAAAGGACGTTGCGCCAAACTCGCCCAGGCTTATGGCGAACGCGAATCCGACACCGGTCGCAAGTGCTCGCCCCCCGATTCGAAGATCGATCTCTCGCCGGATCCGCCTGGGGCTGGCGCCCAGAGTGGCAGCAGCTTGGCGCATAGCCGGGTCGATCGATCGCAACACGGGAACGACCCCCCGAACGACGAAGGGAATGGCGATGAGCGACTGCGTGATCGGCACGATCCACCAGGAACCGCGCAGGTCGAGCACGCCCCGGTCCAGGGTGATCAGCACACCGAAACCCAGGGTGACCGCCGACGTGCCGAGCGGCAACAACATGCCGAGATCAAGCAGCCGACTCGCGAACTTGCCGCCGTGCACAATCGCCACCGATCCCAGTCCACCAATGATCAAAGCAATGCCTGCTGCTGCCACCGCAAATGCCAACGAGTTGGCAACAGCTTCGAGTGCGCTGACCGGCAGGAAGCGCACTTTGTCGCCCAGCCCCCGATAGTGCAGCAGCGAATAGCCAGCGCCTGTCGAGAGAGACCGCTCAACCAGCACGGCAAGTGGCAACCCCAGCGTGACTGAAGTGCCGAGCAGAATGGCCCAGAGCGACACGTGTTGGCGCCCCCGCTTTGGTGCGATACCTCTGTCGGCGACGAGCCCTTGACGCCCACTGAGGGTGCGCCGCTGCAACCAGCCGTTGCAGGCAACGAGTGCAACGACCGCAACCATCTGCACGATGGACAGCGCGGCCGCAGTTGCGATGTCGGTGCGGGTGACTGCGTAGCGGAAAATCTCGGTCTCGATGCTGGAGCGGCGTGGACCTCCCAAGATCAAGATGATGGCGAACGAGGTGAAGCTAAACAAGAAAACCACGGAAGTAGCAGCGACGAGCGCCGGCCTCAGCCGCGGAAAGGCGACTTCGATGAAGGTCCGCCATGGCGACGCTCCTAACGTTCGGGCAGCTTCCTCGGGCCGTCGGTCGAGTTGCGCCCAGAACCCGCCGACGCTGCGCACAAAAACTGCCACATTAAAGAATGCATGGGCCAGCAGGATGGCCCACACGGTGTGCCGCAGTCGCAAAGTCCCTTCGTCGAGCCCGAAGCCATCCATCAAGGCAATGAAGGCACTGGCGACAACCACGGTCGGAAGCACAAACGGGATCGTCACCAAACCACGTGCCAGTCTTCGCCCCCGAAACCGGCGGTTGGCAATTGCCCACGTGAGCGGCAGCGCCAGCACGAGCGCCAGCAGGGTCGAGGCCGCGGCCTGCCAGCCGGTGAACCAGATGATCTTCAAGAACCGGGACTCGGTCAGCACGGCTCCAAGCCGATCCGCGTCCTGACCCAGACCTCGTGCCAAGAGCGTGCCAACTGGGTAGGCAAAAAACAGCGCAATGAAGACTGCGGGCGCCACCGGGAGCAGCCCGCTGCGCAGCTTCTTCATGGCCATCGTGTCTTCTTCGGCTCCGTGTCTCAGCCGAGAACGATCTCGACCCACCGGGCGGTCCATGCCTCGCGGTTTGCCTCGATCTCCGCCGGCGACAGGCTGGCGGGATTCTCCGCAAGTTGGCCGAATTCGACAAACGCATCGGGCAATACTGCTTGGCTGTTTGCGGGATAGACGAACATGTTGAGGGGTATGTCCTCTTGGAACGTGGTACTCAGCATGAAGTCGATGAGCTGTCTAGAGGAGTCAGGGAACTCCGTGCCGGCCAGGATCCCAGCGAACTCGATCTGGCGGAAACAACTGTCGTAGAGCACACCGGTTGGCGGTGCATCGATTGGCGGGTCGGCGAAGAGCAGCTCGGCTGGTGGGCTCGAGGCATAGCTGGTCACGATGGACCGGTTGCCGCCGCCGGCGATGAACTCGCCGTAGTAGGCATCGTTCCAGCCAGCAGTCACGGCAACATCGTTGTCGACAAGTGACTGCCAGTAGTCCTCCCAGTCATCGCCGTAACGGGCAATCGTTGCCAATAAGAAGGCGAATCCCGGCGACGAGCTTTCGGGGTTGGCTGTCACGAACTGCCCAGCATTGGCAGGGTCGATCAAGTCATCGAGCGTCGTTGGCACTGCGCCCGGTAGCGCGTCAGTCCAGTAGTTCACACATACGTCGCCGTAGTCGATCGGTGTCAGCCGAGTATCGAGTTGCAACGCCGGGTCAACGGTCGACAGCAAGGGCGACTCATAGCCTTCGAACAGATCCGCGTCGACGCCTCGTTGCAAGAAGGTGTTGTCGATACCGAAGAGCACATCGGCGGTCGGTGAGTCCTTGGTCAAGATTGCGCTACTCACGAGCTGGCCTGCGTCGCCAACGGCGAGCTGTTCAACTTCTATGCAGGTTTCTTCGGTGAAGGTGGCAAAGAGTCCTTCGGTGACGAAGAAGGAGTCATGAGTTGCCAACGTGATCGTTGGGCATCCCTCGTCAACAAAGCCAACCTGGGGGGCCTCGGCCGGCGCGTCGCTGTCGGACAGCGTCGCATCGGCGTCTGTGTCGTCGCTGCCGCCGCATGCTGCTGACATCAAGCTGAGCACCACCACTAGCGCAGCTGCTCGGACGGCTGAGGTCTTTCGATGACGCTTCACAATGTTCCTCCGCTGGCATTACCCAGATCAGGTGTGCGGGTCGACGATGCGTTCGTCCTCTCAGCCCAGCGTTCCCTGAGCTCCCCGTTGTATGTTGCTCGTTAGCGTAACGGATCTGCGGGGACCGCAGACCCCGTGGCTAGAAAACACTGGCGAGCGAAGCGAGTAAGCGGACTACCCCTACCCGAGGTGCGCAAGGAGTGCGTCGATGGCGAGCTTGTAGCTGTGCACGCCGAACCCGGTCACCACGCCAATGCACACGCCACTCAGCAGTGAGCGTGAGCGAAAGTCTTCGCGAGCATGCACATTGCTCATGTGCGTTTCGACGACCGGGATACCGCAACCGGCGATTGCGTCGCGCAGCGCGACGCTGGTGTGGGTGTAGCCACCCGGGTTGAAGACAATGCCGTCGGCCCATGTCATGGCCTCTTGGATTGCATCGACGAGGTCGCCCTCGATATTTGACTGATGGTCCCGCACCGCTGCACCGCGCCCACCGGCGTAGGTCCGCAGGTCGGCAACAATGTCATCGAGCGAACGATTGCCGTAGATCTCTGGCTCGCGAGTGCCGAGCATGTTGAGGTTTGGCCCGTTCAGCAACCCAATCTTGCGCATCGCCAAAGGGTACTCGCCCCGGCCCCTTGCTCTGCGACAGCAGCGCACAGGCGGCTAGCCCCAGGTTGTGCAACTTGTCGGGACCATCGACATGGTGGCTCTAAAAGCAGGATTAGCGCCCGCGGATCCGGACTACCCGACTAGCCGTTTGGATTGTCGAAGATGAAGATTTCGCCATCGGTGAAGACCGTGACGAGCACGATGGCGGCCACCACTGCAAGAACAAGGACACCAGCAACGATGTACCACTGCAGTTGGGCTTTGCGATTCGCATCCAGTCGGGCCTGCTTCTTTTCTGCAGCCGTCAGCTTGGTGCCGCGCTTTTTTGCGTGCGAGTCAGTCGTCATGTGTTCCACACCCGATGTGTTGGCGAACTTCTTCTGTACCCACACCAGAATATTGTGCGCGAAGGCATTCCGGAACCCCCGTTCCTAAACTCTGTCCTATGCCTGCCCCACCCAGCACGAACGATCCGCCAGTTCGGGAGTCCAACAAGAGCGCGAAAAACATTGTGCTTACCGGCTTCATGGGCACCGGAAAGTCCACGGTTGGGCGCCTACTCGCGACTCGCATGGGCATGGAATATGTGGACACTGATCAGCTCATCGAACGCCGCCACGGTCCAATCCCTCGGATCTTCGAAGAACAAGGAGAAGAGGGATTCCGCGAAGTTGAACGGGCGATTGCCTGCGAGCTCGAAACCGATACCGGCTACGTGATCTCCACGGGTGGGCGTTTCATGCTCGATCCGGGCAATGCTGCGCTGTTGAGTAAAGGCAATCGCGTGTTCTGTCTGGTGGCCGATCTCGAAGTCATTCTCGAGCGAGTGATGCGACGACGATCCAGCCGGCCCATGCTGGCCGGGCCCGACGCGCGAGCCCGAGTCGAAGAGCTCATGGCCGAACGAGCCGAGGGATACGCCCAGTTCGAATCCGTGTCAACGGACAACCAGGCGCCAGACCGCGTCGTCGAAGACATCATGAGCCGCTTGTAACGACTCCGATTGGTTACGTGTAGCGGCTGACACAGCTGAATTGTCGTCTGGGAGACAGAACTGAGCGTAGGTATCGATGATGCTGAGTACCTCGTAACCCAGTGACCGGAGAAAACCCATGAGCACCAATCAGACCGCCAAGAACGCGTGGCAGAACCTCAGCAAGGGCCAGCAACTCACCGCTGCTGGCGGCGTGACCGCCTTGGTCGCCGGATTCCTGCCGTGGTACGTGCTGAAAGAGCAGTTCGTTGACAACGTGTCGTTCAAGGGCACCGAATTCACCTTTGGCTGGATGGGCCTCGCCTTGTTACTGGCCGCCGCGGCGTTGACGATCGCTCCTGCCTTTGGCAAGAAGGTTGGCAATGATCAAATCACTGGCGAACAAATCGCCATCGTCGCCGCCGCTGTCGGGTCGCTGCTGTGGCTGATCCGCATTGTGCAGATCCCGGTGCTGTTCTTCGGTGTCATGGGTCGCGGCGTTGGCCTCTACCTCGCTGCGGGCGCAGCTGTGGCGGTCACCGCCGGCGTAATCATCACCATGAAAGAAAAGGGCATCGCCATGCCAACCATGGACAACATGAAGTCCGTGAAGACTGGCGTGACCGCAACAAGCACCACCCAACCTGGCATGGCTGCCCCCGCACCAGCACCAGCACCAGCACCGGTCCAGCACCCGGCGCCGGTTGACAACTCTGGTCGGGTCGAGTTCTAAGCCCGAACCCGACAATAGATTCAGCGGGGTCGGTGCTCGGTACCGACCCCGGCGGTGATGAACAGAGCGGTACCGGCGCTGGCTTCGTTGGCGGTGTGCCACACCCCCGGCGGGTTGATCAAGTACTCACCTGCCTGAAGCACAGTGGTTGCTTCGCCGTCGGCTAACTCTTGGGTGAGCGAGAGCGTGCCGGCGGTGCAGAGAACGACTTCGGCGCCGTTGGGATGCATCTCCCACATATCCCAGGCTCCGTGATGATCCGACATTGAAATAAGTCGGGCTTCGTTGCCGTCGCTGGCATGGCGATCGGTGTAGCCGCCGTACCAGGCCATGTCGCCCGTGAACAGCGGTTCGACCTCGGCCGTGGCCCCGAGTCCAAGATGAATGGGAAAGCTCGTGAGTTTATGGGCAGCATCGTTCATGCATCCAGTGTTGCACGGGCCAGGCTCCGTGGCTTGAAGAAAGGGTGCGTGGCTTCAGAGGAGGGCGGCGAAGCGATCCATGCTCACGTTGCCACCCGAGATGGTGACCGCAACCGTGCGGCCCTGGACCGGCACCTGCCCATGGAGCACCGCGGCCAGCGCTGACGCGCCGCTCGGTTCGGCAACGATCTTGAACTGTTCAAACAGCAGTTGCATTGTGGCGACGATCTCGTCGTCGGTGACCGACAAGAACTCGCGGGTGTACTCGTTGTTGATTGGCCAGGTGAGTTCACCGGGCGATGTCGTCTGCTGTCCGTCGGCGATGGTGACGGGCACGTCGATCGTGACTCGTTCGTTTGCTGCTCGCGACAACATATGATCATCGCCCGCCTTGGGTTCGACCCCATAGATCTCGATGTTCGGGTTCAGATGCATAGCGATTGTCGCGGACCCTGACAGCAGGCCGCCACCACCAAGGCAGGCGACAATGGTGTCGATCTCGGGCTCATCGGAGAGTGCCTCGAAAATTGTGGTGCCCTGGCCGGCCATCACGAACGGATTGTCGTATGGCTTGATGAGCGCACGGCCCTGGCGTTCGCTCAACTCGGCCCCGATCTCTTCGCGGCTTTCGGTGTAGCGGTCATAGGTGACGACGGTTGCGCCGTAGCCCTCGGTTGCCGCCAGCTTGTTTGGGGGCGCATCGGTTGGCATGACGATCGTGGCCGAGACGCCAAGGATCTGGGCACCGAGAGCAACCCCCTGAGCATGATTGCCCGAAGAGAAGGCAACAACTCCCGCCTGCTTTGCCTTG
>Ga0209828_1000212_pt1 | contig 56055 bp, 33 predicted proteins | sample MaitaG_FD_187429 | JGI IMG/M metagenome (GOLD analysis project Ga0209828, IMG submission 187429) | Marine algal microbial communities from Maine, USA - Maine_Asex2 metaG (SPAdes) (version 2) | ecosystem: Host-associated > Algae > Red algae > Unclassified | place: Maine, USA | collected 2015-01-05
ATTTTAGGTAATCCTGATGTAAGAGCGCAACCAGGATGGTTACGTTCGCATTGCGTACTATGTGACTGATCCACCGATTAACTAATCAACAACTTAGTGCCGAAGGCACTAGGGCGGGAGGCAGCTACTCCTTTAGGAGGCTGGGAGGTGAGAAGGGCAAGGAAAAGAGGAATTTCTAAAGTTTAAATTTGAGGTTTTCTCTCTGAGATTGAGGTTAAAAGCGACTTTCTATTAAAACCAGGAAAAAATTCTAATTAAAAAAATGTGTATTTTTGAGTATCAAAAGCGCGTTTTTAGCGTTTAAATGAAGATTGCCATCTATAAATAAGTGTGGCAACTGTTATATTTCATTATTGAAATCCGACTAGAGGTAGATTGATAACAAGAAGTTGTTCAAATAAATAGCTTCCCGGTGGTTGTCAAAAAAAGCACAAATAATTCGCTTTTTTATAATAGATTGGCTGTAAGAAAATGAACTACTGTATATTCAGAAAAATTATATAGTAACTTACCCGTATATCCTATCTTTTAACAGTGTTAGATTCAATATTTTTTTTTACCGGCCTTGTTCATTTGCCATAGACTTATTAGTCTTTAAGAATTGAAATTTAGAAATAAGAATTTTGTTCTTGGATGAGTCTTATTTTGAGCTTCATAGCCTAGCTATGGGGCGAAAAATAGACGAAATATAAGGATAAAAGACTATTTATAGATTCCATTTATTAAGGGGTAACAAGTCTAACCACAATAAGTTAAATTATGTCATTTGAGACACTCGGACTCTCCGAGGAACTACAAAGTGCAGTACGCACTAAAGGGTATACGACGCCCTCTCCTATCCAGGAAAAAGCAATTCCAGTCATTTTACAGGGAAAAGATATCTTAGCTGCGGCCCAAACGGGAACCGGAAAAACAGCTGGATTTACCTTACCGATGCTTCACTTGATGAGCCAAAAAACACACACTGGCAGCGGACGTCGCCCGATTCGAGCGTTGGTAGTTACTCCGACGCGAGAACTAGCGGCACAAATCCAGGAGAATGTTTTGGAATATGGAAAAAATCTTGACCTGCGATCTATCGTCATCTTTGGCGGGGTATCCGCTAAACCTCAGATTCGTTCTTTGAGGGATGGCGTTGATATTTTGGTAGCTACTCCGGGACGATTACTTGATTTGCAAAACCAGCGATATATCGACCTTTCCAAGGTAGAATTTTTGGTTCTGGACGAAGCCGATCGGATGTTAGACATGGGTTTTATTCATGATATAAAAAAGGTATTGGCGCTCTTGCCCAAGAAGCGACAGAACCTGTTGTTCTCCGCTACTTTTTCTCCAAATATTCGGACGCTGGCCAGTAAATTTATGGACAATCCCGTCTCGGTAGATGTTGCGCCAAGAAATACGGCGGCGGAATCAGTCAAGCAGACCATTTATATGGTGCACAAAAAAAGAAAGGTAGCCCTGCTTAAACACTTGATTAAAAAGGGGGAATGGAAACAGGTACTTATTTTTACTCGAACCAAGCACGGCGCCAATCGATTGGCAAAACGACTCGCGAGTGCGGATATTCCAGCATTGGCCATCCACGGTAATAAAAGTCAGAATGCCAGAACGCACGCTTTAAAGTCTTTTAAAAACGGAGAAGTACAGGTGCTCGTAGCCACGGATATTGCGGCGCGTGGTTTGGATATTGAACAGTTGCCCTGGGTAGTCAATTACGAATTACCCAACGTACCCGAGGATTATGTACACCGGATTGGACGTACTGGACGTGCGGGCCAAACTGGAGAGGCTATCTCCCTGGTGTTTGATCAGGATGAAAATAAACTGCTCCGGGATATCGAACGATTATTGAATAAATCAATTCCTAAAGAAGTATTGGAAGATTTTGATTATACCGTTAAAATTGATCCGGAAGAGGAGCATCGCAAGCGGGAAGACCGTGGCCGTGGTGGTCGTGGCAGAAATAATAATAGAGGTGGACGTGGAAATAATAATCGGGGACGTAACGACCGAAAAACGTCTGACCGAAAGCCTTCCGATAGAAATGCATCGGACCGCAAACCAAACGAGCGTAATTCAAATGACAGAAAGTCGAATGATGACCGTAGAAAAACGGATAATCGCGAAGCAGATGGTAAGGATACGAGGACCAGAGAAAAACAGCCAGCGGGCGAGCGGAGCGGATCTTCCGATCGCAAAGAGGAAAATGGCAAGCGCGAAAATAATCGCAACAACCGCGATGGAAAAAATAAAAGCCGGAATCAAAGAAATCGTAACAAAAGCAACAAGTCTAAATCCAAGTCTTCCAAGGAGGTGATTCCAGAAGGTAATAAAAAGAGCAAAGGTGTTGCTTTTTCTAAAGCTAGTAAAGACAAGAAGTATGGAAAGAAAGGCCCGTTGGGTTACGGAATGTATCCGCTAGAATAACGAATCGGTGAATCGCTTTTATTTGTGAATTTGTAAATTTACATTAAAACGCGTTTTTCTGTTTTAATAAAAACAACTAAATCCCGGAAGATCAATTGATCGACCGGGATTGCTGTTTTGGGATGGCCCGTCAAATAAAAATTCGACGGTGCTTAAAAAAATATTCTTAAATAGAATAACACAAACACTATAATTACTGTTATATTTTGTCGCCTTTAAAATCAACAAAAATATTTCTTATAAATAAAAGGGTAAGTTTTAATTTGATGTAATTTCCTTTGAGTTAAAATTGGCCTCTGCTAAAGCAGAGGCCATCTCTCATGAAAAAAACGAATAATGACTGCAAAATCTTTGATGCTATTTGATACGATCAGCACCTTGGTATTTTTTAACTTCTATGTTTAGGTTTCATTCTATTTACAATCACTACTACAATTTTCAACTATTTACAATACAAATATGCACCTGATTACTGGCTACTTTTATAATAAATACCCGATTCCTGTGACATTTAAAACATCTTTCATAAGTATATTTTTATTATATTAATAAACTGAATGTATTATTAAAATTATAAATATGTAAGGATTCACGGGTAATTTGCCCATCAATTTACCTTTATTTTAATATAAAAAGAAAGTGTTGTGACATAGATACGGAGGGATTTTATTGAAATGTTGGGTTTTCTCTTTATTAGTGCCCCAGGCACTAGTGCCCTAGTGGTTCGGGTACTAAATTAGTATGTATTTCAAATTGTTAATTTTTCCTAGACATTAAGAACAGTTGATTAGTGATTCGTTAATCGGTTCTCCCAACGCATAGGTATCGCACTCTAAAGTATTTGAAAACTCAAAAAAGACTGCCGAGAAAGGTTAAGTTGACAGATCAACGTAGGAACAAGGCAATGCCTTGTTCCTACGTTGATCAATATGCCCAGCAATTTAGTTCCCGAGGCACTAGTGCCTTCGGCACTAAGTTGTTGATTAGTTAATCGGTGGATCAGTCACATATTACGCGATGCGAACGTAACCATCTTGGTTGCGCTCTTACATCAGGATTACATAATTCAAGCACCCTTAACCTTTATACATAGAAATTTAGTTCCGGAAGCATTTGTAGTACGGGAAATGCAATAATTCTATCTAAAAATCTGAATGGAGATTATTTTCGACTAACCATGATATCTTCTTCGCAATCTTCTTTCGGTTGGGAAACCGTTTCTTTGATGACGGTCATTACTTGCAAAGGCAGATCAATTACATTATCAGTCAGACTGGCCGAGCGTGGTTGGTAAGTACCAAGTGCCTGATAAACGATATTATGGATACGTGACCGAAGCTTGGTTTTAAACAATTTTTTGTTTTGGGGACTTGGCGTTATACGATTAGAGAGAAAGATAAAAATTAACGCTTCTTTCGGATCTACCCATACACAAGTTCCCGTAAATCCAGTATGACCATACGTTTTTTTAGAAGCCTTTGCAGAACACGAGGGCGGACGCCGACCATTGCGAGTATCAAAACCCAATCCCCGGTGTGTCCGGTATTGTGCACTTGTAAAGAGGTTGACCGTTTTTGGCTGGAGGTACTGACGACCACCGTAACTGCCTTCATTGAGTAACATCTGAAACAACACGCCCAAATCTTCTGCATTAGAAAACTGTCCGGCATTTCCGGCTACGCCTCCCAGCAGAGCGGACGATTCGTCGTGGACGTAACCGTGCACTTTTTGCTTCCGCCAGCGATCGTCGAGCGAAGTAGGAACGATTTGTTCAGCTTTAAATTTTTGTCTTGGCAGATAGGTCAGATACCGCAACCCTAAAGAATTATAAAAATTCTGATCCAGATATTTATCAAGAGATTTACCACTTTGCTTTTCAATCACCGCCTGCAATAAATTAAAATTGACATCACTATAATGATATCGCTTCTTTCTTTTTTTCGGAATAATTTCCAAAACAGTTTGCCACAAAGTATCCTGCCATCTTCTATCCATATAAAAATCATCTACAATCTTAATACTATTACTAAAGTTAGGCTGTTTACAAAAGTATTCGTTACAATCTGGATCCAGGGTATCTTTTAAAAATACATATCTCGAAATCGGCATATTGGCCTGTATCCCGGACGAATGTGTCAATAGTTTTTTCAGCGTAATCTTGTCCAGTTTTTTATTGTCTTTGATCGTCATGTAACTGGCGAGCGTACTTTTGAGTGGGAGCTTACCTTCTTCGTAGAGTTTCATGGCCGCTAGCGTAGTCCCCGTAACTTTGGTGAGGGAAGCAATATCGTAAAGATCCGTATCGGACACTTTTCTAGCCTTGTCATATTCGTGATGACCAAAGGATTTGTGATAAAATACTTTTCCATTTTTGATGACCATGATCTGTGCTCCCGGTGTTACTTTTTTCTGAATGGCACTTTTTACCAACGCATCAATTCCCACTAATTTAACCGGATCAATTCCTACTTCCTGTGGAGTCACGTAGGCGAGCCGATTCATTTTTAAAACGGCTCCTTGCCCGTATTTTAATTCCCGAGAAAGTGCCAGTGGTAACTTCGCCGAAGAAGTAGCGCCACCAAAAATCATCTGCGCCACTTGTTTTCTGACCGTTGCGTTGTTTTCAAAAGACTGAATCAAGGCTACTTTTTCATCAAATACCGGAAGTTGCAAAGGGTTACCATAATTAACAATCACAGTCGGGCTTTTTTGACTATGCCGATTGACAGACGCAATGAAGTCAGCATCTCTTACCGTATCCAAAGTGATGTGATCAAGGCTGATCACAACCGGACGACTACGCATTTTTTTGGTTAGTTTGGCGAGTTCCTTGCCTGGTGTTCTTTTGATTAAAATGGTAGTTAGCTCCGAATATTTTTTACTGATTTTTTCGAAATCCCGATATTCTTTTTTACCCACCTGTACGATGCCCGTGGCTCGTTGTTGAATAGCGAGTGGGAGCAAATTGTCTGGATTTCGGACAACTACGACACTTTTCCGATACCAGTCTTCTACCTGTTTTTTCTCTGTATTTCGATCAAACATTTCTGCTATCTGATCCGCTTCAATCCGTTCGGGCTCCATTGGGTTTTTACGCCAGGCCTTGGCCATTAATACTTTATAAACCCGTGCGTTCAATTCCTTTTCTGACAGATGTCCCTCTCCTACCATTCGTCGCAATAATTGAAAATAGGTATCCAAATTATCCTCTACGACCAGCATATCCACTCCTCCGTACAGGAGCGCCCGCAAAGCCTGGGTATCGCGGGGAGCACCCAGTATCAATCCATCAAAATGCACCTGCTCTTCCAGGTATTCTTTTAAATATCCCCTGGGACGTTTCTCCAGGTCGATGTCTTTGACCAGTGCTTCGTCGATCATCATTCCACTCAATCCACGATTGACCAGCCGGGTATATTTTGCTAATAATTTAGGGAGTTTACGCAGTGTATCATTTTCAATATAAACAAGATCTAGAAAATTATTGGCTATCGTCAAAATTCCTTCCTGCTGAAATTCATCTACCATCCGTACACTCTGTTTAGCGAGCACCGTTGGCAGAAAAGCGCCTTGTTGAAAATTAAAAACAGTGTCCGAAACGTGCCGGGTATTTATCTCTGGTCCAAAAACCAGGTCCAGTTTTAATGCGCCAGCTTTAAGCAAATAATTCTTTGATAAAGCCCGATTCACCTTTTCGTTCTGAAGGGTCGCCATCGTAACCGGTAGTGGATAAGGAATCTGGTCGCTAAACATTTGGTTAACACTCACCAGCTGATCGGTGGCGGTGAGTAAAGGAATTTTTCCAGCCGTCTGCGCCTGATCAATAAAATTAGCGTAGTCCGCAAGTGGCAATCCGGATAGTTGAATACCGGAAATTTTGCCCGCTCGAATATACTGCTTCAATTGTCGTTGTCGTTTGGTATCCGGTGCGTGGATTTTCAGAAAAAATAATTGTCCGATTTTTTCTTCCAGGGAAAGCGTTAAAAGGAGGGAATCCGCCCAGTCGGCGTTGGCATTTAGGAAAGGGGCGTGCGCTATCGGGGGCGTGTATTCGGTTCGATTACAAGCCAGCAGCAAAACGATGATGGTGATGATGCCAAAAAATTTAGACATAGTGTTCCTACAAAGAGGCTTAACTTTAAATGCTATTGTTCGATACGAACAATACGAGTGATCCTTCCTGAGCAGCTTTTGGGTTAGTAAACTGTAGCTGCTTTTGTATTCTCAAAATTAGGTATGTCTATTCGTCGGAGTTAGAAATGAGCGACGACTCTGAGTGGAAAGATAGTACTTTTTGGGGAGATTTGGGGTGAGAGGGAAGATGAAATTTTGTATATTTAAACAATAATTTGCATAAACGAAAACAGATTTTTTATTTATAAAATGAAAAATCTTAAGTCATTTTCTGTTTTGAAGAAAAAGTCAGAATGTTTTGCTTTATTAAATAACATCTGAAAAACGAAGAAAATTTCAACATGTTCGGAAATATGGAAAAGTAGTTCACGATTATGGAAAACAACTGAATTCGTATAAAGATCAGAACAGACAAAAACCCATGGCTTTATTTTTATTATTTTACAGTCTACAATCAAAAATACCATCCTATGGGCTGTCTCTTCTCTTTTGGAAAATTTACGGTACTCTTCGTTACCATCGCAGTAGTATTCACCCTTTTTGCGGGAGCCCTTACCGTCGACATGGTATTGGTCATGCAAGAGAAGGAACCCTATTTTTTTGATCCGAAGCATATTGATGCATACGACGAACCGATGCTGGATGATATCTACCAGGACCTGTTGAGTAATTATCATAAAAATTCGGACGCGATCAAGAATATAGAGAAAGATTTAATAGCGCTACCAGCTAACCAAACCCTGGAAGTTGTGTTTGGAAAAGGTTCAGAAATTGATATTTCTGCCAGTTATATGGGTGGTTACAAATATGAATCTCCTTTCGACTATAAAGCCGCAGAAAATCAGGAATTTCTTCAGCAGCTCGGCGTCACACCCGAAACTCTAGACCAGTTAAAACAAAAAGTAAAAGCGGTCAACTGTATCTCTTTTGAAAAAGAAGCTGGTATCAGACTGGGTTTTAAAGAAGATAAAGACGGTACCTTTTATTATCGTTATAAAGTTGACTTACCAGAGGATATTTCCATCCTCATTGATTCTTGTTTGATCAGAACACTCAATAAGGAAATGTTAATCGAATACAAAGGATCGGGCAGAGGACCCGACTGTATCAAAAGTGACAATCCGGAAGGCTATGATGATCGCGGCTTTTTAAGAAAATGGTACGACCTGTTAACTAAAGATGGCAAGCTTATTTTTAAAAACTAATTGATAAGTGTTAACTGGACTTTTGACAAACAAGGAATGGCGATTAAATAGATTAAGATAAAAGGCGAAATATTTTTTCATCAATCAAGGCGCTGAAATGGACGTTATACACAGCATAATAACCATTTTAGGATCAATTAAAAAATAAGTTATAAAGGTTTGGGTCGGTTATGATCCTTAGTACATCAACTTCATCTTTAAATTCTCCTCCACCAAAATTTTACCAGAATTTTTAATTTTATTATCAGAATGAGTATTATTTTTAGCTCCCCAAAGCAACGCAATTAATTTAACTGGATTACTTACAAATGTATTGCTGGATATGTCTACGTTGATGATTCCTCGGGTATTCAATAAAATACCATTGGGTTCCGCCCTACCACAATTGCGAAAACTACTATTTGTAATTTTCAGATTTCCACCTATCGTCGACTCATCGTACCCACCCCGATAATAGTCTACTACGTTGGCTTTGATTCCCTCAAACTGACAATTGCTAATGGTTAAAAATTCTGCGTTATAATCTCCCTTGTCATTGGTTTCCTCCGAAAGTTCAATTCCGTTTTCACAATCTTTTAGTGTACTATTTGAAAAAACGATCTCATCGGCAAAGGTTTGTTTGTACGCTTTTAAAATATATCTAAAATTACTGAGTTCACAATCCATCACCGACAAATTATATAAGCTAGACATGTTTTTCTTGAGATTAGCAAAAGAGTATTGTCGATTTTCACCAGATAGCTTTATTCCTTGTATGGTCAGTTCTCCCCGAGGATGCAATTCAAACAGAGGTGTATTTTCAGCACCCGTATATTTTACACTAGCCCTGTTATTGTTATCCTTTGACTGAACGAAAATGGATTGTTGAATCAACAAAGGCTGAGTGATAGTATAATCTCCGGCAGCCAACTGAATGACGTCTCCAGCGTTAGCGGTATTTATTTTTTCTACCAATTCGGTGGCATTGGTTACTACGTGCGTTATTTGTTCGCGCTCCGGTTGTTCATCCGAAAACCAGGTAGGTCCGTATTTGGATTTATCCAAAATTTCTGGATCACTGGCTTGAGTTCCAACGATTGCCCCAACCGATTTTTTTTCTTTTCTAGGACTACCAAATAAATCTTTTTCTATTTTTTTAAAATCAAATCCTACAAAAGGCGTACTATCCGGTAATCCTTGTGGAATATAAATTTCATCGGTCACCTGATTTAGCGTAAAATCTGTGGCAATAATTCCGTCTACTTTCTCAAAGGTAGTCTTTTGATTATTTATATAATTATTTTTAAAATTAATCCCGTCTAGCTTATCGTGAGCTACCACTGGATGCTCATCTCCCGTGGCATTATAGATAATATTATTGGCTACGGTGGTCCGAATCGGACGGGCAGACCTTATTTCAGAGGCTGGCAGTACGTCGCTTTGACTGATATTACTACCAACCCCAAATTGTAAAGGAGAACGACAATTAATCCAGGAATTATAAGCTATCACTACGTCGGTCACCTGATTGTATCTATTTAGGGGAGATTTGGGAATCCCGTTCATCACTGCCAGTGGACTTCTAAACGCCTTACCTTTTAAATTATAAAAATAATTGTTGGTCACCCAGTGTCCCGTATTGATCAAACGAATACCACCGACATTTTCGTTACCATCGCCAATAAAATAATTTCCGTCTATGGTACAGTAGTTACCGTGACGAGTTACCAGCGATCCTTCTGATTTATAGAAAACATTATTTTTAAATTGGTTGAAATTGGTCTTGCTGGAGATTACCTCTACTTCCCCGTTACATTTTTCAAATAAATTATGAGCGACATTTGTGTAGCAAGGAGACATCGACGTATAACTGTCTCCAATTTGAATAGTCTCGGCGCGAGGACCTCCTTTACGCGGCCGGGGACCAAAATGATTGTGCACGATCTGGTGATAATTATTGATGCTCTCATTGCCTTTTATGTCAACCCGTACCGTAGGCCCCTGATTGGATTTACCCGCCAAATAACAATTTTTCAGCGTATTATGTCTGCCCCAAAATTCTACCCAATGATCTTTGGTATCCCGCAACGGTTGATTATAATTTTCAATTACCGTATTGGTGACCGAACAATGATGTGCCAGCGAATCTTCACTGACTCGAAAAGTAATAACTGCATTCGTTGGAGTATATCCATTTTTAAAATACAACCCGTCAACCGACAAATAAGTACCCGCAAATTTTAGATAAGATTTTCCCTCCAGAATTACCTTACCTGGGGTTTCAGCTTCTATACTTATCAGCTTTCCCGCTTCTCCGTGCCCGACAAAATGAAGCGCAATATCCTTCCAAACTCCGTTCATCATTATAATTTGGTCGCCCGGTACTGCCTGATCAATCGCATCGTACAATGCTGCGGCGTTATTAACTTTTTTTTCACTTCTAATCGGCGAAGTATCCCCACAGGCAGTAACTAATATTCCAAACAGTAAATAAAATATCCATCTTATCATCATTTTTTATTTTAATTGGTTAACCAATTCTCAGGATCAAATATAGCCTAAATTGCCAACTACACCAATTTAATTTTCACATTTATAGTAGACAATAGGATTGAACTCCTATTTTGGTTAACCAATTCATTGTCGGTTTTTAGCAATTTTGATAAAATTTAAGGAGGAAAATTCCGACTTAACAGAAAATAATACAAAAGTCTCAAATTAATTTTTAAAAAAATTTTGCAATTCAATATAATTAACTAACTTTGGTCGACCAATTGATTGGTTGACCAATCAGTAGCGTATTTATTATGCTAATTATTAGAAAATACTGCCTGATTAAGTTTACTAAATCAGTTTTGAAATGCCCATAGATAAAGCTTTTTAGACTTTATAAAATCTTCATAAAACCTAATTAAATTATGTCCAGCAAAATTAAAAACACCAGTTAAAAAAAACATGGTAACTGCACCGTTACCATTCTATTCTTCTAGCTATATCTAGCTAGAATCCTAAGAATTCTAACTATTACTTAAACGGGTAATTGTTTGTTAAGGACCGCTTGACAAATTCATTTACTGCTATACAAATCCATGAGTTGACCCTCTTTGGAATGGAGATTTATTGTCTACAACTAAAAATCCATTCCTGCTTTCGAAGAAACTCACTCACGTTGAGATGAGGAATATTTAAACAATTAAAATTTAAATTATGACTTTTAGATTAACTAATTTATTCAACATTTCCAACCTAATGATTCCATTAGCGGTACTGTTGTTTAGCGGTGCTGCCCTGGCGGAAGGCAATAGCACTTACTTAAACTCTGCCACTATTCTGGCGGCAGAAGACAGGATTACCGGAATCGTTACGTCCAGTGAAGACGGCGAAGGATTAATTGGAGTAACCGTACTGGTAAAAGGAACCACTCGAGGAACCTCGACCGACATTGAAGGAAAATTTACCATTGAGGCAGATGCGGGCGAAACGCTTGTTTTCAGCTATACCGGCTTTCAGCCACAAGAAGTAGTCCTGAGTGGCGAATCCAATATCGAAGTAACTTTGACGACCGATGCCGCAATATTAGATGAAGTAGTTATTGTTGGTTATGGTACCAGAAAGAAATCGCACGTTACGGGTGCGATCGCACAAATCGACGGTGGGGACATCGCAAATATTCAGGCAGCCCGGGTAGACGATGCGCTAGCGGGTAAGCTTTCGGGAGTACTTATTCAAAATCAAAGTGGAGAGCCAGGAGCCGACCCAAGAATTCAGGTGAGAGCGGCTTCTTCGCTTTCGGGAGATTCCAATCCGTTGGTAGTAGTGGATGGTTTTCCAATTACCGGAAGTTTGGCCACTGTCAACCCAAACGATATTGAAAGTATTGAGATATTAAAAGATGCGGCTTCCTCCGCTATTTACGGTTCACGTGGAGCCAATGGAGTAGTTTTGGTAACCACCAAAAAAGGAAAAGCGGGAAAAGCGCAGTTTAGCTATAATGGCTATACCAGCCTTAGCGATCGTTATATTAAAGACGTAGATATGCTAAAAAATGCTTCGGAATGGGCTGCTGAAATCCAAACGGATGCTTATGACCTCTCCGAGGTGGATCAAGACTTATTAAATTATCGACTAAATGCCTACCAAAACGCACCCGATGTAGTCGATATTGAGGATTATGTTTTTCAACAAGGTAATACCCAAAGTCACAATTTTAGTGTTGCCGGAGGGGATGATGATCTAAAAATCTTTGCTTCCGTTGGCTATCTGGATACGGAAGGTGCAGTAAGAAAACAAGAATTTACCAGATATAACGCGCGCTTAAATGCAGATGCTAATCTTGGGAATAGATTCAAAGCCGGAATAAGCTTAAACGGAAATTTCAGTCGACAAGAACTTGCTCCTCATGATTTGAGAGATATGTTGCGAGCTTACAGTATTTCTCCCATTTATCATACGGATGCATCAATTGCTTTTGTACAGGAATTAGATCAGAAAAGACAGGCACTCGCCGATAGTGGATCCGACGCAACTAATATTGATCGACCATTCGACAATGGTTATAGAGGTGGTGGATTAATTAACTCTAGTATTTATACACTAGAACCAGGAGACATTGCACACGATTGGCACTATGGGAGAGAACGAAATGGTATCGGAGGAACGGGAGATGCGGGTCCTGCTGCCAAGTATGATAATGCAAGAAGAACGAATAGAACATATTTTGGTAATATTAATACTTACCTGCAATTTAATATCACCGAAGGCTTAAGTTTAAAAACGGTGGTAGGAGCAGATATCAATGACAGTAGAGCTTACTATTATCAGGGAGTAACCGCAGATTCACGTGAACGAACAAACCAATCTGATCTTGACCAAATAGATCTTAAGAGAACTTCTACCTTAAGTGAGACTACCTTAAATTATACCAAGCAATTAGGAAATCATGATATCGGAGCCGTGGCAGGAGTTGAATTCCAAAACTTCTTTATTAGAGGAACTTCTTTAAATGCGACCAATATTCCTTTCGGTCAACCCTTAAATTATTCTTTTGTTAATCCAGAAGACATTAGCACTAACCTGAGAGAAGAAAATGTTTCCCGACGAAGTGTTTTTGGCAGAATTAATTATGCTTTTGACAATCGTTATTTAGCTTCTATTTCTTTGAGAAGAGATGGTGACTCTCGTTTTGGAGCCAATAATCGTTACGAAACTTTTCCTGCTTTTTCTGTAGGATGGAATGTACACAACGAAGACTTTTACAAGTCAGAATTTATAACAGATCTTAAACTGCGATTTAGTAGAGGAACTTTAGGAACTACTTCCTTCCTCGGTTCATACGACGCTTTAAGTCTTTTACAAGCTCAAAATACTGCATTCGGAACTGGGTTTTTAATTCCTAGTAATGTAGCCAACGAAGATTTGACGTGGCAGACTAATACAGAAACCAATTATGGAATTAATTTTGGTTTCCTTGAAAACAGATTTACCGTAGGCGTTGATTATTATAGTTCTGATATCGAAGACATGTTAATCAATCAAAGTGTTTCTGAAGTTTTAGGAACAAATTCAATTGTACTCAATCGTGGTAATGTAAATAGTTCTGGATTGGAAATAGAACTGGGAGCTAACATTATCAATAACGCGGACATTCGCTGGAACGTGAGCGCCAATATCTCAACGGTCAACACCGAGATCACCAGTTTAGGAGATTTGGATGCCTTGCCAAATCAGGTATACGGTGGTCCCAGTGGTCGTGGTCCTCAATTTAGAAATTATGTGGGTGGAGAAATTGGTGAAATGTGGGGATACGAAACAACAGGACAGGTAGAGACAATTCATATTGCCGATCCATCAAGAAATATTGGATTCAGTAGTTCCGAATATTACGTAGTAGATCAAAATGGGGACGGTCAGATTACCGAAGAAGGAGATTACGTAAAACTGGGATCTGCTACTCCTGATTTTTACTGGGGATTAAATACATCAATCGGTTATAAGGATTTCGATTTTTCAATGCAGTTCCAGGGATCACAAGGAGCAGAAGTTTACAACATTGATCCCATTTACTGGGAGTCACAATTTGGTGGTAGATTAAGATCTAGCTTTGATTCTGAAGGAGATGGAATTGAAGATGCAACTGGTAAATTTTACGAGCAGACTAGAAATGCGCACGGTGCACTAGTACAGGACGCTTCCTATACTGCTCTGAGAAATCTTACAATTGGTTACACGATTAGTCCTGACTTAACTAGCCAGATAGGAATCGGTTCTGCCAGAGTGTATTTAGCAGCGACCAACTTATTGTACTTATATTCCGATGGTTATACTTCTTTTAATCCAGAAGGTGTAGAGATTACTAATAATAACTATGCAGGACCGACCACTTACGGATATCAGGAAGGTGCTAGTCCATTGGTAAGAAGTTTCACATTCGGTGTAAACGTTAATTTCTAAATATTAATTTTAAAAAATAAAATAATGAAAAATTTATATATAATTTTAGGGTTACTGCTACTGATAGCATGTGGCCGCAATGATCTGGATCAGGCACCGCCTTTAGAGGCTTCCTCTGCTTCGCTAGACAATTATGCTGGCGTATTAAACGCCGCCTATTATTACCAGCAGGCTTCTACTACGCCAATGGCGGTAATGGGAGACTTCCGCGCCGACAATATGTTGATGGAAGAAGAACCTTATCCAGCTTTTGATCGATTTAATAGTGACTTAGCAGGTGGAGATTTGGTAGGACAATTTTTTCAGCCTTTTTACAGCAATTTGTATAAGTCTATCTTAAGTGCCAACAATGTTATCAGTAATTCTACCGATAACACTGAAATTGGCGAAGCACAGTTTTTAAGAGCGCTTTCTTATTTTAAACTAGTACAGGTTTTTGGCGATGTTACCGTAAATCTGGAAGAATCGCCATCCGTAGATGACAAATCTATTTTAGCCAGGACGCGAGCCGAGGAGGTTTATAGTAATGTCATTATTCCTGATTTTGAGGCAGCCATTTCCGCTTTGGATAACTCGAATATTTCATCCGGTCGTGCGTCTAAACTGGCAGCGCAGGGATTATTGGGTAAAGTATACATGCACTTGAGCGATTTTAATAATGCCGAACGATTACTTGCTACCGTTGTCAACGACGCACCTGATGCCGGCATCATGCTTTTAGACAGCTTTGCGGATATTTTTGCGGCGGGTTCTGACTTGAACGCGGAAGTTATTTATGCTACTCAACAGTCCAGTTCTATCAATGATGAATATGGCTTTACCCTGTTTCCAGGATGGTTTAGTGGAGGAGATACTAAGTCTCTAGCACCATTAGATCCAGACTTGATTGCTGCTTTCGACGAAAGTTCAGAGGATGATTTACGAAGAGAAGTAACCATTAATGAAGATAATTTAACTAGTCCTAAATACGGGAATGGTCTTGAGCAAGACTGGATAGAATTAAGACTGGGCGATGTGATTCTCTTATACGCTGAGGCCTTAAACGAAAGTAATAATACCGATGATGCTATTGATGAACTAAACAAAATCAGAAACAGAGCAGGTCTGGACGACTACGACGGAGACACTGACCAAGCTACCGTTAGACAAGTAATTGCGGACGAAAGAAGACTGGAGTTGGCACTCGAAGGTCATAGATGGTTTGATCTGGTAAGAACAGGAACTGTTAGTCAGGAGATGGGAATATCCGTTGAACCTGAATATTATGTTTTTCCTTTGCCAGATTCAGAAATATTGGCTAGTGATGGTGCTATTACGCAGAACGAGGGTTACTAGTAGGAACTAGCACTAGTGCCATAAATTTTAATACAGTTTTAGTTATCGGGGTACTGTTCTAAAATACTTTTAGAACAGTATTCCCCAATAATTTTAAAATGAGTAAAAAACAACCGAGTACCAATATTTTTAATAAACTGTATTTGCTCCTCTTGGCCATTGGACCGGGCATTTTCGCCATCGGGTATACCATTGGAACGGGAAGTGTGACCTCTATGATTGTCGCCGGAAGTCAATATGGTATGCAACTATTGTGGGTTTTATTTTTAAGTTGTTTGTTTTCTTGGGTACTGATGGAAGCCTACGGACGGTACGCGCTGGTAACGGGGGAGACGGCTTTATTTGGTTTTAAAAAACATATAAAATTTGGAAATATAATCGGTATACTGATCATCATCGGTGTCACCTTTGGTCAATGGAATTCGTTGATCGGTATTCTGGGTATTTCCGCCAATGCTATTTTTGAAACGGTGGCTTTGTTTATACCTTCCCTCAAGGGCTACGAGTACTGGGGAGTTCTAAGCATTGCTGTGGTTATTATTGCTGGTATGTACGCGATATTATGGCACGGCAGCTACGCGATATTCGAAAGGATACTGGTAATCTTTGTCTCTTTTATGGGACTCTCTTTTTTTCTATCGCTCTTTATCGTATTGCCCGATCCGGAGGAGGTGGTCAAAGGCATGATTCCTTCTATCCCCCAGGTAGCGGGAGGAAAAATGTTGGTTGCCGCATTCGTCGGTACTACCATGGCTTCTGCTACTTTTCTTTCGCGGCCTCTTTTTATTCAAGGTAAGGGCTGGACGATGGAGAATATGCGAGATCAACAAAAGGACGCCAGATGGGCGGCGATTTTAATTTTTATCATTAGTGCCTCTATTATGGCCGTCGCAATGGGTGCCTTTTACCACGACGGAAAAGTAGTAACTAAAGTCCTGGATATGGTGTACGCACTCGAACCAGTAGCTGGAAAATTTGCCATCGCTATCTTTTTCTTGGGAACTTTATCCGCTGGATTATCTTCCGTTTTTCCAATTTTAATGATTTCTCCACTATTAATCGCAGACTATCAGAACGGAAAACTGGACATGAAATCCAGACAATTTAAAATACTGACGGCTATTGCTTGCTTGATCGGATTGAGTGTTCCCATTTTAGGAGCCAACCCGATTAAAGCCCAGATTTTAACGCAGGTTTTTAACGTCTTTGTGTTACCGTTGGTAATTGTTGGTATTTTAATTTTAATTAATAAAAAAGAATTAATGGGAGTAAACAAGGCGGGATGGGTTCTAAATATTGGTATTACTTTATCCTTGATTTTTGCTTGCATTATTTCCTATAACGGCGTATTGGCCATTATAGAAAACTTTCAATAAAATAATTTTGAAGAAAAAAGTTTTAATTTCATTTCTGTTGCGCTTGTTCTTTGGGACCGGACCCTATTGGTTTGCGCAAACGCATCCCAACCTGATTTTGACCAAAGCAGGAGTCGAAAAAATTCGTAAAAATCTGGGAACCGTCCCTCTCTTCGACGAGGTTCTGGCAACCATACAAGCGGAAGTAGCTGCCGAAATCAAAATCGGTGTACAGGTTCCAATTCCTAAAGACATGCGGGCGGTTATACCCCTGAGCGCCACAAACAAAAATTTTTTATTTTACAAAAAGCGGGTAACCTTTATCAAATTATTCAAAGGAGAAAAGGAAAGAACACGACTTTTGCGTCAGTTATCGAATCTCACGGAACAAACGATCCCGTGTCGGAGATACCACTCTACCCTTTTGCCAGTATAAAATCAGTAACAATTATAGAGGATTCAAATGAAATGTTTGAATGGCAAGGCCCTTACGTCGTTAAGGAATCCACGCTCAATTTAAAATATCAGAATAAAAAAATTGCTAACTTTTTAATAAAAAAAGAAAAATGGACATAAAACCAACAAAAGGATTTCACTTCGATAAAGAAATGGAATGGGAAACAGTTAATCCAAAATTACGCCGTAAAATTCACGGTTACGACGACAAGATCATGATGGTCGTAGCCGATTTTCAGGATGGTGGCATCGGAGAAATGCACAAACATCACCACTCGCAAGTGACCTTCGTACAAAGTGGAGAATTTGAAATGACCATTGGCGACGAAGTCAGAACCATCAAAGCCGGTGACTCTTTTTACGTATTACCCCACGTTATGCACGGATGCACCTGCACAAAAGCTGGACAATTAGTCGATGTTTTTAGCCCCGCCAGAGAAGATTTTTTATAAAAATTAATAAGCATACAAATTATGAAAAGTAAAGGTTTACGATGGTGGGTAGTAGGATTGGTGGCTTTGGCTGCTATTATTAACTATATTGATCGACAAGCTTTTGGGGCCTTATGGCCAGAAATAGCCAGCGATTTGTTTCCCGATAAAACCGCAGATGAGACCAAGAAAATATACGGAGATATTTCCGCCATATTTATTCTTTCTTACGCAGCGGGACAGACTATTTTTGGAAAAATCTTTGACTGGATCGGGACCAGAATAGGGTTTGCAATATCGATTGGCGTCTGGTCTTTCGCAACGGCCATTCATGCTTTCGCACGGGGGTTTTACTCCTTTGCCATATTCAGATCTATTTTAGGTATCGCCGAGGCTGGTAACTGGCCGGGAGCCGCCAAAGCCAACGCAGAGTGGTTCCCGACCAAAGAAAGAGCGTTCGCACAGGGAATCTTCAACTCGGGTGCCGCCATTGGAGGAATTGTGGCTTATCCGATCATTGGTATTTTATCTATCTATCTTTCGTGGCAAGCGATATTTGTGTGCGTTGCCCTACTAGGATTTCTCTGGTTATTGCCTTGGTTATATATTGTCAAAGCACCACCACAATCGCATCCCTGGTTAACAGATGACGAGAAACAATACATTCTTTCGGGACAAAAAAATCAGGACATAAACGAAGACGGAACCTACGATGAAGGGTACAATCCTTCCACGGGTAAGTTGTTGACCCACAAAGAAAGTTGGGGCATCATCATTGCTTCTTCGGCCATTGATCCCATCTGGTGGCTTTTTATCGTCTGGATTCCAATTTACTTAAATGAAACCTTCGGAATGAACGTAAAAGACATTGCCTTCTCCGCCTGGGTGCCTTACGTAGGAGCTATGTTGGGTGCCTGGTTTGGGGGATTGCTCGCTCAAAACAGATTGCACAATGGCTGGAATGTCAATAAGACCAGAAAATTTGTGATCACGCTCGGATGCCTGATTATGATTCCTTGTTTTTTCCTTTTGAAAGCGCCAGGTACTGCGGTAAATGCGGTTTTAATTATGGCAGTGCTCTTGTTTGGTTTTCAGACGGCTATCGGAAATGTACAAACGTTACCGAGTGATATGTTTAGTGGAAAAACGGTAGGCACCTTGTCAGGTTTTGCCGGAACGGGTGCTAAACTGGGAGCTTTTGGTCTGACTTTGTTTATACCAATTATTACCAAAGGAGGAAATTTTGAACCTGCGTTTTTAATCGGAATCGGCCTGGCAATTATTGCGCTACTTGCGGTATGGATATTATGCCCCAAAATTGCACCACTGAAATCAACTACGCTTTAACTAGATTTAAAAAATATTAACTATAATAAAATTGAAAAAATTATGAATACAGAAAAAGTAGCTATCATTACTGGTGCCACGAGTGGAATTGGTTTTGCTGTAGCAAAAAGATTAGGAAAAGACGGCTTCACGGTAATACTCAATGGCATCAACGAGGAGAAGGGAAAGACCAAAATCGAAGAGCTTACCGCCGATGGCATCACCGCCGAATACCATAACTTTGATGTCACCAAAGAGGAGGCAGTCACTGAAAATATTAATAAAATAGGAGAAAAATACGGCAGGATTGATGTCCTGGTAAACAACGCAGGTGGATTAGGCGGAAGATCCCGGTTTGAAGAAATGACCACCGAATTTTACCGGAAGGTCATGGCACTAAATCTTGATTCTGTATTTTTTACTTCCCGTGCCGCTATTCCTTATCTGAAAAAAGGAGATCATCCTACCATTATTAATTATACCTCAAATGCCGGATGGAATGCGGGAGGACCTGGTGCTGGCATTTACGGAACTTCCAAAGCTGCCGTACATACCATCACTCGAGCCCTGGCTAAGGACCTGGCGGAATATGGTATTAGAGTCAATGCTGTTTCTCCCGGTACTATAGATACCGATTTCCACAAACAAATCAAGTCTACCAAACCAGAAGTATTTAAATCCTGGGCCAAAAATATTATGTTGGGCAGATTAGGTCAGCCGGAAGACGTGGCCGGAGTTGTTTCATTTTTGGCGAGTAAAGATGCTGCCTTCCTCACCGCTGAAACCATTCAGATTGGTGGTGGCCAGGCACTAGGTATATAAAAATTTAATTTAAAATTTGAAGTTGTTTAGACGACCACGTGGTTGTTTAGACAACTTCTTTCTAAAAAAAAAGTAATGAGTAATTTTAAAGGAAAAGTGGCCGTAGTAACGGGAGGTGGCAGAGATATTGGAAAAGCCATCTCTATACAGCTCGCTAAAGAAGGTGCAAAAGTAGTTGTCAACTATAATAGTTCCAGAAAAGCCGCAAAGGAAACGGTAGAAGAAATTAAAAATTTTGGTGGAAAGGCCATCGCCATCAAAGCGGACGTATCTACGCTAAAAGGTATTAAATCTTTGAAAACCAAAACGGTCAAAGCGTTTGGAAAAAAAGTACATATTCTGGTCAATAATGCCGGAGGATTGTTTGCCCGCAAAAACTTACAGGAACTGGACGAAGATTTTTATGATCTTGTGATGAATGTAAACTTCAAGTCTACAGTTTTTGTCATGCAGGTATTTGAACCCCTCATGGGAAAAGGGTCATCGATTATCAATCTTTCTTCGCTTGCAGCCAGAGATGGTGGCGGTGGCGGTTCTTCTTTGTACGCTTCCTCCAAAGGCGCAACGACTACTTTTACCAGAGCAATGGCCAAAGAACTCGGTCCAAAAGGCATTCGCGTCAATGCTATTTGTCCCGGCTTAATCGCTACCAAATTTCACGATGATTTTACCAAAGATGAAATCCGAACCATGGTGGCTGGCAAAACTCCGATCAGAAGAGAAGGCAGAGCAGACGAAATAGCAGATTTTGTAGCATATTTAGCCTCTGAAAAAAGCTCGTTTATTACGGGTGCTAATTTTGACATTAACGGTGGACTGGCTTTTTCCTGATTTTTTGGCTTCTTGCTGCTCGTCTAATGCACCTGCTAGCGAGCAGTTTAGAAGAGCAGCAAGAAGTATTTTAATAACACCTAAATTACACACATGATAGTGCCTTCGGCACTAAGTTGTTGATTAGTTAATCGGTGGATCAGTCACATAGTATGCAATGCGAACGTAACCATCCTGGTTGCGCTCTTACATCAGGATTACCTAATATTTGACCGACTACTGATTAACCAATAAACGGATTAACAATTATTTACAAATAGTGTATTTATTTATGAATTTTAAATTACTTTATTAAACACCATGAAATAAACACACCATCAGATCTATCAAGCACCCTTAACCTTTATACATAGAAATTTAGTTCCGGAAGCACTAGTGAAACTTTTAATTCACTCCCTGAAAATCAACGCTAAAGTTTACGACATCTTTGAGATGTTCTTCCATAAAGCTAGCGGCCTTTTCGCTATCCTGTCGAATGATAGCTTTAAGAATTTTCTGGTGTTCTTCCAATGCCTTCAATTCTGTTTCCTCATCACAAACCTTATAGGTAATAAAATGCTTGATAATATCCGGAGTGATAATAAGCATCAATGATTTTAAAACGGCATTTTTACTTGCTTCGGCAATTTTAAGATGAAATAATAAATCCTCTTCTACCGCATTTTTTCCATCTTTTATTTTTAGCGCGTACGCCTCGTGGGCCAATTTCATTTCAGCTATATCATGGTCGGTTCTTTTTTCGGCCGCCAGTTTCGCGGTATGAGATTCGAGAATAACCCTGGTTTCCACCAGATCTCTAAAATCACTCTTTTCAATTTTCAGTACATCGGTTATTAACCCTTCCAGAGCTGGCAAACCAATGCCCGCCACGACCGTTCCACTCTGTGGCAATGTTTTTAAAATTCCGTAAAATTCCAGTTTTCGTATGGCATCGCGGACCGCCGTTCTACCTACACCGAGTTTTTCTGCCAGTTTTCTTTCCGGCGGCAACTTGTCACCTGGTTTTAATTGACCGGAGGTAATGAGCCTGCGAATCTGAACAATGATTTTATCTCCCGGAGATTCTTGTTTGAGTTCGCTAAAATGTTCTAACATGCTTATAATTGGTTGACCAGTTTTATTCTAAATATAAAAACTTAATAAATACTTAGGGTAAAAAATACAACTTCCCTGAAAATAAAACAAGAAATAACGCAAGTAAGCGTATTTAAATGGCTAATTAAGTAAAATAAATGATTAAAGCCCATTTTCTGTAATGAACTGATATCTCAAGATATAAATTTAAAATTAATATTGGCTTATAATCGGGCAATATCTTATATAACTGGTTGGCCAATCTTTGAGGATTGGTTTTATTTTTTTCTACAAAAGAGTATAATAGTCAACTCCATTAGGGATGGCGATTAAATAGATTAAGATAAAAAGCGAATATTTTATCAACATTCCTAATCTCTTCCCGTTTTAGGGGAGCCAACAGCTAAATGCGAATAGCCAACAGCAAAGTTTGGCTAAGGAATGAGCTTAACCACTGAACATATAACATCATTTTTACTTTTAGAAAGTGTATGACTGTACTATTCACTTTTTAAATAACTAAACATGTCCAAGAAAAGAATTGATGATAATTATATTAATAGCATTATTCCACCTACCTATCGGAGTGCTTCCTATTACTTTAAGTCCAACGAGGAAGTTGTAGACGGATTACACACTAAAGAGAAGAATTTGGGACGGTATGGGCGGTACAATAATCCAACCTGGGAACATGTAGAACAGAGGTTGTCGATTCTCTCTGGTTCAGAAAAATCACTTTTATTTGGTTCCGGAATGGCTGCTTTTTTTACGAGTTTTGTTTCTATTCTAAAATCAGGAGACCACGTCGTCTTTCCGAGTGAGTCTTACCGACAGATCAGAAATGTCTTCATGAAGATTCTGCCAAAGTACGGTGTCATCTGCCACGAAATCTCTATTAGAAATCCAGAAACATTTATCGAAGGACTAAAGAATTTTGAGCACGATATAGCGCTGCTGCATCTCGAAATGCCATCGTCTCCTCATATGTATGTATCTGATTTAGAAAAAATCAGAGCAGTAGTTGGAGAAGAAGTAATCATCAGTATGGACAGTTCCTTTTCTCCACCTCCAAATTTTTATCCGTTGAAATGGGGCATAAATTTGGCGATCTTTAGTGCCACCAAATACCTCAGTGGTCAGGGAGACATCGTTGCGGGTGTTGTATCGGGTGATCAGGAATTATTAGAAAAAATCCAATGGTACCGGGACACGACGGGTGGTATTGCGGATGGAGAAGTAGCTTTTTTACTAAATCGCAGTCTGAATACCCTGGAGTTGAGAATGGCAAAAGTAAATAAAATGGGAATGGCTGTAGCTACATTTTTAGATAATCACGATCAAGTTTCCAAAGTATTTTATACGGGACTACCCTCGCATCCACATCACAAACTAGCATCTAAATATCTGAATGGACACGGTGCGGTGATCACTTTTGAGATGAATCTCAACGAGGAAGAAACCTCAAAACTGGTGGAGTATTTGACGGTTCCTTATATGGCTTCTAATTTCGGTGCACCCCAAACTTTAATTGAGCAAAGTACTTTTTTCACCTACTTTGAATATTCTGATGAAGAATTGGAAAGTATCGGTGTACCGCGAAGTACCATCCGCCTGGCACTTGGTTATATTAACAGTGCCGAGGAAGTTATCGAAGATTTAACGCAGGCATTAGCAAAGCTGGAAGCGCAAGTTGAAACACATAAAGTGATTGCTTAGGATCATTAAGTTTTTTATATTTTTCTGATTTAAAAAACGGAAAGCCCTGATCCATCTATTGGTCAGGGCTTTTTTAATTCCTTTACACTGAACTTTACCACCCATCACTCATTTTGAATAAGAGGCGCTACACGCACATTCAACTAACAATTAATTCCAAAAAGGTACTATGCTGCTTTGTTAATTTCTATTCCACCACCAGTTTCGTCTCTTCCATTTTCCCATCCTTTGTCACTTTTACCGTATAAGTTCCTGCCTGTAAAAATAGCATCCCGTTATCTGCCTCTTTCAATTCTTCTCTTTCTTCTTTTTTATTTTTTAAAAAAGACGCGTAAGCCTTTTTCATCCCTTTTCCAACCGTAAGATCATAGTTGATATAGTTTAAACCTTTCGTCACCGCTAAAGAAAAACTTTGTAGTTTATCGCCTTTCTCTGTCTCAATGGTAATGGTCACTTTACCCGCACTTTGGACGTATACGGCAACTTTTTCTTCTGGCACTTGACCCTCAGACCACCAGCTTCCATCGCTCCCCCAGCTACGACTGTACGGCACTTTATCCATCGCAAAAACGTGTAATGTCTTACTCATCACCGTATCATTTAGCTCCTGTACTTCTTTGACCGAACCAACGTAAATACTTCTTCCGTGCGTACCTACAATCAAGTCCCGGTCACGTGGATGAATGATCAGATCATGTACCGAAACCGCCGGCATTCCATTGCGCATTTGCATAAAATCAATACCGCCATTCAGCGAAACATATAGACCATGATCAGTTCCTACGTAAACTATATTTTTATTGTTTGGATCCTCCCGTATAACGTTGACCGGTTCCAGTGGCAAGTCCAGGCCAATCCGTTGCCAGTTCTTTCCAAAGTCCGTCGAGCGATAAACATAAGCGGTAAAATCATCCCAGCGATAGCCATTGAGAGTCGCGTAGATGGTTCCCAAATCATGGGCAGAAGCAGCGACCGTTGTCACCCAAAGATCGGCAGGCAATCCCCGTGAAATATCCGTCCACGAAAATCCAGCATCGCGGCTAACGTGCACCAAGCCATCGTCCGTCCCCGCGTACAGCAAACCAAATTTTAAAGGCGATTCGTGGATATCCGTAATCGTTCCGTAGGCTACATCACCCTTGCGACCACCCTTGGTCAAGTCTTTGGAAATTTTTTCAAAATTGTCTCCCTGCTTAAAAGAACGGTGAACGAAATTAGAGCCTAAATATAAAATATCAGGTTGATGAACAGAAAGGTGAATCGGCGTCTGCCAGTTAAAACGCAACGGTCGCTCTCCTAATTCGTGATGAGGCTGAATCAGCTTGCGCGCTCCTTCGGCCCGATCTATTCTAAAATAAAAACCAAACTGATATCCAGTGTAGACAATATTGTTATCCCGTGGATCTACTTGTACCTGCATGCCATCACCACCCAATAAAAAATCGTATGGATACTTGCCGGAATTATGCCAGCTGTCACTTGCTTCGTAAGTGCTTGGGCCCACCCAAACTCCGTTATCCTGTAATCCACCGTATATATTATAGGGTTCTGCATGATCAACTGCCAGCGCGTAGAATTGTCCCACCGGCAGGGAATTACATTTGTACCAACTGTCTCCGTTATCGTAGGAAATATTCACACCACCATCGTTTCCGATAATCAAATGTCCGTCACGGTCAGGACTTACCCACATTGCATGATGATCTACGTGTACATTTTTACCATTGATATTTTCAAAAGTTTTTCCTCCATCCAGACTTCGCAAGATCGGAACCCCATATATATAGATGTGATCAGCGTTGCGGGGAGATACACGGATTTGTCCAAAATAATATCCGTAAGAATTATAAACATTGTCCAGATATCCCTCATGGGTTTTCTTCCAGGTTTTTCCTTCGTCATCCGAGATGTATACCTCCGCTCCCGTTACCGGTGTATCAAACAATAGAGAGTTGGCATTTTCCAGGTACTCCGTTAAGGCGACTGGTTTAATCTTACCGGACTCCACCATTTTTCGAACATTATCTACCGAATATTTTTTTGGAAAGCGATTGTCCGCAAGGAATTTTTTCAAAGCCTTTTTCTCTATTTTTAGAAAGTCAGCCTGGTTCATTTCCCGAAATTGGTCTTTGTTTAATCCTTTTTTATTATTGTCTTTATCTGATTTTGGTCGTCGAAAATAATTATCGATAATTGCATAGAGTCGGGTTTTGCCCGTGCTTGTTTTTGTGAGCGCCAGTCCAATTCGTCCGGCACCATCTCCGTTTGGAAATCCACTTTCAGGTCCGCTGATAACGGACCAGGTCTGGCCACCATCGGTAGATTTATGGATTAGCGATCCCGCACCGGATTCTACAAAATTCCAGGCCCGTCGTTCGCGGTGCCAGGTAGAAGCGTAAAGTATATCCGGATTTTGGGAATCGATTGTTAGGTCAATGGCACCACTATTTTCATCTACAAAGAGGGTCTTTTTCCAGGAGATTCCACCATCCGTTGTTTTGTATATCCCCCGTTCTTCGTTGGGAGAATACAAATGTCCAAGAACTGCTACCCAAAGGATATCCGGATTGACTGGATGTAATATAATACGCCCGATATGGTGCGATTCGGGTAAGCCACGGTGCTCCCATGTTTTGCCACCGTCAATACTTTTGTACATCCCTACCCCACTGTAAGAAGATCGGCTGGAGTTATTTTCTCCCGTACCAATCCAGATAATATTTTGGGACCAGTTGACAGCAATATCTCCAATTGTCATCGTTGCTACTTCATCAAACAAAGGAGTAAATCGGGTACCATTACTTTTTGTTTCCCAAAGTCCACCAGATGCGTAAGCCGCATAAAAATGGGTAGGATCAGCAGGATCCACTGCTAAATCAGTAACCCGGCCACTAAACACCGTTGGTCCCACGGAGCGAAATTTTACTTCATTAAGAATAGAATTCTTACCGAGCATGTTTCGCTGTTGCACTGATTTGAGTCTTTCGCTACCCGGTGTCACGGGTGGGTGTGTTGCTTGTGAAAAGAGAAAGGGTGTACTAAAAAGTATTGCATTAATAAAAATGATAAATCTCATAATATCTGGAATATAGGTTGATTAGTGATATTAAGCTGTTAAAGAGTGTTGATAAAAGGAATGAAAGGTAATAAAACATAGCGAACTTATCAGAATTTTTTTATTTTTTTGACAAAACCCTTATTAGTTAATTATCCAGTCTATAATAGTAGCTTTTATCTCCGTTCGAAAGACATCCTGAAAGTTGTTTATTCGTTTTAGTAGACCAGATTTTCCTAAAACAGAATTATTAATGGTTAAATGATATTTAAACCATTAATAATTAGTTTTTAAGCTAATTTTCATAATAAATAAAAATCAAAAAAGTAGGTAAATTAAAAGGAAGGTACAGAATAAAATTTTGCATAGACTCCTTCTTTCAGATAAAAATTATCATCATTATCCATAAATACGGAACAAACACTACACAAAATACCTTTTCGCTAATATTATTATTTTTTTTATTTGTTAATTAATTTAGGAATTTTAAAACTTTAGTTTATCTTTACGGTACCAAATGAAGATACTGAATAATGAATATGACTGCATTTTGTGATTAATTTTCAACTAACTAACCTTAAATTACAGTATCATGAAGCCTTTAAAAAATGCAAAGAATAACAATTCACTTTCTTCTAATCGCTTTCTTTCGAAGATTAAAAGTAAAGTAATTAAAATTCAAAATCGCGACCAATTAGTGTCAACTTCTTCTTTAGCCAACGGCTAAATTTTTTATTCTCGAAAGAGTAATTCCAAAAAGTCAGGAAAACCACGGTTTTCCACCCACATTTTTCAATTTTCCCAGAACATATATATTTTTCTTGTAGTTATCTACAAAATCACTACTCTTCCAGTGTCATAGCGCTATTCCGTGATGATACCAAGGAGTATTTTGGATAAACCGATGGTTTTTATCCAAATTCACGTAGTCTGAATTGTCTTTTGACATTTTCAGACGCTATATGATTTTTAGATGGCTATAAGCAATAGATATTGTAATAGAATTTATTCTATTACGAAAGCCAACGTATGCAAATTACGTCGGCTTTTTCTATTTAGGCACGATCACATACCTTAACACCCAACAAATTCGTTTGTTGATAGTAGATTTTATTTTAAAATAACTTGTATGCTTCTAGGGAATGTTGATAAAAGTAACATTACGTTCTTGGCTTGATCTTTTTCGCCATTTTTTCAGAATAAAATCTGGTATAAAGAAGCAAAACAGTGGTAAAGAATTGGTAGCATATCGTATCTTTACCCTTCAACGATAGATTTAAGTGAAAAAGATAGATTTCCTACTGGCTAAAAGTTTTATTGCGCCCTTTATTGCCACCTTTGGTATTGGATTGTTTGTACTCATCATGCAGACGCTCTGGGTGTATATTGACGATATTATTGGAAAAGGTACCGGAATGTTTGTTATGATCGAATTGATTGGCTACCTCTCGGTCTCTTTGGTGCCAATGGCCCTGCCCGTTGCGACTTTGATTTCATCGGTCATGGTGATGGGCAATATGGCAGAACATTATGAGTTGGCCGCTCTAAAATCAGCGGGTGTTCCCCTACTTCGCATCATGGCGCCACTGATTGTGATGGGTTTCGGAGTCACGACCATGTCCTTTATGTGTTCCAATTATTTAATTCCCGTAGCCAACCTGAAGTTTAAATCCCGTCTCTACGATATCAAAAGACAAAAACCGATGCTCAGCCTCGAAACGGGCGTATTTAACGACGATTTTCGCAATATGATCATCCATATCGGAGGAAAAGATCAGGACAATCGAACGATTCACGATGTTTTGATTTATGATCATAATTCCTATAATAATAAAAAAGTCAGTGTTATAACGGCCAGTAAAGGAGAGATGTATACTTCCGCTGATAAACGTTTTTTTGTCATGAACCTATTTGATGGAACCCAATATCAGGAGACCAAAGTTAATCCTGATAAACAAAAAAAAGGCGAAAAAAAGAAGAAAAATTATCCTTTTGTACGTACCTCTTTTAAGGAATGGACAAAGATATTTGATCTGAGTGAATTTGATATGCGCGAAACTGATCTGGAACTATTTCAAAACAATTACACAATGCTCAGTGCTGCTCAACTAAGGGTGGCCATCGACTCGATTGACTTAGAACTAGACCGCCGCTGGCGTAAATACCACAATCATATTTATCGTAATTTCCACTTTCTAAAAGACAGTATTCAGCAAAAACCCTCTTCAAAAGAGATCGACAAAGCGGCCAGTTACGCCTCTCCCCAGCTTCAACAAAACAGCAATATAGCCAAAACTGATTTGTCGAAAAACACTACAAATAAACTAGCAAAAGCCAAAGCAAAGGCCAAAAACATCAACAAAAAAATCCCCAAACCAGCCACCAAATATAAAGGTACTATTCCGAAGCAAAAGTCGCTTGATTCTCTTGCTCAGTATGCTAATTTTTTGGAAACGTTTGAGAAAAAAGACAAAGAGGCCATTGGTCGGAGACTAAGTTCTGCCCTCCATAGTTTATCCAATGAAAGCCAATCCTCCAACATCAGTATTTCCACAAAAACAGAATCCAGGGTCAAACATATTTTTGAGCTAAACGATAAATACAGCAAGGCCGTCGTCTGTCTTATATTTTTATTTATTGGTGCACCCATGGGCGCCATCATTCGAAAAGGTGGTTTCGGATATCCTATATTAGTGTCTATCTTCTTTTTTGTATTATTTATCATAATGGGTATTTTCTTTAAAAAAGTAGCAGAAAGCAACACCCTTCCAGCACTGCTAGCCGCGTGGATGCCTTGCGCTATTTTATTTCCATTAGGATTGTTATTAACCTCACGCGCCATGAACGATGCCAAGCTGATCAACTGGGAACTTATCCGGGACAGACTGGCTAAAATGAGACAAAAACTGGCTACAAAATAATTTGATTTGTCGACAAACCTACGGACTACTTTTCAGGAAAATAAATTTTATGGTATCGGCTTTTTTGCCTGGCTATTGCTTGGCGCACTGCTGATTTTTCTAACTGAAAAAGGAGACATCATTCTATTCTTTAATGACCATCGCAGCCATTATGGCGATTTATTTTTTCGCTTCGCAACGATGGCAGGTGAAGAAATTACCTACGTCCTTGTCTTGATATTTTTATTGATTTATAAACGCAGCGCAGCGTGGCTGGTTCCCATCACTGGCGGTGTCGTTATGCTGGTGAGCAAAGGATTAAAGGAGATTTTTCGGCAAGATCGTCCCGTGGCATGGTTTAAAAAACTGGATTTATTTGAGCACCTGAATGTGATTCAGGGCGAGCCTTTGTTTTCTGGCGCGTCCAGTTTTCCGAGTGGACATACGATGTCGGCTTTTGCGCTGTTTGGGGTACTGACGTTGTTGCTTCCGCAAAAAAAATGGGTAGCAATCCTGATTTTATCTTTGGCTATTCTAGTTGGAATTTCCCGGGTATATTTGATACACCATTTTTTTATGGATATCTACGCAGGGTCGATTATTGGAACCTTGCTGGCGTTGGTTATATACATTTACTGGTATCAATTCCGGCGTACCGGGAGTGTTCAATAATCTGTGTCATTTTCCTTTCTTTCACATTGTGTAACAATAAAATTGAAATAATTGTCCAGACACAGTTTAGGATCATCTCTGATTAAAGAAGGCAAGCAGCTTATTTATCATGCAAACTTGAATTACACTATCGCTCTTCCTCGCCAAAACACAAACTTTCTGTTTCCAAAATATCCGGCACAACACCTGCCCGAAAGATCGGTTGATCCACCAATTGCCAATAATAAATATCATCTTTTCCTTTTCCTCCGTTTCGACTGCTGTTAAACACCCCTCCACTATTTCCCGCATTAATATAAAAGCCAAAGTCGTCACCCGGAGAATTAAAAGGCTCGCCCAGGTTTTGCTTTAGTTGCCAGCTTCGTTCACTATTCGCATAGATTTTTTTACTTCTAAAAATATCCAGCTGACCTAAACCACCCTGGTCGCTGGAAGAAAAATAAAGAACTTCATCCTTACTGATATACGGAAAAACTTCGTTGCCTTTGGAATTGATCACAGGCCCCAAATTAACGGGATCTGACCATCTCTGATTGCGAAAAGTAGAAACGTAAATATCCATTCCTCCAAAACCACCTGGTCGATTAGAAGAAAAATAAAGCCGTGTACCATCCGAAGAAATTGTCGGATGACAAGTAGAAAAATCATCGCTATTAAAGGGAACTTCCTGAATATTTACCCATTGATCTTCCGCCTTTTCGACCATAAATATTTTCAACTGACGTTTTCCCCGCTTACCCTTATTCGCACTGCTACGTGTAAAAAACATTAAATTTCCCGAATAAGAAAAAGAAGCAGAACTCTCGTGGTATTCGCCGTTTACTTCTCCCGTCAACGGAACGGGATCAGATAATTTGCCATCAGATAATCGGGAATAAAACAAAGTAGACAATTTCTTTTTCCACGCATTTAATCTACCTCCGCCGGCGGTCGATGCAAATTTGGAAGATGCCTGTGCCCGGGTAGACGTAAAAACCACACCATCTTCAACCAAGACCGCATTATAGTCCAGGTCTGAGGAATTAATAACCTTTAAATTTCCAATATTAATATATCCAAAAACGGAGTAAAGATCATCCGGGTAGCAGATTATCTCAGGTATGGTTTGGGACATTTTCTGCCCATTCATTACCGTACATAAAAAAAAAGCTGAAATAAAAAGTATCAGACGCATTCAGAAGGATTTGGATATAAACAAATATAAATCATTGGAATCTTAACTTAGCTTACTCATAACATACTACAAATGATATTCCATTTGTGCTTGTTTTTTTTCCTTAGGACTATTTTACAAAAAAACCGAACAAGCAGTGTTGTTCAGTTTTTTTAACTTTTCAATTTTCTGTCGCTAATTTATTTTTCCAGTAAAGCGGTCATATCCGCACCTCCAGGATTGGTTACCAGGATATCGGTACGTCGGTTTTTATTATGAACTTCCGTTGGACAATCAACACCGTCCGGACAATCATTTGAATAACTTTCACCGTATCCAACAACGCTAATTCTCTTTGAGCGAACACCTTGTGAACTCATATAGTTGGCGATTCGCTGTGCACGTCTTTCTGACAATTCCTGATTAAAAGCAGCATTACCAACCGCGTCGGTATAAGAAGCAACCTGAATGGTCATTCCGTCGTGTCTTTTCATCTTTTCTACGATAGATCGTAAGTTATCTTTGTCAGCAGCCGTCAAATTCGTTTGCGAAGCAGGGTAAAAAACAGATTGCACCACGGGTAAATTTTGAGGGCTATTTCCGCCTCCTTCGAAAGTCAATTTCTTTGGCTTGGAAGTATTTGATTTCAGAATTGTTTTTTCACCAAGATTTAAAATTCTAAACTCGGTCCGTCGGTTCATTTGGTGCTTGTCTTCGCTACACTTCATCGTGTTTAGACATTCATTAACCGGGGTCGATTCTCCGTATCCTTTGGCAGTTACCCGACGTCTCTCAATTCCTTGAGAGACGATATAGTCCACCGCAGACTTGGCCCGCTCAGTTGACAACCACTCGTTATAAGTATCCGATCCCCGGCTGTCCGTGTGAGAATTCAAGTCAATTTCCATTTCCGGATACTGACGTAACAAATTAACTACTTTATCCAATTCTACTTTGGCACTTTCTTTTAGATGATACTTGTCAAAAGCATAATAAATATGGTTTAACTCAATCAGCTGTCCAGTTTCCAGGCTTGTATTTTCGCTATTTTCTCCTTTTGCAATAAAATTATCAATATCTTCTTCGTAAGCTTCTACTTTTGTATCCGGATCAATCCTGGCAATTACTTTCGTAGGCTTTTTGTTTACCCGAGTAGCATCCGCAACATCTGCTATTGGATTTAAACGAATCACAATCACATCATCCGTCATCTCTTCCGCTTCAAAAACCTTATCGTATTTTTCGTAGCCATTTTTTTCCGTAGCTACAAAATAATTACTGGTTTTATTCCAGTCGAAACGAACCATCCCGTCTTTCGTCGTGGTGTAACGAATAATGTTGCCAGGACGGTTGGCTTCTGACAAAACAACCTCAGCCATCGGTAATTCCAAACCAGTTACCGCGTCAATTACTTTTACTTTTTTGCTAGCCAATACCGGAGCAACCGGTGTCTCTTCCAGCGTTTTCCATACATAGATATCATCCCGACCATTTCCGCCTTCTCTTCCAGAAGTGAAAAATCCTTTGTCTCCACCAGCATTGCCAATAAAGCCAAAATCATCCGCAGGTGAATTAAATGGTGTTCCCATATTGGTCACCTCCCAGTTATTGTCGCCCGTCATATGAGGATTGACAACTTCCTGAGCTGCAAACAAATCAAGCCCACCCATATTATTATGTCCTTCGGAAGAAAAGAACAGCGTTCCAGTTCCATCCGAATAAGGAAAAATTTCGTTTTTATCCGTATTGATATCTGCTCCCATGTTTACGGGTTCAGACCATTTTCCATCTTCCAAATAAGTAACGTAAACATCCATACCTCCTACGCCACCCGGTCGGTCGGACGCAAAGTACATCGTTTGTCCGTCCGCAGAAATCGACGGATGACAAGTAGAATATTTTTCTACGTTAAAAGAAACTGGCTGTGGTTCAGACCATTTTCCGTCCGTGTGAGTGGATACGAAAATCTTTAGCCGCTTCGCTTTTTTAGTATTTAAAACCGTTCCTTTCTTATTGTTACGGGTAAAATATAATTTATTATCCTCCTCAGAGAAACTGGCAATCCCATCGTGGAATTTAGAATTTAACGCCTTAATGCGTGTGGGTTTCTTAAAGGTTACTTCACCCATTTGCTCAGAAAAGAATAAGTCGTTGAACTGCTTATTCGGATTACCAGTCCTTTTGTCTCCAAAACGCAGGCGATCAGAAGTAAAAATAATACCGTCTTTGAAATAAACTGGGCTAAAGTCCAGATCCGGTGAATTAATGCCTTCTGCAAGGCCAATTTTTACTTTGCCAAATAATTCGTTTGGTACCACATCCGTTTGAGCTACCAGTCCACAAGAACCGGAAAGTAATGCTGCCACGAAGATTGAAGAGATGTTTTTCATATATAAATACTTATAATTCTTAAGTTATTATATGATATATTCCAAAATTTGTTCCAATTATCATCTCTTATTATTTATAATAAAAAACATATACGTACCTGAACATAACAACTGACGATTCTATTCCACCTCTTTTGGGTCAATCAAAAAAGCAGAAGAGGATAAAGAATTCTTAAAATTACCTATCTTACCTCCCTGAATTATTCATCAATCTTATTTTTACTATGAAAAAGTTAGCGCTACACTGGCAAATTCTGATTGGCATGATTGCCGGAGTCCTTTTTGGCTGGATCATGTCTCAGTTTGCCTTCGGGCCAGGTTTTGTAAAAGACTGGATAAAACCAATAGGTACTATTTTTATTAACATGCTCAAGTTAATTGCCATTCCGCTCATTATTGCTTCTTTAATTAAGGGAATTTCAGACCTTAAGGATATCTCACAATTTTCGTTGATTGGTGGACGGACGATCATAATCTATTTAGCCACCACTATAATTGCCATTACCATTGGTTTGGCAGTTGTAAATATCATACAACCTGGTAACAGCATCAGCGCCGAAACACTCGAACAACTCACCTCCGCCCATCGGGAGGATATGGGTGCAAAAGTCACTAAGGCACAAGCGCAAAAAACCAGCGGCCCCTTACAGTTTGTGGTCGACATGGTTCCAAGTAATATTTTCGAAGCCGCTTCCAGCAATGGAAATATGTTACAAGTCATCTTTTTTGTAGTCTTTTTCGGTATCAGCTTATTATTGATTAAGCCAGCAGATGCAGCGCCCGTTAAAGATTTTTTTGATAGCCTGAATGAGGTAATTATGAAGATGGTAGATTTAATTATGCTTATCGCTCCTTATGCCGTTTTTGCCTTGCTAGCTTTTCTGGTCGTTGATACTTCCAATCCGGATTTACTGGTAGCACTCGCCAAATATGCTTTTACAGTAGTACTTGGTTTGGGTCTAATGGTTGGGGTGTATATATTAACCGTTTCCACTTATGTAAAAATATCCCCGGGCAAATTTTTGCAAGGGATCAGTCCTGCGCAGTTGCTCGCATTTTCGACTAGTTCAAGTGCTGCGACTTTGCCCGTTACAATGGAAAGAGTAGAAGAACATCTGGGGGTAGAAAAAGAAGTGGTGAGTTTTGTATGTCCCGTGGGTGCAACGATCAATATGGATGGCACCAGTTTATATCAAGCAGTAGCTGCGGTATTTATTTGCCAGGCGCTGGATTTTGAATTAACCTTTGCGGATCAATTGACGATTATTTTGACAGCTGTACTGGCTTCGATCGGTTCGGCAGCCGTACCGGGCGCGGGAATGATTATGTTGGTCATCGTACTGGAAGCGATTGGCTTGCCAGCGGATAAACTGGCGATTGGATTAGCGCTCATCTTCGCGGTGGATCGCCCATTGGATATGTGTCGTACGGTCATCAACGTAACGGGTGATGCAACGGTGGCACTTTTGGTTGGAAAGAGTGTGGGAAAAATTGGTATACCAAAAGTTAAAAATTGGGATGATAACCTGGAAGAAGTACTTTAATGTTTATAATTAAAATAGCGTTGTTCTTTTGTGGACTATCCATTATATCTCTGGTATTTTCTCCTTTCTTGCTGACCATCAGTATGATTGGATTATTGCTGCTGGGCCTGGTAGAAATATCAGAAGATAAAGAAAGATTTCAGAAATTACAGTTTAATAAAGACCTGTGGTTTAAGTTAACCAACTGGAAAAGGTATGCTCCTTTCCTGGTCATCTCCTTGTATTTTTTTATCGTCCTTTTTAGCATGTGGCAAGTAGACGGAGATTATACTTATTTGCTAGAGCGTTTGCGAATTAAACTTCCTTTTATCGCTTTGCCCATCGCTTTTTTAGGATTGCCTCATTTCTCTGATCGCCAGATAAAAGGGCTACTGTACTTTTTACTGGGTTTTATGGCTTTGACAGGAATTGGCATTTCTATTAATTATTTTTTGAATTATGACCTAATCAATGAAATGCTCAGTCGGGGAAAACCGATGCCTACGCCCCGCAATCATATCCGCTATAGTCTACTCGTCGGAGTATCAATTATCGGAGGTATATTTTTAATTAAAGAACAGTTTTTCTTAAAGCATCCAAAAGAGCGATATCTAATTATTGGCCTGACACTTTTCCTGTTTTTTTACATTCATATTTTGAGTGTAAAAAGTGGTATTCTGTGTTTGTACGTAGCACTGGGTATTTTATGTTTACAATATATTTTTATATCAAAAAAATATTTATTCGGATTTATAATCATGGCCGGACTGGTCAGTCTTCCGGTAGTTGCATTTAGGACGATTCCCAGTTTTAAACATAAGCTAACTTATATGCATTATGATCTCCAGCAGTATTTCGCTGGTAAAGGAGAACAATATTCTGACTCTGGTCGGTTAACTTCTTTAAAAGTAGGCTGGGAATTATTTACGAATGCCCCGGTATTTGGTGTCGGCGCAGGAAACATCAAAAAAGAAGTTCACCTTATTTATCAAAAAAAATATCCGGATTATGTAAAACCCATTTTACCCCACAATCAGTTTTTATTCGTACTTGCGGGTAGCGGACTATTCGGTTTTGTTTTATTCCTGATAGCTGTTTTTATACCCCTTTTTTATGATAGGGCTTATCAACACTTTTTTTTCCTGGGACTATATACCATCTTTCTAATGGCTTTGATTTTAGAACATACGCTGGAAAACGCAGCAGGAGTCGGTATTTTTTCTTTCTTTATTCTATTATGGTTAAATCATCTTTTAGGAACGAGGATTAAATAGTGGCGGAAAAAGAGAAAGTATAGAGTCGTCATTTATTTTATCAACATTCCTCAGTACCCGAACCACTAATACCTGGGGCCAATAAGCTTGTTTTGCCAGCAATTTATTTATGGACCGTTTCAAAGAGTAACAAGTCTAATATAAATTTTCCAACAAACAGCATAACTCTCTAGATTAAAACATATCTTTGTTTTAGCTGTTCCTCCTATGGAACCATCACTATTTTTGAAAAAAACAAGCATCGACATGAACAGAATTCCATTGTTTCTCATCATTATTTTTCTGATCAGTAGTTGTCAAGCACCCGAAAAAAGGTTTCCACAACCGACCGAAGAAACGCAACTTCACCGGGGCACGGACGACGAAAGCAACGCCAATGCTCGTGAGGAGTGGTTTGAACTAATGCACAGCCACGCACCCAACACTTCGTGGCGACAACTCGAATATCAAACTGCCATGGCACACCATCTCCAAAAACAACAAACTGCTGCTACCCGCAATGATGGAGAAATTCTGGCCAACGGTGCCTTGACCGGCCGATGGATTGAAAAAGGCAATACCAATCAGGCTGGTTCTGTTTACGAAACCATCTACGACGTAGAAACCGATAAAATTTATACCGTTTCTGCTGGTGGCACACTTTGGCGTGGCAATCGCAACGGTACGGACTGGGAAGTCATTAATCAGGATTTTCAATTTAGCCGCTGGCTCCTCGAAATGATTACGCTGCCCGATGGCACCAAACGTATGCTCGCACTGCTCAACCGCGCACCACACTACTCGGATGACGGCGGACTGACCTGGACACCTTCCGCAGGAATTACTTCTACCGACAACTGGGGTGGTCCAAAAAATACCGTAGTTTTAAAAGAAATGGATAACCAGATTTTTTGTTTATCAAAGCCGAATTTCTTTGTCAACTATGCACTCTATCGATCTCTGGATCACGGTGTTAGTTTTGAAAAAGTAGTTCAATTCCCTTTTAATTCTTCTGACCGTTATACTTTGGCCAAAGCCACAAATGGTAATGCGCCATACGTTGTCGAAAAAAATAACGCCACCTACGCTACCTTATACAAGTGGCAAACAGATACTGAATTATTTGATACCCTGGTCATCACCGATCAAATTGATTTTAATGATAAAAGGGCCAATCTTGCGGGCCATACTTCTGCAACCGAAACCCGACTCTACACTTATGGTAGAGACAATATGGTTAAGATGAGTATCGACGAGGGACAGACCTGGTCTGAACAAGGACTGATTCCCGACGGGCCGTGGGCCGTCGGTATTTATGTATCGGCTTCTAATCCGGATTTTTTGATGACGGGTGGGCTCAACTGCTATAAATCCTATGATGCCGGAGTAACCTGGGAACTACAAAATGAATGGTGGGAATATTACAACGATGTATCTGGAAAACTTCACGCAGATATAATGTCTTTTAATGAATTTACGGATATAAATGGTAATCCATTTCAGCTCATCAGTAATCACGGAGGACTCAGTATTTCGTCCGACAATTTCGCAACTACCCAAAACATTGGCACCTTCGGACTTAACGTCAATCAGTTTTACGACGTCCGTACAGACCCGTTAAATCCAGTTTATGTATATGCTGGTTCGCAAGATCAGGGCTTTCAAAGGGGCGTCGATTTCGTGACTGATAATATGATTGAAATGGAACAGGTCATCTCTGGAGATTATGGTCACCTGGCCTTTTCAGAAAATAATCAACGGCTCTGGACCGTCTACCCCGGCGGAGCTATTTATTATTATAATCAACCACAGACAAATTACAGTAGCGCTTATTACGAACTGGAATCAGGCAATGAAACTGTTTGGATAACACCAACTATGGAAAGTCCTAATATCGCAGCCGACGAAATTTTTCTGGCCGGTGGAAATGCCAACGGAGGCGGTGGTTCTTACATTATTAAACTAGAACAAAGTAACGGTAATATTACTGCGACTAATTTACCGTTCAATTTTTTACCGGAAGCGGGCGGAACAGTTTCTGCGATGCGTTTTTCTCCTGTTAATCCAGATCGCTGGTACGTTGGTACCACCAACGGACGGTTCTTTACTTCCGAAGATGCGGGGCAAACGTGGGAACAAACACTCAACTTTTTACCAGAAGGTAATTTTCTTTACGGTCAGGCCATCTTACCTTCTACCCAAAATTCCAACCGCGTTTATTACGCAGGTAGTGGCTATGATAATCCGCCAGTTTTTGTCTCCAACGACAATGGTGCCTCCTTTCAGGATATTAGCAATGGACTACCTCCTACCCTTGTTTTTGAATTGGTCGCTAACCCGGAAGAATCCATGATCTTTGCGGCTACAGAAGCAGGACCTTTTGTTTACGTCGTGGAAGACAACGAGTGGCACGATATGCGTGGCGACAATGCACCTACCCAAACTTATTGGTCGGTAGAATACCTGGCGGCGACAGAAACGATCCGCTTCGGAACCTACGGCCGGGGAATTTGGGATTTTAAAATGGAAGAAGTTACTAACACCAGTTTTTCAAATTTTGCAAAAATAGATTTTAAAATTTTTCCAAATCCAGCGACCGATTATATGAATGTTGAAATTAACAAAACAACAGCATCAGATTTATCGGTTCAGATTTTTGATCTTACGGGAAAATCGATCTCCAGCGATAAATTTTCCGTAGCAATAAATACGCAATTTTCAAAAGCGTTTGATTTAAAGAACATTCCCGCCGGAACCTATGTTGTAGAAGTGATAAATGGTAATCGTCGTTCGACCCGGAAGGTCGTCAAACGATAACTTTTTTTTGTTGAATCGTTGAGTTGCCGAATGGTTGAGTTTTATTCGTCACCATACCTGCACCTGAACGATTCAATAATTCAACACTTCAATATTTCAACATTTATGAATACCTCTCTAACAGGAAAAACTGCGCTCATTACGGGCGGAACAAAAGGTATCGGTTACGGAATTGCAGCGGCCATGCTGGCCCAGGGAATGAACGTCGCCATTACCAGTCGAAAGAAAACATCTGCGGAAACAGCTGCGAAAAAACTAGCAAAGATCGGTACGGGTTCCGTGATGGGAATCAAAGCTGACGTTCGAGATCTCAAATCTCAAAAAGACGCAGTCAAAGCAACCGTCAAAAAATTTGGAGCGGTCGACGTTTTAATTGCCAATGCTGGTGTAGGTCATTTTGATTCTATCGAAAAATTATCCGCAAAGCAATGGAGCGAAACGATCGACATTAATCTGACGGGGGTTTTCTACAGCGCCAAAGCCAGTATTCCCGCCCTTAAAAAATCAAAAGGTTATTTTATTACTATTGCCAGTCTGGCGGGCACCAATTTTTTCGCCAAAGGAACCGCCTACAATGCCAGTAAATTTGGCCTCGTCGGATTTAGTCAGGCAATGATGCTCGACCTTCGTCCCCACGATGTCAAAGTCTCCACCATTATGCCTGGTTCGGTAGCGACACACTTCAACGATCACACACCCGACAAGGATAAAGATGCCTGGAAAATCTGGCCGGAAGATATCGGAAAACTGGTGATTGATTTGCTTCAGATGCACCCACGGACGTTGCCTAGTAAAATTGAGGTACGCCCTAGTAAGACTGCTAAGTCTTAATTAATAATGAATAATTTTAGAATTAATAATAGACTTGTTTCAGAAAATTTACCAAATTCAGCCAAAATTATAATATGAAAAAGTTAGGAAACTACGTCATGGGGCGATGGGTCGAAGGAGACGGAGACGGTACCCCACTTTATAATTCAGTCAATGGAAATACCGTTGCACGCGCCACTGCCAAAGGACTTGACATGGCCGCTATTTTACAATATGGCCGTACCAAAGGAGCTGAAAAATTGCGGAAGATGACCTTTCAGGAGCGTGGAATGATGCTAAAAAAACTGGCATTATATCTCACCAAACGCAAAGAACAATTCTACCCGGTCTCCTACCAAACCGGAGCTACACGCAGCGATAGCTGGATTGATATCGAAGGTGGTTTTGGTAATTTATTTGCCAATGCCTCTTTACGAAAAAACTTTCCTAACCAACCCTTTCACGTGGACGGAGATCCGATCGATTTATCTCGTGGTGGTCAGTTTATGGCCCATCATATTATGGTTCCCAAACGAGGCGTAGCAATTCATATCAATGCTTATAATTTTCCCGTGTGGGGAATGTTGGAAAAATGTGCGGTCAACTGGATGGCAGGTGTTCCGGCGGTCGTAAAACCCGCTACTTCTACCGCTTACCTGACCGAAGCAGTGGTCCGCTCTATTATCGAATCCAACATCTTGCCGGAGGGTGCTTTACAATTAATTTGTGGTTCTGCTCGCAATATTCTGGAGCCCGTTGAATCGCAAGATGTCGTTACGTTTACAGGTTCTGCGACTACTGGTATTCTACTAAAATCCAATCCGAGGATCATCAACAAAGCGGTACCTTTTAATATGGAGGCTGATAGTCTGAACTGTGCCGTTCTTGGAGAAGATGCAGTGCCAGGTACGCCGGAATTTGATCTATTCATCAAAGAAGTACGGAAGGAAATGACGACCAAATGTGGTCAAAAATGTACCGCAATTCGTAGAGTAATTGTTCCGGAAAAATTAATGGGTGATGTACAAATTGCACTGGGTAAAGCACTCGCAAAAGTGGCCATCGGCAATCCAACCGCTGAAGGTGTCCGAATGGGCGCACTGGCGAGCAAAGATCAAGTGGTGGAAGTAATTGATCGGGTAAAAGAACTAGCTAAAACGGCGGAAATAGTTTACGGTCAGCTGGATAGAATTGACCTGATTGATGCCGACTTTGAGAAAGGCGCTTTCTTGAGTCCTATCTTATTATTAGAAAAAAATCCTTACGTCAACACGGGCGTACACGATATCGAGGCCTTCGGTCCGGTGAGCACGATGATGCCTTATAACGGAATCGAAGAAGCCATCGAACTGGCACAGATGGGAAAAGGTTCTTTGTGTTGCTCGATCGCTACTTTTGATGATAAAATTGCCCGCGAATTTGTGATCGGTGCAGCCAGTCACCACGGTCGAATTTTAGTAATCAATCGCGAGAATGCCCGGGAGAGTACGGGACATGGTTCTCCCCTCCCTAGCCTGGTACATGGTGGTCCGGGTCGTGCCGGTGGTGGTGAAGAGATGGGTGGAATGCGCGGTATCAAACATTATTTACAACGTTGTGCGATTCAGGGAACGCCGACGACTATTTCGGCGATCACCGGGATTTACCAATCGGGCGCCAAGGTCATTGAGGCATCCAAACATCCGTTTAAATATCATTTTGAAGATATCGAAATGGGGATGTCTATCCTGACGCATAAGCGAACGGTAACCGATACCGATATTCAAAATTTTGCCAATCTAACCTGGGATCATTTTTACGCACATACGGATATTACGTCCTTGCAGGGAACGATTTTTGAAAAACGAGCCGCCCACGGGTACTTCTTGTTATCTGCCGGAGCGGGACTGTTTGTGCATCCAGGAAAAGGTCCGGTGGGTGCCAATTACGGATTGGACGAATGTCGTTTTTTAAAACCTATTTATCACAACGATACGATTCAGGTGCGGTTGACTTGTAAGGAAAAAATAGATCGGGACGACCGTGGTAAAATATTTCCGTCGGGTGTGGTAAAGTGGTTTGAGGAGATTTTTGATCAGAATAACGAACTGGTAGCAACCGCGACAATTTTGACTTTGGTGCAAAAAACTTGTCCTTTTAAAGAAGTTACGTACGAGTATCTGGAAAATAGCCTCGCCCGGTTGACCGAAAAGGATCAACCGGAATGGGGTATTATGACACCACAACACATGGTCGAACACCTCGCTTTATTCATTGAAATGGGTATGGGAAAAATGGAGGTGAAGGAAATTTTAACACCGGAAGATAAAATTGAGCGCATTCAGGAATCACTCTACACTTACGATCCGATGATGAAAAATTTCGATCATCCTATTCTTAGAAAAGGAAAAACAGAAGACTTAAAGCATCCAGATCTCGCCACGGCAAAAGCAGAACTTTTAGCCACTTTTCAGGCGTACGAAGAATATTATAAAGAAAATCCGGAGGCTACGCATCCAAATCCTATTTTTGGGGAACTGGATAAGGAGATGTGGGATTTGATTAATCGCAAGCATGTGGATCATCATTTTCATCAGTTCGGGATTCGGTAAGGTTTGGTAGACCTTTTTTTCCAGGAAAGTATCTATGTTCCATTTCTAAGGGTTAATCAGGGTAAAAAGCCAAATAATACAAGGTTTGCTAAACCTTGTGGGATATGCTATTATCAGGTTTACCAAATCCTCTTCAATTGGTGAGGGGATTTAGTAAATCAGTTTAAATATCTTACGCTCAGGTTTAAATTTTAAAATTCAATAATAAATAAAAAAATCATGATTACTCCGTACGCAGAAAAAACGATCAAAAATAGTGTATTGATCTCTCTTGGGATTGCCGCCCTGCCACTACCGGGTGTTGATATTCTATTGAGCTATTATGCTCAATTGGATATGATCAAAAAATTAGCGGCCATTTACGGAAAAAATTATTTTGAGATCAGTGGTAAGGCTTATCTTAGTACGCTAACGTCCGTAACTTTAGCTCGCCTGAGTTCTTCGGCGATCAAAGCTATTCCCGGAATTGGGACTTACATTGGTGGTGCCTCCAGTTTTATTTTGTCAGGGGCCAGTACTTACGCATTGGGAAAAGTAACTGCCAAATTTTTTCAGGACGATATAGAACTCTCAGATGTTAACATGGAGATTGCTAAATCAATTTTTGAAGAAGAGTTCGAAGCTGGGAAGATTTTTGCTAAAAACTTATTGAAAAATAATAGAGAGGATATTAAGAAACAACGGGATGCCTTTGCAGACGAGTATAAGGCCAAAAAGGAAAAGGAGATTTACCGAAAATTAGTGGAATTGAAAAAAATGAAGGAAGACGGACTGATTACAGAGGAAGAATATGATAAGAAGCGGAGATTTTTACTGGGACAGATTTAATAAAGCTAACGCCCATTTTACTTCTTTGATTGATACAAAAATAGTTCGCCTAAAATCTGTACTTATACTTATTTATTTGCTATTCCCAAGAAAAGATATTTTATTCTTTGAAAACACGTGATCCTTTTTGAATTTGTGGTGTATCCATTAAGATAACACTATGATAGCGCTGGAATCTAGCAGTATTAACTTTTATTCTGATAGAAGGAAAAAAGATCAATTCCTATCCATATAAATTTATTTAAAATATATAAAGTATTGATGGTGACTTATAGTAAACAATTAAGTCTAAGATAGTGTTAAAATAACGTAAAGAGTTTTTTTATTGAATAATATTCCCTTTCTTGTGTTTCATACTCATTTTTTTTCAAAAAAAATGCGAAAATAGTAGATATTAGGTAATAAAACCCTTTTTTTCGTATTTTTTTTGAGTAATAAGAAACTAATAGTGGAAATTATACGTTATTATTGACGGAAACCAATCTATACACTTCTATTTTATCTGAATACAATTTTTTATCTTAAAATAACTACTTACATAGTTATTTTACCAAACTTTCTTGCCTTATATGAGAGCTTTAGTAATCAATCATTCAATTACGCGTCGAGATGCGAAGTCCATCAATGATTATTTGAACGACATTAGCAAATTTGATGTCCTGTCTCCAAAAGAGGAGCTGGAATTATTTAAACAACTCAAGGCCGGAGATCCAGATGCGTTGACAAGAATTGTCAACCACAACCTTCGTTTTGTAGTTTCTGTGGCAAAACAGTACCATCACAAAGAATTATCACTCGGTGATTTGATCAGTGAAGGTAATATTGGCTTAGTAAAAGCTGCCGAAAGATTCGACGAAACCAAAGGATTTAAGTTTATCTCCTACGCCGTTTGGTGGATCCGTCAGTCTATTCTGAAGGCCATCAATGAAAAGTCACGTAAAATTCGCCTCCCGGTTAATATGCAATCTTCCATCACAGACATTGCTAAAACCTCCGAAGCATTTTACCAGACGCACGAGCGTGAGCCGTCTATGGAAGAACTGATCGACCTGACCGGTATCTCGGAAAAAAATATCCGACGTGCCTACGAAAGCCGATCTTATTGTACTTCCCTTGATGCGCCCGTAGCCAGCGAAAGCGACACTTCTTTTGGCGATCTTATGGCCGATGATTCCCTTCAGGCCCCCGATTTTAATTTAGCCGTTCTGGAATCTTCCGAAATTAAAGTACAAGAACTACTTAGTGATTTGACGCCACGTGAAGCGCAAATCCTTAGCATGTATTTTGGTATCGGCGATCAGGAAGCAATGACCTTACAGGACATCGGCGAAGCGATCGGTATCACCAGAGAAAGAGTACGCCAGATGAAGGCCAGTGCATTGACTAAATTGAGAAAGAAAATGCGAGTACAGGCGTAAGCTAATGTTACTTTGCTTTTCTATAAAACGGATATTCGACAGGTGTTGGATATCCGTTTTTTTTATTGGGTTGTTTAATCGTTTAATCGTTGAGTTGTTTAATCGTTTAAAATTATTCTAATAATGTATGATACAAATTAAGGGTTAAACCGGAATAACTATTATCGAATATGGATTAGGCATATTGAATTTTTAGACCCTATTGTAAAACAGCGCTGATCTTTAGAATAAGAAACGGGCATGTTCATTTACTAGTGCTTCCGGAACTAAATTAATATGTATTTAAAATTGTTAATTTTTCCTGGGCATTAAGAATAGTTGATTAGTGACTGGTTAATCGGTCCTTCCAACGCATAGATGTCGCCCTCTAAAGTATTTGAAAAACTCAAAGAAGACCGCAGAAAAAGTTGAGTTAACAGATCAACGTAGGAACAAGGCATTGCCTTGTTCCTACGTTGATCAATATGCCCAGTTATTTAATGCCGAACACACTAGTTAATTATTTTAATTTGCTTAAACCAATGACGCCTTTAGATGAAAATGATCTCATTTGGTAAATAAACAAATAAACGATTAAACAAATAAAAAAAATAAACGATTAAACAATCAATAAATACAAAACAAAAATACTTCCTCCTCCTCGCCTACGAAGGAACCAATTACCACGGCTGGCAACGCCAAGCTTCCGTTTCTTCTGTTCAGCAAACCATCGAAGAAGCCCTTTCCCGAATTTTTAAAATCACCATCAAAATACACGGCTGTGGACGAACAGACGCTGGCGTTCACGCTACTCGCTACTACGCACAAGCTTTTTTACCCGATTGGAATTTTGATCTGGTAGAACGCATCAACCTCGTACTACCAGCGGATATTAGTGTTTTTGAATTTATCTCGGTCCACGAAAAAGCCAATGTACAGTACAGTGCCCAAAGCCGTACTTATCGATATTATTTTCATTTAAATAAAAATCCACTACTAAATCATTTTAGTACCTGGTACTGGAAAACAACACCTGACCTTTCCTTATTAAAAGCAGGACTGGACTTGATGACAGGAACCAAAGATTTCTATGCATTTTGCATCCGACCCGATCAGTACAAAGATTCCCGCTGTATTGTATCCAGGGCCGCACTCTACCCCGGCAAATTTCCACAAAGCTATTATATCGAACTCACCGCTAACCGATTTCTTCAACAGATGATTCGACTCAGCGTCGCTCGTCTGATCGACCTGAGTACTGGAAAAATAACCCTGGAAGATTTTCGTACAGCACTGGAAGAGAGAAAACCTTTTATTCATCATTTGCCGGCACCACCACAAGGGTTGAGACTATCAGAAGTAGCCTACAATTGGTCGAAAATCAAAGTAAATCACGGGAAAACTCCGAATAAATCAAGCTAAAAGCGGGATTCTTCTTTTTTTTCGTACCTTTAACCTATCATCAAAAATGTTACCGAAAATGTCAAGAAGTATTAAGATCAGAGTGGTTAAGGAATCTGCAAAAACTGTTACGATAAGAATGCTAAGTCTTAATCGTGAAATGCCTGTACCGAAGGCCGAATTTGAAAAAAGACTGGAAAGTGGAATGTACGAGATTGTTCCTTTGCGTACCGCGCCACCTCCACCGCCGGTAGAGGAAACAACTCCTGTCGTAGACGAAGCTGCTCCCGCTGCCGAGGATAACGACGACGCTCCTGCGGAAGAAGATATACCGGATGCTGCAAAAACATCAGAGTCTGTATCTGAAGAGGAATAAATGAAATAAATAGTATACGTATTATTATAACCTGATTATAAATAATAAAAGCCGGTAGTGAAAACTACTGGCTTCTATTATTTCTGAATTATTCTAACACATTAGGAATTTATGCTTGTGCTGGTGGCGTATTAAAGTTCATCGGCGGAAAGCCTCCTTGCTCCGGCTCATCAATCTTACCATGCTGTGCTTCAAACTTTTTTACATTATCCATCAACGCACGCATTAATCTCTTGGCGTGTTGAGGTGTTAAAATAATGCGGGATTTTACTTTCGCTTTTGCTACATTAGGGACCAACCTTACAAAATCTACCACAAACTCCGATTGCGAATGTGCGATAATCGCCAAATTAGAATAGGTACCTTCCGCAATTTCTTCGGGCAACTCGATATTTAACTGTCCTTTTTGTGGTGGATTAGGATTATCGTTTTTATGATCTGCCATTTTTATTTATTTTTTAAATATTGATTCTTAAGATTAAATAAGTTTATTACGCAATATCGCCATATTTGGTTCACCTTGCAAATACTCCTTCTTAATAAAAAATTAAACCTGCCGCCTGTCGCATTTTATAATAAGGAACGAAGATTAAATAGATTAAGAAATTTTGAGTAGGTAGTTTTTCATTATCGCAGTCTTCTCATTTCTCATTCCTAAGTACCATTTCAGAAATACCTTTTTAGCCTGTCACAAAAAATTGGACTCCTTTTTGCAAAATACCTAATAAACTAGAAAATTCATGACTGAAATCACAAAATTCATTTTATCCAATGCGATGGTTAAAACAAAAGAGGCCTCTCAAAAAGAAATAGTAACAACCAATTTATTCGCTAAAATTCAAAACCGGACGGCATCCATTGCGGTAGTTGGACTCGGTTACGTAGGCTTACCCGTAGCGCTTGAGTTTGCAAAGCAGTTCAATGTCGTCGGATTCGATATTAACGAAGCAAAAGTAAATATGATGATTGCTGGAAAAGATCCATCTTATGAGTTGGAAGACGAGCAATTTCTAGATAAAACCATTAAATTTTCTCACGAAGAAAGCGTAATGGCAGATGCGCAATTTTACATTGTAGCCGTGCCAACTCCTATTGATCAGTACCGTCAACCGAATCTAAGTGCACTACGTAGTGCAACCGCTAGTGTCGCTCGGGTATTGAAAAAAGGAGATTATGTGGTTTTCGAATCTACCGTGTATCCAGGTTGTACCGAAGAAGTTTGTGTTCCGATTTTAGAAGAAATTTCCGGACTGATATTCATGGAAGATTTTAAAGTCGGTTATTCGCCAGAACGGATCAATCCGGGTGATAAAAAAAATACTATTGATAAAATTATAAAGATTGTTTCGGGTTGTGACGAAGAATCACTGGAAGTAATTGCCAATGTTTATGACAGTATCATCACGGCGGGCATCCACCGGGCACCCACCTTAAAAGTTGCGGAAGCAGCTAAAATTGTCGAAAATACGCAGAGAGATGTGAATATTGCGTTGATGAACGAACTGTCTATGATCTTTGAAAAAATTGATGTAAATACCTTTGACGTTTTAAAAGCAGCGGGCACTAAATGGAATTTTCTAAATTTCTATCCCGGTCTCGTCGGTGGACATTGTATCGGTGTAGATCCTTATTATCTGATTCAGAAATCTATCCGGGTAGGTCACAATCCAATTTTAATTTCTGCCGGTAGAAAAATAAACGACGGAATGCCCGCGATGATTACAGATAAGGTTTGTCGTGAAATTGAAGTAGCTGGCAAACGACCTTCCGAAGTAAAAGTACTGGTCATGGGTATTACTTTTAAAGAAAACGTAACCGATATCAGAAATAGTAAAGCGGCTGAAATGGCCAAAGAAATGATGACTCGTTTTGGGCAAGTAGATATCGTAGATCCGGTAGCAGATCCTAAAGAAGTAAGAAAATATTATTCGATGGATCTAAAGCCAACGCTGAGCGACGATTACGATGCCATCATCATAGCCGTTAGCCACCAGGAATATTTAACGCTGAAAGAAACCGATTTAAACAATCTTTGTAAGAGTGATGCTTTTGTTATGGATGTGAAAGGTATTTTAAAAGATAAAGTAACGGAGATGAAATATTTCTCCTTATAGCTTAGGAATGAGCTAATAATAGTGAGCATCAATCAAGGCGCTGAAATGGGCTTTATGCACCGCATAATAACCATTTTAGAAACCCTGCCCGATCTGACAATCTGACAATCTGTCCAGCGGGGAAGCGTGATGGAAAAAGATAAAGCATAGTGTCTTAATTTATTTTATCAACATTTTTAAACCAAATTATAATCCCGAATTCCACCTTTGCTTACTGGACCTTTTTTAAAAAAAGTAAGAGAGCTGACACAAATCCAGCAATCCGTTAACACCCCTATTTCAGATATCTCCAGCGCAGCGTATACACAAAGCCTTTCCAGATATTTCGCGGCTTTTCCATATCACAAACCAGTTCTTCTCTCGTCATTTTTTCAATATCAAAAACGCCATTTAATCTTTCCTGTGCTACGACCAACTGATCCAGTGCGACCAATCCCCTACTCACAACAAACATAATTTGCATACAGAAAACAAGGTAATTACTCTGCTTGTATCCTAGCGAATGAAAGGCTTGAAAACTGTCGTAAATTAATTGAATATATTCTTTTTGAATAGGAAGAATATCTTTTGTTTTGGTCAGTAAGGTATCTACACCATCGAGGTGATCGCGACGAATATCAAAAACATCGTCGGTCAACTGAATTAATTTTCCCAGGATATAAACTGCCGCTGCTTCTCCGGGTGCGTAAGTATGCTGTAAAATACTACGCGACAGGGCGACAGAATAACTACCTTTATCATAAGTTATTTTTCGAATGGCGTCAAAAGATAAATTTCCACCAACCTGCGCCTTGCTCGCCTCTTGTTCGTAACCGACTTTTTGTAGATAGAAATTAAATTTCGTTGGATCTTTAAGGTTTTTTAGAATTACATCGTAAAATTTTTTACTCAACAACTCCGTAATATTACCATATTTGTACTGCCCCCCCGCCAGGTCAACCAGTGATTCGTCCATGGTATAATCGTAATGATCAAAGAGGTCGTCATAAACAGCCGTAGCTGCTCCCAGATAAAATCCAGCCAGAGCTTCCTGCCGCGTTTGCGATTTACCACGAAGAACCGTAAACCAAACATTGGTGATACTCCCGAGCATGCCGTGATAATAAATTCTTTTACGGTATTTTAAATTGATTGGTTGATTGACCGTAGCATAGGACGCTTTGATGAGTTGATAAAGTCCGGAACGGTAATAAAGGGTATTGATTAAAACCACACTATATCCTAGTCTGATTAAACTGTAACAATATATGATAAATTTAACGATCATCAACCGAGTCCTTTTACTTACCGGCAAGATAGGACTATTTAAGGAATGTTGACAAAATAAATGACGATTCTATACTTCCTCTTTTTCACAAATCAGGGATTTGCTTATGGTGAAATAAAAAGTCGTTCCCTCTCCAGTTTTAGATTCAAACCATATTTTACCTTTATGGCGGTTAATAATTTTTTTACAAAGTGAAAGACCAATACCGGTTCCTTCGTAGGATTCCCGACGGTGAAGGCGCTGAAAAATCTGGAATATTTTATCCGCATAACTAGGATTTATTCCGATCCCGTTATCCCGTACAATAAAAAGCCATTCACTTGCTCGCTCCTGATTGGTCACTACAACCCGTGGACTGGAACTTTCATTAAATTTTATGCCATTGGCAATCAGGTTATAAAAGACAATTCCTAGTTGATCTGGTACACAGTTAATGGACTCCGGTAAAAGGTGCATATCAATACAAGCCTTCTTTTCAACGATTCGCTGGTATAAATCGAGTACTTTATTATTTACAATTTCATTCAAATCGGCAGGTTCAAAGTCCCTATTCTGATGACCGACTTGCGAAAATTCTAATAAATTTTTAATCAATTTAGACATTCGATTTACACCGTCCACGGCGAAGGAAATGAACTGACGACCATCATCTTCCAGTCGTTCTCCATATTTTCTTTCTAGTAATTGAATAAAATTGCCGATCATCCGCAATGGTTCCTGAAGGTCATGGGAGGCGACATAAGCAAACTGCTGAAGATCAATATTAGACCTTTTCAGTTCCAGGTTAATTTCTTTTTGATGAATCATACGGCGCTCAATCTCTTCCTCTAACTGCCGGTTGTGGTTGGTCAATTTATTCATCAACTGGTTTATCTTTTTCTCTCCATCCTTCTGCTGCGTTAAATCATTCCAGATCGCAAAAAAGATTTCTTCACCATCTACTTCGTATCGAGTCAGTGTAAAAAGTACGATACGGTTATTTCCATTAATATCCGTAATCACCCATTCAAAACTATGGCTTCCCAGAGCCCGTGCCTTATTGCTCATCTCCTCAAAAACTTCCACCGATAACTGTCCATCATCCTGCACAATCGGCATTAATTGTTTTAAAGAAGTCTTTCTCAGTACTTCTTTTGTTTTTATACCTAATAACTTTAATGCGGGTTGATTGCTATCAATTATCTGGTCTTTTCTAAATAAAAACAAAGGAAAAGGAACGTGTTCAAAAATATTTATAAGCTGAGATTCACTCTTCGCAAGGGCTACTTCTATGGCCTTCTTTTCAGTTAAGTCCTGAACAATTACCATATCCTGAATAATTTCTCCCTCCACATTCCGTATTAAGGAAACAGTCAATCTTACCGGCATCAGAGAGCCGTCTTTACGGATAAAGTCGATTTCGAACTCCGCAGATTTTTGGGCGCCCGAAACTAGCTTGGCATAGCGCTTTGCCCGATTTTTCAAATATTCTGCTGGAACAATATCTGATATTTTTAGCTGATACATTTCCTCCTGGTTATAGCCCAAAAGACTCATAAACTTGTGGTTCACATATTTTATTTTTTCAACGCCTTCGGTCACCACAATTCCGACGGGTGCGTGCTCAAAAAATCCGCGAAACAGGGTTTCGTTGGTTTCCAATTCACGAGCAGCTGTTCTCTCTTTCGTAATATCATCAAATGTCCATACACGTCCGGTAAGCACCCCGTCTACACTGTGCGGCTTGGTAGTATAACTAATGATGCGGCCATTGTGAAACTCTATCTCTCCACTGGCAGTTGCTTTCTTTTCTAATTCTATCTTACGATAAAGTTGAATAAACTCTCCCGGATTTTTGCCAATATCCACCACCCCACACAAGAAATCATTTTCATTTGGATTGACGATATCTATCTTCCAGATTTCTGTAAATAATTGATTAAACTGACCAATCTTGCCATCATAATCAATAAATGCAATTCCATTTCGAGTCGACTCTAAAGTAGCATATGACTTGGCAATTGATTTTTGTAAAGAATTCTTTGTTTGTCTCAATACCTTGTATCTTCGCTCTAACAATCTGCTTACGTACCCAATCAGAAAAAATTGATAGATGATATTACCAGCCGTAAAAACCGGAACGTAAGCCGCCTGCTCTTGCAGTGGATAGAATGGCTCCAAATAAAAGAAACTATATGCCATCAGTAATTCACAACTAAGAAAAAACCAGGCAAAAAACTTCCGTTGAGATATATTTTTATTTAGAAAACAATTGATCAAAAGAATATTGATCAAAAAGGTAAAAGTCATCGCTTCTCCTCCGTATAGAATAGAAAATGTACTAAAAGCAATACTGCTTACTACTAAAAACAGACTGATAGCATTAGGAATATTTGTTTTCTTGTAAACAAAATAACATAACACTTCCACTACGATCACCCCAAAAGAGAAATACATCAACTCAATACTCCCCAGCATCCAGCTGTAAATAATATTGACAATTAAAAAGGCAGAGAGGGTGTATATAGAGATTTTCAGAAGGTTATCTTCTGAACAGTTATCCCATAAATCCTTTAAGCTTTGGGGGACCATACCCGTTTTTTTAGAGACTAATTCAACCATATTTTTCTATTTCTCAATAGACTTGTTACGCTTATGAATTGAGATCTAGAAACAAGAATTTTATTCTTAAATATGTCTCATTTGCTCCCCGCCTCTTCGGGTTCGCTAATTTTATTAGCTTACATAGCCTGGCTACGGGGACAAAGAATAGACGGAATATAAGGACAAAAGCCTATTTATAGAGCCGGATTGTTAAAGGGTAACAAGTCTGATAGAAACATAAGCAGCAATTGTGCCTAAAAAGCAAAAGGGAAAGCAAATTGCCTTCCCTTCTCTTTAATCTTATTAATAAAATCTGTAATTAATAATCCCGGCTAATGATCATTCTTGCTGATTTTATCTGAAAATCACTGACCTTAACGGTAATGGTATAAATTCCATTATGATAGTTGCCCAGATCGATCCGGAAAGGGTCCCGTGGTATGGTTCCGATAATCTGTTCCAGTACTTGCTGACCTTTAGCATTGTAAATTTTTATTACCGCAGGTAATCCCGCCTCGGCTTTCATATTTACGTAGACTTCATTGGTTGCGGGATTGGGAAAAATCTTAAATCGTTCATTGTCAATATCGTACATAATCATGTCTACCCCGGAATATTTAAAGCTACCATCCACCGCGTATTGCTGTATCCGGTAATAATTAATTCCTGGTAACGGTCGGTCATCCAATTCCTGATAGTAGGTAGCGGCGGTGCTTTGGCTGGAACTATACACCGTTTTTAAATTTTCAAAATCTACCCCATCTGCAGATCGCTCTATCTCAAAGTAGTCGTTTTGCTGCTCCGTATTGGTCACCCAGTTTATCTGAATTCCACCATTCAACCGTACCGTTGATAAAAACAAAATAGCCGCATCCGGATCAACAACCAGTCCGTTTCCCCCACTGGTTATATTAATGGTATAATCTTCTACCTCTCCATCATCAAAAGTTTCACAGGGGCCTGCATAGCTGCCACGTTGCATACTCACCCGCATTCGCGAACTACCCGTCAAAGCTGTATTGGGAACGGTGATATTACCCGTTGCCGGAGGCAAGGTCGTACCATTTGCTCCTGCGGTGACAATGCTGGAAAATACCCGCTCGCCATTGTCAGTGAAGTCTCCATCCTGATTATAATCTATCCACACCCGAAAATACATGTCCCAGTGGTTATAACTAAAAGTAGGTTGTAAGCTAATCGCCGTTGCGAATCCTCGATTGATTGTTGCACTTAAACTGGTAAAATCACCATAGCGATTTTTGCCACTGTTTTTATTCAAATCTCCAAAACGCACATTGCTGATCCATGCCTGCCAGGGCGCGTCACCCAACGATATACAATAACCAGATGCATTTGCACTACTCACGGTAAAACTCTGAAAGACCGGTAGGGCTGCATTCCAGTTACCATTCCCAACTTGCGTAGCCCGCACGGTAACTGCTCCCGCCATACCATTTAAAGTGATGGTATTTCCACTGATGGTGGCAGGTCCATTCGTCACTGTAAAAGTTACTGGCAAACCAGAGGAAGCCGTCGCCGAAATTGTAAACGGTCCGTCGGTCACCTGCTTATCTGCTAATGAAGCAAAATTAATCGTCTGATTTTGCTGGCTTGAAATAGTAGAAAAACTGACAATATCCGTTGCCTCCGGATGCGTCAACGGTATATGACTGGTTTCCGCTGCCACTTGTGCGCGTATTGTATGGTTTCCGGAAGGGACGTTTGTAAATGTATATGTTCCCGTTAAATTATGAATATCTATCGGCGTCCCATTGTCTAGTGTTAATAATAAATGAGCCGAATTAAACAAAGCCAGGTCACCAGATACATTATAATCAACCGTTACGCTGGCGCCATCGATATTTTGATTTTGGGTTGGACTATTAATTACTACCCGGGGAATTTGGTTTCCAGTAACCACTTCAAAAGATCGGGTCACTGCGGTTGCAGCATTCCAGTTAGCATTACCAGTTTGACTGGCCCGAATGGTGACCGTTCCTTCGTTTCCATTCAGCGTCACCGTACTGCCGGATACGGTAGCTGGCCCGGATACCCGGGTAAAGGTCACTGGCAATCCGGAAGTAGCCGTTGCCAAAATGGTAAAAGGTGCATTGGTGCCTGCGCGAGTATTCAATGGATTAAAGGTAATACTTTGGTTTTGTGGCCCAGTACTTTCATTTACATTTAATGTATAATCTTCTACTTCTCCCAATTGAAAAGTCTCGCAAGGGCCGGCGTACGCTTCTCTTTGCATGGCAATCCGCATACGCGTACTTCCCAGTATTGCTTCCGCTGGAACAGTAATATTCATGTTTACATCTTTTAATAACGTTCCTACTGCCGGAGCAACACTTATTCTGGATATCTCCATTTCTCCACTATCTGCAAAATCACCGTCCTGATTCCAATCAACCCAAACCCGGATATACTCATCAAAAGTTGTCCAGCTAAAACGATGGCTAAGTGATAGCGGCACTGTAGCTCCTCTGGCTACATTTGTACTTAAACTCGTATAATCTCCGTAGAGGTCTTTTACGGTGTTGTTATTTATAGATCCAATAGTAACATTACTGATCCATTCTATCCACGGTTCTTGTCCCTGAGCGTTACAATAATTCGTTGGACCACCGCAGCTTCTTACTTCCTTTTCTACAGAACTTGTATAAATAAAAGGGTTACAGTTGGCTCTTTTTACTCCCCGACGATACCAGGTTGTTTGAGAAATAGTCTCTGGATTATAGTCAGCTCCCGCGGCACTACCGATGACCGTCCAGGGCCCCGTAGGCGAACCGGTAGAACGCTGCCAGCGATAAGTGATAGCACCGGTACCACCGGAAGGACTCGTCTGGTTGCCAATGTTTGACGGGTCATATGCGTCGCAAATAGATTGCGATCCATTAATCGCTCCGGCATTTGTAAAGTTGTTACAATTATTATTTGTAGAATAGGTAATGTTTAAGGTATTGGAAACCGTATTTCCATTGCCTGCTGCGTCGGTGGTACGATTAGCAGGTAGCCGAACGGTCAGAGATCCGGCGGCGGTTGGGGTTATGGTAAAGTTGTAATTACTACCGGAGCCACTTAGTCCGGATTTAGTCCCGTTATTAACTAAAAAATCAGACAGACTCAATCCTGTAATGGCTTCCGTAAAAACGGCATTGACAACAAATGGTCCACTAACCGTATTGGATGCCGCAGTCAGGGTTACACCGGGCGATGTAGTGTCACCGGGTCCACTGCCGTCATTGCATCCATTTACCTCTACTTCTGCCAGGGCCATAAATCCTGCACCGTTCTTATGCAGTCTTACGTATCTTCCGGTCCTGTTTATGGCTATGGTTGCAGGGGTTACTGCTATGGTATTTTGTAAATAATTACCGA
>Ga0209828_1000215_pt1 | contig 55994 bp, 43 predicted proteins | sample MaitaG_FD_187429 | JGI IMG/M metagenome (GOLD analysis project Ga0209828, IMG submission 187429) | Marine algal microbial communities from Maine, USA - Maine_Asex2 metaG (SPAdes) (version 2) | ecosystem: Host-associated > Algae > Red algae > Unclassified | place: Maine, USA | collected 2015-01-05
CAAGGAATAGAGATGGGATTAAACCCAATTAATAATCACATTGAAGTATGAATAAAGATAGGATTTATCCCATCCAGAAAGAATTATATTGAATTGTGAATTGAGATAGTATTTATCCCATCAATTAAGAATTACATTGATTTATGAATAGAGATGGGATTTATACCATCTTTAGAATTTAAATACAGTCTGGCTTTAGCCAAATAAATTTATGCAATTTAGTTTTTGGGATTGATTTGATTTCCTCCAGTTAAAACTGGAGGCAATTCAAAAACTGGAGGCAATTCAAAAACTGGAGGCAATTCAAAAACTGGAGGCAATTCAAAAACTGGAGGCAATTCAAAAAACTGGAGGCAATTCAAAAAACTGGAAGCAATTCAAAAAACTGGAAGCAATTCAAAAAACTGGAGGCAATTCAAAAACTGGAGGCAATTCAAAAAACTGGAGGCGATTTCTTTCAACTCTCATTCTAACTAACAGCAATCAACAATTACCCACTCACCTTAAAAACCTGTAACTTATCATCATTATTCGCCACCAAAATATGCTTCACTCCATTTATATGAATAAAGGCAAGATCTTTGACATCTTTAGGAACATAGAAGCCAGATTGATCAATAGCGACATCAGTGAAATTGCCTTTACCATCACCAAGAAGGATATTACCACGACCGGCATCTAAGCTTGCGTTTCTACTTCGGTCTCGAATAAATTTCCAGCAATTATTAGGTCTAAATGACCGTCTCCATTGATATCATCACTAAGAATATCTTGAATAGGGGAAACCTGATACTCAATTGGTAATTGCTTCCTTGAGAAAACACCTTCTACATTCTCAAAATAAGAACTGCTGAAATCGGTAATAGAGTAGTGTAATGCTTTATTTAATTTTTCTTTAGATAAAACTTGATCTATAGTCGCATTAGCAAACGCTTCGTATTGAGGGAATTTCTCAGTAATAAAAGGCATTTGTTCTGAAGAGCAATCTTTGCCTCTGAGCAAGTATTGGTTTCCTGCATCTATTTTTGCTAATACAATATCTTTGGTGCCGTTGTCATCAAAATCATCGAAGTAAATTTCAAAGGGCTTTTTAGGACTTGGATGAAACTTATTATTTAGACCTAAATTACCTCCTATTAGATCTATGTCACCATCTTGATCCATGTCTTCTGCATGTATGCTTTACCACCAACCGCGTGTATCTTCTTCGAAATATTTCTCAGTATTATCTACGAACTCACCATCTTCTTGTATAAAAACTAGGATGTTCATCCATTCGCCAACGATGATTAAATCTATATTTCCGTCTTGGTTGATGTCGGTCCATTCAAAGTCAGTGACGAGGCCAAGACGATTCAATTGGGGATGCTTTTCTATCGTGGCATCATAAAAAACACCATTTAAATTTTCCCATAGAACATTTTTTGCAGGAACTGGATAATTTCTAGGAATAATTCTTCCACCTACAAATAAATCTAAGTCTCCATCTTGATCGTAATCATAAGCACTTACCTTAGAACCGCAAGTATTGACTTTGCTCTTTAATGATGTTTGGTCATAACTGAATGTCCCTTTTCCATTATTTATATAAAGGCGATCCGATAGCATTTTAGCTCCAGGTTTGTATTCTCCACCGCCCCCACTAACCACATAAAGATCTAAATCACCATCATTGTCGCAATCAAAAAACAAGGAGCCCATATCTTCAAAATTTTGATGTTTAGCCCATGTACTTTGATTGCTTTTCTTAAATTTTCCAGACGAATCTTGCAAATGTAATACACCTGATTGCCCCACTGCACCACCTATGTAATAGTCCTCAAGACCATCTCCATTTACATCACCAACACTTAAGAATGGACCATTAGCTGACATTTTCTGAGGTAGAAGAGTTTCGAATTTAAAATCTGGAAAATTATTTTCGACATGCTTAAAGTTTATGCTTTCTTCGATTTGACTATTCTCTGCGAAATATCTTTTTTTCGTTGTAGAAATGCTCATAGACGGATAGTCCTCAGAAAAGTTGACATCCAATATAGAATTTGCGTCGAGACTAGTATAGGTTTTCGCCTGACCATAAAGCCATTCTACTCGGATGCTATCTACGGAGTTATGATCCGCTAAACCAAACACCAACAATGGGTCCATGCTTGACCAATAACCTCTAACGGAGTGATTCTCTAAGTATTGAGTTGTATTACCGGTATAGCAGTATACTTTGGCACATAAATTCTTTGGATGCTTATCGAACCTTATTTTCAAAGAATTCTTTCCAGATTATGAGGCCATATTTTTATACAACATCGCTTTTGAGTCTATATTATTGATTACCAAATCGAGGTCACCATCTAAATCAAAATCTCCGTAAGCTGCACCATTAGAAAAACTCTTCTCATCAAGTCCCCACTGACTAGTTACATTCTCAAATTCGAAATTATTTTTGTTTTCAAAAACATAATTAGACAAAGGAACAGAAGGATACCTTGTTAGAACTTCTGATACAAAATTGTCGAATTTTCCTTTTTCCTTTATATCATCTTGTATGTTTGTTGGATATCACGATTTTTGGTATCTTTTCTAAAACCATTGGAAATAAAGTAATCTTTGTCTGAGTCCAAATCAAAATCTGCAAGTAATGCAATCCAACTCCAATCGGTTTGAGTTGTTCCACTTAATTGCCCTATATCACTAAATGTACCATTGCCATTATTGACTTGCATCACATTGTACATGTATTGCTTTTGATAATCTAGTTGTTCCACGTAGTAATAAAATTTATTTACATCCATAGACCTCATAAGTGTTTTATTCCGGACTCTATCTGAAGCTACCATGTCAACATTTACGATGTCAGGCCAGGTGTCGTTATTTAGGTCGGCTACATCGCACCCCATGGAAAACAGGGGAGTATGTCCAATAACTTCTTTGTTTACCTCCTTGAATTTTCCATTTCCTTGATTATAGTATACATAGTCTGGGATCTGATAATCATTAGCTATATATATGTCAGGTTTTGAATCTTTATTAAGATCCGAAATAGCAATTCCCAAACCATAACCCCATCGATTTTCGGGTAAGTTGACAGAAGTTCTACTAAATTGCTGGTTCCCGTTATTTACATAAAGCATGTTAGAAAACGTCTCTGCCATTTTTGGTTCCTTTCTAAATTCTACTATTGCTTTTGCTCTATCATACGCTTTAAGTTGAGATCTAAATCTGTTTTTAAAGTCGACATGATTCATCAGAAAAATATCTAAATCACCATCTAAGTCAAAATCAATCTGCGCAATTTGTGATGAATAAGAATTATCAACCAATCCATATTCTTTAGCTTTTTCACTAAAAGTCCCGTCCTGATTATTGATGTATAAATGGTTTTGTCGTTTATTTGAGTATTTACTTTCTATACCTCCATGACATACAAAAATATCTAACCATCCATCCAGATTTATATCCAACATACTTACTCCATTGCTCCAACTCTCATCATCCGAAACACCAGCTTTCTCCGAAATATCTTCAAAAACGAAATCTCCTTTATTTAGGTAAAGTTTATTTGAAATTAAATTTCCAGCAAAATAAATGTCTGGCAATCCATCATTATTTATATCTCCAATAGCTACACCACCTCCGTTGTAGTAATAATCAAATTTATTGATATGTGCATCTGAATAATCAATGATTTTATTCTCAAAGTCTATATTTGAAGCTGAACTAGCTACTTTTTGGAAAATCTTGGTGGTAGAATGCTCACTTTTGGAAGTTTTATATTGGTTATCTTGAGAATCTTGATTACAGGCAAGCCCACAGAGGATGATCAAGCAAATTAACATAAGATAAAAGGTTCTATTATCCATAACAATTTAATGTGATCTTAATGTTTTGAGATTCTTATTAAAGCTACAACATAAATAAGTAACAGTGTTATTTTAATTCATATTAATTACATTTTTGAGCCACAATTTGAATCTAAACAAACGGGGATTCCACTATTTTGGCACTAATTATTCAAATAAATTTTCTTTACCATTTTATGAAAATATATATTTACATACTTAAAATCCATTTATCCAATAAAATAAACATTGATTTAAAAAATGATGATCTTGTATTCTAAAAAATTTACATTATTTATAACATCCTACATCCTTTTGAGTTTTGGATGCCAACAAGGATCAAATTATCATTCTATACCTGTTGAAATGACTAAAGCGCAATCGGATTTTCGAGAAGTAAAAATTAATAACTTAATTAATGGTCTGGCACTTAGTAACCAAGAAGCCGGATTGTTTGATAAAGTGTTTCGAGAATACTCGGATGAAAAATGGCAACTAGTTCAGTATTATAATAGTAAAATAGATACTTCTGAGTTAAAGGATATATCCAATGAGACCTACAAGAAAAGACTTTCTAATAATTTGAAAATTAAGAAGGGTATTAAAAATATACAAGAAAAATACATCTCCAAATTTGAAAAAGTGATCCCGATTAAAAAAGTTGGCAAAATGTATAATATGGAATCCAAAATGATGGATCGAATACTAGAAACAAATAAAGCTCAAAATGGAGGAAAGGGCAAGAATCAGAAAATGGATCAAAGAAGAAAAGAAAGAATGAATAAAAGGAAAAAGAATAAGTAGATTTAGATTGCTTTAAATCTTACTTTCTAATACGTTGATTGGAAAAGTAGTTAGAAACTCATGGTCCGTAAAACGAAAACAGATATACTAAACTCAATCGCGAAAAGTCCAATGGAAAATAATCCAGTTAAAACGATCCAGTTAAAACGATCCACGAAAAACGATCCCCGAAAAACGCTCAAAATGAAAAAGAATCAAAATCAAATAAATGCTAGAATCTTCGGGGATGGATTAGTGCACATTGAAAGTGCTTTAGGTCAACATAAGGACACACAAAAAGCCTTGCCTTTGATAAATCAAATAGTCATATTGCCTTTGAAACGAGCCATATGGATTTACTCTGCAATCTAGAGGTCTATCAAACAATCAAAAATTGATTGAATAATATTTGTACTTTAATAAATGTATTCAATTGCTTAATTAGGACTTATATCAGCACCTTAAATTCAAAATAGAAAACTGTAGGCTTATTCTATGAAAGGGCATCAACAAATAGATAGGGGTAGTGCCCCTTTTATAAATCAATTATTAGAGAACCCCTGGAATGGCGTAATCAAAATTAATATTGCTCATTGCCTAAAAGCATCCTGAAATCTGAAATCAACCAACCTGAACTCATACTGGGAGGGAAAGAATTCCCATCCATTAACGACTTATAATTAATGAACATCTAAATCTAAAAGGATAAGCCAAACTCTGCATTCCCTAAGACCAAACAGTTAATTCCAGCATTTGCTGCAATGCCAGTTGCAACTAAATTTAAAGATAAATCTATCGTACTTTGGATTGGAACATTTATACGAACCAAAATGGGATCTGTAGGATTCGTCATTGCATCAGCTACTTCAATAATATTATTGTAAAGAACATTTCCATTTGCCATTAACGAGACTTGTACAGCTGTACTTGGACAAAGCGATGCTAGACCCTTATACCAAAATTCAAAATCTCCACCGTTATGCATATAAAACTGGGTAGAAAAATTGGCAGCAGCGGTACAATCTCCAACACATAAATCTGCATCATTGCAAATATCGATTTCTGCAACAAAGTTACAATTTTGGTCAGTGTCGAATCCATTATCTAAGTAAACTTCCGTTTCGGATTCAAAAACCACATATTCACCGGTAACTATAGATGCATCTGAATAGGTTTGGATAGTTGACTCATAGGTAGCTGTCGTCGGAGTACCGTTCACTGTTAGTATTGGTAAGCAATTTATGTTATTGCTACAATTCCCTTTTATCCAAGATGTAACTCCACCAAAAGCCAAGGCATAACATGCATTGGAATAGGTAACTCCATTGCATCCACACACAGGATCGACAACTGTTGGACATGACGTGGTTTGATCTATTAATGATGGATCTAAACATCCTTGGCCAATAATGATATTTAGATTGAAAACAAAAAACAAGAAGAGAATGGGAGTCCCATAAAGTGGGTTGAATGTACTCATAACATGTTTTGGTTTAGTTATTTAAAATTTATTAGACTCAAGCTTAGCTTTGACTCGTATTTCTAAGTTATACTTTTAACGCAGAGAAACGGAATTATGCTGCAAAATACCTGGTCTAGGTGTTTTTAGCTAAAGGCCATTTTATACGGCTATTTGGATGCAAATAAGCCGCTTCATTTTTTCCAAGGTTATTATTTTAACCTAACAATCGAAGGTCATTTTAAATAAAAAAAGGGCTACAAGAGCTCCTGAGAATTTTTATAATGAGAGATCATTAACATAATTCACATAAATATCAGGATTATAATAATTGTGGGAAATAGAGTCAATAAGAACAGAACTATACAAAGCTCTTGTACTGTACAACGAAAGCTCTGTAAAGAAGAAGAACTCGTACTATAATTACGACATAGCCTCCTACTAATATTGATTTCTTATTTGATCTAATCTACCGCATCTTACCTACTCCAAACATAAATTTCACACCGAGGATTAGGCCATCAGGATGCAAGAATCCAACCAGTGATTCTGCAAAGTCATCAAGTTCACCAAAAGCCGTATAGGAGGTTGTCTTGTTTCCTGCCGAGAACGCATAACCAGCAATAAAAGCGAATTTCCCTCTTTTTCCCATTTTCCAATTTTGGGAATAACTCAAGTTTATTGTACCTACTCGGTTGAATCCAACAGGGATAGTATCACCATTGTCTAAAGTTATATCTACGGCAGTATTTCCAGATCCACTAGCAGTATAATAGGCCAAATTAATCCCTGGCCCTTTCCTAATTGACTTAGGATAGAAGCTTAGCCCAGCTCCTGCTTTGCCACCCCAACCGCCTAGGCCCAAATCTGCAAATAGTGCTAATTTATCCATTAGTGGAGCTTCTATGCCAACTCCAAAGAGCCCTGTATGATTTATTCCTGTGCTCAGAGTAATAAAAACAGGAGGCGTAGTTTCTGATTCTTGGGCCTTTGATTGGTAGTTACTTAATATGAAAGTCATTCCTACAAAAAAAATGATTATTTTATTCATTTGGATTAATTTACGAGTTAATAATTGGGCTATTTTAAAAGTAAATTGATGGTATATATTTCACTAAAAGGTTCATCATTTAAACTATTGATAAGCCTTATAAATAAGTGAAAGCCATGTAGCAATATCAATAATTTTGATTTCTAAATCAAATAACTATTTAACATTAGTAAAGTTTGTGCTGTTTACTCAAATAGTAAAATATCTAATTAAAAGCAATTTCAATAGTCGGAGAAAAAATAGTGAAGGAATAGAAGTGAAGACATAGAAGTGAAGACATAGAAACTCATTGATCGAATTGCATACACCTTCCTAAAAAAGATCTGATTGCGATGTTTTAATATTTAGCATAGGAGAGATTTCATGCCGACCTGATAAAGGTAAAATTAGACAAAAAAAACCCTGTAAATCAAGGACTTACAGAGTTTCTTAGTAACCGGTCTGGGGTTCGAACCCAGGACCCACGCCTTAAAAGGGCGTTGCTCTACCAGCTGAGCTAACCGATCAACCTATGAAGCTGCAAATATATAATCAATTTGCGAAAAATAAAACCTATTAGCGTTTAGTTTCTAGGAAAAATATAGCTCCATCATATCCCTTCTCAGAATTGGGGAAATACTCCCTAGTTTCATGCAGTAATTCATCTACGGTTCTATATCTACTTGAGTAATGTCCTGTAATCAATCGTCCAACATCTGCCCCTTTGGCAATCAATGCTGCTTCCTTGGAAGTCGAATGTTTTCTTTCCTTAGCTTGTTCTGCCAAATCATGCATATAAGTTGTTTCATGATATAATAGATCGACCTTTTGGATGTATTTTATAAGACCTGGATCATACACTGTATCGCTACAATAAGCATAACTTCTTGGCTTTCCTTTCGGAACTACAACATCACTAAAACGAATGCTCCCATTCTCTCTAACAATGTCTAAGCCGGCCTTCGCTCTTTTTATTTCTTCTATATTCAGAGAATGTCGAACAATACTCTCTTTTCGAATATTATAATCCAGCAAACATTCATCAAAACGATAACCATAAGTGGGAATTCTATGATCCAAAGGAAAAGCAGAAATGGATATATCTCCCATTTGCGCAACTTTTTCAATTCCCTTGTGATCTAATTCAATAAACTGAAGATCATAGGAGATGTGAGTATAGGAATTCTCAAGTAAGTTAAGAATAAATTTTTTGATCCCTAGCGGACCTATTACTATTAGAGGCTTGCCTCTATCCTTATGATTGTATGATGTAAGTAAGCCCGGCAATCCATAGACATGATCTCCGTGTAAGTGACTAATGCAGATGTATTGAATTTTATTTCGACGAATTTTATATTCATTCAATCTAATCTGACATCCTTCGCCACAATCAATCAAAATGAGGGAATCCTTATAATTTAAGATTTGACAAGATGTAATTCTGCCAAAGGCTGGAAAAGCTGCATTCGTGCCCAGCAAAGTAAGCTGGAAATCTCTCACTATTCTTCTTCTCCTTTAAGTTCTTTTTGAATTTCATTCATAAATACATAATCAATGGATTCCTGAATGGTTGGTATGATGGTCAATATCGTCTCTAATCTTGAGATTTCAATTAATTTTTCTACAGATGGATGTTGAATTCCAGTAAGAATGAATATTCCATAATCTTTCCAAAGCCGATTAGCTGTCAGAATGGCACTCAATCCCGAAGAATCTACATATTTTACGTCTCCCATATTCAAAATCAAGTTCTTTACGCCTTCATTCCGCAGAAAAACGAATTCAGATTTCAAGTTTGGAGCTATCAATGAGTTTAGATTATCCTCGTTTAATACGAAGATTGTGTATTTGTCTTGCTTGTCAAGTGAGTATTTCATATCCCGTTTTCAATAGAGCGATAAAATTATCCAATTATTGCAAATATGCGTCAACTTTTCATGTATTTAATTTAAAAGACTGCCATTTTCAGTTAAATTCTTAAATGGCACGCTTTTTCATACTTTATATTGTGATATATATTCAATTAGATATAGTAGAAATAGTTTATATAACGTTTAAATGAAACTAATTTTAAATTAATGCATTACTATATCATATTGAATTTTACTTTTTAAAACATGATTAATTACCGTACCTTTATTACGAGACAAAGTTGAAAAAATAGTATGACTAATAAGTTTTCACCAAAAGTAAAAAAGATCATCTCCTTGAGTAGAGATGTAGCTATAAACCTTAGCTGTGATTATATTGGGACTGAGCATATCCTTTTAGGCATGCTAGATGACAACGAAAGTTTGGTCATCAAAGTCTTAAATTCCTTAGAATTAAGCTTGGACGAACTCCGGTTCAAATTGGAGCAAACCATTATTCCTGGGAAGAAATCAGCAAGTTCAACCTTGAATGTTGGTAGCATTCCATTGAATAAATATGCAGAAAAGGTGTTAAAAGTTTCCTTCTTAGAAGCAAAATTGATGAAGAGTTCAGAAATCAATCCTGAACACATTCTCCTTTCTATATTAAAGAACAATGAAAATTCAGCATCCAAAATCCTAGCCCGATTTAGTGTCGACTATGAAGGCTTTAAATCAGAACTTGAATACGTTATGCAAGAAGAACAGTCAGAAATGTCAGATATATTTTCCGCCTCATCATCTGATTCAGACATACCGTTTGAAGAAGAGGAAACGCCAGAATCTATTGCACGAAAGAAAGGGAGCAGTAAATCTAGAACTCCAGTATTGGATAATTTTGGAAGAGATGTGACTAAACTTGCAGAAGAAGATAAATTAGATCCGATCATTGGCAGAGAAGTAGAAATAGAGAGAGTTTCTCAAATTTTAAGTCGAAGAAAGAAGAACAATCCAATATTAATAGGAGAACCAGGGGTAGGGAAGACTGCAATTGTAGAAGGACTGGCTCTGAGAATCATCAAGAGGAAGGTTTCTAGAAACTTATTCGACAAGAGAATTGTCATGTTGGATTTGGCAGCATTGGTAGCTGGGACAAAATATAGAGGACAGTTTGAGGAAAGAATGAAAGCCATCATGTCTGAGTTAGAGAAATCTCGAGATGTGATTCTGTTTATTGATGAAATACACACCATTGTTGGTGCTGGTGGAGCTACTGGATCATTAGATGCATCTAATATATTCAAGCCTGCTTTAGCAAGAGGTGAGTTACAGTGCATTGGAGCGTCTACATTAGATGAATATCGACAATACATCGAAAAAGATGGTGCTTTGGAAAGAAGATTTCAGAAAGTAGTTGTAGATCCTCCTTCAGCGGAAGAAACTGTGCACATTCTCAATAATATCAAAAGCAAGTACGAAGACTTCCATAATGTAGAATATTCGGAGGAAGCGATAAAAGCAAGTGTAAGTCTTAGTAATAGGTATATCAGTGACCGATTTTTACCAGACAAAGCCATCGATGTAATGGATGAAGTTGGAGCTCGAACTCACCTTAAAAACATTCATGTACCGAAACATATTGAGGATTTTGAAAAGCAAATTGACGAAGTAAAAAACTCTAAAAATCAAGCTGTTAAGAATCAACAGTACGAAAAAGCAGCAGATTTACGTGATCACGAATCTAAATTGATCCGAAAGTTAGCTCAAGCTCAAAAAGAATGGGAGGAAGAATCTAAATCAGCAAGATTCCCAGTAAACGAGGACGATATAGCTGAAGTAGTAGCTATGATGACGGGTATACCAGTCACAAAAGTTGCTCAAAGTGAAACAAAAAAATTAGTCGGACTGTCAGATGATTTAAAGAAGCACATTATTGGTCAGGATGAAGCTGTAGCTAAAATAGCTAGAGCTATACAACGAAATAGAATCGGTCTTAAGGATCCGTCAAAACCTATTGGATCATTTATCTTTTTAGGCCCAACGGGTGTAGGTAAGACGGAGCTTGCAAAAGCATTGGCAAAACAAGTATTTGATTCCAATGATGCGCTCATACGCGTCGATATGAGTGAGTACATGGAGAAATTCTCAGTCAGTAGATTGATTGGAGCGCCTCCGGGATATGTAGGTTATGAAGAGGGGGGACAATTAACAGAAAAGGTAAGAAGAAAACCTTATTCTGTTGTTTTATTGGATGAAATTGAAAAAGCTCACCCAGATATTTATAACTTGTTGTTGCAAGTATTGGATGAAGGGACTTTGACTGATGGACTGGGAAGAAAAGTTGATTTCAAAAATACGATGATCATCATGACTTCTAATATTGGAGTAAGACAATTGAAAGATTTTGGCCAAGGTGTTGGATTTGCAACAAGTGCAAGACAAGAAGGCTCAGACGATCATTCTAAATCAGTCATTCAGAGTGCATTAAAGAAAACATTTTCACCAGAATTCTTGAATAGAATAGATGATGTTGTCATATTTAATAGTTTGAATCAAGAAGATATCTTCAAGATAATAGATATAACATTGAAGGATTTGTATGGTAGATTGGAATTAATGGGATTCTCTTTGTTATTGTCAGAAGGCGCAAAGAAATTTGTAGCAGAAAAGGGATATGACCCACAATTTGGGGCGAGACCACTAAATAGGGCGATTCAGAAATATTTTGAAGATCCTATTGCAGAATTTATTTTAAATGAAAATCCTGAGAAAGGCTCAGTTTTAAAGGCTGTTTTAGCAGGAACTAAAGAAAGTATTGATATTAAGGCTAGCAAAAGTAAAGCGGCTGAAGATATTAAATAAATTTGTAACATTATTAAACACTTCATACAGCCAAAATGGCGATGAATTGTTTAATTTTATATTTTATTCACAAAAAATTATCATTTGGCTAGAAAAAGAAAAATTGTAAGACGAAAACCCGAATTTGAATTTAAGATTAATGAGCTTATAAAAGCACCCAAGATTAGACTAGTTGGAGACAACTTTGAAGAAATTTCAGAAGCAGTAGGCAAAGACATAGAAACAGGAGTCCACAGTTCTAAAAGTGCACGGGTATGGGCAGAAAGTATGAATTTAGATTTAGTAGAAATAAGCCCTAACGCAGATCCACCTGTTTGTAAAATTATAGATTACAATAAATTCCTTTACCTCAAGAAAAAGAAGGAAAAGGAAATCAAATCTAAAACCGCAAAAACGGTTATCAAAGAAATTAGGTTTGGTCCGAATACAGATGACCACGATTTTGATTTTAAGTTGAGACATGCAATCAAATTCCTCACGGAAGGAGCAAAAGTTAAGGCATACGTTCATTTTAGAGGAAGAACCATCGTTTTTAAGGAAAGAGGAGAACTTTTATTGCTTCGATTTGTAAAGGAATTAGAAGAAGTAGGAGCTGCAGAAGAATTACCAAAACAAGAAGGAAGGAGATTGATTGTGATGATCGCTCCACATAAAAGCAAGAAAAAGAATTAATCCTTTACACTACGGGGATTTATCTATATATTTGCGCACTAATTTGAAGAGTTATGCCAAAAATGAAGACGCATTCAAGCGCAAAAAAAAGGTTCAAACTTACAGCGAGTGGGAAAATTAAAAGATTCCAAGCCAATTCGCAGCACCTTATGCGTAAGAAAACGAAAAAGAGAAAGAGGAAATTGGAAGGATCTACAATGGTAGCCAAGGTAGATATGCCAAGAATCAAAAAACTTCTCTGTAAATAATATTGTTAACCATCTTACCACGGCTAAGTATCGATAGATTAGTAGTAAAGAATCGATCCCTGGAAGATAAAAACACAAACAAATGCCACGGTCAGTAAACCATGTCGCTTCTAAAAGAAGAAGAAAAAAGATCCTAAAATTAGCCAAAGGTTATTTCGGTGCTAGAAAAAACGTCTATACGGTTGCAAAAAATGCTGTTGAGAAAGCTCTAGGCTATGCATACAGGGATAGAAGGCAAAAGAAGAGAGCATTCAGAAGATTATGGATCGCTAGAATCAATGCGCAAGCTAGACAAAATGGAATGTCATATTCTAAATTTATGCATGCACTAAAGAAAAGTGATATTCAATTGAATAGAAAGGTATTAGCAGATCTTGCGATGAATCACACTGAAGTTTTCGATTCTATTGTAAGTAAAGTAAAATAGAATATTTAAAATAAAAATATTGAAGAGGTGAAGTAGTTATACTTCACCTCTTTTTTGTTTAATCGCATTCTTTCGTAAGGCAGCATCATAAGACTTTGATGAAAATTGATGGGACTGGTTCAGGGAGGGATACCTATAGATCCTGATTTATTACAGAAAGAATCTTTTGAAAGGGTTAATCATTTTGACAAGTCTCGTATTACATTAAGACAATTCGAATTTGTTTTAAAATAAGTCTCAATATTGTAAGATTATAAAAGAGCATAGTCAATCTTCCAAGAAGTAGCAATATGGAAAATAATCGAATACGAATTAATGTACAATTTGTTTTTTAAATCACTTTAGTATCGATCATAGGTGGGTGTAATAATAAGGCAAGGCATAAAGCACAGTATACTAAATTATCTAGGTACTCTAATTGGTGCAATTAGCATCTTATTTATCTATCCACTTAATGATGAACTGTATGGATTTGCACAGTGGATCGCTGGTACAGCTTTTCTTTTAGTTCCGGTTGCCACGTTGGGTGTCCATTCTTTGATCGTTAAATATTTTCCGAATTTCAAACATATTAATAAAGAAAACTCCTTCAATAGTCTGATTGGATTATTATTGGTAATCTTCTTCACCTCATTTATTATTCTTTATCAAGTATTCGAAAATTCATTTTTAAATCTGTTTACAGCGCTTAAAATGAACTCAGAATATCTGCGAAAATATAAATGGATCATTCTCACTTTGCTGGGACTATTTGTATTAAGAATTTGGTTTAGACTACAATCTACAAATTACCATAGGATAGTAGTTCCTTCTCTGATCAATCTGCTTGGGTATAAGTTTTTTCTGCCGGCCTTGATCTTAGCCTCCTTATATGTCCCTATAGGTTTAGAATTGGGTGGATGGTTTGTCATACTTTTCTATGGAGTTGCCCTCTTAAGCATGCTGATCTATTTATTGCATATAAAGGCTTTTAGATTTGGACGAATTACATGGGACAAAGAGCTAAATCTAGAAGTTAAAGAAGTAGCTAGCTTTAGTTTATTTGGCAGTTTGAATAGTTTGGGGAGTCAGTTGAGCTTTAGGGTAGATAGTGTGATGATTCCACTACTTCTTGATTTTTTTAGTAACGGAGTCTATAATAAGATCCTATTTATGTCCAATGTGATTGCTATCCCTGCTTCTTCTATAAGCCAAATTTCCTCGCCCATCATCTCCGAAGCATTTAAGAATAATGACTTAGAAAAGATTTCAGACATCTATAGACGATCTTCTTCTAATTTGTTTTTGATAGGCAGTTTTATCTTTTTGATTATCTGGTTTAATATAGAAAGCATCATTTCGTTTTCCTCTGATCCAGATTCTTTTCCATCTATCTTAAGTATTCTATTTATACTTGGCATCGCCAAATTAATAGATATGATCTGTAGTTTAAATTCCCTTATTTTGATTTATTCCCCATATTATAAATATAATTTAGCTTTCTTAATATTTCTAGCTTCAGTAAATATAACATTGAATTATTTATGGATTAACGCTTATGGAATTATTGGGGCGGCTATGGCCACTTTTGTAGCCATGTTAAGCTTCAATACCATAAAGTTTATATTCATTTGGATAAAATTAAAAATGCAACCATTTAGTCGGGAGACATTTAATATACTTGTTTTATTTTTAATTTGTTTCTGTGGATTGTATTTGCTGCCTTCGATCCCAAATTCAATATTAGATATTATGTTAAAAGGGATACTAACCGTGAGTTTTTATTTTGTCGCCGTTTATTATTTCAAAATTACGGGAGATAGCAAAAATATAGTAGACCAATTTTTAAAAAAAATAAAATTAATAAAATGAATTTAAAGAGCTGTTTACTAACAATTGAAGATCGTATTGCGGTTGTTACAATCAATAGAGAGAAAGCTTTAAATGCTCTAAACCAAGATGTGATTTCTGATTTAGGATATTTATTTGAAGATCATCTGCCAAAACAAGCTTTGATCGGAGTCATTATTACTGGGGCTGGAGATAAATCATTTGTGGCTGGAGCGGATATCACTCAATTTCAATCATTGGATAAAGAAGCAGGTTCAGCATTGGCTGCCAAAGGTCAGCGTATATTTCTATCTATTGAAAATATGAACATACCGATTGTAGCCGCAATCAATGGGTTTGCATTGGGTGGAGGTTGCGAATTGGCTATGGCCTGTCATATGAGAATTGCATCCGAAAATGCTATGTTTGGGCAACCTGAAGTAAAACTAGGCTTAATACCTGGGTACGGAGGAACACAACGTCTTACACGGTATGTAGGCAAGGCAAAATCTATGGAATTAATATTGACAGGTAAAATGATCGATGCGCAGGAAGCAAAATCTATCGGTCTAATAAATGCAGTGGTTCCGGTAGGGAAAGCTTTGCAAGAGGCAATCGACATGATATCTAAGATTGGCAAAATGGGGCCGTTAGCAGTGTCTAAATCTATTGCAGCGATAAATGCCTACCATAATCCAACGTTAGATGGATTTGAAGCAGAAGTTGATTCATTTGGAATTTGCTTAGAGAGCGAAGAAAGTACAGAGGGAGTAACAGCATTTATTGAGAAAAGAAAGCCAAATTTTTAGGTCAAAAAATAAAGTAGCTATCTTACTTGAATAAGATAGCTACAGATTGAGTTTCGAGAAAGAATTATTTTGGGAATTATTGCTAGTAGCATATAAATCTGTCCTCAATATAATGATAAAACAACAAATGTTAAGGATATAATCAAATAAAGATTGTCAAATGGATAAATGATTTTTAGAAAGATATAAGGAACATATTTTGTAACTAACTAACATATGATAGACGTTAGAAATCATATAATGCTTCCTCTATATTGTTAATTAACATGTTAATGAAATAGAAAAAAATTAAGGATGAGTTGTCTTGAGGCGGACAAAGAATTATCCCCCGCAAACAATTCGTAATTGTTTGATTTGGTTTTCCCAAAATGTACGTTCTTCCTCCTCTTCGCCTTTATCGCAAAATACAGTGATCTCTAAGATTGTTTCATTGGTAATGTCTGAATTATACATTCTAAACTCTAGATATTCATTTGGTTCTGCATCTTCCAACAAAAACCTGATTCTCTCTTCTTGAATATCATCAACCATTTCCCAATTTTCTTCAGCTCCATCCCACTCGAAAGTGTATATATCATCATTTATATCAACCTCATCACAAAACCATCGAACTAGTGTATCTGGGGAGGTTAAAAATTGATAGAGAATGGCAGGGGATGCTTTGAAAATAAATTCTATATCGAACGATATCCTTTTGACTGCCATAATTATTTTATAAAATATTGATTATTAGTGTGTAATAGAAGTATTAATGGTATAATATAATTCAAACACCTGCAAGGAAAACTAAATTATTGAATTTTCAAAAAAAAAGTACTTATTTTTCGCTATATTCATTCACATCCACTAGCTTATTTAAGCTAAATAGATGATATTTGCATACTTATTGTACATAAAACCTAAAACACCTTTATGCGGCAACTAAAGATTACAAAATCTATAACGAATCGTGAATCACAATCGCTTGAGAAATATTTACAAGAAATTGGGAAAGTTGATTTGTTAACTCCTGAAGAAGAAGTAGAATTAGCACAGAGAATTAAAGAAGGTGACCAAGAAGCCTTAGAGCAGTTAACAAAAGCAAATTTACGTTTTGTTGTTTCTGTTGCCAAACAATATCAAAATCAGGGACTTTCTTTAAGTGATTTGATAAATGAAGGAAATTTAGGTCTTATCAAAGCGGCCCAACGTTTTGATGAAACAAGAGGATTTAAATTTATATCCTATGCTGTTTGGTGGATTCGTCAGTCCATTTTGCAAGCCTTGGCGGAACAATCAAGAATTGTACGTCTACCATTAAACAAAGTCGGTTCTTTAAATAAAATTAATAGGGCTTTCTCCGAACTTGAGCAAGAATATGAAAGAGAACCTTCTTCAGAAGAGTTAGCTAATATTTTAGAAATTACGACGGATGAGGTAGAAACTACGCTAGGCGTTGCATCAAGACACGTATCTATGGATGCACCGTTCGTCGATGGAGAAGACAATTCTCTGCTTGATGTGTTGGAAAATATTGGCACACCAAATACAGATACTGGATTAGATCATGTTGATTCTCTAAGAAAAGAAATTGAGAGATCTTTAAATACGCTCACGGAAAGACAGTGCGATGTGATTAAACTTTATTTTGGTATAGGTGTAGAGCACCCAATGTCACTAGAGGATATTGGTACTCGTTTTGGCCTTACAAGAGAAAGAGTGCGACAAATCAAAGACAAAGCAATCAATAAGTTAAGATCAGCTAGTAGAAGCAAACTTCTAAAGAACTATTTAGGAGTATAAGGAATCCTGCTCCTACTTTTGTAGAGCGATTAACTAGGGTAGATCGCTAAGAAATTTTAGAAATTACATTTGTGTTTTTTTCATCTATTTTTTCTTGTATTACTGGGAGACTTAGTGGACGATCTATACTAGATTCCAATGAAATGAAAGTTTCAGTTCTATGAATTCCACCAATAGCTTGGATTTTCTTAGCTAGAACTTCTTTTAGGTGTTTTGTATCCTTACATCGTACTTTGACAAATAAAGAGTATACACCCGTTGTATAATCTGCGCTCACTACTTCAGGGATATTTTTGAGTTCTAGGCTTACATCTTTAGATTGACCTGATTTCTCAAGATAGACACCCAAGTATGCCAGAATATCATATCCTAATAATTGATGATTAATAATTGCAGTTGTGCCTCTGATTATACCGGACTCAATAAGTTTCTTAATTCTGACGTGTACGGTACCAGGGGAGATAAATAGTACCTTACCTATTTCTGCGTATGGAGTTTTAGCATCTTCAAGTAAGATATTAATGATTTTTAGATCGGTTTGATCTAAGTTAATGGCGTTGGACATTTGGATTAAATTAGGAATTTAAGGTACTTTTGCAATCTGGGGCGATGCACTAATATAAGAAAAATATTACCATATAGCTTCTTTTACTTTCAAAAAAAATCATTAAGTTCTCGTTTTTAAAATATGGTCTCATCAAAATATCAAATTATCCAGCCGCTATTACTAGCAATCATACTTAGCATCGGTTTAGTTGTTGGCTATTCTTTGTCAGAAACACATGCTGATTTCAGTATTGTAAAAAAAACGAATCAATTAGGTGACATATCATTGGGCGTTGGCCGGGTAGAAGATGTTATTCGAGTTTTGGAAAATAACTATGTAGATGATTTGCCCTATGATCAGATGATAGAGGAAAGCATAGAAAACATGCTGACAAAATTAGACCCATTTAGTCAATACTTAAATCCTGAGGAGTATGCAGATTATAATGAAAAAATAGAAGGCATATATCGAGGGATCGGAATCGAATCAGTTTTTATTGGTGATACAATGTTTGTAAGTCATGTAACAGAAAACTCTCCAGCCGCCCAAAGTGGACTTCTTCCCGGATGTAAAATTTTATATATTAATGAGGACACGATTATAGGTGCTGACTACAATATTACCAAAGTGTCAAAACTAATCAAAAGTCAAGATAAAGACCATGTTCGTTTAGGTATTCAAAACAAAGCGAACGACGTTCAGTATGTAGATGTAGGTATCAAAAATATAAACCGACCCAGTGCCAATGTTGGATATATGATCAATGAAAATTCTGCCTACTTGAAGATTAGTCGTTTTAGTGCTAACACCTACGATCAAGTTTTCAAAACCTTAGAGTTGATTTCTGATGAAAATGGAAAACGACCATTTAACTTAATCTTAGATCTTCGAAATAACCCAGGCGGTTATTTGCCGCAGGCACTAAAAATTCTCAGTCAATTATTTAGTGAAAAGGATAAAATTCTAACATACACTATTGGAGAACATAGGAATAGAAAAGAATATCGCTCTACGGGAAGAAACTTTTTTGATATAAATAAAATGGTAGTATTGATCAATAATTATTCCGCCTCCGCAAGTGAGATTGTTGCCGGTGCTATCCAAGATTGGGATAGGGGAATATTGATAGGAGAAACTTCTTATGGGAAAGGTTTGGTACAAGAAATATTCCAACTAAAGAATGGAGGAGCAATTAAATTAACTGTTGCACGGTATTTTACCCCATCTGGTAGACAGATCCAAAAACCGTATTCTGTCTATAATGATTCCATATATCAAACGGATGAATTATTTAAAACTAAGTTGTACCGAAGAAAAATAGAAAATAATGGAGGCATTACTCCTGATTATATTGTCAAACCTAATTTTCCAGACTACGATGATCAATATACCTCTTATGTTTCTAAATTTATTCTGCCTTATGTCGATAAGATTTCATCGAGTGACCTATCCACAAATCCCGGAAATTCTCTTATTGATAAATTGCAACCTTATATTTCATTGATAAAACAGGCAAAGGGGATAGAAATAGATAATGAACTACTCAGAGCTGAGTTGATTTATAGTTGGTATGGTTCATTGGAATACAATAAGTTTAAACATAAAAAAGATAACCTAATCGAAAAGGGCTTAGAACAGCTAAGTTTTGAAGAGCCAGTCCAAAAATTAGTCTCGAATGAATTTTAGTTCTCCATTCTGATCACAAGACATAATTACAGAAGGGTTGTGCCCTATGGTATCTGCGATCTCAGGTATTACAATCTCGTCTATCTCATTTTTTAAGATAGCATCAATTTCATCAAAATTCTTTGGAAATGGCAGACCTTGAATATTCGCACTGGTCGATACGATGGGTTTTCCCAATTGACGAATAAGTGATCTACAGAACGGGTGATCTACGATCCGTATCGCAATGGTGCCCTGAGGAGTAGCTAACTTGTCAGGGAGTATTTTATTAGACTTATAAATGACCGTAACAGGTTTATGATAATAATGAAGAATCGTTTCTAGTCTTGGATGAATATCTACTATTAATCTTTTCAGGTGTTCTATTGTATCCACGAGGACAATAAGAGGTTTATCTTGGTCTCGACTTTTAGCTTGATAAATCTGTTCGATGGCATCAATGTTGTAAGCATCACATCCAATTCCCCAAATAGTGTCTGTAGGATATAATAATGTACTACCTTTTCTAAGTTTATTGGCAAAATAAGTCGCGTGATCTACAGACATTATTAAATAACAAAGTGAATAAAAAAACGTTGGTTATATTAGTTGTTATAAGTTTTGGAATATAACGTCAAAAAATACCATTTTTATACAATAAATGACCCATTTTTAGAACCTTGAACAGAAAGTTTAAATATTATATATCCGTATTGGTTTTTAGCCTCCTATTTGTCATAGGAGCCCCTTATTTTGGGCATAGCAAGCATATTGTAGGTGGGGTCATGACATATCAATGCAATGGAATTACCGGTGCAGGAAATGCTCGAATAGTAATTTCATTCAAAATGTATCGAGATGCCTTATCAGATGGCGCTCCGTTTGATAATAATGCTCAAATCGCTATATTTAGAAGAGTTGGTAATTCATGGGTGTTTTTTGATGCAGAATTCGTGGTTCCGACGGATGTTAAAGATATACAACCACCACCACAGGGTTGTTTTATCATTCAGGATGCAGAATCAATACTAGTTCAAGAAGCAACATATACTACCCCGGTAATAACAATTCCAGCAGATGGATCAGATTACCTTGCTGTATATCAAAGATGTTGCAGAACCGAGACTATATTGAATTTAACAAATTCTGGCGACCAAGGAGCAGCCTATCAATTGGAAATATTTGGTAGTGGCTTGCAAGATTGTAATAGTAGCCCAGAGTTTAATTTGTTTCCACCAATATATATATGTGCAAGTGTACCACTGAATTTTGATCATTCTGCTACGGATATAGAGGGAAATGAATTAACTTATTCTTTTTGCCCACCAAAAATTGCTGGTGGTCAGGAAGGGTTGAATGGAAATGGAAACCCAAATTCTTGTCAAGGAGTATCTCCAGATTCTCAGAATTGCGCTCCTCCATATGATAATGCGATTTTTGCTAATCCCTATAGTGCGGGAAATCCTTTAGGAGGAAGTCCTCAAATTATCATTGATCCCCAAACCGGTATGATCACTGGAGTTCCAACAGCCATCGGGCAATTTGTAGTTGGGGTGTGTCTGGAAGAAAGAGCAAACGGAGAACTGCTATCCATCGTTAGGAGGGATTTTCAATTTAATGTTGTTACCTGTGATCCATTATTAGATGCTGATGTTGGAGCACCTGGATTAAAGGTCGAAATAGGACAAGGTGGAGGTATATTTTCAGAGAAACCAGATATTTTTATTACTGCTTGTGGGCAAACACAGATTACCGTCGAAAATAAAAGTAGCATAACAAATTTTATAGATGAATACCTATGGCAATTTGATCTTGGGAATGGAAACGGCTTTACAGAAGTACATACAGAGAAGCAAGATTTAGTCATCGAATTTCCAGGTGATGGAATGTATAATGGAAGTTTGATAATAAGTAAAGATAATGGAGCCTGTAATGATACAGCTGACATCAGGATAAATATTTTTCCAGCCACTTTTGCCGGATTTGACTTTAACTTGTCTGATCCATGTTTTGCAGGGCCAATAGATTTTTTGAATACAAGTACTACAAATAGTAGTGGTATTGAAAATTATGAATGGGATTTCGGAGATGGAATAGTAGAGGATGAAGAAGATGTAGAACACATCTATGATTTACCGGGTCGAAAAAATGTAAATCTGCTCATTACAGATGTAAATGGATGTCAAGATTCGATAGAACAAATAATAGACTATTTCCCAGTCCCGGAATTATTGGTAGTACAGCCTAATAAGTTTATAGGTTGTGAAAATGAAACAATCCAATTCAATAACTTATCATCTCCATTGGATTCCACATACCAAACGATTTGGGATTTTGGAGATGGGACGTCTTCAGATGCATTTAGTCCTGCTCATGAATTTAGTGTGCCTGGGTTATATGACATTTCTCTTGAAGTAGTTTCTCCAAATGGATGTGAGACAGAAAGATTATATCCAAATTGGATCGAGATCAAAGCAAAACCGATCGCTGAATTCTCATGTGATCCTGAAAACCCTTCAGTTTTTGATCCAGAAGTTCAATTTACAAATGAATCACAAGAATATGTTGGGCATAGATGGAATATTAGTGATCAGTTTATTTCTTTGGAAGAAGATCCTGTTTACTCCTTTCCAGATACGGGCGTCTATGAGATCTTGTTGGAAGTATATCATGAGTCTGGATGCATAGATACGATTACAAAAATTATAGACATAGAGCCATTATCAGAGCTTATCATGCCGAATGCATTTACTCCAAATGGAGATGGTAAGAATGATGGATTTAAAGGTATTGGTTTCCTAGAAGGATTACAAAATTATAAATTCAGCATTTGGAATCGATGGGGAGAAAGAGTATTCGTAACAGAAGATCCTTATGTATCTTGGAATGGCTCAAGTAACAATTCAGGTGAACCTGCACCTCAAGGTGTATATGTATATGTGGTAGAGTACATAAGCCCACGAGGAGAAACAAAGGTATTAGAGGGACACGTCACTTTGTTGAGGTAATTCTTCTTTTGATATTATTCCTCTACTGATTTTATTCCTCTTCTAAAGTATCTTCTTGTAGATCCTCTAATTTCATTTTAGTATTAGCATATATTTCACCCGATTTTTCGATCACTTTACCACTTGCTTCTTTTACATTTTCTATGCCACCTATGATGTATTCTTTTTCTAAAATATCATCCATAAAACCCAAACTAGATTTGACAGATTTATGAACTGTTTTACCCGTTCCTTTTATTAATTTGACTAAATTAAAAACGTTGAATTTCATAGTAATCTATTTAGATCCATAATGCACCAATGATTAAAAATAACCAATATAGTTATGCGGTGTAATTTTCATCAGCTCAGTTTTAATTTCGCTAGACACTTCTAAAGTTGCGATAAAGGATGAAATGTCTTCACTTGTAATACGAGATTTACCTCTGGTTAGTTCCTTCAAAGTTTCATATGGTTCAGGGTAATTTTCTCTACGAAGAATATTTTGGATTGCTTCCGCAACAACAGCATAATTTTTTTCTAAATCAGCATTCAATTTCTCTTCGTTTAAAAGCAATTTATTGAGACCTTTTTTGATAGAAGTGTAAGCAATCAGACTATGCGCAAAGGGTACACCGACATTTCTCATGACGGTACTATCGGTCAGATCTCTTTGTAACCTAGATATAGGAAGTTTTGCGGATAAATGTTCTAAGATTGCGTTTGCCATGCCTAAATTTCCTTCTGCATTTTCAAAATCAATGGGATTTACTTTGTGTGGCATGGCACTAGATCCTACTTCATTTTTTACCGTTTTTTGTCGAAAATATTCCATGGAAATATAAGTCCACAAGTCCCTAGAAAAGTCAATGAAAATTACATTGATTCTTTTTAGATTATCGAATAGTTCAGACAAATCATCATAGTGGGCAATCTGTGTAGTAGTCAAGTATCGTTTTAATCCAAGCTGTTGTTCTACAAAATTATCTGCAAACATCGGCCAATGTACTTCCGGGAGAGCGACTTTATGCGCATTAAAATTTCCAGTAGCGCCACCAAATTTCCCATACAATTGTATTTGAGAAAGACATTCTATTTGCTTTTCTAGACGTTCGTAGAACACGAAAAATTCTTTCCCCATTGTGGTTGGACTTGCCGGTTGACCATGAGTATGAGCAAGCATTGGAATGCCTTTATAGTCTTCGGATAATTGTTTTACCTCTGCTAATGTATCCCTTAGATTAGGAAGAATTACTTTTTCTAATCCATCTCTTATCATCATCGGAAAAGCAGTGTTATTGATATCTTGGGAGGTTAATCCAAAATGTATCCATTCCTTTACTTTTGAAAGACCTAATTTATCAAATTGCTCTTTAAGTATATATTCTACTGCCTTCACATCGTGATTGGTAGTCTTTTCTATTTCTTTGACTCTTGTGATTTCCCTGTCAGATAATTCATTGGCCCATTTCCGTAATTCTGATTTGGTCGTATCATTGATTTCTAAAATCGCATCTATTGGTAAGTTGGATAGTGCAATAAAATATTCTATCTCTACAACTATTCTGTACTTTATTAGAGATGCTTCAGAAAAGAATTCTGATAATGTTTCAGTTTTTCCCGCGTATCTTCCATCAATAGGGGATATTGCATGCAATTGATTATTCATTCAACAAAGATGCATAATTCGATGTAATCTTTGATCTAAATCATTTACGAATTGCAGTCTAATATTTGATTTCAGTTTTCCACCTTTTATGTGTCCAAAGCCAGAAGGCAGGTTCTGCGGAAATTTGCTGTTCTAGATGATTGAAATAGAGTTGGGTAATATCTTGCGCAGATAAATCAGTCACATCATTTGCCAACAATATGGGGTCCAGCCGATATTTTGTTCGACCTAATTTTGATATTTTGTAATAGTATACGGGAAGATTATTTTTTTTGGCGTAGTCCCCGGCGCCGTGTAATGCAAGTGTTTCCCTGTTGAAAAAAGTAATGGGGTGTGCTTTTCCTTTGTTGGACGGATTTTGATCCGATAAATACACAATGGATTTGGGTCTATTGTAATCTTTATTAGTTTCCGCTTTATCGGAATATATAGAAGTTAATAAGCAACCATCTAATTCTCTTGATGATTTTATATGTTGATCGATGTATTTGTTGGACATAGGCTTGTATAAGACAATGTGCAAATAGGGTAGTTGTGCTCCAGCCGATGAACCCAATTCCCAATTGCCATAGTGAGAACCAAAGGCAACTATGTTTTGATTGCTTTCAAAATGTTTAATTAACGAATCTGGTATATAAGCTTTATATATATTAAATATGACTTCCTTACTTAGACTCAAACCTTTTATCGATTCTAGAAGAATATCTGTAAAATGTAAATATATTTTTGGAAGTAACTGCTTTATTTCCTTTGCACTCATTTCTGGAAATGCGTACCTCAAATTACTCAAGATGACTTTTTTGCGATAAGAAAATACATGATTCAGAAAAAAACTTATAATGGAAGAGAAAAAGTGCAGGATTGGAAACGGAATTAGGCTGAATATAACCACTGTTAAGCGAAAAAATATATATGCACCATATTGCATCTGTAATTGGAGTTATATTATTTCGTCAAATAGATTCTCATTGTCTAGCATCTGCATTGTGGCAAACTCCCTAGTTTTCAGCATTTCATTGAACATCTCTTCGGTTTTCAGGAATAACTCTTTGGTACAAGCGGCTCTAAGATTCTCTAAATTATGCAATGGACTGCCTTCTCTAAATTTAAATATTTGCTCAAGCATTTTCTTCTCAAATTTCAGGCTTAATTTATCATTCATTTTGAAGATAGTAACCTTCATTCTTGGATGGTATATTTCTTCTACGATTCTCATGCATGCTTGGTTTGTATGCTTTTGCTAAATATAGTGTATAGATTTTGGAGTTCCGGATATTGTGCTAAAATTTTTATGTGTTCCTCGATTACTTCATTGTCTTGACGAATCGCTGGGCCAGTCTGAATATCACAAGGATTCGCTTCTTTTGCATTTTCTATAGTCTTATTTAACAAAGGAATCAACAGTCTCATATCAGAGTTGTGGTCCTCAATCCATTCACTATTAAGACAAAGTAGGTGATTTATAAAATTATTAATAATTACTGCAGAAACATGCAGTGCTTTTCTCTGTTCGTCTGTTTTAGCGCAGAAATCCAATGTTAGTATTTTACATACCATTTCTAGTTTTTTCTGCAAATGTTGATTACTTGTGGTTAAAAGCATGGGAACTTTGCTCCAGTCTTCTTTATTGAAATTTTTAAAAGTTTGAAGCGGGTAAAAAACACCGTAAGAATTTGATATTGGAGTTAGTAATTCAGAAGGTTTGCTTCCTGAGGTGTGGACGACGTCTATACCTGTCTTGTCGAGTGTATTTAATTTAGCGGCTAGTTCAGAAATAGCGTCATCCCTGACTGCAATAATTAGTAAATCTATGTCTAAATCTAGATCTATCAAGCTCTTACAAATAGTGATGTTAAATTCTTTAGCTAACGATTCGGCTTTCGATAAAGTACGATTATAGATTTGATGTATTGATATGGATGATTCTGAAAATTTATAGCAAAATTGGCTAGCTATATTTCCAGCACCAATAATACTGATTTTCATTACTTCTTAGTTTTCCTAGCTATGAATGAGAGTAAAAAGCTTACCATCATTAGGATCGATCCTAACCAAAATAGATTGATTCCAGGCATGACAATCGCTTCTAAGAATATAATATCTGACCGAGGGACATCTTGTGCAATCTCAATTGGCAAAATCATATTATTCCTAATATCCTTAGCTATTGCTAGGGTAAAAGTACTTGTCGTTGGGTCGATATTAGTCAACCTGACATGTATGCCATCTTTGGGCATATATTCCTTTACACTTAATGGTGAGTTGCCACGTATGACATATACAGGTTCCAATTCCTTGATTTCTTTGGTTGTTGTATTTGTGGCAACTACATTAGCAGAAATTGCAATATCACCTTCTTCCTTAGTGTAATTTGGATGTGTTACTTCCTTTTTTAAATTTCTTAAATTGAAGGAATAATTTTCATAATTAAAACTTTCACCTTGTTTAATCTTAAATTCTTTATAATTAAGATTAGGTTCTTGGGTGAAGATGTTTTCGAAAAGTACATCTTTCAATTTTACTTTCAGTTTTAATTCATCAATCTTTGTTGGATAATTATAGACAAGATTTGCGGAGACACCAAGAGCCGGTGTAACCGTATAAGTCGAGTCACCTTTTAGTGTTTTGAATTCAATTTTTAATTCTATCCCAAGATCATTTTCTTCTTTGTTGTAGCTTGGGTTTGTTGGTTCAAAATGAATGGCTTTTACGATACCGTATGCGTTCTTTACAAAGAAAGTATCATTTAAGGTCGTTTCATACAATTCGTACTGCAAGGAATCTTCCTCCTCTTTGGCCATCTCTACATCTATCTGTGATTTTGGCAAAGAAGCAATCGTAGTAAATATATCCTTTGATAAAAAATGTTTGGTACCCGGATTAGAAGATGCAACCTTTTGCAAGTCATTTGAAAAAAGCACATTCGGGTTTGTGTAATATTCCGAAATGGTCTTGTTATTTTCATCCACCTGTCTGAAATGGACGTTAAAGAAGCGCGTCCTATCGATTATAGTATCTGATTCGTAAGTGATCCAATGACCATTTGAGTAAAATGGTTCGTCTTTTATCAAACTAACTACTTTTCCCATACTTTCATCCGCCACTATATCTTGCATGACAAAAGGATTACTTGTAATATGATATTGATTCAATCCACTAGTAATACTTCCGATGATCATAACACCGAAGCCAAGGTGTGAGCTTGCAGCCGCTAAAGACTTTAAGTTCTTCCAGTTCTTTGGCAATAGTAAGAAGAGATTAGATAGTATAGCGAAAACGCAAAATACATTGAGAACAAAATATCTCCATTCATAAAATTGAATTAAGTAAGACATTCCATACGTGATCAATGTAGATAATCCTAGTAGAGCCACATTAGTTGTAATAAATTTCTTTTTTCTATTCTCCCAGCCAAATGCTTTAAACCTTAATCCTAAGGCAATGGAACTAAGTAAAGTTACGAGTACCGCAATCCAAAGTTGGTATTTATTATAGTGGGGAATTGGATCTTCAATCACGAGCCCATCATATGCAGGATCAAAATAAGATCCGATTATATTTATTACAGGTAGACTGGTAGACCCAGCAATTATTAATCCTGAAAATAGGAGTACAATACTTCCAATAAACATCCAGAATTCTCTACTGTAGATAGATTCTTCATTTTGTGGTGATGGAATCTCTTTTATTCTTCTGGCAAAAAGGAAGAGGGAAATAAATAGGAAGAATAATACAAATCCAGCCAATTGCCATTCTAATCCCATTTCAGTAAATGCATGAGCAGAAGTTTCTCCTAACACACCACTCCGAGTTAAAAAAGTAGAATATAGTATCAGGACAAAGCTCAATGAATATAGCAAATAGGTGCTTTTGACTGCATAGCCTGAGGCTTTTGATATTAAATTAGTGTGCAATCCACCGACTAAAATTAACCATGGAACCAAGGACATATTTTCTACTGGATCCCATGCCCAATATCCTCCAAATGACAATGCTTCATACGCCCACGCACCACCCATCAAAATTCCTGTACCTAACAAGCACGCAGAAAATAAACTCCATTTTAGAACATCAGAAACCCATTCAGAATAATCTCTTTTCCACAGTCCTCCAAAGGCAAAAGCAAAGGGCACAGTGGTAGATGCAAAACCTAAAAATAGGGTCGGTGGATGAATTGTCATCCAATAATTTTGTAATAAAGGGTTGAGCCCGGTTCCTTTTATCATTTCCAGATAATCGGGATTTGAAAAAATTGGGGCTTGCATTGAATCCCGTAATAGGAGTAAAGGATTGCTACCAATTTTGTAAGTATACTCTCCCCAGCCTACATATAGCCCCAGAATCATACTCCCAATCCAAGCTTGAACGAGCAAGTAAATGGCCATAACATGAGACTCAACTTTGTATCTTTTCCTTAATATAAAAAATCCAAGAATTATATGCCAGAACATCCAAAGTAGAAAACTTCCTTCTTGTCCTTCCCAGAAAGCTGAAAAAATGTACCTCAATTGAAGATCGTCTGATACATGTTCCCACGCGTAATGATACTCATACAATTGGGCAATCATCAAGTAAAAGATGATTCCAATCAATCCTAATGTTGTAAAAGAATGAATATAGAAACCTATTCTACCTAGCTTATTCCAATTTTGATCGGATGAAGTATCTCTATAAAATGCATAAGCAGCGAAGACACATGATATGAATGATATCAAAATAAATGCATGCCCAAGTTGACCGGGCCATAACGTTTCGCCTGTATATTGAATAGTAAGCATTATCCTTCCGAACGAAGATAGAGTTCGTCTTCTTTGTATTTAGAAGGACATTTAGTCAATACTTCTGAAGCTAAAAATATGTCATCATTCATCTTGCCTGTAACCACAACTTGTTCTGATCTTTCAAAATCTTGCGGTTTTGGTTGGGTCAAGATAACTTCTTGAGAGATACCCTCAGAATCAATCATATGAAATTTACAATAATTTGGATCGACAGCAGGATCATAAATGACCTCCTTATCTCGATCTAAAACTCCTGAAACTTTTACCTTCCCAACTCTTTTGGTAGCATCATCAAAGTTTGCATACGTGCTAACATCACCACTTGCATTCAGAAATATAAATACTGCTGACACAACCATTAATAAAGCAATTATGTATGTTTTTTTCATAGATGAATATTTGTGCGAAAATAGTTCTTATTTGTAAGCTTTCCAACGCGATATATTTTAAAGTTATATTATATCTCCAAAACTTCTCTCTTACCCCAATTTAACTGATAAAACACGCCTTTTGTTTTAACCTTAACATTTAAGGAATGATCAATAATTTTAATGCCTCATCTACAGTTTTTACGGGATATTTACAAGTTTTATTTTGACACACATAAATGAAGGTATCTCCTTCTTGATACTTATCTTTCAGAAGGGCTAAATCACTATCACTCTCAGAACCAAGAATGATGGAATTGCCTAAGTAATTGGTACTTAGCTCTTTACGCAAAACTTCCGCATTTTCTCCTACAATTGCGATTTCAAAAGGAGCATGTACCATATCCATAGAATTTTGGATCCAATTAGTGAAAAAGGAGCCGTTGGTTTTTTCCTTCAAATTAGGGTTGATCAATGCCAACATCGATTTTGATCGTTCTATCCATTCTGTATTATAGACTAAATTTCCTAAATCAAATAGATTTTTAGCCATAATAGAATTTGAAGAAGGAATGACATTATCTGTATACTCTGTCTTTCTTACGATCAACGGACTATCATCTGCAGAAGTAAAAAAGAACAAATCTTGGTTCTCGTCATGAAAATTCTGCATTACAATGTTGGTTAGGATCGATGCTTCATCCAACCATTTTTCATTAAAATCACATTGATACATTTTTATTAATGCCTTAATGATCAATGCATAATCATCTAAGAATCCATTGATATCTGCTTTCCCTTTTTTATATGTTCGTAACAATCGACCATCTTGGGTCTTCATTTCAGTTAGGATAAATTGAAGAATTTCATCTGCCTTAGCGTAATACTTCTGATCTCCAAAAGCTTCGTAGGCTCTCAATAGTCCATCCACGGCTAGACCATTCCAAGCACAAAGTACCTTGTCATCTAGACCGGGTCTAATTCTTTTTGATCGTTCATCAAGCAATTGCTTGTTTGCTTTTCCAATAATATTAAAAAGCTCATCTTCTGAAACATCATTTTTCTTTGCAATTTGACTCGGCTCTTTGGTAATGTGCAAGATGTTGCTATGCTCCCAATTACCATTCTTCGTACAACTATAGAAATCCTTATAAATTTCACTATCTGCACCTAAAAGAGAATCCAATTCTGCCGAATCCCAAACGTAAAATTTGCCTTCAACACCCTCAGAATCAGCATCTAGAGATGAATAATATGCTCCTTTAGCATCTTTAGTTTCTCGTTCTAGATAATCGTAAGTTTGTTCTACAATTTGTTTGAAATAGGGTTCCTTGGAGTTTTTGAATGCATCCGAGTATAGGCCTATCAATTGCCCATTATCATATAGCATTTTCTCAAAATGTGGTACTTTCCATACTCCATCCACTGAATATCTAGCAAAACCACCGCCAAGCTGATCATATATACCTCCTTGACCCATTTTTTCCAATGTTATATTTACCGCTTGTACTGCCCTTGGATCTTTTGTAAGCCAATTGTACTTTAGTAATAATTCAAAATTGTTGGGCATGGGAAATCGAGGGGTCCGATTATTACCACCATTCTTATAGTCAACACCAGACAGCAGAAAACCAACAATATCGTTTAAACCATCTTTCGTAAAACTGTCGTCTTTTTCGACTGTTATGACATCGCTTTGTTGGATTCCATTTGTTACATTATCTGCGGTCTCGGTAAGTTTATTCATATCTTTTTCAGCCATATCGACGATTTGCTGAAGGATACTTACCCATTGTTCTTTAGGAAAATAAGTACCCGCAAATACAGGACGTCCATCTGAAAGGGTAATTGCATTTAATGGCCAACCACCTCGGCCAGTCATCATTTGGCATGCCGTCATATATACATCATCTACATCTGGTCTTTGCTCTCTATCTACCTTTACACAAATGAAATATTCATTCATCAATGCAGCGACTTCTTCATCTTCAAATGATTCATGTTCCATGACATGGCACCAATGGCAAGCAGCATAGCCAACACTTACAACCATCAGTTTATTTTGATCTTTTGCTGCTTGCAATGTTTCATCATTCCATGGTCTCCAATTGACTGGATTATGAGCATGTTGTAGTAGATAGGGACTTGTTTCATTGACTAATTCGTTGGTAAATTTGTACTTGGTTTCCAAATTTGCATTGTTCCTTTGAGTACAACCTTGTATTACAAAGAGTGAAAAAATGATAAAAGACAAAAATTTAGAGCTTTTTATAGGGTTTATGTAATGCATAAGTGTGAATAAATATGTTATATAACTAATTGGTTATCAATTATTTTATAAATTTATATTAAAATTAGAATAATACTTCAGATGCACAAATATCTACCTTATATACTTATTGTATTGATTTCCACAACAGTTTATGGACAAGTAGACCGATATCCATTTTTTAAGGATTTAAAAATCGACGAAATGGATTTATTGAGAAACGATTTTCAAACTTTGTGTGCAGAGTTTGACGAATATTTTGATTCGATAGAAAGCCAGCCCTATTCAGGAGATGCCTCATCTGATAATGATTTTATAAAATATAGTAGATGGAAGAATTATTGGAAGGATCGCTTGGCTGCAGATGGAAATTTTCCAAGTTTAGAATTAGACCAATCCATCGTTGATCTTAAGAGTAGCATTATTAAAAATAAGAAGACACAACAACTTCAAGGTAGAAGCTTAGATGTAAATTGGGAATCTATCGGGCCAAATAAACGAGAAGGGGGATATTGGGGTATGGGTCGAGTTATGGCGATTGCTTTTCATCCTTGGAATGAGAATATTTTTTATGTTGGAGCGGCTGTTGGAGGAATATGGAAAACGACGGATGGAGGTAAAACTTATCGCTCTATCGGAGATGACCTACCATACAATAGTGTCTCTAATATATTGGTAAATAAGAATGATCCAAATATCATTCACATAACTTTAGGAGATCGAGTTGAATGGGATGATAATTCTCTTGGTGTATACTACTCCGAAGATGGCGGAGAATCCTGGGGTCCAACAAACTTAAAATTTTCACTAGCTCAGGAGGTGGTTTGTCCAAGTATGACCGTTTCATCAAGCAACCCAAATTTGATTCTTGTTGCTACAGAGTTAGGTATCTATCGTAGTGAAGACGGGAAAAATTTTACGAAAGTTTATCTGGGGTTACCTTCTGGTTTTGGAGATTTTAATTATCCACGACAAGTTTTATTTAGTCCAACAGATCCAAATTTAGTATATGCTGCTTTTTGGGATTATGACGGATTGAATGGAGGTGTTTACAAAAGTGAAAATGGAGGTTTGAATTGGGAAAAGATCAAAGGGGTAGAGGAGAACAATGTGACCATTACCTTGGCCGTTTCGAGTATTGATGAAGACCGTGTAGTTGCCAAATATAGCGGAAGCTTCCGTGAAACCGTTTTTGTTTCTGAAAATCGCGGAGACAGCTGGATTGATTTCTTACATTCGGAAGAATTAGATGGAGAAGTATTATACATTTCACCAACCGAACGAAATACATTTTATACAGGATATTTTTACGTTTGGAGATCTTTCAATAAAGGATCCATATTTAATAAAATAGCAGGGTGGGATGTAGATGATCGAGTCCATGTAGACCAATGGGTTATAACTCATAATCCTCTAAATAACCGCATGTATTGGGGAAATGATGGTGGTGTTTACAGTTATAATGAACAGTCGGAAGTATGGACAGAGCTAAATGATGGTTTAGTGATTACTCAAATATATGATGTCTCTGTCTCTCAAAGCGGACCCGAAAGAGTTATTATGGGATCGCAAGATAATGGAGGGGCCATGTATTTTTCTGGCTCATGGACCAATACTAATGGTGGAGATGCAATGACTAATGCGATGTCAGAATTTGACAGTAAAAAATTCATTACCACCTATCCGTTTGGGCAAGAAATGTATAGAACTACCAATGGTTGGATTTCTAATCAAAGAATAGAACAAAATATTCCAAATTATGAAGGTAACGCTAGTTGGTATTCTCCCATTTGTATAGATCCAACGAATGATGATCGAATTTTTGCAGCCACTAATTCTATATTTTCATCGAATGATTACGGGACTACATGGGCAGTTGTAGCGAATGGCATTTCTGGAGGTGACCGCATCCGAATGTTAGAAATGGCGTCAGATGGGAATACATGTTATGCGATTTCTGAAACGGCTATTTACTATTCTCAAGATGCGTTTGAAACATATAGCACTCACTTTTTTCCAATGTCGATAACGAATTTTGAAATTCATTCCAAAGATCCAGAACAAATTTGGGCTACCTTATCTGGATATCTGGATGGAAGTAAGATTTATTACTCCTCTGATGGTGGAGAAAATTGGGAAAATATTAGTAATAATCTTCCTAATATTCCTTGTCATAGCGTACTATATGATGATGAATCCGACCAATTATTCTTAGGTACTGAAGTAGGCGTCTACAGAACTTTTGGCACAAGTATAGAATGGACTTTGATGACCAACGGTATGCCTCTTACTCAAGTAACGGATTTAGAAATTCGATCAGATCGAAGAAAGATTTATGCTGCCACATTTGGACGTGGATTGTATGAATATGACTTAGTTGAAGGGGTTGTCTCCACAGAGGATGTAAGTCCTTCTAATTTATGTCCATCATTTTACTACAATAGCACCAAGAAAAACATTGTATTTGATCAATTCATCAACGACATCTCCTATCAGATTTCTACAATAGACGGTAAAGTACTTTTTAAAGTAAATGGATGGTCTGGTAAGGAACTATCCTTAGCAGATGGATTCCATGCAAACAAAGCAAATGCAAATGGAACGCTCGTAAAGGGCTCTTACGTGATAAGCTTTTTATCTGATAAGCAAATTTGTTCGGAAATTTTCGTCCTCGATTAATTATCTAGCTGTCACTCTCATTAACAAGTGAAGAATAAATACTTGAAGAACTTTTTACATATTATTGTAGTAATCTTACTTACAATATTGACGCAGATCAGAGGTCTAATTTGGATAATAAATATTGGATTTTATAAATACGTACAAAAAGGAATCTCAAAATTATTCAGGGTTTTATCATTCTTAGTATTGTATTTATTGTCTTCAATTTTAGTAGTCCCATCCTTGGCAAAATATTTTGGTAGAGTCCCACTACCAATGACAAAATTCGAGAACCTAGTACCTCACAATTTTCTTACCCCAATTCTTAATAGACATTATGTTAAGCCTAAACTTAAGTCCCAACTAATTGAAATAGCAAAGATGACAAATATAATTAACAGGAAACTTAAAGTCTCATATTTAGATGCTAACTTTCCATTTATATACGGGTTTCCATTGCTTCCACATCTAAGCCATAATGACGGTAAAAAAGGTGGATTTATCCTTCTTTTATACAAAAGATAACGAAGAAGGAAATCCTAAAGCTTCATAGTCAGGCTACGGAAAATTTGTTGAGCCACTAAATTCAGAATATGATCAAACTAATGATTGTATCTCAAAAGGATATTGGCAATATGTTATTACAAAATTCATTACTTAGGTGCGTTAAATTATTTGGAATTTGATCTTAAAAACACAAGATTTCTTGTAAACATGATCGTTGAAAGTCCGCTAACCCAGAAAATTTTCATTGAACCTCATTTAAAGGAAAGTATGAATTTAATAAATAATAAAATAAGATTCCAAGGCTGTCATGTTGTAAGACACGATGACCATATTCACTTTCAAATAAAATAAATGAAATTTCAATGTGTCAACTTAATTATTCTAAGGACACTCTTTCCTTGTACCTTTCCCATAGCAAATATTCCTTCATCAGAGATACGGAATATCTTCTAATATGTTAACATTTCTAAAGATGATATTTTGCCTAATATTTAGTATATTGATAATTAAATAATAGGATTATGGACATATCTGGATTTAAATGGCGAAGACTAAATGGAGAGCGTATTCTCGATCCCATTAAGCAGCGAGTAGAAGAAACCATTATTTTAGAGCAAAGGGCTGGAAATACCCTTAAAATATGTATCGGGACAGATTCTCAGCAGAGAGGTGGTACCACTGAATTTGCATCCGTAATCGTTTTCCTCAGAGAGAAGAAAGGAGGCTTTATGTTTATCTCTAGTTATAAGACAGAACAGAAAATGTCGCTCAAAGAAAGAATGATATTGGAGGTATCTAAAAGTGTTACCATTGCGTATCATATTTGCGATTTATTAGATAAATATGGGGTCGCTCTTGAAGTTCATGCCGATATTAATACAGATCCACATTTTCAGTCTAATCTAGCATTGAAAGAAGCAATGGGATATATTTTAGGAATGGGTTTCAATTTTAAAGCAAAGCCAGACGCTTTTGCTAGCTCTTCTTGTGCTGATAAGGTCATTTAGGGCAAAATCTAGCATCATAATAATGGATTGTTTACAGTATTTGTACCTTTGCACAACTTTAAATAGGGACTACACATCTATTTCAAATAAAATTCAATCATGAAATTTTTATCGTTAATGATTTCATTAATGCTTAGCACCTATGGCTTAGCTCAAATGAATAAAATTGATTTCGTAGAATATGATTTAGATAACGGAATGCACGTTATTCTTCATCAAGATAATTCTACACCAATTGTTGCCGTATCTGTCATGTATCACGTTGGATCCAAAAACGAACAGCCTGATAGAACAGGATTTGCTCATTTCTTTGAACATTTGCTTTTCGAGGGATCGGAAAATATTGAGCGAGGAGAATACGATAGTTATGTCGAAAAAGCGGGAGGAACACTAAATGCAAATACTTCATTCGATCGAACTTATTACTACGAAATATTGCCATCTAATCAGCTAGAATTAGGACTATGGCTCGAGTCGGAGAGATTGCTACATGCAAGAGTAGACATCAAAGGCGTAGAAACTCAAAGAGAAGTTGTAAAGGAAGAACGACGACAACGGATCGACAATCAACCTTATGGATCTATTCTCGAAGAAACGATGAAGAGATGTTACAAAGTACATCCTTACAGATGGCCGATCATTGGGTATATGGAGCATTTAGATGCAGCTGTGGAAGAAGATTACAAAACTTTTTATAAAGACTTCTATGTGCCTAATAATGCAGTGCTATCCATCGCTGGAGATTTGGATATAAATCAGGCTAAAGCATGGGTGGAGAAGTACTTTGGTCACATTCCAAAAGGCGAGAAAGAAATATATCGACCATCTATCGTTGAGCCACCTTTAGGTGGAGAAGTGAGAGATACAGTCTATGATGAGATTCAATTGCCTGCGGTTATTCAAGCATATAGAATCCCGGCACAAGGGACAGATGATTTTTATGCTTTATCTATGCTATCAACTTTACTTTCGCAAGGTGAAAGTTCTCGATTCACAAAAGAGTTGGTGGACAATCAACAAAAAGCCATGTTTGTCGGGAGCTTCCCGTTTGATTTAGAAGATCCAGGAGTTTCGTTGGCATTTGGTATTTGTACAGCGGGTGTTGATCCAATGGATTTAGAAGAAGGGATGGATGCAGTAATCAAGACAACTCAAGATGAATTGATTAGCGACAAAGAGTTCCAAAAGTTGAAGAATCAAATTGAAGATGACTTTGTAAGTAGCAATAGTAGAGTTGCTGGTATTGCAGAAAGTCTAGCAAATTATTATATGTACTTTGGAGATTCGAATCTGATCAATACTGAAATTGATCGTTATCTAGCAGTAACTCGGGAGGATATTCAGCGAGTTGCAAAAGAATATTTCACACCGGATAATCGAGTTGTTCTTTATTATTTACCAAAAGTGTAGAATCCTTAAAATGTATAAAATGAAAATCAGAAATATATATCTATGGGTGATTCTTGGGTGTGTTTTTAGCCATTGTACACCGAAGACCACAGAAACATTGGTCAAAGAGGATTTTATGGTCAACGATGATTCGATGACCAATAAAGGGGCAGATGCTTCCTCAGACCCGCTTGCATGGAGGGCCACTGCTCCAAGTCCTGGCGAAGCAAGAAAAATTCAAATGGGGACTTATAATACTTTTATGTTAGATAACGGTTTGCAAGTAATCGTTGTGCAAAATGGGAAGGTGCCGAAGGTTTCATACAGTATTAGTCTGAAACATGATCCAATCAATGAAGGCGATCAGATAGGCTATGTGAGTATTGCTGGAGATCTGATTAGTAGAGGTACGACTACGAAAACTAAGGCAGAAATAGATGAATCAATAGATTTTTTAGGAGCTTCCTTTAGTACTAGTAGTGGGGGTATATTTGCAAGTTCACTAAAAAAACATGGACCTGAATTATTAGGAATTGTATCCGATGTGCTTATGAATCCAATCTTCAGTCCTGAAGAATTTGATAAAGTGAAAAATCAAATACTTTCAGGGATTCAATCTGAAAAATCCGATCCTAGTAGCATGGCATCTAATGTCTCGCAGGTTTTAGACTATGGGAAAGACCATCCGTATGGAGAAATCCAAACCGAAGAAACGATCAATGCGGTGCAGCTAGAAAATTGCAAAAAATACTATCAAGATTATTTCAAACCAAATAATGCGTATTTAACAATTGTTGGAGATATCAATTTAGAAGATGCGAAAGCTAATGCAAACAAGTATTTTGGAGCTTGGAAAAAAGGGGATGTGACATCGACCGAATACGTAACTCCTAAACCACCGGAGGGAGCGCAAGTGGCATTTGTAAATAAAGATGGAGCCGTACAATCCGTTATAAATGTAACCTATCCAATCGACTTAAAGCCAAACACGAAAGAAAGCATAGCGGCGAGTCTTACAAACTCCATCTTAGGAGGTGGAATATTTTTAGGAAGATTAATGCAAAATTTAAGAGAAGATAAGGCCTATACTTATGGTGCCCGAAGTAGATTAAATTCAGATGATCTGGTTGGGAGCTTTACCGCTTTTGCAAGTGTGAGAAATGAAGTTACAGATAGTTCTGTCACAGAAATTCTATATGAGATGGATCGAATTGCTACAGAAAAAGTAAGCGAAGAAGATCTTCAATTAGCTAAAAATTCTGCTGCTGGTAGTTTTGCTCGTTCGCTTGAAAGTCCACAAACTTTAGCTCGTTTTGCAAGAAACATAGTAAAGTATAATTTGCCTGAAGATTATTATGAAACCTATCTAGAGAAATTGGAAGCAATCACAGTTTCCGATATCCAAACTATGGCAGCAAAGTATATTCGACCAAATAATGCACATATTTTAGTAGTTGGAAATAAGGATGAAGTGGCTGATAAATTACTGCCTTTTGATGCAGATGGTGTGATTGATTATTATGATGCTTTTGGGAATTCAGTTGAGATAAGTGATACTCCGATTTCTGAAGATATTACCCCAAGTTCCATTATTGATGATTACTTAAATGCCATCGGCGGTAAAGATAAACTCAAGCAGGTGAATTCTATTGAACAGCATTTTGCTATGTCGGTAATGGGGCAGGATGCTATGATAAGAACTTTCAAAGTAAACAAGGAAAAGTTAGCTGTAATTGTAGAAATGGCAGGACAAGTCATGCAATCCCAAAAATATGATGGAACAAAAGGTCAGATGAGTGGAATGGGTCAAAATCAGATTTTTGAGGAAGGAGATGAATTGGATGATATGAAATCTCAGACAACTATTTTTGATCAGTTGGATTATTCAGGAGTAGATTATAAATTGGATTTAAAAGGGATTGAGAAAGTCGATGGAAAGGATTGTTACAAACTTTTAGTGACTAATCCTGTCGGTAAAAAGACGACAGAATTCTATGCAAAAGATTCGAAGCTTCTCGTGAAAACAGTTACGACTGAGGGAGAGAAAGCCATCATTGTGGTAAGCTCAGATTATGAAGAAGTTGATGGGATCATGTTTCCTAAAAAAATCACTACAGAAGGGGCGATGCCAGTGCCATTAGTTATGATAGAAAAGAAGACGACCATCAATCCTGAGTTAGATGCAGCCACCTTTACTATAGAATAATTACTATTTGAGAATAATTTATATGTAGATAAATAGAAAAGGCACCTTACTGAAAAGGTGCCTTTTTTGGGATAAGTCTAATGATTATTTATTTCTTATGATTGATTATTCTTTATCAACTGGAGCGTCACTGCAAACATGATCTACTATTTGGCCAATTTTTAGTAAGTCCCATTTCTGTTTTTCTATTTTAGATACAAGCGCTTTGTCATTTTTGAAATAGCGAACCATTACTTTTCTATTAACTTTTGAGCCTCCGACTCCAAGTCTTTTTTCATTGAATATAGAGCCCAAGAATATCGCCACTGTTTCATTAGAACGAATGGCATAATAATCCTCTTGCATCATTGTTCGATCATATAAAAATAGAAGGGTTCCTTTATTGTTAATTTCAAACGGTATGGATTTTAATATTTGTAATTTTTTACAACCGTCGTAAACAAAGCACCATCCCATTTTCCCCATTTCTTTTTCACCACCTTTCATGGTATATCTTTTGGTCTTTAGATATCTCATAACGTGCGGATTATCTTTATCGCCAATTAGAATGTATTCAATTTGAGTACTTGTAATCTTCTCTTCTTTATCTTTCTCCAATGCCTTAAAGTTGATTGACTTAGCAGACACGGGGGTTAAAGTTGCAAATTGTATGAGTCCGTCTTTTTGATCTCCATTCTTTAAGATAATAGATCCTTCCACAAAAGGCGTAGCCGCATGAGAATAAGAGCTCAAAACCAATGAGAAAATAATTAGCAAGATGGAAAAATTAATGTGCTTCATAACTTGTGTAGATTTTTGGGATTATCTATTAGAAGTAAAAATCACAATTATTAATCCATAGTTGCATATTTCATGATCTTGTAGAGAAAGTTATGTCTGCAATTCTACATTTTGTAATTTTTTTATCTCAATGCAAATTAAAGAGTGTGTAGGATTCTTTGTTATTGATATAAAACTATGTCAAGAGAATATGAAAATCGAACTTCAATAAAACTAAATCATCAATGACAAAATAACCATCAATTGCTCTTAATGAATATCCTATCAGTAGATCATTGTTGGGATATATAATTGGTAGTCCACCCATCCCAATTTGAATAGTTCCTTTTTTTTATAATTGAGAATTAAAACAAAGCGAAAGTAGAAATAGGAGTAATAATGTTTATTTCATGGTTAGAGTTTTTAAAATATTCTAAAGATAGATAGTAAATTAAATCTGGTTCATATTATATTTATTTTAAATTAATATTCGTTAAGATTTATTTTTGGATATTCAATATATGAACGCAGACATTAGATAGTGTATGCGTCTATTTTAATACTCCATACTTCAGTACTAGGAAGAAGATCACAAAAGTAATTTAGAGCTATTTTTAGTAATAAATTATAAGTGGAATAATATTCTTACCATAATAAACAGAGAATGTCGCATTGAAACAATTCAATGCGACATTCTAATTTTAAAACTGTATTTTTCTACCAGATTTTTACTCTCTGATCAGGAGGTAGATATAAATCGTCTCCTTCTTCTATTTCAAATGCTTCGTAAAAGGCAGGAATATTACGTACTACACCATTGACTCTAAACAGAGCAGGAGAGTGTGGGTCAGTCCCGACTTGCATTCTTAATGCTTCTTCTCTAGATTTGTCTCTCCAAGCCTGAGCCCATCCAATAAATACTCTCTGGATTCCATTATAACCATCCATGACTGGAGCTTCTTTTCCATCAAGACTCATTTCGTAGGCTTTCAAAGCGATGGTTAGTCCTCCTAAATCACCAATATTTTCACCGAGTGTAAATTCTCCATTTACATTCAAATCATCAAATACTTTAAAAGAATTATACTGATCTATTAGAGCGTTGGTTCTTTTTTTAAATTCTTCACGATCTTGATCTGTCCACCAATTCCGCAATACTCCATCTCCGTCAAAAGTACTTCCTTGATCATCAAATCCATGACCAATTTCATGTCCAATTACACCACCAATAGCGCCATAGTTGACTGCGTCATCTGCATTCAAATCAAAGAATGGAGGTTGTAATATTGCCGCGGGAAATACAATTTCGTTCAATGGAGGATTGTAATAAGCATTGACGGTTTGAGGATTCATTCCCCATTCACTTCGATCTACAGGTTTACTTAATTTCTCTATATCCTTCTTGTATTGTTCTTGATTCGACCTTTGTACATTACCAAAAAGATCGTCGGCTTTAATTTCTGAATTATATTCTTTCCACTTATCGGGATAACCTATCTTAGGAGTAAATTTACTTAGTTTATCAAGGGCTTGCTTTTTAGTTTCTTCACCCATCCAATCTAATTCTTTGATGCTTACTTCATACGCTTTCAGTAAATTATTGACCAGTATTAACATTCTTTCTTTGGCTTCTGGCGGAAAGTGTCTTTGTACATAAACTTTACCAATGACTTCACCAAGATGTGAATCTACGAGACCAACCGCTCTTCTCCATTCGGGTATTTGCTCCGTTGTACCTCTCATTGCCTTACCATAAAACTCAAAATTTTGATCGCCAATCGCCGTAGTTAATCTAGTCGCAGAACGGTTTAGTATGGACCATTTTAGATACGTCTTCCACGTATCCAAATCAGTTTTGAAAATAATGTCATTTAGACTTTTAGTGTAGTCAATTTGGGGAACAATAAGTTTCTTTATATTAGTGACCTTTGCTTCCTGGAAATATTCATTCCAAGCAAAATCAGGCATTAGAACATCCAATGAATCCACTGGAAATTCATTGTACAAGGCTACCATATCTCTAGTATCTTCCTTTTTCATATGTTGCTGAGCGATGGTAGTTTCTAGATCCATAATAGAATTCGCAGCTTTTGTCGCACTTACCATATCATTCTCTATATCCCCGAGTAACATCATCTTTCTTATATGCATGACATATTGATCTCTTAGCGCAACTGAAGTTGAATCTTCTTTAAAATAATATTCTTTGTCAGGTAAACCTAAGCCCCCTTGCCAACAATACAAAGCATAGTAATTTGGATCTTTCAAATCTGAATAAACAAAGAGACTTAGAGGGACATTATATCCAGCACTATTAGCATATGCAAAGAACTTTATTAAATCATTATGATTAGTCAATGCATCTATTTTGGCAAAGTCATCTTTTAGGGGTTCTACTCCAAGTTTGTTTCTGGTATCCATGTCCATAAATGATGAGTATAAGCCACCAACCTTTTGCTCATCTTTGCTTCCATTTTCACCTTTCTCTGCGGATGATTCAATGATTTCCTTTACATTATCTTGAGAATGATCTCTAAGAATTGTGAATATGCCGTATCTAGCTTTGTCGCTTGGAATCTCAGTTTTATCCAACCATTTACCATTTACATACATTTGAAAATTGTTTCCTGGCTTGACAGATTTATCCATGTTTTCTAATAGCAATCCTGAACTATAAGTAGATTGAGTAGGAGATATTTCTATTTGTTCTTCTACTGATTCAATCATTTCAGATTCCTTAACTTGGGTCTCTACTGAATTTTTTTCGGACGTAACCTTATTAGTTTTGCATGCTATTATTGACATTAATGCCGAGATAGCAAACACAATGAAGAATATTTTTTGGATTTTCATTTTTAAAATTTAAGCTAAAATAAAAAGGTTTTACTTTATCCTAAACTAATTCCAAAAAGATTAGAAAAAATCTATGTTTGAGTGTCACTTACTATAAAAATAAATAGATTATAGCACACAATTGCAATTTTCATCAATAGTCCCAGCTGAGCCATTTAGTTCACAAGGAGCACCTAGCTGAGGAAATCCATCACATAATTTTTCGAAATCACCAGACCATGGTAACTGTGGATTAAAACTAAGATCGACACCAAATGTATTACACAGATCAAAGAAAGAGTCTGGAAAGCATCCAGAGAGGTCATTGAAATTTAGTGTTAAAAATACAAGTCCGGTAAGTTCTCCTATATCTGAAGGTATTTCACCGGTGAGATTATTCTTACTCAAATCAATAAAGTCCATTCTCATCAGTGCTCCAAATCCAGTTGGGATAGTACCAGTAAATTCGTTTTCAGCAAGATCTAAAACTTCTAAGTTAGCCAGATTAGTAAGTTCAGCAGGAATATTTCCAGATAGTCCGTTATCATCAAATCTCAAAAACCTTAGACTTGTAAGGGCGCTTAATCCATCTGGAATTGTTCCTGACATTTCACCAGATCTTACTTCCAATGCTTCTATTTCCGTGAAATTTTTCAGTTCATGTGGCAAGGTTCCAACAAGTCCATTTGATTGCAGTTCTATATATTGTACCGTTCCATTGTAGTTCAAAGTAATGCCAAACCACTCTTCCATAGGTGCAGAAAGATCCCATTTTTCGTCCCAGTTTTCTCCATCAGTACTGTTGTATAAAGCGACCAAAGTGAGTGAATCTGTAAGTCTATTCATATCTTCTTCATTCTCCTCATTCATCTCCATTTCCATTTCTCCTATTTCGCAATTATCGCATGGACCATCATCACTACATCCTATTATGAATAGGAGAAAGAGTGGCGCAAAAAATAGTAAATAAATCTTGGATGAGTTTTGTTGGGAGTGTTCTTTTTGATTTGAAGTCATTTGTTAGTTTTTTATTTAGATGCCAAATTTATTAATATTATAATTAATGCTAATATATTTTAATTCCTTTTAATAAAATTTTTAAGTAGAATACTAGTTTTAAATATTCGATTTAGTTCATTGGTAGTTGGCAAAACCTAGCAAATACGTATAGATCCTATCAATTTCGCTTTCTTCAATAGCTATGCATGATTTTATCTTAACTTCGCCCTTAGTGGTCTGTGCGACTTAAGTACTACAAACACCACTTTTACTATCTCCTATACTTATAGTAGTATTTGACCTTATGAGTCTGAGAAAATTTGAGTTTTCTGAGTAGTCAAGAATGTTGTAAATGAATGTAACTTTTACTAGTCACAAATATGGTTAAAACCCCCGACTTCAGTCTCGTAAAATCCATTATGCAAAATTAGCATAAAAAAGTGTAGTCAAAATATAGACGCGGATCTCATACAACGACTCGTCTGACAGTTCATATGGTATGGGTTACAAAATATCGATATAAAGTTCTTAAGAGAGATATCCAAAAGTGATGTAAAGAAAAAATTCTTCAAGATTGCGATACTCTAGAAATAGAGAGACTAAAAGGATTAGTGAGTAAAGATCATGTGCATCTGCACATTGAAATTGCTCCAAAGCTATCGATTAGTGAGATATCAAAGCAATAGAAGGGAACAAGTTCAAGACTTTTGGAAAAAGAATTTCCAAGATTGAAGAAGTCATAATGGGGTCAACATTTTTGGGCGACAGGATATAGTACATGGAGTACAAGAAATATTTTAGATGAAATGGTGAAAATTACTTTGAGCATCATAGAAAGAAAGGAGATGGAAGCAATGATCAATTTATATTAGAGTGACTTATATTCACTTTTTGTTTAACCCACCCACTTCTAGTGGGTGGTAGTTCAGTTTGAAGTGATTATTGGCATGCTAATATAAAGGCCTCAAAACTGGACCCAATTGGAGAGTTAAATCCAGAATTCAATTGGACCAAATCACCGGCATTATAGCTGAGATTAGAACCTATTGCAACAGTTCCATTAGTTTCAATGCTATTGACGGCAGATTGGCTATTATTAATTATACTCCCTGTGTTTTCAATAATTACTAAGGGACATAAGTCCACATCATCGAAAATGGAAAAGTCATCAAACCAAAATCCATCTAATTGGGAAGCATTGGTATCTCCAAGAAATGTAAATCGGAAGTAGACAGAAGGAAATCCACTATAAGCTGACAAATTGAATTGTTCACGAACGAAACTTTCTTGATATCCATCGTAAATTGGCTCGCCGGCAGGTTGGTCTGAGTTGCCATTAGTGAAATCATTATTACTTACTCCTTTCTTCATATATTCTCCGCATAGGGTCGTCCAGTTAGATCCATCGGTGGATACTTCTAGTTGGGCATAACTAAGTAATTTTGCTATTTCCCATTTAGAATAATATTCTAGGGTGGGATTTTGAACTGCGGAAAAGTCGATAGGGTTGGTCATTGTAATGGTCTTGGTTCCATTTGTAGAATTACCAGTTGGACTATCTGTAATACTCCCAGAACCAAGATATCCAGTACTGCTATCTACGTCCCAAGAAGTACTTGTCCAATTTGCCATTGTGTTGCAATCATCTGAGAACATAGCATTGGGCATATACATTTTTGTGATTGTAGTAGAATATATATCATACACACCATTATTTAGAGTGACAACAAAACTTATAGGTGTCTTTGGTGGAGTCGATGGAGATAAAGAAATGGCCGTCGATACGGTTTCATTATCTATATCTGTAAGAACACTGGTCGACATGGCAGGATTCGCAATACTCATAACATTTGGATCAGTCGAACTCACAGAAATAGTAAACGCACCAGAGGTCAAACTCAAGTGTTGAACATTGAAGTCCAATGTTGGGGTGAGAGAATTAAGATTGTAAGAAGTAAGATCATTGAAGAGTCCATGATTTGTTGCTGTTTCTGCTAAGACAAGAGATAGCCTTAAATGCTTTTCGCATAATACTTGAATCCTAGAAGATGATGGCCAGAAGCCATCACTTACGGCACCAATTTCAGGAGTCCACGAAAGAGATTTATTCTTAGACGTTGTTTCGCCATAAAACCAATCGTCCGATACACCATTCGCAGGATAGATAATTTCAGATCCACCATAATTATATCTGCTATGCCAGCACAGATGTTCACCTAATTCATCAAACAATAATCCATCCGCGGGAGCACTATAATCGTATCCCCAAGGTCTTATTAATAAATTAGTATAAGAGTGATTGTTGAACACATTTACGAAAGTTCGATTTTCTGAAAATTCCTTAATGATCTGTGTTTCTGCCTCAGAAAAAGGACCTGTACCTCGATAAATATCACTTGACGAAGTTGGGCTAGATCCAGTATTATCATAGCCCCAATTATATCCATAGTTTCTATTTAAATCCACTCCTATAGAACCATCAGCATTACTTCTTCGATTTTTTCTCCAAAAGCCTCCACCGTTAGGATTTGTAGATTCATTATAGAGATAGCCATCAGGATTCAGTACAGGAATAAAATATAATTCTGTATTGTCCACAATACGCTTTACGGATGAGTCTGTGTTATAATTCTCTAATAAATACCACAAATAATACTGCAAATTTACCATAGACATAGGTTCTCTCGCGTGATGCAAACCTGTGTAAAGTAGTTCTGCTTCATTTTCATCTATATTAGGATTATCAGAGACTTTGACATAGAACACCTCGTTTCCTTGATCAGTAGTAATTCCAGATAAACTAGCCGAAGTTTTTAAGGTGATTAGGTTTGGATATAGGTTTGCCATTTTATCCAGGTCATTTAGCAATTCTTGGTAGGTTGGAAAACCTCCCATACTGCCTAAATTAAAATTCTGAGGTACAGGATAATTGTTTTCTAAACAGCCCATATCCTGACTGATTTGAGATCTCATATTTGCGGAAGCTACTTTCAGTTTCTCTAATGAAGCTTTGGCCTCTGGAAGATCTTTTGTGGCACGGTGGCTATAAAACTGAGAAAGATTATTTATTAAAATTTTTGTGGATAAGCCACTATTTTTGATTTGCTGATGTTGATTTTCGTTGATTTCTATTGTTACAATATGGTAGTCTGACTCTCGTCTTAAATCCACTCCACAACGCAAATCGATGCCCATAGAGGCAATCTTGCCGATATCTTCAGGTTCATTTAATATAACTTCTACTTTTTGATAAATAGGTGTAGGGGCCTCCTTTGTAGTTAAATTTTGCGGAATTATACTTTCTTGGCCGACAACAGCCAAAGAATACAAAAGTAAGACACTGGCTATCGATAATTTTGTAGGTAATTGCAAATCACTAAGTTATTGTGTGAGCTAAGGTAATGTTAAAAGGAAATGTTATATATTACAAATATAGTTATCTGTATCGATAAATTATGTGACGCGTAAGTGATTATATTTATAAAAAATTGGTGTACCTATATTTGTTGCCTTCTGAGCTGAAAGTATATTAGAAGGAAACTAGATGAGTGTCGACCAAGGAGTCTTTGATAAGCAATAAAATAGCAGATCAAAATCAGATAAATACTTGCAAAAATTATCAAAATATGATAACTTAATAACTAGCAGAATGTAGTTCTTCTTATGATTGTAAACTGAATTAACTGAATAGAGTTTGACTTTCGAAAGATAACATATTGAAAATTAGGGAAGTAATATTGAAAATGGTCAAGTTGGGTTAAAATTTAGATGATCAACGAAGATTGAAGTTTTTCTATTTACTTAAAACAATTTTCAAATTACCGATCAATTAGAAATACAGTCAAATAATGTAGACTCTAATAATCAAATCGATAGATACATTGTTGTTTATACGTCCCACTTGGTTTTATAATTGTGGATGGAAAACTTGGTTGATTTGGCGTATCTGGAAAATGCTGAGTTTCAAAGCAAAAATATTTACCATTTCCAGTGTAAAACTGAATGCCGGGTTGAGTGGTATACACTTCTAATGTAACATCCGTTTCTGGGCAATATGCCGCTGCTGAAAGATTATGAATGTCCGCTCCGTTAAGTATGAAATTGTGATCAAATACTCTTTTTCCAACTCGTTGGAATGTATTTAATTCGAAATAATTATCCAATTCTAGTTGATTTCCAGTTGGTAATTTTTGATCATTTAATTCGAGAACTGCCTTCGACTTGATCATAAAAAAATGATCATCTAGGTTATCCAATAGCCCTAGATTAAAATAAGCATGGTTTGTGAAATTGAAGTGAGTGGTTTGGTCTGTGTTGGCTTCCCATTGTATTAAAATATCATCATCTACTAAGGTGTACTTACATTTGATTGTTCGATTACCTGGAAATCCATCTTCTAAATGAGCTAAATTCAATGTAAATGTAATCGAGTATTCATTTTGATGTTGAATAGTCCAAATTTGATGGTGGAATCCCTTAGAACCGGAGTGTAAGCAAGAAGTATTTTCATTCGATTCTAGTGCAAATTTAGTCCCATTTATAGAGAAACTGCTGTTTGCAATGCGATTAGCATAAGGCCCTATTGTGGCACCCGAAAATTTACGCGTGTTCCTATATACGTCAATAGATGGATAGTATTCATGAAACTCTAGTGGACCCTTACTCGTTTCGCCTACGATGGAGCATATTCGAGCGCCTAGGGTAGAAACCTTGACTTTAAGTCCTGAAATCGAAGAAAGCGATATATAATGTTCCTTTTTCATAGATTGATCACATGATTAAACTCGACTTTTTATGAAGTTAAAGTTAGATGTAATCTTCGGTTCAAAGCAAGAGAAAGCCTTTTAATCCCAATAGAAAGTGTTATCGCTTAATCAAAAGTTTAAATTAGCATATTTTCTAAGAACTATTTTATTATGCATTTTAAATTTTATCTTATTTTCGGGTAATTTTTAAATACACAATTTTTACATATTAATTAAAACTTACTAATGAGATTATTCTTTATAGCTTTATGTATTAGCATTTTGAGTTTATCAACAAATGCACAAGTTAAGACTCCAGCAGCAAGCACCGCTTGTAAAGTTGAGCAAACAGTCGGCTTGACAGATATTATGTTAGAGTATTCAAGACCTAGCGTAAAAGGCCGTACAATCTTTGGTGACTTAGTACCATATGACAAAAAGTGGAGAGCAGGAGCCAACAAAAACACGATGATTACAGTCAGTGAATCAGTTAATTTTGGAGGAACAGACGTGGAAGCAGGTACGTATGCATTGTTCTTTTTGCCTGGAAAGGCTGAATGGACGGCATATTTATACAAGAACACTGAGAATTGGGGTGTTCCTGAAGAATGGAAAGAAGATGAAGTAGCTGCTACTATAAAAGTAAAGCCTGCTATGAATTCTTGCCCTGTAGAAACAATGATGTATTTCATTGATGACGTTACTGCAAATTCTGCTTCACTCACGCTGACTTGGGCAGATTTGAAAGTTGCTATTCCGATGACTTTTGACACAGATTCTCAAGTTCAAGCGACGATAGATGCCGTTATGGATGGCCCAAGTGGAAACGATTACTACAGTGCAGCAAGATATTATAGAGAATCTGGTAAAAATTTAGATACTGCTCTTGAGTGGATGGATAAGTCTATAGAAATGAGAGGGGAGAAATATTGGATGTTAAGACAAAAGGCTCTCATTCTTGCCGACAAAGGAGAATACAAAAAAGCCACTGAGGCCGCAAATAGATCTTTGGTATTAGCAAAAGAAGCTGGAAGTGATGGTTATGTGAAGATGAATGAAGCTTCTATCGCAGAATGGGCTAAGATGTAATAAGATTTACTTATATACAATAGGGCAGAGTTGGTTTTTACTTTGCCCTATTTTTATAGTCATGTCAGAGCTTATCTTGAGACTATTATCACAGGGCAAAACACATGTTTTGCCTTATTTTTTTTGCTTAAATTTGCATCGTGTATTTATACCCAGATGACCTTTTTGAAAAGTTGGAGTTTGATAAAGTAATCGAACTGACGATTGCCTATTGCAAGGGACAACGTGCTAAGGAAATTTTGGCAAAACCGACGATATTTCATTCAATATATAAGGTCAGAAAACTACTGACCGAAGTTCAGCAAATCAAAGCGCTTATTGAGCAAGGCAATAATTTCCCTTTAAGATCTTACGAAAATATTGACGAAGATATATTTTGGCTCAAGAAAATAAATTTTATTCCGGAATTGGAATCCATTCATAGAATATATACCCAAATTTGGAATGTATTTGATTTGGTTCAATTTTTTGAAAGTCTGGCCATGCAATCTAATGCTCCTGCGATTTTTGAAATAATGTCACAAATCGAATTTGATATAGAGCTCATAAAGACCTACCACAAACTATTCGATGACGATGGTAATATAAAGCGGGATGCAAGCAAAGAGTTGAAGAATATCTCTCGTTTGATGGACTCAAAAAAGCGTGAATTAGATAGAACATTTAATTCTCTGGCAGATAAATATTTCGATCTAGGATACTTAAAAGATAATAAGGAAACCTTGCGTAATGGCAAACGTGTGTTATCTGTAAGTGCTGAAAATAAACGAAAAATAAAAGGTATCATACATGATGAATCATCGACCGGAAGAACCGTGTTTATCGAGCCTGAAGATGTGCTTCATATAAATAATGATTTATTTGAATTGGAAGCCCAACGTCGTCATGAAATTCGCAAAATTATCAATGATTTGTGCATTTTTCTTCGCCCATTAGCAGAGTCGCTTATACTATGGCAAAGAATTATTGTGCGTTTAGATTTGATTCATGCTAAATCGAAGATGGCGATACAATATGGTGGACAAATGCCTAAGTTAGTTGACGACCATACGCTTGAATTGATAGATGCGAAACATCCTTACTTGGTATTGTTAAATAATGAGGTAAAAAAAGAGGTAGTTCCATTCAACTTGAAGTTAGATAAGGAGAATCGTATACTATTGATAAGTGGACCGAATGCCGGTGGTAAGTCCGTGACCATGAAGGCGATAGGATTAATCAGTTTAATGCTACAAAGTGGCATGCTAGTAACGGTCGATCCTTCCAGTGAAATAGGTGTATTCAACGGTTTGTTTGTAGATATTGGCGATCAGCAATCTTTAGAGGATGATCTTAGTACTTATAGTTCAAGACTTTCAAACATGAAAGTGTTTTTGGAAAAAGTGAAATCAAGCTCTTTATTCTGCATTGATGAGTTTGGAAGTGGGACAGATCCTAAACTAGGTGGAGCCATCGCACAATCCATTTTACATGAGTTGGTCAAAAGAAAAGCAGTCGGTGTAATTACAACCCATTACTCAAATCTAAAAATGTATGCTTATAAATATAAAGGTATGCTCAATGGTGCTATGGAATTCGATAAAGTAAATTTGAAGCCAACGTATCGATTATCCACTGGAAAGCCAGGAAGTTCTTATGCTTTTGAGATTGCAAATAAAGCTGGTATTCCCGAAAAAGTGCTCAAATATGCAAAGAATGAAGCAGGCGCCAACACAAAGGCGGTAGACCAATTGCTTATTGATCTTCAAGAAGAAAAGAGGAAGTATGAAAACCAATTGGCTAACATTCAAAAAGAAAAAGAAAGTTTAGAACGATTGATAAAGTCCTATGAAAATGCATTCGGAGATTTAGAATTGAAGCGGAAGAGAATGAAAATGGAGAAGAAGCAATTGAAACTTAAGGATGTCAATGAATCTAAACGAGAGTTGAATGAATTGATCAAAGATCTAAGAAAGGAAAAGAAGTTAGATAAAGCTGAAGAATTAGCGCAACAATTAAAAGTGGTACAAACTGATCTTGTTGAGGAATTAGAAGTTATTAAGGATGACGTCTACAGCAATGAACGGGTAGATATTTCATCTTTCAAAGTTGGAGATTTTGTAAAAATGAGGTCCGGAGGAGCATCGGCAGAAATATTATCCATAGAAAAAGGGAAAGCAACAATTGCTATGGGACTTATGAATGTCACTGCCCCCCTAAAAGAACTAGTTCCTGCGAAGACCCCAATTGATGTAAATCAGAGAAAGTCAGTGGTAACAGAAATCAAAGCCAATCCATATGCCCTTGAAAGTAAGCTAGATTTACGTGAATATAGACGAGATGATGCCCTTGATTTTTTGCAAGAATTTCTAGATAATGCATTGATGAGTAATATGCCTGAATTGAAAATAATTCATGGGAAAGGTGCCGGCGTATTGCGTAATGCAGTGCACCAAAAATTAAAGGAATACAAGGATATTAAAAAAATCTGGCATCCAAAAGATGAAGAAGGAGGAATCGGAGTAACATATGTAAAGTTTTAATCAGTCATTATAATATGGATATCATAATAAAAATGACCATGTTTTCATTGTTAGTGTTTTCATTTTTAGTATTAACATTTTTAAGAAAGATTTAGAAATCATCCTAATTGAGTAGCATCCAAGATATTATAAAAGAAGCTCGAGCATTATACCAATGTGGTCAAATTTCCAAATCAATTGAAGTTATCGAGCATGGGATGATCATATTAGACTCTCCTGATCAATTAGTTCTACAGCGAATTCAGTTTTTAGAGACGATGGGAATGATGACAGACAAGGAGTTAAGCAATTTGAAATCCACTCATGGTCATCACATTCGAGCCCTCAAATTTATAATGAATGAATATTTGAATCGGGGTCAATTTGATGAAGCGCAATCACAACTAGATTCTATTTCTGCTATAGCTAAGACAACAAAAATCGTTGAAGAAATTCAACTTAAGGCTAAAATAGAATTCCATTTAGCTATAGAAAAATACAGCTTAGCTAAACAGTTTTGCTTAGAATATATACATGGCTTTCCTGATCAAATTTATGGTCATCGTAAATTAGTCATCACATTGTCAAGGCTTCGAGATCTAGAAAGCTTGCAAGAATTGCAAGATTTAAGAAAGAAGTATAAAGACTCAAACGAATTAAAAGGCATCTACTTTCAGATTTCCGTTTTGTGCCAGCAAATCTATTCTTTATTAGACTACATTGATTCAGAAAAACTAAAAGAGACAGAACAACTCTACTATTTACATTGCTTACTTTATCTGAATATCAGAACAAAGGAAAGCGATAAAATTATTTCTAGTTTATTGACTGGAGAACTTAGATTACCGCAAACTTGGCCCATATTAGCTATGTCAAAATTTAGTGACAAATTAAGTTCTCGATTATTGAATTTCTTTGATGATAATCCACATTGGAAGGCTTATAAGATTGTAAGGAATTTTATTGAATTAGAACGTCAAAGCATTACTGCAATTAGCTCTCCAAGCCCTACTAATAAAGCGTCAGCAAGTTTAAGTTTTTATCTTGAATGCAAATTAGATATTGTATTTACTTGGGTAGATTTAGAAGACAAACATTTGCAGGAAAAATACAAAAAGCAATTTGGATCGTTGCCCGAAGAGAATGAAAATAAACAGGCTGGGATAGTGAGGTTTGAAAATAATAAGGAAATTCAATTGGCATTAAAGTCCATTCAGAAATTTCTTTCTTGGGTAAATAACATTTATATAGTCACCAATGAGCAGACCTTTGATCTTTCATTTTTGAATCAAGAATTTTCATCTAAGATTAGATTTGTAGATCATAAAGAAATCATCCCTTCCGATTTAGTAAATGGAAATGTGTTTCATTCAAATCTTATAGAAAATTTTATATATAATATTCCTAAATTAGAGGAGCACTTCCTATATTTTTGTGATGATATGATATTGGGCCGCTCTATAACTTATAGAGATTTGTTCAATAATAGGGGACAATCCTATGCTTTCATTAGACCGGTGCTAGATGATTTTTACACTCCAATCTTTCGGTTGAGTGCCTTCACACAGATGGAAAATATTTCATGGAAATATGGGATGGCAAATGCCTCCTTTTTATTCAATGAAGGTATCGAACAAAAGGTTCATTACACAACGAATCATCAATGTCTGTTGATGCATAAAAGTACATTTAAGGATACAGTGGATAAATATATACCAGAGTGGAAGGATACATTTTTTAAGGAGTTATTACGAGGGCCTAGTGCTGTTTTTACTCCATTACTAGTATGTTTAAAGTCTATCCAAAGTGGACATCAAGTAATTGCCTCACCGAACCTTCCTTATTACAATTCAAGGATTTTTGGATTGGGAATCCATGATGATATTTGCCAATACATTCTAGCAGAAAAATGTAAATTCTACTGTCTAAATTATATCATCGCTCCTGCTTCTAGAGCTAATCTAGAGAAATTGATAGAAGAAATCTGCTAGCCATATTCATTATAGAAATCTAATAATCAGACTCTATCGTGTAATTCTGCTAACTCAAACTTCGGATCATAAATCTAATAGCACTATAATCAATAGGGAAATCTGCTATCTCCAAAATTACGATTGAATGATTTCTTATCTAGTTTGTAACTTTTTGATTGTTGCTACCGTATCATGAGTATACAATCAAAACACAAAAATAATGAAACTAATATCTACTTACTTTTTGACCTTGTTATTTACCTTTATATTTACTTCTAGCATATTGGCACAAAATGAATATAGCCACGAAGAGACTTATGCAATTTTACCGAATGGAACTTTTAGGTTATCTACCAACGATGCTGATATCACGATTAAAGGCACAGATAGAGATGATGTATATGTGAAAGTTTGGAGAAGCGTGAAAGGGAAACAATGGCCAGATCGCGATTTTAGTTTAGATTATGATTCAGATGGTAATAATGTTTCTATCACAGAAGGAGACAGTTGGAGTGAAAATAGAGTTAGTTTTTCTTTTTATTCTTCGCTAGAATATACCATTGATGTGGAAGTCCCTAATGCCGTGTTTTTAGGATTGGAAGGAGATGATGATAACTATAATATTGAAAATATAAATAATTCAATTCAATTAGATTTAGGTGATGGTGATGTAGTCCTTCGTTCAATACACGGAGAAAAATTAGATATTCATTTAGGTGATGGAGAAGTCTATATGGAAGATGTCAGCGGAAAATTGAAATTGGTTCTAAATGATGGGGATACAAAAATAAGAAATGGCAAATTAAGCGTTCTTGACGTTCAAATGGATGACGGTAATTTCGACTTAGAAAACATAACCAATGTAAACGAATTAGAGCTCAGAGCAAACGATGGAGATGTAGACATTAAATGTGAACTAGGATATGAAGCGGATGTAGATGTAAACTTGGAAGATGGAGATTTGGTGTTTAAAATCGTAGATGGAGGAGGAAAAATTGAAGTAGATCAAGAAGATGGAAGTGTAAGCTATAAGGAAGGATTGTATGAATTAACCTCTAAAACTAAATATTCAAAAAATCTAGTCACAACAAAAGCAGGCAATTCATCTATTAGAATTTCTGTAGAAGATGGTGATGTAGAATTGAAATAAAATAGGATGTTTCTATTCGTTAGACTTCAGGTTATAATTATCGATTCATATAACTCTGGTTATATCTTAAAATGATAGAACTATAAGATATAATCAAGGGAGTATTAATCTTAAATGGAAGACTTATGAATGAGAATATTCGATAAAGATAAGGTGCAAATGAAGAAGGGTAGTCCATGCGTGGACTTCCCTTTAATTGTGTGCCATGCATGCTATATACCTATAGGGTTAAAGTCCCGAATGCGCCTAATTGACAGGAAGCATTAGCTGATCGCAAGGGTGTCCATTGTGAGGTGGAATCTGAAGGAAGCGTAAGGCAAAAC
>Ga0209828_1000216_pt1 | contig 55982 bp, 47 predicted proteins | sample MaitaG_FD_187429 | JGI IMG/M metagenome (GOLD analysis project Ga0209828, IMG submission 187429) | Marine algal microbial communities from Maine, USA - Maine_Asex2 metaG (SPAdes) (version 2) | ecosystem: Host-associated > Algae > Red algae > Unclassified | place: Maine, USA | collected 2015-01-05
AAATACTGTCGGCAGCGTCTGGGTCGACGGTCCGGGACCGCTTCGCTACTTGGGCGTAGTCCGTATTTCTCGCTGCGCTCGAAATACTGTCGGCAGCGTCTGGGTCGACGGTCCGACATCTGCTCACTCGCGCTCGGCTGCTGTCCTAAATTGGCCAGACGCCGGGATTGTGGATCGTCGAGGCGGGCGCGAGTTCCGGCAAGTCACCGCTGATGGCGCAGCTAGCGTCTTCGTGGCGCTTCGCTCGATGGGTAAGCACCTGTCGAGCGGAGCGCTTCGCTGTTGTGTCGACCGTATGGAAAGCTGGAATTACGACCAGCACTGCGTGGAACCAGGGAGATGCCAATGGCCGACGATCGCATCATGATGCAGAATCCAAACACCGGTCGTGACGACCGCACCATCAAAGTGTCGATCTATGAGCCGGTCCGCGATGCAATCCTGGCGGCGCTAGGTGAAGGGCCGCTACCGAATGCGCAGCTCTACGACGAAGTCGAGCGTCGTACTCCGGCTTCGCTCTGGCAAGACAACTCGCTCACGTGGTTCACCACCATCGTGAAACTGCACCTTGAGGCGAACAAGATGGTCACAAAAGAGGGCAGCCCTCAGATCCTGTCGATCACGGCAAAGGGTCGCAAGCAGTAGAACGTCCGCCTGGGCGTTGTAATCGAACATATGTTCGGTTATACTGCGAAGATCGTGTACGCCCCGGCTGCAGATACTTGCAGCTAAGGGTTTGTGCGACGGCCGCCAGAGTCGTTACTTCTGGGAAATGTTCAAACTGAGCTTCCCAAGGTCACTGCGATGTCTGCTGCTGTTCCACAACTCGACCAAGCGATCACGTCGCTTTCTGCTGTCGTCACCGGCCGAGGCGCAGTGCCGCCGGGTTTGACACCTGGGACGTCTCGCCCAGCCGTTGACCTAATCGACGCAGTCGAGCAAGCGCGGCGGTTGGCTGCCGTCGTTGCGGTTGATGCCATCGCCGACATCGAAGCGTCCCGGTCGTTCTATGACCACGGCCACGCCAGTGCGCGCATCATGTTCGCCCATGTCGCAGGAGTTTCTGGCGCTGAGTCACACCGACTCGACAAGATCCGCCGCATGATCGCGGCGGCTGACCAGATCGCGGGAGAGTGGCGCTCAGGCCGTTTGAGCGTTGACAAGGCCGTCATATTGGCCTTCGCGTTTGCCAACCCCCGAACGCGCGACCGGTTCCTGGTCGATCAGCGCTGGTTTATCAAACGTGCCCGTCGCTTCGGGTTCGCCCGATTGCGAAAGATCGTGGCTCGATGGGTTGAGGTCCACGATGTCGATGGCCCAACCCCTGGCGCCGATCCCACGTTTGAACGACGCACGGCTCGATTGACCCAAGACCACTTCAGCAAGGCGTGGCGACTCGAAGCCGATCTGGGATCCGTGCAAGGTTCGGCGCTAAACGAGACCTTGCGAGACTATGTCCGCGCCGAATTTCTCAAGGACTGGGCAGCAGCTGAACTGATCCATGGCGACGACACGAATCTCTCCGTGCTCGCCCGTACACACGAACAGCGTATGGCCGATGCGTTGTGCCAGATCGCAGCCGATGCTCGCAACAGCGACAAACCGTCGGCACCGGTCACCCGGGTCCACAACATTGTTTGGACCGCCGAGACCTACGAAGAACTGCTGCGTCGGTGGGTCGATGCGCCCGCTCGCATCCTTGACCCAGATCGGTACAACATCTCCGACCTCGACGGACACCCCCTCGTTGCAAGTAGCGCCTTCGCCGACAGCCTGGTTTCCAGTCTGCGTCGCGTGGTGCAGAACGCAGCTGGCGTCACCGTCGATATGGGCAAAAGAGTTCGATTCTTCAACGGCCTAGCGCGACTCGGCGTGCAGCTCACAACGACCGAGTGCTACTGGCCCGGCTGTCACGTGCCCACCCACAACTGTCAGATCGATCACTTAAGACCGGCGGCCCGGGGCGGGACCACCGATCAACTCAATGGCCTACCCGCGTGCCAACGCCACAACCGCCTCAAAGAACGCGGGTACACCGTGATCCGTGCCAACGGACAACTGCGGATTACAACGCCACTTGGCGACACAATTGTCAGCGAGCTGGCACGGTGATGAGCCGCGCTCGTCGACAACATCGGCCCGTCTCAGAGCCCTTTGCGCTGCTTGATCTCAGCGGTGATCGCAGGGACAACCTTGTGAAGATCGGCGATCACGGCGTAGTCGGCTTTGACCACCATGTTTGCTTCGGCATCGGTGTTGATCGCCAAAATGCGCTTGCTGGCCATTGCGCCTACCCAGTGCTGGATCGCGCCAGAGATGCCCGTGGCGATGTAGATCTCAGGGGCAATGCGCGTGCCGGTCTGGCCGACCTGGTCGGTGTGGTTGCGCCAACCCAAGTTGGTCACGGCGCGTGAGCAGCCAACACGGCCGCCGAGTAGCGCTGCGAGTTCTTCAAGCTGTTCAAAGCCTTCGGCTGAGCCGACTCCGCGACCGCCGGACACCACCACGGGTGCGGTCGACAGTGTCACGCCAGCCTCTTGCACGTCGCGACCTTGCACGATCGTGCGCGCCAGAGAGTCGTCGAGCGTCGGCGCAAAGTCTTGCACGGTGCCAGCACCAGGAGCTGGAGCGGCTTCGGCGACCACAGCGTGATGACCATAAGTAAGCAGCTTGGGACCATCGCCGCTGTCGAGTGTTGTGTCTTCGAGAAGGGAGCCACCCCACTGGATACGGGTCATTGACCACGTTGGGCCCGAGGGGTCAACGGTCATGCAATTGGCAACGAACGGCAGGTCCAAACGGGCGGCGACCTGAGCAAGGACTTCGTTGCCTCGGCTGGTACCAACGGCCATGACAGCGGTCGGACTGGTAGCTCCGATGAGCTGTACAACCGTGTCGCCGTGTGCCTCGGGACCAAAGTCGGTCAGCATGGCGTGGCTGGCAACGTGCACAACTGCGGCTCCACCGGTACCTGCTTGACCAGCAAGATCGAGGGCGCCGTCGCCGATCAATGCGGCGTGAACGTCGACGCCCATGTCACTGGCAAGTGTGCGGGCGGCGGTGAGGGCTTCGTCGTTGGCGTCAGACCATTTACCGCGGTCATGTTCGAGGATGACGAGCAGACTCATGTCAGCACTCCAATTTCTTCGAGGATGTCAACGATGGCCGAGGCTGCAGATTCGTCGGTGCCGAGAATCTCGGTGTTGCTCGCCTGCTCCGGCGGACGGTGCAACGTGACCAACGACTGGCCGCCAGCAGCAGCGTCGATCTCGGCGGTCTCAAGCGTCGCCTTCTTGGAGGCGAGTCGCCCCTTCATCGTCGGGTAGCGAGGCAGGTTCAGTCCTTCTTTGACACCCAGGACCGCAGGTGTTGGCATGGTGTAGACCTCGAAGCCACCGTCGATCTCTCGGTTTGCCGTGACGGTTCCGTCGCCAGGAACAATGCCCTTGATGGCGTTTACGATCGGCCGGCCGAGCTTGTGTGCGACTCGCACACCAACCTGGAAGCCGCCAGAGTCGGCGCTCTCGTTGCCAAACAAGATGAGTTCGAAAGGAGCACCGTTGCTGGCCTCTGCGTTTTGAATCGCTTCGGTCAGTGCGGTGGCCGTTCGCTGCGGATCCCAGGCGGAGCCATCGGTCGGTACCAGAATGATGTTGTGTGCGCCGACGCTGGCCGCGTAGCGCAACTGCTCTTCGGCTTCGATGGGACCGAGCGTCAGCACGGTGACTTCGCCGCCGTCGCGCTCGGTGATCTGAACGGCTTCTTCCAGCGCGCACTCTTCGTGTGGGCTGGTGGTGAAGCCGAGATGCGCAGCGTCGACCGCCATGCCGTCGTCGGTCACATTGATCTTCGCTCCCGGAGCCGGGACTCTCTTTACACAGACAAGGATGTTCATGTTTGTTCCTTTAGGCCCGGCGAGGCCGACGTTGTGAGCGCAGCGAGCAACTCGCTAAGCGAGCGTAGCGAGCGACCGGGACTCGCTTTACACAGACAAGAATGTTCATCGTCCGCTTCCCTTAGGCCTTGAGCCGGGTGTCGTCGGGGTCGAAGGCTGAGCCGGTGGTGGCAACGACGGTGACAGGGAACAACTCGTTCATGTACATGACCTTGAAGGTGTTGCCAATCTCGGCCATGTCAGTTGGCAGGTAGCCGAGGCACAGGTATTTGCCGTAGCTCGGGCCATTGCCGGCCGTGGTCACAACGCTCACACGACCGTGGCTGTCGACGATGCGCTCGCCGTCGTTGGTGACGATGGGTGCGTTGCCGCCCTGGATGAAACGCTGGCGGCCCAAGCTGTCGGTGTGGTCTTCGACGGCGAAGGTGCAGCAGATGGCGTCGGGGCCTGTCTCGCGGGCGGCTAGGTAGGCCTCTTTGCCGATGAAGTCGGCCGCCTTGACCTTGGGGCGAGCCAAACCGGCTTCGACCGGGTTGTACTCGCTTTCGAGTTCGGCGCCCATGAGGCGGTAGCCCTTTTCGACACGACCACCGACGGCGTACACGCCAGCGCCGGTCGGGCGCAGACCGTGGTCGGCTCCAGCCGCAGCGATGGCTTCCCACACTGCTGGACCCTGGGCCCAGGGGATGTAGATTTCCCAGCCGGTGTCACCCACGTAGCTGATGCGGAAGATATCCGCTGTGACCTCGCTGCCTTCGGCAGCGATTTTCACTGTTCGCACAGAGCCGTACGGCGAACCTTCTTGGGTGAGGTCGGCGTCGGTGAGCTGGCCAAGGATGGCTGGAGCGTTCGGGCCCCAGAGTCCAATCGTGACATAGTCCTCGGTGGCGTTGTGGAAGGTGACCGAACCGTCGGTCGGCATGTACTTCTTGACCCAGGCTTCGTCGCGGCCTCCGTCGAACGCGCCCGTCACGACACGTACGTGGTCTTCGCCAAGGCGCAACATGGTGAGATCAGAGTGGAAGCCGCCGTCGGGGGTAAGCCATGGGGTGTAGGTGCTGGTGCCGACTGCCTTGTCGACCTTGTTGACCGATAGATATTCGGCGAACGCAACGGCGCCTGGGCCCGTGAGATCAAAGATCTGGAAAGCGGTCAGATCGATCATGCCTGCGTTCTCGCGCAGGTTCTGATGCTCGGCGTCGATGATGGGGCTCCACCAGCGGTTGTCCCACTCGACCTCGCGCTCGCTCAGGCCGTACTTCTCAACCAGGTCAGCGTTGCTGGCATACCAATGGGGGCGTTCCCAGACTCGTGCGGTGAAGTACTCGGCGCCGGCAGCATCGGTCAGTGCCTTCAGGCTTGACTCTTTGAGGCCGCGGCGGCTCTCCCATTGCTCTGACGGGTGCACGATGCCGTAGGTCTTGATGAAGTGTTCGTCGGCGCGAGCCCAGATGTGCTCGTCGCTTTTTTCGTCGGTATAGAAACGGGCGATGTCGGAGGCGTGGGGATCGATGACTCGGGGGTAGCCGTAGGTCATCCACTCGGCGACGACCTGCGCCATGCCGGGGCCTTCCTTAACCCAGACTGCCGCCGCAGACCACAGGTTGCGAACGTCAGGCAGTTCGCCAAGGCACGGCATTGCATCGGGGGTGAGCGACAACAGGCCGTTGATGGCGTACTTGATCTCGGCTTCGCCGAGCATGTCCATCAACTCGATGGCGGTTTCCATCTGGTCATCGAAGTCGTCTGGGGTGAAGGGCATCTCGGTTGGCGAGAGCGCGGCCTCTTCGTTCGAAGGGATCTCGTCTGGGTGGTGCAGGATTGCACGGTGGCCATAGGAGCCGACTTCCATTGAGCCAGCGGACTGACGCTCGTAGCAGAAGGTGTCCATATCGCGAACAATCGGGTAGCCGATCTCATTGTTGGTCTCGACCAGAACATCCATGGGACCAACGTCGGCCATCTGGTGAACAGCAGGCACGAGCGGAATATAGGTATCGGCCATGTTGGCGATGCGGTTCGACCAGACACCACACGCGATAACCACATACTCGGCTTCAATGGTGCCCTTATCGGTGATGACGCCCTTGATCTGGCTCATGCCAGGCACGGGATCTGCCTCGGTGATGAGGTCGAGTACTTCGGTGTTTGCAAAGACCTGCAGCCCGGCCTTTTCCTGTGCTTCCTTGCGCATCACCGTGCCGGTCTCAAGTGAGTCAACAACTGAGACGGTGGGGCAGTGGAAGCCACCCATGATTACTTCGTCGTTGATGAACGGAACGAGTTCCTTGACCTGTGCTGGTGTCAGCAGTTCAGCTTGGACGCCCCATGCCATGGCCGAGGTCATGCGGCGCTCGAGTTCGTTCATGCGTTCTTGGGTGCGGGCGACTTCGATGCCGCCGGAGTCGACCGACAGGTTCATGTCCCGGTACTGGTTGGCGCTCTGCACGCCGAGCAGCGCCATCTCCTTGTTGTGATCAACGGGAAAAATGAAGTTCGACGCGTGGCCGGTGGAGCCGCCGGGGTTTGGCAGTGGACCCTTTTCGATCAAGACCATGTCGGTCCAGCCGAGTCGAGCAAGGTGCCCGACCAGGCAGTTGCCGACGATGCCAGCGCCGATTACGACGACCTTGGCGGAAGTGGGGAAGTCACTCATGACGAGCTCCGATTTGTTGAACGCAGGAACAAGAAAGTTGGCTTGATCAAGAACTCGAAAGGTTGAGTTTCTGATCGATGAGTGATATATCACTCATGTATCAACGAGATCCTAGAACGGCGACCCGCACAGGGCAACCCCCAAAGCGGACATGCACCCATGACGACATCCCCCACCGCATCGCCCACGACTCCATCACTCAGTGAACGGGCCTATGGCGAGCTTCGGGCGCGCATTGTGAATCTCGACTTTGCCCCAGGCGATGTGTTGCGTGAAGACAGCTTGCGAGAGCAACTTGGTATTGGGCGCACGCCGATCCGCGAGGCGTTGCAGCGACTGGAGCGCGAGCATTTCGTATCCGTCGTGCCACGGCAAGGCATCTTCGTTACCGGCATCGACGTGTCAGAACTTTCGATGTTGTTCGAGACCCGTAGCGTTCTTGAGCCCTATGCGGCGCGCCTTGCTGCACTGCGCGGCACCGACGAAACATGGGATGCCATGCAGGTCGAACTCGACCGCACGAGCAATGCCAGTGATGGCGCCGAGCTGCTTGCGATCGATCGCCGTTGCCATGAACTCATGTGGCATGCGGCCGGCAACCGATTCCTGCTCGACACCCTTGACATGCTGTACGCGCAGAGTGATCGGCTATGGCATCTGTACCTGGCCGACGTCGCCGACCCTGAACAAGCGGTCGATGAGCACGTAGCGATTCTCAACGCGCTGCGAACGGGGGACAGCGATATAGCAGCGTCACTGGTCGACGAGCACGTCGCCTCGTTCGACGCACAGGTTCGCGATGCCGTGACGGCCCGACTCACATCGCCGCTTGCTCCACTGCATAACTCCTAGGCGACTCGGCTACTCACAGATCGGCGAAGGTAGACCAACGAAACACCGCGAGACTTGCACCGGGTCGAACACGTTCGTGATGCCATCGCGGTTGAAGTCCGTTTCCGGTACATACGCCATGGTCGCAGGGTCAAAGGGTTGGGGTCCACCAGCGCAGAAATCGACCCCCGTGCGAGTTCCCACGATGTATTGCGAGATCACCACTGCGTCCAGCGTGTCAAGACGCCCGTCACAATTGGCGTCGCCCTTCATCCCGACATCGTTAGACCGTCCGGGCGTGCCGGGTGAACGAGATATCTTCCACGCGTCGGGTCCAGTGCTGGCATTGCTCGGATCGATTCGAGAGAGCGATGGCCCGTTGCCATCTGAAAGAGTTGGCCATGGCAGTGCGTCGTCGTAGGTGACACTGTCGATCTCGGCGCCAACAGCATCGACCAACGTGACGGTCTCCCCGCCGTCGTCGAGTCGGCCTGTGAATTCGCCATTGGCAGCACTGCCGTACTCGGTTGCATGCACGGGCGCGCTTCTGGCAATCACGAAGTGGTCGCCAGCAGCGATCGTGGTTCCCGCCAAGAAGGTGAAATCGATACCAGTGGAAAAGCTAAATCCTGAAACGTTGATCGGCGCATCGGTGGTGTTCAGCAGCTCGAGATACTCAGGGTCAGAAGCGGGCACCGGGTTGTAGTGCAGCTCGCTGATTCGTAGGCCGTCGCCGGGTGATGCACCGGGGTCGCCAGAGACAGCAACGTCGACCACGGTGGCCTCGTTGCATGCAGGCGACCACGCCTGGAACGTGTCACCAGCGTTCGAGTTGAAGGACCGGGCAATGATCTCGTGGCGACCCGCTAGGAGTCCGACCGGGCCTTGGTAGGCGATGGCGTCAGGGCTGAGCGAGCCTGATGGGGTTCGCGGATCGCCACCGTCGGTGCGGTAGTAGACCTGTCCACCGTTGGTATTGCTGATTGCAAGAACGCCAAGGTCGACACTGACGTCGAGTGGTGTATCAGCTTGCAGAAGGGGACCGGCAAAGCTTGTCGGCGGCTTCCACGGATCCGTGTCGGGGCGGTTGACGCCAAAGACGGTTCGGTCGGCGCCTGGTGAACGGAACTCGTCGACAAGCCAGTCGTTGCGACTCGTGATCCATTGGGCTAATCCCGACGTGAAGGCCTGCTGATTGGCACCACCAGCAGCGACGAGTTCCTGTCTCCGGTCTTCGAGCCGAGCCGAGAATGCGCTCTGACTAAGCGGTCCGTTGTCAAAGAAAGCACAGGCGATTCGGTCAGACGCAAGCAACCGAAACTGCACAAACTGATCAAGCTCGTGGGCGATGTAGTCGGGACTTGTGTAGCCAGCCCATCCCCAACCGGTGGGACCGCCACGGCCATACAGATTGTTGTTGTAGCCAAGGTCCATGTCCCAGTTGAAGAAGTGGAATCGGTAGTCGCCGCTGTCGCCAGCGCTGTAGTTCGTCGGCCCAGCGATGCGGAAGTTCTTAATGTTTCGATAATCGGAGACCTTGGCTTGCCACTGCACGAGCAGGTAGTCAATGAGCGACTCGGTGTTTATCGCTTGCTCGGCGGCGTCCCAGGAGCTGAAGGGTGCGCCGAGGGTTGCGACACCTAGCCCGTTCGATGTCCCCGTGCCTGGCGTTGTCTCATGGGTTGACCACGCCGCCCAGTTTCCCTTGTCGATTCCGGTGTAGCTCTCCATGAAGCCACCTTCGGGTCGCTCTTGCATGTGGCGCGGCCCGCTGCTGGCGCCTTCCTTGTAGTACTGCACGAACCGGCCGTGAGGTGAGAGTTGGCCGGTCGCGAGCAGCGCGTCTTGGGCGGCGATCTGTCGCAAGTGGGTGCCGTCGAGATGCTGATTGCGCAGGAACAATTGGTCGACGTCGGTCGACGGGCGGAGGCCGAAGTAGTTGTCGCCGAACATGTCCGCGGTCAACGTGCCGTTGCCATACGCACTTCGGAAGAAGAACTTGTCACTATCGCCTGCGTCGATTCCACCTTCGCTCGCCTTGACGCCAGCATTGCCCCAGGCGGCAGTCAGCCCAGTCGATGGAGGCGGTATGAACTCGAAGCTGCGGGTCACTTCGGTTTCGCCCGGCGCAACAGCCAACCCGTTCGGCCAGGTCGCCACGACTGGGGCGCCGGTGTCGTTCTTGAACACGTAGGTGTGGGTGCTCAGTTCGCTTGCTTGACCGTTGACGCTCGCCTGCGCTTGGATCACTCGGACGTCGTTGTTGTCGGAGACCGTGATCGGGCCGGTGTATTCGATCGTTGCGGCGCCTGAGCCGGACGTGTTGTAGAAGATTGTTGCGCCGGCGATGCTTGGCGTCAGGGTGACGGTTTGGGTCGACGCGTACCAGCCGCGCTGCACACTGAAGAGGACAGCGAGTACAGGGTTATTTGCAACCTGTGGGGTTGGAGATCCGGCGACCCAGCCTGCGGGGTCATCCGGGGCGAGATCCGGGTCGATACCGACAAGGCTGTCGCCCGCACCATCGGGGGTGAGCGGCCAGGGCGCCACGTCGTCGTAGATGACTTGGTCAATCAGCGCGTTTGTTGCCGAAACGAGCGTCAGGCTTTCGCCGCCGTTGCTGAGACTTCCGTCAAAGTCGCCGGTAGGGGCGAATCCAAACACGGTTTCGAAATCGGCTGCGTCCGCTGCTAACACGACGTAGCTATTCGCCTCGATAGAAGCTCCTGGCGGGAAGGTGTAGTCAATGCCGGTAAGAAAGCGCCATCCGGAGACGTCGATCGACGAAGACAACGTGTTGTGCAACTCCACAAACTCATGACCTTCGGCCTGTCCATCGGGGTTGTAGAAGATCTCCGAGATAACAACGGTCGATGAGGCTTGAGCGAGCGCGGGTGAGGGTGGGATCACCACAAGAAGGATGCAGAGCGTGATAAGTGCTGCGGTGACCTGACGCAAACGCAGTGCGGTAGAGACTGCCTCGGCTGTCGCAAGTAAATGCATATAGGCAGTATCGGCTATGCAGCGCAGTTCGCGGCAGTATCGCAGTACTTGGAGCCTGGGTAAATATCCCAGGGTGAGTGGCTCGATTGGACTAGTAGGACATACCTGAATGGGGGTAATGGAATGGCAGTGGTGTAATTCCGGCTGTGTAAGTACTACGTTGAGGGTCGGGTAGGGCTCGGCACACCACCGTGGTGTGTGCTCGCGGGTGCTCTGAGGAGGGCACCGTGTTAGTTCACTTTTTCAAGCGGCTAGTAGCCGCTTTGTGTTTGATTGCTATGTTCAGCGTGTCTGCCGCCACGCTCGCAAGTGCGCAGTCGACCGACGAAACCGGTCGCCGGGTCACCGACTTTGGCGATGTCCTTTCGGTATCTCGCTTCAATCCGCTGCAGGGCGACCTCATCCAGGCCGACTTCACGATCTCAGGTAGCTTTGATAGCCGAGTCCTACGAATCACAAACAGCTCAAATCAAACGGCCAACTTTGACGTATCGACGCACGTTGATCTATGCGCAGAACGCATGTCAGTGGTCACCAGCGCGAGTTACCAGGCGTGTCGAGCGTCCTCAAGCCCGACCGGACTTGGCTTAACCGCGACGGCGCTGCACGAAAGCTTCTACAACCTCGCACCTGGAGCATCTGATGCCAGCGCAGTAGCGCTGCAAGCATCGGATTCTGCCGGCTTTAGTGTCACCGATCCTGCGGCTCTCGGCGAGTTCATTGGAAACGGTGTCGTCGACTTCGTAGTCGGCACCAGCGCTGGCTTCGAGGCCAATGGCGCAGGTGGTAACTCGTTGGTCGAAGTCGAGACTTACGCCAACGTCACGATCAGTGTCAACTACCGGTACGCGAACGTTTCAATTGTGACGACAACGAACGGTGGCGACGGCATCCCTCTCACCCCTGGTGAAAGCACCACGTGGGAATACGTCGTTACCAACACCGGCAACGTCGAACTCATCACGCTTGACGTCACCGATGACAAGAACGCTCATGTCTGCACAATTGCCTCGCTGGCGGCTGGCGCGTCACAAACGTGCACGGTCACCGGTATTGCTGGCAGCGACAACTACAACAACGTTGGCAGCGTCAGCGGTTACCCGGCGATCAACCCAACGACTCCGGTCAGCGCTGATGACCCAACTTCCTACGTTGTGCTCGAAAGCGCCGTAGTTACTCCTGAAGAGAGCCAGGGTGCTGCCCCTGACTCGTCCGAGGCAGCCGAAGAGGACTTCGACGGGCTTGAGAACCCGGCGATCGATATTGAGCTCGCCACAAACGGCATCCAGGCCGACGTCGCACCGGGCGTGCAGGTCACCGCAGGCTCACCTATCGAGCTGACCTATGTTGTCACCAACACCGGCACGGTTGATCTCAACAACATCATCGTGGTGGACGCAACGTCTGGTGAAGTCTGTCGCCAGGCCTCGCTGCTAATTGCCCACAGTGTCACCTGCACGGTGGATGCACTATCGACCTGTGGTGAACAGGATCGGTTGGCCAACGTGCAGGGAACAAGTAGTGCTGGCGTGAAAGTGACCGACGCCGACCCAACGCATCACCACGCAAACTGCGGCACAACCGCTACCACGAGCACCAACACAACAAGCACTGATACCACCGGTACGACGACACCGTCTTCTTCAACCACGAAGGCGACACCGGCTGCTGTCAGCCAGCCCGATGCCACAAAAACGGCAGTCTCCAACAGCGACACCGTGACAGAGTCCCGGGTGCTGGCCTTCACCGGCGTCGATGACGGTCCAACCAAACTTGCGATCTCATTGCTTGGTTTGGGCTTTGCCGCCATTCTCACGGGCGAAGGCGTTCGTCGTCGGGCAACCCGCTAAGGCCAATAAAGCGACAACTAAGAGCTAACACACGGCGCTGGCTCAGGGGTTTCCCCTGAGCCAGCGACCGAGCGATTAGGTTCATTTAGCTATGAACGACGGTGCACCACCGTGCCCATGTGGATCGGCGAAGACCTACAAAGATCATTGCGCCGTTGTGCACGCATCTGGCGCGGGCCTGGGTTCGACCGCTGAATCACTCATGCGGGCCCGGTACTGCGGCTACGTCATGGGCAACGAGCGGTTCTTGTTGGACAGCTGGCATCGCGACACTCGTCCAGCCGCCATTAGCTTTGACGACAACCTCACATGGCTTGGTCTCGAAGTTGTGTCGGTCGACGCTGGCAGCGGCTTTGACGCAGACGGCACGGTCGAATTCATTGCCCGGTTTCGACGAGGCGATGAGCACCTTGCGCTGCATGAAATTAGCTCGTTCGTTCGGGTCGACGGCTACTGGACCTATGTCGCCGGGTCATGACGGCGTGTCACAAACCGTTTGACGCGGCGCTCGTTTCGCGGCACGGAAAAATCACGGTGACTACCATTTCCCACAGTGAAGTATCTGGACGCGCTCGAACGCATCGTCGATCTTGATCGATATCCAATCCATCGACTGGACTCTTCAGTTCGTAGCGAACTTGTTGCCGAGACGCGAGCACAAATGGATGCCGTGGGTTGCTACCGCATCAGCGACTTCATTCGGCCCGAGGCAATTGAGCAGATGCTCACCGAGGCAGTGGCTCTTCATCCACATACGTTCTGGGCTGAACAGCGTCACAACCCGTACGCCTCGGTCGCCGACCCGAGTCTCGCCTCGACCCATCCTCAAAACTTCTTTCAGGAACGGCGCAGCGGGTTCATCAACTCAGACCTGCTTCCCGCGTCGTCGTTGCTCAACCTGGTCTATGACAGCAACGTCATGACCCACTTTGTGTGGGAAAGCTTGGGCATCTCGCAACCGATCTACCAATGGGCAGATCCACTCGGCCGAAACCCATACGGCGTCATGGAAACCAATCACTATTTCCCGTGGCACTTCGACGGCAACGAGTTCACGGTTTCGATCCTGGTGCAAAAGGCTGAGGTCGGTGGCGTCTTCGAATACGTGCCCGACATTCGAGCGCCAGGCGAAGAGAACTTTGAACGAGTGCAATACGTCCTTGAGGGCGGGCGAGACGGCGTGCACGAACTCGACCTGATTCCTGGTGACTTGCAGTTGTTCAAGGGTCGCTACTCGATGCACCGAGTAACACAGATCGTTGGCCCTGCGACTCGCTATGTTGCGCTGCCCACCTACGTGCATGACCCGTGGAGAATGAACCGCCCGCACCATTCGATGAACTACTACGGGCGAGCGACCGACGTGCACCATGCTCGCGAACTGACCTTGTCCGACGGCCTTGCCGACTGACGTGCGGGCATGACCACACAATCCCAGACGATCGCATTCATCGGTCTTGGCAATATCGGCGGCGGCGCAGCAGCGAACCTCGCTCGTGCCGGGCATGCACTTCGCGTCGCCGATCTGGACCCGGACAAAACAGCAGCGCTCGTAGCGCTCGGAGCAACGGCGTGCAGCTCGCCTGCCGACGCCACTCGTGGGGCCAACGTTGTCTTTACCTCGCTTCCCGGACCGAAACAGATCGCGGCGGTCGGAGCTGAGCTCTTGTCAGCTATGACCGCAGGTAGTACGTGGATCGAACTCTCGACCAATGATCTTGCAACCGCCCGATCACTCGGCGCTCAGGCGGACAAGGCCGGTGTGCACATGATTGATGCTCCGGTGTCAGGTGGGCCCGAGGGGTCCGCTGCTGGCACGCTTGCGATCTTCGTTGGCGGCGACGCAGAACCTGTGGCGCACGTACTGCCGCTACTCAACGTGATTGGTGCCAAGGTCGACCACCTTGGTCCGCGGGGCGCTGGCATCGTGGCCAAGATTGCACAAGTGACACTCTGCTACACGCAGACCGTCACGCTGATCGAAGCGCTGCTGCTTGGCGTCAAAGGCGGCGTAGAGCCAGCAAAGATGCTCGATCTAATTCAGAACAGCGCGGGCACGAGCTACTCCGCCACGGCCTACGGACCAGAAATCCTGGCGGGAACCTACGACGCTTCGTTCCCCATTGCCCACGCAGCCAAGGACATGCGCCTCGCCATGGAGATGGCGGCAACCGTTGGTGCAGACCTTCCTTTTACTGCCAGCGTGGCCGAGCTCTACGCCGAGACCGAAGCGGAGTACGGTGCCGATGCCGCCCATTGTCTCGCAGCCCAGCTCATCGAACGGCGTAACAACATGCTTCTGCACGAACTCTAGGAGTTACTTATGACCGAGAACAGCTCAGCGGGCAACCGTGAAGTTGTCGCCGACGACTTCACTGCGGCGAACGCGACCAGCTTCAGCGGCGCCGAATGGGATGCTCGCGTCGACCTTGCCGCCATGTATCGACTGTCGGCGCACTTCGGCTACGACGACACGGTGTGGAACCACATCACCATGCGTGTTCCCGGCAGCGACCACGACTTCTTCCTAAACAAGTTTGGGTTGCTGTACAACGAGGTGACTGCATCGAACATCATCAAGGTCGATAGCGGCGGCAGAGTGCTTGAGGGCCCGGCCGACGTGAACACCGCTGGATTCGTCATCCACTCAGCGATTCACAATGACTTCCCAAAGTGGAAGGTTGTGTTCCATGCTCACGTTCCAGATGCGCTTGCTGTGACAGCGCTCAAGGACGGCTTCCAACACATTGTGCAAGACACCTCGATGTTGTACGGCGAGATCGGCTATCACGACTGGGAGGGGCTCTCACTTACGCTCGAGGAGCGCGAGCGGCTGGCCAAGAACATGGATGGCAACCGCGCGCTCATCATGAGAAATCATGGTTTCTTGACCGTGGGTGAAACCGCTGGCGAGGCGTTCATGGTCATGCACTATCTGATACGCGGCGCCCGCGCTTTGTTATCGGCGTACGGCAGCGGCCTAGAAGTTGATCCGGGGCCTCGCGATATCTGGGAGTTGTCGAAGCGTCAGTACGACCACTTTCCGCTGGGTAAGCACGAGTGGCCCGCCCTGCGACGAATGCTGGACCAAAAAGATCCCAGCTACAAGCAATGAGGGTCGAGCAATGAGGGTCGAGCAATGAGGGTCGAGTCGCTCACCACTCGACTGGTCGATGTTCCGTTGGCCAAACCGGTTGGCACAGCAATCCATGCGATGCGGTCTGTGGGGTGTGTGCTCATCGATGCGCGCTGTGACAACGGCGTGGTCGGACAGAGTTACATCTTTGCGTTGAATGGTGACCGGCTGGGTTCGCTCAACGAAATGGTGAAGGGGCTGGCCGACTTCGCTGTCGGTAAGGACCCGCATGACAGCGGTCAGGTGTTCGCCGAGATCTGGCGAGCGATCAATCCAATGGGCTACAAGGGCGTGACCATCTCCGCGTTATCGGCAATCGATGTTGCACTGTGGGACGCCGTCGGCAAGGCGGCCGACAAACCGCTGCACAAGTTGTGGGGTGGGTGGCGCGACAAAGTTGCTACGTACGCAACGTCGGGGATGTGGCTGAGTGAGTCGATCGACGAGCTCATCGACGATGCGCGGACCTTCCTTGCCCAGGGTTTCACCGGTATGAAGATCCGATTAGGCAGTGCGAAAATTGCCGATGACGTCGAGCGGGTGCGTGCGGTCCGAGCAGAGATCGGAGACGATGTCGCTCTGTTTTCCGATGTGAACCAGGGCCTAGGGCCGATGCAAGCAATCAAGTTGGGTCGGGCTCTCGAACCGTTCGATTTGGCTTGGTTTGAGGAGCCGGTCGCGGCGTATGACCTTGCGGGTCACGCCAAGGTGCGAGCTGCACTCGACGTGCCAATTGCGTCGGGCGAGTCTGAGTACACCCGCTACGGCATACAAGCGATGATCGACGCGGGCGCAGCCGACATTTTGATGCCAGATCTTCAACGAATCGGCGGCTTTAGCGAGTTTCGCAGGGCGTCCGCTGCCGCCTCGGCAGTCAACTTGCCCGTGTCGAGTCACTTCTTTACCGAACAGAGCTTGTGCCTTGCCGGATCGATCGACAACTGCATCTCGGTCGAACATTGCGATTGGTTCTCACCGCTCTTCCAAGAATCTATGGAGTTGGTCGACGGGCACCTGCAGGTCCCGGATCGACCAGGCCATGGCTTCACTTTCGACGAAGCTGCAGTGGCTCGATACCAACGGTGACACTGCAGCCGGAGTGCCCTAACCCCCTTATGAGGCAATTATTTCCAAGCGTGACCTGCGGGTGTGCACCGACCAGCCAATCGCAGACGACGTGATGCACCGCATCTTGCAGGCGGGCCGCGTGGCGGGCAGCGCCAAGAACCTCGAGGTACCAGTGCGAGCGTGACTGTCCTGAACCCGCAACTCCAGACGAGCCGATACCCCTGGCGCTTTAACGTCACGGTGCCAGGCACCGTGACGTTACGTCCAACTAGTCCTGGCAGTGAGCGATTCGCCTAATTGGCATCTCGGATCACGGTGATTTCGACGAGAACCTACGTCGTTGGCAGGTACATTTTGGGGGTGCCGATTGTTGTTCATCCTGCGACTCGGGCTGACAAATGGAAGGCTGAGCTGACTGCAGCGCTGCCGAACGAAGAGCTGTGGTTTTGGCCCGACGCCGGTGATCCGGCTGACGTCGAGTACGTGATTGCGTGGGTCATGAGCCGTAAACATTTGGCGATGTTTACCAACCTGAAGGCCATCTTCTCGCTTGGCGCCGGGACCGAACAATGGCAGAAGCCTGGCATCGATGTGCCGGTGGTGCGCTTGGCTGATCCGGCGATGGCGAACGAGATGGCGTCGTACTGTGTTGCTTGGGTTGTTCGTCACCATCGCGGGTTTGCTGAGGCCGAGCGGTTGCAGCGTGCCACCGAGTGGAAAATCCCAGATCGCAAACTCACCGCCGAGTTTCGGGTCGGCGTGCTGGGGTACGGCGAGATTGGATCCACGATCGGCCGAGCGTTTACCTCGCTTGGCTACCCGGTCAACGCTTGGACGCGTTCTGGGCGCAAGGACACCACGGTCACGCACTATGCAGGTGAAGTCGAACTCGAGAACTTCTTGGCGAGCAGCGACGCAATCATCAATGTCCTTCCGAGCACCGACGCGACTATCGGGCTGCTCAATGCAGATCGGCTGGCTCAATGCTCCCCGGGTGCGTTCTTTGTCAACGTTGGTCGCGGCGCCGTGTTGGGTTCCGAAGACGAGCTCGTGGCCGCTCTAGACCACGGCCCGCTCGCGGCGGCCGTTCTCGATGTGACGAATCCAGAACCTCCGCTTGCCGAATCACCGTTGTTCCAACACCCCGCAGTGACACTTACTGCACATATCTCCGGGACCACCCAGGTTCGCAGCGCGGCTCAGCTGATCGCGGCAAACGTCGGCCGGCTGCGGGCGGGGGAAGCAGCGTTTCCCCTGCTTGATCGAGGCCGCGGCTACTAGATCCGGTTGCTGCGGTGACCTACGACGCGTTAGGCGTTCCACATAGTGGAACCGGACCACAATGCGGAACAGAAGTGGTAGCCTCGCCTCATCACACCAGCGCCTAGGGGGCGACATGGCTTTTCCTTCTGACCTCGAAATTGCGCAAGCAGCGCCATTGCGTCCGCTTGGCGAAATCGCCGACGTCGCTGGCATCGACCACGACTTTCTCGAGCCGTACGGCAAGGTTGCAGCCAAGGTCAGCCTGGATGCCATCCCTGCAATGTCAGATCGCCCCAAAGCCAAGTACGTCGTGGTGTCTGCGATTACACCAACGCCACTGGGCGAAGGCAAGACGACCACGACCGTGGGCCTCGGACAGGGCTTCGGACACATTGGCAAGAAGGCGACCATCGCAATTCGCCAGCCCTCAATGGGACCTACCTTTGGCATCAAGGGTGGTGCGGCCGGTGGCGGATATTCGCAGGTGATTCCCATGGAGGAATTCAACCTGCACCTCACCGGTGACATGCACGCAGTGACTGCTGCGCACAACATGTGCTCGGCCATGCTCGATGCGCACTTGTTCCACGGCAACGAACTCGAGCTGAGCCTGCACAACATCACCTGGCGACGGGTGCTCGATGTCAACGACCGTGCACTCCGCAACATGACGATTGGCCTCGGCGGGCGCCTCGACGGCGTGCCGCGCGAGACCGGCTTCGATATCACCGCCGCGAGTGAAGTCATGGCGGCACTGGCGCTATGCACGAGCCTGATGGATCTACGCGCTCGGCTCGGCCGCATCGTGGTCGGCTACACAAAGGCTGGCACGCCAGTCACCGCCGAAGAACTAAAGGTCGCGGGCGCCATGGCGGTCATTCTGAAAGAGGCCATCAAGCCGAACCTCATGCAGACGCTCGAAGGCCAGCCTGCGCTTGTGCACACCGGCCCGTTCGGCAACATCGCCACCGGCAACAGCAGCATTGTTGCTGATCAGATCGGTATCCACACCGGCGACTTCTTGCTCACCGAGGCCGGCTTTGGCGCCGACATGGGTGCCGAGCGCTTCTTCAATATCAAGTGCCGCTACTCGGGAATTGCTCCCGATGCCGCCGTGCTCGTTGCCACCGTCCGTGGCCTCAAAGCACACTCGGGCAACCACAAAATCGTTGCTGGCAAGCCGCTACCCGAAGCCCTATTGGCCGAGAACCCTGAAGAAGTGCATCAGGGTGGCGACAACCTTCGCAAGCAACTTGAGAACATGCAGATCCACGGCGTGACCCCCGTCGTTGCGATCAACGTCTTCCCCGGTGACCACGATGCCGACATAGCGGCGATCCACGAGATCGCAACTGAGTACGGTGCCCGTGCTGCAGTTACCACTCACTTTGCCGACGGTGGAGCCGGTGCTTCGGACCTAGCGCATGCGGTTGCTGAAGCTGCCGAAGAAGAGTCGAACTTCGAGGTGCTCTACCCCGATGAAATGTCGCTGAAGGACAAGATTCATACCGTTGCCACCAAGGTCTACGGCGCGGCCGATGTTGAGTATTCTGCCGCTGCGAACAAGTCGCTTGAACTGTACGAAAACTCAGGCTTTGGCAACCTGCCGGTGTGCATCGCAAAAACGCACCTATCGACGTCGCATGACCCCAAGCTCAAGGGTGCTCCCACGGGCTTCACGCTTCCGGTTAACGAAGTGCGAGCGTCGGTTGGCGCTGGCTTCATCTATCCATTGTGTGGCGATATGCGCACAATGCCCGGTCTTGGCAAGACGCCGGCAGCGGCCGGCATTGACCTCGACGAAAACGGCAACATCGTGGGTCTGAGCTAATGGCGTTCTTTAGTGGCAAGACCTACGACGAATCGCCTGAGTCCGCAGCGCACCGAAAACAACTCATCGATCAATTGACCTTTGAGATCGTTCCCCTCAAGAGCGTCGACAATGCTATTGCAGCGCTGCCTGCTGACGCCCAGGTGTCGGTGACGTGCTCGCCAACCAAAGGCATCGAAGAGACACAACGGCTCACCGAAGCACTCCACGATCACGGATTCACACCGATTCCGCACATATCGGCACGAATGGTCCGTGACAACACCCATACCGCTGAGCTTGCTGCCTGGTGTCGCAAGCTTGGACTCGACAAGATCTTCATCGTTGGTGGCGATGCAGAAGAGCCCGGAGAGTATCTGGGAGCGGTCGAATTCCTTGCTGACTTGCTTGCCGCTGACCACGGTCTGACCACTATTGGCGTGACGGCCTATCCCGATGGCCACGCGTTCTTGTCCGCTGAGAAACTGCGCTGGGCATTGCACGAGAAGCAGCGCCTGCTGGCCGAGGCGGGGGTGCAGGGTTACTGCAGCACGCAGATGTGCTTTGACCCCGACTCGATTGCAAAGTGGCTGCGGACCGAGCGCGAACTTGGACTCACTCTGCCGGTTCACCTTGGCATTTCTGGTGTTGTCGACAAGACCAAACTGCTCACCATGGGCGCGCGTCTGGGCATCGGCGACTCGCTGAAGTACCTGCGCAAGAACATGGGTGCGGTTATCAAGATGATGACAAGTGTGGCCTATGACCCCAACGACTTGTTGTTGCCTCTAAGCAGCGATCTGGTCGATCAGGGTGTCGAGGGGCTGCACGTATTCACGTTCAATCAGGTCGAAGCAACGAACGCGTGGCGCAAATCGGCGATTACAGCGGAGTGAGCCCCAGACCCATCGCTTCGAGAAACCCCTCGGCGCGCTCACCCTTTGGGTAGCGGTCCATGAGGCGGTGAAATTCGGGTCCGTGCCCCGACTCGACCAGATGCGTGATTTCATGAAGAAGCACATAGTCAACGACCCAGTCGGGCGCGGCCGTAAGACGCGATGAAATACGGATCACGCCGTGGTCATACGAGCAGGAGCCCCAGCGGCTGTTCTGGTTTGTCACCCATTTGACCTCGCGTGGAACCGGCAACCCGTACACTTGCGCAAGCTTTCTTGAGCGAGCGACCAAGTCGATTGGCGTCTCGCTCACGGCGCGCTTCTTCTCGATGCGCGTGACGAGCGAGGTCACCGCTTCTGCTTCCTGCTCGGCAGACATCCACGCAGGAATGCGCACCTCGATCACACCGTTGACAACGCGCGCGGCGCTCGACTTCTTGCGTCGTTCGCTACGAATGACCTTGACCGCCAGCGGTCCTGCCGCTCCAGCGGCCAATTCGGCGAATCCCATGCGACCACCGTACCCAAGCTCGTCAGGCGTATCGGTGCACTTGTTAGCTGTCGCTGGCTGCGAGTAGTTCGTCGATGGTCGTTCGGTTGCGGTCGACAAATGCTTGCTGCACCGCGCGTTCGACAGCGGCGAACCGGTCGGCGATTGGCAAAGTGCACTCAACATTTGCGACCGCTACGTCACGTTCAAACGCATCAAGCTCGACAAGTAGCTCATCTACGACCGGGTCGACCTGGAATCCATCGCCGACACGCACCAGCGGAACCGCGCCGCTAGGAAACGAATCGTTTACGAGCGCGGCCATGCGGGACACAACATTGGACTTGATTGCGTCGGGTTCCGCGTAGTCGAAGCCGCGATCAACCATGCAGTCTCGCCAGAGAGCACGAGCGGCGAGCCAGTCAGGGTGCGTGTCTCGTTCTTCGCCAATTGCCGTTGCGTTCGGTAGTGCATCTAGGAACCGAGCCCAGTCGGCGTACGCCTCGGCACCGGCTTTGCCGTTGCATCCAGGCTCGGTCTGCAGTTGCCCGGGCACCGCTGGTTCGCCAGCTAGCGACAAGCTGAATCGTTCGATCTCCGCGGCGGTCAAGGTCTGCAGGTATGCGCGGTTTGGGTCAGTCGTCGGTTGGGTTTCAACCTGGCTAACGCGAAGGCGGAAGTCCGAGATCACGCCGAAACCCTCGCGTTCTGCATCTGCAATGCTCAAAGGATCGAGTGGAGCAGCGACGGCCTCGGCTCGCGCGAGTGCGAACTCAAATCCAGCATCTTCCATGCAGATAACCACCAGCTCCATGGCGTGCCGCTGGATCTGTGCGAGATAGGCATCGGTATCGGTCGTGCCAAAGAGCTCGATAAGGACAGCGTCGAAAGCTGGGGGAGTCGCTTCTTCATCTGACGCACAGGCTGTTAGGAGCAACAGCGTTAGAAGAGCAGCACACAGACGTTGTGCAGTTGTCGGAGCGAGCATCGGCCGCTCACAGTAGCGGCGTGCGGGGCCGCTGTGAGCTCGGCTCTGCTAGCTGCACCCCTGCAGTGAGTGTTCGAGGTCGGACCATAAATCGGCGATGTCTTCGAGCCCTACCGATAGCCGGACCATTCCGTCGCTGATGCCGACAGCGGCTCTCGCCTCGGGTGTGAGGCGGCGGTGGGTGGTGGTGGCTGGATGTGTTGCGAGGCTTTTGGCGTCACCGAGATTGTTGGAGATGTCGAAGAGTTCGAGTGTGTCGAGAAATCTGAATGCGCTTGCTTTGCCGCCGGGCAGGTCGAGCGTCAATACCGTGCCCCCCGATTTCATCTGTCGGGTGGCGAGCTCGTATTGAGGGTGCGACTCGTGTCCGGGATAGCAGACTCGCTCGACAGCAGCATCAGCGTGTAGTCGAACGGCTAGTTCGGCGGCGGAAACGGATGCGGCGTCGACGCGCAGCCGCAGCGTTTCTAAGCCCTTCACGAGCACCCACGCATTGAACGGGCTAAGTGATGGGCCGGTATGGCGCATGAACTGTTGCACGGGGCCGTCGATGAACTCCGACGGCCCAAGAACTGCACCGCCCAAGGTGCGCCCCTGACCGTCGATGTGTTTGGTTGCTGAATACACCACGACGTCGGCGCCAAGCTGAAGCGGGCTCTGCAGTACGGGCGAAGCGAAGACGTTGTCGACGATCACGAGCGCCCCGGCGGCGTGAGCCATCTCGCTGACTGCCGTCAAGTCAACTATCTCTAGACCGGGATTCGATGGGGTCTCGAGAAACACTGCCCTTGCTCCCTTGGCTAGCGCTTGTTCCCAGTCATCGAGCGACTTGCCATCGACGAGTTCGGTTTCGATGCCGAAGCTTGGAAGAATTTCGGTCAGGATCACGTGGCATGAGCCAAACAGGGCGCGTGATGCCACGACTCTGTCGCCGGTGTGCGTGGCGCTTACCAGAGCCGCGAACACAGCAGCCATGCCGCTACAAGTCGCGCGGCATGCTTCAGCGTCGTCGATCAGTCGTAGTCGTTCCTCGAACATGGCGACGGTTGGGTTTCCGTACCGGCTGTAGATGAAACGATCGGTTTCGCCTGCGAATGCGGCTTCGGCTTCGGCTGCGGATTCGTACACGTAGCCCGAGGTGAGCCAGAGTGCTTCGGAGGTTTCGTCGAAGTCTGAGCGTGTCAGGCCGCCACGGACGAGCTTTGTAGCTTCATGAGAATCAAAGACCATTGTCAGGATCCTATGGAGGCAACGGCGTCATCCAGCACGCTGCTTGCGTTGGCGCTGAGGTCCACGGAGCTAGCAGCAGCGATTGCCTCAGGGCTCATCTTTGTCAGTGTGCGTTGCACGATTGTCACCAAGTGATCGCGTTCGAGGCGCGCTGCAAGGTCGTCAAACTGCGTCTCAACGAACACAAGACAAGCGATGTCTTCGAGCAATTGTGTCTCGGTATCGCCGCTAAGATTGCGACGCAACAGCAGCTGCTCGAGGCGACCGCCGCTGAGGCTTGGCGCATGGGTCGATGCAATCTCTCGTGCCCGCGCTGCTTGGTGGGCCTTGTTCTCGCGTCGCCAACGCAGATAGCCAGCGCGACCCTCTGGGTACGAGGAGCGCTCGAGAACCCACCGCTCCAAATGATGGGCGCGCGCTGCTAGCTGTAACTCAGGCGATGGGTCCGCCGCTAGCCGGCCGAGCCACGCGGTTGCAAGCCGACCTTGCTCGAGCGCGCGGGGTTGGCCGTTGATGTGGTTCGGATCCAGTTTGTTCGCCTCGTCGACAGCAGCGAGCGCAGCGCCTAACGAGTTGGTCATGTGGCGCACTCTGACGCTCCGACTTCGGCTACATATGGGCTTGTCTCGTCGTAGTCGATGTAGAAGCTCGGGTCGATGTCGGGCTCGGGAAACACGTCCAGGTCTTTGAGCCCCTTGGCTATCTCACGGGCGCCGCCGACGCGGTCCATCCAGTCGCGGAACGACTCGGCTGCGCTGCGCTCGTCGGTGAAACGACGGAGCACGCGCACTGCCGCCTGGGGAGCGGTCTTGGCGGGAAGGCGCAGTGCCTTGTCGCCAAAGTGGATCGTCTCTTGACCAACGTAACCGCCCAGCAGCAACTGGTAGCCAGGGGCGGACTGACCATGCGCCCTGCGTTCGGTACCGAAGAAGCCGATGTCCGCAATGTGGTGCTGACCACAGGAGTTCATGCAGCCCGAGATATTGATACGCACACCACCGACCTCGGCGAGGCCCTCGTCTTCGAGCGCTTCACTAATGGCGTCGGCGAGACCGCGAGATTGGGTGACAGCTAGGCCGCAGGTGTCAGCGCCAGGGCACGAGACCACGTCGCGGCTCAGCTCGGCCCCAGGCGCAGCCATATCGAGTTCAACCAGTCGTTCGAACAAGGTCGGAAGTTGTGCTTCGCTGAGATCACGGATGACGAAGTTCTGGCGGTTCGAGACGCGCACGTCGACATCGAAGTCGCGAATGATCTGCGCCACGCCACGGAACTGCTCGGCAGTGATGTCACCAAGACGGCACCAGGCGTATGCCGACACAGTCGCCTTGGCGACGCCGCGCACCACGTTGGCGGATTCCCATCGGCCATAGGGAGAGCTTCCACCGAGTGCGACGGACACACCTTGGCCAACGGCGGTGGCCTCGACGGTCTGGTCTCGACCAGCAGGAGCATCGCCTTGGACCAAGATCTCTTCGGGGATGCCGCCGGGCCATGTGGCCGAAGCTGGCAGCAAGTGACGCTGGGCGAGCACCCGACGCTGTACTTCGTCGAAACCCAGCTCGTCGACAACCCACTTCATGCGTGCACGCAGCTTGTTGTCACGATTGCCGGTCTGTTCGAAGACCCGCAAGATCGATTCGATGGTTGGCAGCAGCAGCTCTCGGGGCGTGAAGTCTTCGAGCGCAAGCGCTGCGTGCGGATTGGCGCCCAGGCCGCCAGCGACGTAGACACGAAAGCCCGCTTCGATCGTGCCGTCGTCGAGCGTCCGGGTCACAGCGATGACGCCAGCGTCGTTGAACATGGCCTGGCCGCAGTCAGCTTCGCAGCCTGAGAAGTTGATCTTGAATTTGCGAGCCAACCGTTGTCCGATGGGATTGCGCAGCAGATAGTTGTTCGCGGCTTCGGCCCACGCCGAGATGTCGAGCACTTCGAACGGGCATGCACCGGCCAGATGGCAACCCTGCACGTTGCGCACCGTGTCGCCGCAGGCTTCGCGACTGGTCAGGCCAACCGCACCAAGGTGTTCGAGCACCTCGGGGATCTGGTCGAGCTGCACGTAGTGCATCTGCAGGTTCTGCCGGGTGGTGATGTGGCCCCAGCCTCGGCTGTACCGCTCGACCACCATGGCGAGTGCGTCGAGTTGGTCGGCTGAGACCTTGCCGTAGGGCACCCGTACGCGCACCATGTGGTTCTCACCGCCCTGGCGTTGGCCATAGATACCGTTGGTCAGACGAAAGACGCGGAAGACGTCTTCGTCGACGGTGCCGGCTCGATACCCAGCGAGCATGTCGCGGAATTTCGAGATGTCGGCAGCGATGCCAGGGTCGGTCACGAGGGGTGACACCTGCAGTGGGCGGGTTTCGATGATCGTCACGGCTGGGTTCCTTGCATGATGAAGTCGGTGGTGGGTGCGAGTTCGACTGGGGTGTGGCTGGGGAGGTCGGCAATGACTGGTGCGCTGGCGACATCGCCGATGACAATGACCGCCGGGTTGGGAACGGGTGACTCACCAAGCTGAGCTAGTTGAAATCGGTGGGTCGCTTGCCGCGGCGTGCTGGCCTCAACGACGATGGCGACGGGTGTGTCGGGCGCCATGCCAGCGTTGAGTAAACGTTCGCGAATCTGGGCGGCTCGACGAGCGCCCATCAGCACAACTAGCGTGGTGTTCAGGCGGGCGAGCGCATTCCAGTTCAGGCCATCGGCTTTGGCGGGGTCTTCATGCGCCGTAACCACAGTGAAGGCGCTGGACACGTTGCGGTGGGTCACCGGAATGCCAGCAAGCGCTGGTCCAGCAATCGACGATGTGATGCCAGGCACGACCGTGACAGCGATTCCCTGGGCTTTGAGCGCAAGGGCTTCTTCGCCGCCGCGGCCGAACACGAACGGATCGCCGCCTTTCAGGCGGACAACAGTCTCGTGGTGCTGGCCGCGGTCGATCAGGATCGTGTTGATCTGGTCCTGGGTTGTGCGCTTGCCGTTGGGGTCCTTGCCCACGTCGATGAGCTCGGCCCATGGCGCAGCCATGGCGAGGATCTCGGGCGAGACCAGCCGGTCATAGACGACGACATCGGCACTCGCTATCAACCGGGCGGCTTTCAAGGTCAACAGCTCGGGGTCTCCTGGGCCTGCGCCTACGAGATGGACAGTCATGCGCGGGCCACTGCGGTGAGGCCGAGGTGCTGGCGAAGTTGGGAGCGCGCTGCTTCGAGCTCCCCTGCGCAAACGAGATCGAAGACGCCGTCGTCAAGCGCTTGATCCCAGCCCGAGACTTCGCTAGTGCCCAGGTCGTCGCGAGCTTCTTGCCTGACGTCGGCGAGGACATCGAGCAAGGTTGCCCATCGCTCATCGAATTCGTTTTCGAAGCGCTTTCGTAACCAGGACGCCAGGGCGGGGCTTTTCCCTGCCGTGGATATCGCCAGTTGTAGGTGACCTTGGCGGGCTACTGCTGGCAGCGTGAAGGCGCAGTTCACGGGGTCATCGGCGGAGTTCGCCCACACACCAGCTGCCTCGGCATCGCGGAACACCTGGGCGTTGACCGCACGGTCATCGGTGCAGGTGATGGCAAGCCAGTATGAGGCCACCTCGCCTCGTTCGTAGGGCCTGGCGTGTAGGCGAACACCTTCTAACATGCGCAGCTCCGATGTAATTTCGGGAGCCACAACGGTGACCAGAGCGTCGGCTGCTACCAGTCCCCGTGTCTTGCGCAATGCGACGTTTCCGCCACCGACAACAAGACAGCGACGTCCAGACACCACCAGGTTTACCGGGTAGTTGTTGGGCTGCAGCGAAGCGACAGTTGTCGCCGTCTCAGATGCCATTGTTCTAATATCCGATCGGATTAGTCGGGTTTAACAAGTTGGTACCTTAAGCACGCTGGTTCTTAAATGCAACCAATTTGGTCGGGATTAGGATCTCACCCGGGTCTTGCAGCGCGCCGGCGCCGGGTGGTCTGATGGCGTCATGGTTGAACCCACGGCTTCGCTCGTTGACATGATCACGGCACTGGAGAAGGGTGAGGTTGGAGCAGCTGAACTGCTCGATGCACATCTTGATCGGGTGGCACACCTCGACGGTGACATCAACGCAATCGTGACCCTCGCGCCCGAGCGAGCGCGGGCAGAAGCCGCAGTGATCGACGACGCGCGATCGCGTGGCGAGGACCTTGGCCCGCTCGCCGGGGTTCCGATCACGATCAAGGATGCGCTCGCAACTGCCGGTATTCGATCAACAGGCGGCGCAACCGAGCTGGCCGAGTTCGTGCCCGACACTGACGCCGCTGCAGTCGCCACGGTTCGTGAAGCGGGAGCGGTCGTATTCGCCAAGACGAATGTGCCGCGATGGTCGGGCGACTACCAGAGCTACAACGACATGTTCGGAACGACCAACAACCCGTGGGACCTGTCGCGTACGCCGGGTGGTTCGTCGGGAGGCCCCGGCGCCGCAGTAGCAATGGGGTTTACCGCATTTGAGATTGGCACCGACATTGGTGGTTCGGTGCGGGTTCCATCGTCGTTCTGCGGCATCTACGGTCACAAGCCGAGCTTCGGGGTGATTCCGACGCACGGCTACCTCGACAGCGTGCGATTTCACCGCAACGTTGCAGACGTGAATGTTCTCGGGCCGATGGCTCGGTCAATCGATGACCTTGATTTGTTGTTCGGCTTGTTGGCGCAACCGAATCCTGACGATGCGGTTGGTTGGAAGCTGGATCTGCCAGCTCCTCGGGCTCGTGAGCTCGGTGACTTTCGGGTTGCAGCGTGGCTCGACGACGAATTCTGTCCGGTCGATTCGAGTGTCAGCGATGTGCTGCACGGTGTGGTCGCAGCCTTGGAGGCGGCCGGAGCGCACATCGATCATGAACGTCGACCCGACCTTGATCCGCTTGCGGCGTCGATCGACGGGTCGAACGTGATTGGCGCAGCGACCGACATCTCGGACAACGACCAGTTGGGAGGGGATGATGCGGGCATGTCGCATCGCGAGTGGGACGTCATGCATCGAGAGCGTGGCCAGCGACGCCAACGATGGACGGAGTTCTTTGCCGACGTCGACATCTTGTTGTGCCCGGTCACGCCGGTGCCAGCCTTTCAGCATGTGCACGCAGCCGACGGTTCCAACTGGGCTCATTCGGTTGTTGCCGAGTTTGGGGACATGCCGTACCGGCACCTGCTGCGCTGGAACACGCTGACGGGGAGTGCGTATCTGCCTGTCACGACCCCGCCGGTTGGGCGCACCGCGAGTGGATTACCGGTGGGCATACAGGTGGTTGCTCCGTACCTGCACGATCACACCGCCCTCGCCTTTGCGCGCTGCATCACCGAGGTAGTCGGCGGCTACGAACCCCCACCACTCGCTGTGGACTAGCTCACGCACGCGTTCTGAACTCGCGGCCTAGTCACGAGAGCTTCGCGCGGACTCAACGACTGGATTCGAGCACACGCCATGGCGCCAGGTCCTGTCGGGCCCGAACTTGCGGGCGATCGTCGCCAGGTGCTTGAGAAGATGCCACCAATGCGGTTTGAGCACAAGGCGTCAATGTTCGCCCACTAGCAGGAGGTTGAAATCGGTTTGACACAAGCTAATCGAACAACGTCTTCGCGTCGCCGCTTGCCGAAAAGCTCGGTTCAGGGCAATGAGTGAAGAACAGATCGATGTCATTGCCGACGCAGCAGATAAAAACCGACGGCGCCGCGGCAGTTGACAAAGAGTTGATTGACAAGGTGGCTGCGGTGCCGGCTGATTTGGCGGGGATAGCTGTGGTGCTAGATCTGTTCGAAGTAGCGCTCGTGTTCCCAGTTCGTTACGGCACGGTTGTAGGCGGCGACTTCGGAACGCCAGTGATGGGTGTAGTGGTCGACCACTTCGTCACCCAAGAGCCGACGAGCGTGCGCACTGCTCGCGAACTTTTCGGTTGCGGCTGCGAGCGTGGTGGCAATTTCAGGGCTTGCGCTGGTGTAGGCATCGCCAACAAGTTCATCGGGCGGTTCGATCTGATTCTCGATCCCATCGAGACCACTCACGATGGCGGCGGCAAATGCCAAGTACGGGTTCGCGTCCGCCCCGGGAAGGCGACATTCGATGCGTCGACTCTGACCCGAGCCAACGATACGAAACGACGTGGTGCGATTGTCGGTCGACCATGCGATTCGGGTCGGGGCCCACGACTGATTCTGGTAGCGCTTGTACGAATTGATGGTCGGTGCGTAGCACGGCATCAGGTCGGGCGTGTGCGTCATCCAACCACCAAGGAACCATCGGAAGGTGTCCGTCGGTTCACCTGCACCATCCACGAACGCATTCGTGTCGCCCTGCCAGAGCGACACATGTAGATGACAGCTGCTGCCAGGCTGCTCGGCCGATGGTTTTGCCATGAACGAGACGCTGGCCCCCATCTTGTCGGCGAGCTCTTTCATGCCTTGCTTCATGATCACGTGCCGGTCCGCCATATCGAGCACTTCGGCATAGCGAATGTTCAGCTCATGCTGACCAATCGCTGCCTCGCCCTTGGAGTTCTCAACAGGAATCTCCGACGCCGACAGGGCACGGCGAGCCGCGCCGACATAATCCTCGACCCGTGCGCCTTGGAGAAGGTGATAGTCCTCGACGTACCAACCAGCCGACTCGATGTGTCGATAGTTCTTTGCGTGGGCATCGCGATAGGTGTCTCGATACAGGAAGAACTCAAGTTCAGATGCAGCCGCAGCAGACATTCCCGCATCGTTCAGACGTTGGACGTGGTGTCGGAGAATGGAGCGGGGCGCAACGGGAACAGGTTGATGATCGGCGTTGGCTTCCACATCGCACAAGATGATCGCAGTTCGATCAGCCCAGGCCGCAGGCCGCAGCGTGCGTGCGTCGGGAACCAAGTGCATGTCGCCATAGCCGCCACCCCAATTAGCGAACGCATATCCTTCGACCGGCTCCATATCCATGTCGACGGTCAGCAGGTAGTCGCAGGCGTGGGTGCCCTCGGTCAGTCCTTGCTCAACAAAGAACGATGCGTCAAAGCGCTTACCTACGAGGCGCCCGTAGTGATCGGCGAATCCGACAACGACTGTGTCGATCGTGCCGTCTTCTACAGCGAGTGCAAGTTCGACAGGAGTCATGGCGCTAGGTCAGCTCCTGGAGTTGGGTGCTGAGCCGCTCGGCCGCTTCGGCCACGAGCAATCCGATGTCGTGCGTGCGGTCAGGGTTTGGGAATCGATAGGTGGGTCCGTGAATGCGGAGCGCAGCGAGCACACCATCAGGTCCAAAGACTGGCGAGGCGACCGAGTTGATACCTTCGGCAAACTCCTCGTACACCCACGCGTAGCCCGCCGATCGTGCTTGTGTCATGCGGTCGCGAAGTTCGGCTTCCGTCGTGAGCGTGGTTGAAGTCATAGCCTCAAGGCCAGTGTCAAGGACAGCCTTAACGGCTGGTTCTCCAGCGTGCGCCAACATCACGATGCCTGCTGAAAGGCAATGAGCTGGACCCGATTCGCCGGTCCAGTCGCGGATCTGAACATCTTGTTCGGTCTCGATCATGTCAATGAAGTACACGTGACCGTCGTCGAGCGTGTCGAGCCCGCTGGCCTCACCGGTTCGTTCGCTCAGGTCAACCAAAAACGGGCGGGCAGCGGTGAGCAAGCTACGGCCCTGGGTTGAACCCCCGCCAATCTCCTCGATTGCCGACCCAATGCGGTACTCACCACCGGCTTCGACCTGCTCGATAGCTCCCTCGGTCTCAAGCGCATTGAGTAGTCGGGCCACCGTCGACTTGGGAAGCGACACACGCTCGGCGAGTTCAGTGACCCCGCATGCCTGCACCGCAAGCGCACGCAAAATAGAGAAAGCTCGTTCAATTGATTGCACGCCAGCCACTACCCCAACCTAGCCCGACCCAAGCCCCCTGTTCCGCATCGTGGAACATGCCCTACGTTGCGGTTGCGGTCGTCACTCTGTTCTATTCTTCGAGGCCGGCCTGCTGGCGTCGCCACCGTGCGTTGAGACGAACACCCCATGAGTTGAATGGTTCGGGAAAATTCCGGCTTGGCCGACCCTTGGCATCCATGAGAGCAATGCTGTTGGAACTCAGCCCGCTCATCTTCTCTGCCAACAACTTGCCGCTGATCGAACCCTTAGCGATACCAACGCCGTTGTGCACCACGGTCGCCCACACCGCTGGTCTCAATTCACCAAACACGGGTGCGCCGTTGCGCGTCAGGCTGAGCGCCCCACCCCATGTGAACTCAAACGGCACATCCGCGAGCATCGGGTACCGATTCAGGTATGACTGCCGGTGCGTCTTGCGAGCCGTCTCGAGCGGTCGGCCCACAATGGTTGACTCGCGGCTATAGCTAAAGATGTTGCGGACCAGTATTCGTCGACTGGCGGTGCGTCGAACCGACGTGCCTGCAGGGTGCGCAGCGATGATGCCGTAACTCTCGACACCGCCGAGTCGATCGACCTCGTTGTCAGTCAACTCACGGGTCATCGACCCCCACGTAATCATGGGGATCAGCTGCTTCTTGAAGAAGCCAAAGCCCTCAATGAACCCGTTGTTGGCCAACACGAGTAGCGGCGTGCGTATCGAGCCGTTGTTGGTCGCTACGGTATGCGGTGGACCAAAGTCAACCGAGGTGACCATAGACGACTCGTAAACGGTGACGTTGGACGGCATCGTTTCCGCGAGCCCACGGACCATTGCTGCTGGTTGCACCAAGTAGCTATGCGGCGCGTGAATCGCCGAGCGATAGAAGTCTGACCCAAACGTCGCCTTGAGGTCGACAGCGTCATGGCGTGTGTAGTCCTCATCGATGGCATCGAGCGAAGCAGCGAAACCCTCAAGCAGTTTCTCGCCCTTGGCGGTTGCTGCGGCGTGATATTTGCCTTCTCGACGCCAGTCGCAGTCGATGCTGTTCGCAACGATGGTGGATTCAAGCCAGTCGAGAGCTTCGCGATTCAGAGCGACCTCACGCTTGGCCGGTTCGACGTTCTCGGCAAATGACTTGGCGCGGATGTTGTGCGCGTGGTCGATCGCGAAGCCCGACGAACGTCCTGCCGCGTTGTTGCCAATGCGTCCACCTTCGATCAGCGCAATCGTGGCATCGGGATGCAGCTCAGCCAGTCGTCGAGCTGCAGCCAAGCCCGAATAGCCAGCACCGATCACGACATAGTCAGCGTTGTGCTGACCAGTCAACACGTTGGCGGCGCCTGGAGGAGGCAAGATCTCGTGCCATGCGTTCTGGCTGTCGTATTGCGGAGCCAGCGATACCGCATGGCTGGTCATGCGGGGTCGATCCAGATCGTCTTCGTTCGACCGGGTCGGCCGACGCAACATCGCCCCCTGCGCTTGTTGGTGCTGCTGCGCTCGTACCTAGTGCTTGACCGTCGACTCATTGCGACTTGTTGATCGGCAGCGTCGAGAGTGCTGCCTCGAGCGCGACGCGCGCCTCGCTGGTTACCGCAAGCTGCGGTTTGCGGTTCGGACCGAGATTGCGACCGAGCATGTTTGCTGCTGTCTTTGCGCCAACCAAATACTCGACATCGAAGTCGTTGCTCCACAGGAACGAGTTGACCGGCTCCATGAGCTTCCACAGGTCGAGCGCCTCAGCCAGTTGTCCGGTCGAGACCAGTTCGTACAGCTGCACGCACTCGTGGGGCATGATGTTCGCAGAACCCCAGATCCAGCCAACCGCGCCAGCCATGAGTGCATAGGGCGCTATGGGATCGGCCCCGCACAACACCTTGCCACCGATGGCGACATATTGAGCGAGCTTTGCCAGGTCGCCCTCGGAGTCCTTTATGTATTTGATGGTGTCGACTTGAATGAGTCGTCGGTACATGGCCGTGGTGATCTCCACACCGCTGGCCTGCGGTGTGTTGTACAAGATGATGTCGGCGCCGGTCTGCCGAGCAATCTCCTCGTAGTGCCACAGCACACCTCGCTCAAAAGGCGACTCAAGCCAGGGAGGCAGGATCATGACCGCGTCGGCGCCGAAGCTCTCCGCGTGTTTCGTAGCTTCGATCGTGTTGGCCGTGCTCATGCGCGTCGACTGCACGGCGATCGGCACCCGGCCATCGATGTGCGTGCAGCAGAGTTCGACCATGTGACGTACTTCGTCTTCGGTCATGTACGCGTATTCGCCTGTGCCAGCACCAACCAGGATCGAGTGCATGCCAGTATCGATGATCTCATCGATGTAGTCGCGCAGGCGGCCATCGTCAATAGTCTCGCCGGTTTCGTCCAATGGTGTGCACATTGCGATGCACACCCCGGTGATGTCAGCCACGCTTGCTACCCCTTGTTGCACGTTCGCTAAACATTGGTGAGTTCCTTGGCCAGTTTGACCTTGTCGATTGCGGTGGGATTGGAGAGCGCCTGCATAGCGACCTCATAGTCCGGCAGTGAATAGACCGCGCCGTCGTCGTTGATCATGACGAATCGACCGAGTTGTTCCAGAAAAGTGCGGTCGTGGCTCACAGCAATGACGGTGCCCACGAATCCGTCGAGTGCTTGTTCGAGCGCTTCAGATGATTCGATATCGAGGTTGTCGGTCGGCTCATCGAGTAACAAAACGTTGTGGCCTTCAAGTTCGAGGCACAGAATCTCAAGCCGTGCCTTTTGCCCGCCGGAGAGCGTTTCGAACTCTTGGCGAGCGTGGGTTGCGAGCCCGTATCGGCCGAGTGCTTTCATCGCCTTTTCTTCTTCGGTCACGCGTTCACGCACGATATCCACGGCCTCGCGGCCAATGAAGTCTGGTCGGTCATTGATCTGGGTGAAGGTGCCGATCGAGGTGCGAGGGCCAAGTCCAATGGTGCCCTCATCGGGTTCGAGGTCGCCGCTGAGCGCCCGCAAGAGATGGGTCTTGCCAGTTCCGTTCGGTCCAATGAGCCCTATGCGTTCACCAAAGTGAACTTCGTCGGAGAAGGGGAAGAATAGGTCGCCGATGGATACGTCGACCATGTTTACGACTCGTCGGGCCGAGTCCGCGCCACGCAGGCCAACCTTGATCTGCTGGTCAGGAACCGGAGGCGGGGGCGGTCCTTTGGCAACGAACTTCTCCCATCGAGTCTCGGCGCCGTTGGCCTTGGTTGCATTCTTGAAATTGACTGCAGCGCGCTGCTTCATGATCTTCATGTGTCGATACAGCCGCCGTTCTTCTTCGTTCCAGCGTTTGAGTGCGTCGCCTAGGCGGGCCTGGCGTTGCTCGCGGGCTTCGGGGAACGACGCGTAGTTGCCGCCGTGCACCCAACACGCGGATCCTTCGAGCACGATCAGCTTGGTCGCAACCCGTTCGAGAATCGAGCGGTCGTGGCTGACCATCAAGATGGTGCTTGGGCATTGCAAGATCTGATCTTCGAGCCATACCCGCGTGGGGATGTCCAGATAGTTGTCGGGCTCGTCGAGCAACAGGACATCGGCCCCTGACGAGAGCAACAGCTCGAGCACGAGGCGTTTGCGTTCGCCTCCGGAAAGTTCGCCGACCGTGCGCACGGTGAAGTCGTCGATCGGTGTTTTGACGCTGCGTTCTGCCGCCGCAGCCCACTTCGACTCAAGTTCGTATCCGCCGAGGTCGCCCCAGCGCGTGATTGCCTCGGCGTACAACATGCCGTCGTCCTCGCCGCTGGCCATGGCTTTTTCTGCATCGATTAGCGCAACGCCAGCAGCGCGCAACGCTGGTTCGGCGACATCGAGGAGCATGTCGCGTAGCGGGGCATCGGGGTTACCCATGCCGACATCTTGGGTCATTGTTAAGAACGTGCCACCGATCGAGAACTCGCCGCCGTCGGTCTCCAGATCGCCAGACAGAATGCGCAAGATAGTGCTCTTGCCAACGCCGTTTGGCCCGATGATTGCTGCGTGCTCGCCGGGCGAAACCCCAAAACTCACGTCGAAGAACAGTGAGTCGGCGGCGGGCGGGGCGTAGTCAAGGTCGGATACGACGATGGCACTCATGACAAGACCCTACGTCGGCACCCGTTGGGCAACGCTGTGGTTTGTTTGACTTCCACGTCGCCCCCTTCGTTTCGCGAGTGTCGCTGATTCGTGATTGCTCGTTACACAATTGCTTGCTGTCGCCCTCAGAACCTGCTGTGGTGCCAACGTTGTCATGAAGACTAGCTAAACTCATCACCCTTTGTCATACTAACGGCATGGTCGTTGACGCACTGCGAATCGATGTCGAGTCGCTTCGAGCCCTGCGGGCGGTGGTCTCGACCGGCGGGTTCACGCTGGCAAGTGAAGCGCTTGGCCTTTCGCAGAGCGCTGTGAGCCACAAGATCAAGCGGCTCGAAGCTCGTGTCGGCCTCGATCTTGTTGAACGCGGCACCGTGATCGAAGCAACCCCAGATGGCGCTGACCTGCTCCGCTACGCCGAGCGAATTCTCACCGCCCACGATGAGGCAGTCGCCCATCTGTCGCGCAGCGATCTTGCGGGCGTGTTGCGTCTCGGTAGCAACGAGGATCTGCATTCTGACGAGCTCGTCGACGTGCTCGCTCGATTCGGCCGCGCCTACCCGAACGTCCACATCGACGTACGAGTGCAGGTGAGCGGGGTGATCGCGGGGTGGTACGACGCGGGCGAAGTCGACGTTGCGTTGCTGCAGATCCCAGCTGATGGGCCGGAGGGACCCCGCCCGGGGGACCAAGTGGTGCGTGGAGAGACGGTGCGTTGGGTGTGCGCCCCAGGATCGAATTTCACGGTGCACCGCATTGTGCCGCTGTTGTCGTTTGGTAATGGCTGGGCGTATCGCAGCGCGATCGAGTCGTTGCTCGACGAAGCAGGGATTGACTACCGAGTTGCACTTGAGTGCCCCACGGTCGGCGGCGTTCAGTCGGCGGTTGAAGCCGGTTTAGGCGTGGCGGCTTTGAACGAGCGGAATATGACCGACCAAATGGTCGAGTGGGCCCCTGGTGCGGCCATCGGGGTGCCTGCGGTGTGCTCAGTGATTCGCAGCGCCGATAGCAGCGGTGAAGATGGCTCGTCTGGTGGTGCTGGTCAAGAGTCGGCTCCTGGTGACGGCGTTGGTGACTTGGCGCTCGCTGCTCTGCGGCGTGAGCTGGCGAGCCAGTTCGATATCCACGACGAAATTGAGGGTCAAGGTGTCTGAGTCTGAAGAGGTCGCTCCGCGTCGGCGAGGTCGCAGCGCTCGCCGAAAGGCGAGGCAGGAAAGCAAGGGCCAAGGATGGCTGCCCGAGCTTGATCGCGGCATTCCCTACGTCGACCTGCTGACACCGGAACAGATGGACCGCGTCCACGATGAGACGATGCGCTTGCTCGAAGAGGTAGGCTGTGAATTCCGCGATGACGAAGCGGTCGCCATGTGGCTAGCTGCTGGCGCCGACGTGCAGGGCCAACGGGTGCGCTTTGACCGCGAGTTCCTGATGTCGCTAGTCGCGACGGCCCCTGAGCAGTACACCATGACCGCACGCAATCCTGAGCGCTCGGTCACCGTCGGCGGCCGCAAGACCGTTTTCACTCCGGCCTACGGCGCACCGTTCATTCTCGACTTCGATGGCAACCGTCGGAACGCTACGCAAGAGGACTTTGACAACTTCGCCAAGATTGCCTACCAGCAGGCGGCAGTACACATGACCGGTGGGGTGTTATGCGAACCAATGGACATTCCGGTTCCTCATCGTCATCTTGAGATGACGTATTCGCTGCTGAAGCACAGCGACAAGCCGTTCATGGGTGCAGTGACGTCTCGCGAGCGGGCCGAAGACTCGATGCAGATGGCTGGCATCGTTTTTGGTCACGATGTTGTCGCCGACACCACGGTGATGACGTCGCTCGCCAACTGCAACTCACCGTTGTTGTGGGACAAGACGATGCTCGATGCCGTAAAGGTGTACGCAGCGAACAATCAAGCAATGCTCTTTAGCCCATTTGTTCTGGGCGGGGCATCAACACCTGCAAGCACGATTGGTTCGGTCGTTCAGCTCGCTGCGGAGTCGCTGGCGGGTGTCGCGTTTAGCCAGTTGGTTCGCCCCGGTGCTCCGGCGGTGTTCGGCCAATGGTTGTCAACGGTCTCGATGAAGTCGGGCGCCCCACAAGCGGGCACGCCAGAGATCGACCACATGAACATGCTGACCGGCCAGATCGCCCGCTATTACAAGCTGCCATGGCGGTGCAGCGGTGGTTGCTCAAGTTCCAAGTTGATCGACGCTCAAGCGGGTTATGAGGCGGCGCGAAACATGTATGGCGTGCTCATGGCCGGAGCGAACTTTGTGTTGTCGGCGACGGGCTATCTCGATGGTGCCTTGCTGCAGAGCTATGCCAAGGTGGCGCTCGATGGCGAGCAGCTTGAGATGATGTACCGACTGGGTCAAGGGGTGAATTTCGATGAGCTCGATGAAGCACTCGAGACAATGCGCGAGGTTCCGCCCGGGGGCCATCACCTCGGTACAGCTCACACGCTGGCCAACTTTGAGCAGGCGTTCATGATGCCTGAGTTGATGAATGCTGACAGTTTCGAACAGTGGACAGTCGACGGCGCCAAAGACGCTGGTCAGCGGGGCTCTGACAAAGCCCGGCAGCTGATCGCCGACTATCAGGAACCAGCGCTCGCCGACGACGTCGCCGAGGAATTGCGTGACTTTGTCGACCGTCGGCGTTCCGAGATCTCGCCGTTGGTGGCGTGATGATGTTGCAGGGCAAACGCGTACTCGTGACCGGTTCCACGTCTGGAATTGGGCGCGCCACAGCGCTCGCTGCCGCGAGCGCCGGGGCTGCCGTGGTGGTCACTGGTCGTCGAGCGACCGAGGCCCAGGACACGGTCAACCAGATCGTTTCAGCAGGCGGCGTCGCTCATGCACTCGTTGGTGACATCACCGATTCTGAGTTTGCTGATCGCCTCGTGGCTCAGAGCACTGAACGGCTTGGGGGTCTTGACGGCGTGGTGAACGCCGCTGGTGTGATTGTGCGAGCGGACGCAGCGGACACCACCAACGAGGATTGGCGGTGGCAGATGGCGGTCAATGTCGATGCTGTTTTCTACGTGTCGCGAGCGGCTATTCCAGCGCTGCGATCGAACGGTGGCGGCGCAATCGTGAACGTGTCGTCTACGTGCGGCAAGGTCGGCGCTGCGGGTCTGGCCGGGTACTGCGCCACCAAGGGCGCCGTAATCTCGCTGACTCAGGCCATGGCGCTTGAGCATGGGGCCGAGAACATCCGCGTTAATGCCGTGTGTCCTGGTGCCATCGACACGCCCATGTTGCGCGCCGAACGACCCGACATGACGGTCGACCAGATCATGGCAGCCAACCTGGCCGATATTCCGCAGCAGCGCATTCCGGGACCGGAAGAGGTAGCGGACCTCATCGTGTTCCTGCTCGCTGATCAGAGCCGCCATATCACCGGCGCTGACGTTTCGATCGATGGCGGGTATACCGCGCAATGACCGGTCAACTTGAGAACAAGGTCGCGCTTGTAACGGGTGGCGCACAAGGTATTGGACGCGCTATTGCATCGCAGATGACCGTCGCAGGCGCAACGGTGATCATTGGCGACCTGACCAACCCTGATGACGGAAGCGAATGGATCGAGCTCGATGTGGCCCTCAGCGAGTCGGTCGCCGGCTGTGTCGAGGCAATCGTGGACACACACGGACGGCTTGACATTGTGGTGAACAACGCCGGAATCATGTTCGAAGAAGACATCGCCGCACACAGCGAAGCCACATGGAACAAGATGCTCGCCATAAACCTGACGGGCCCGTTCCTCGTAGCCAAGGCCGCCGTGCCGCATCTCAAAGCAAGTCAGGGAACCATTGTCAACGTCGGCTCGATCGAGGGGTTTAGTCGCAACCCTGGCCACGTCGCCTATTCGGCGTCTAAGGCAGGTGTTCACGGTTTGACGGGGGCGCTTGCGGTAGATCTTGGTCCGTTCGGGATCCGCGTGAACGCGGTCGCGCCTGGGTGGATCGACACGTCGCTCAATGCTAGCTATGTCGACGACCAACCCGATCCGGACAAGGTGCGCCGAGAACTCGCTCAGTTGCACCCGATTGGGCACATTGGTGATCCCACTGATGTCGGCGACGTTGTCGTCTGGCTCGCGAGTGACCAAGCGCGCTTCGTGACCGGCCAGGTAATCACCGTCGACGGAGGCCGTTTGAGTCGTCCGCCGCTGCCACCAAGCCTGTCGATGGGGGAGTGATGACGCGCGAGTACAGAGTCGTTAGGTGTAGGGGAAGCCATGGATGTGAATTCGGTGCAGCTTGCGCGGCTGCTCGCTAAGCGGGACCGCCGCCGAGTCATCGCCGCTCTGATACTTGCGGATACTCCCTGCTCTGCGACCCAGATTGCCGAGCATGCCGGTGTCAGCATCCGCGCGGTGGTCGATGCGACCGACCGCCTTGTTACGGCCGGACTCGCTCAAAACGTCGACGGTTGTTTTGAACTGATCGATTCGGTCTTTCAGCAGATCGCCCGCTCAGAAGTACCGCCACCCTCACCGAGCGCACACGCTAGCCAGCCCGGCGAAGTCGCTCGGGTGCTCGACGTCGCACTGCGCGATGGAAAGCTGGTCCAATGGCCTGCGAAGCGTGCCAAGCGATTGTTCGTACTTGACCACCTCGCACAACAGTTTGAGATTGGCGTTCGATACAGCGAAGCGGCCGTCAATGACATCCTGCGCCCCTTCAACGACGACGTTGCGACGAGTCGCCGCTACCTCGTCGACGAGCAGTTCCTTGACCGGGGCGAAGGTTTCTACTGGCGTTGCGGCGGATCTTTCTAATGAACGCTCCCTAGTGTGGTTTGCTAGGCGTCGAAGGTGGGGAAGCTCACGGTGGGGTCCCGGTCCAGCTGTCCAACGAGCGCGATTTCCCATGTGAGGTAGTCGCGCATTCGTTGTTCGACGACCTCGGTCGGTTCATCATGGTCGTACGGCTTGTACCAGACGTCGTTTGGCTCGGTTGTCGGCCGGTCGAACCCCGGATCCATCTGTTGGTCTGCGTGCCGCCACGCCTTGTTGCCACCAGCTAGCGCAACGACCTCAGCATCTGGCCAGAGCTCAGCAGCCTCTGGCACAGCGAGCTTTGCGAGCTGGCCATCGGTTGACGTGAGTACCAAATAGTCGATCTCACCGATCGTGGAACGTGCTTGATCTAGGCGACTGCGGACCCCCCACCACGCTCCTGGGATATGGCCCTTCTTGCGATACTTCAAGCTTGAGTCAATATCGAGCACGGTGGTCGGGAGCTCCGAAGCGAGACGCTCTGCGAGATCGGCGATCCGAATCGTTGAGACCTTGGCGACGCGCTGGCGTGACCCCGGACCGGTCTCGGTGTCGTCATCACTCACACCGCCAGCCAGCACGACCGCATCGGCCCAGCCGAGTTGCTGTAACCAGGAGGCGGTCATGGTTGCTCGAACACCGTTGTCATCAACGAGCACGATTCGAGCGCCGCGGGTGGCGATGTACTCATCGGTTGCTTGCACGAGTTGACCACCTGCAGCATGACGGCTGCCAGATATGTGCCCGGTAGAGAACTCTTCTGCGGTGCGAACGTCGAGCACGTAGGTAGTGCGGGTCTCGTCGGCCTGCCATGCCGCAAGCTGCTCACGCGATACCTCGCGTACACCAAAGCGTCGGCCAACATTTCTCGCCGCATCTCGCGCCCACTGCTGAGCGCTCGGCGAGGGGTTCGGAGCATGGACGTCGTTGCCGCGAACCACGTTGTAACCGGCAAGTTGCCAACCCATCGTGCCGTTCTCGAGTGCGACAACCCGATTCTCAAGACCAGCGTTCACCAACGATTGTGTGCCAATGATGCTGCGCGTGCGACCCGCACAATTCACGACAACGAGCGTGTCCGGGTTCGGTGCGACCTGCTTGATGCGATGTACTAACTCCGCGCCAGGGCAGTCCACACCCGTTGGAATACTCATGTTGTGAAACTCGCCCATTGGTCGTGAGTCGAGCACGACCATGTCGGTGCCACTGTCGAGCAGCGATTTGAGCTCATCGGCGGGAATACGAGGCGTGTCGTAGGCGTGTTCGACGTGTTCGCCGAACGCCTTGGAAGGAACGTTGACGCCCGAGTACAGCTCACCGCCTGCTGCCGCCCAACCAGCAATGCCGTCGTGTAGAACCGAACAATTCGTCCACCCAATTTCGACAGCCTTGGCCGCCGCCTTTGTGGCAAGGTCACTGGCGCCACCGCCGTCGCACCAGACCACGCGGGTCGTGGCTCGAGGCACGAGCCGCGGCAGCATCAGCTCAAGCGACGAGAGCGGAATGCACGCAGCGTGGAACAGGTGAGAGTCGAAGTAGACACCCTGCTCACGTGCGTCGAGGAGCGCGAGTTCGTTGCCATCGAGAATCCAGCTGGTGAGCGTCTCGACTGTAATGGTGGGCACTGAAGTCACGGTCGCTAGCAGTCCTGCAAGTTTGTGCGAGCCTCACGAATACCGCTTACACCCTTGAAGATCTTCCAGGCGCCCTCGGTCTGGTCGTAGTACTCGCGCTCATCAAGGCGTTCAAGCGCTAACCCGTAGCAGTGAAAGTTAAGCGCCGCGCCATCGATGTGAATCGAATGAAGGTCGTTGGGCAGCATGGCGACGCCCGTGCCAGCTTCGACCATGTGATCGTGGACCTGGGTGACCCCGTCGTCGGAACGGTCATAGAACTTGTTGTGTTCTTGCCCAGAGAAGCCAACCACCACAGCCCAGGTGGTGTGGTTGTGCACAGGTGTAGCGACCTGCCCTCGACTCGATTGTGCGTATAACGCAAAGCGATCATCGCCATCTTGGGCAAGCCGGTACATGAAGCTGGTGCGCTTGTCGCTCTCGTCGGGCGGCGGGAAGCTCTCGAGCGGGAACAGATCGCGCTGTGTGGTCAACTCGATGAGGCGGTCCCGAATGGCCTGTACGCCTTCTCGGGTGACGCCGAGCGTGTCTTCGATCTGACGAATGTCATCCATCGCCGCAGTTACGGCGTTCGTTCGTGCTTCCATGGTGTCCTCCAGATCAGCCTGGTCACTGCAGTTTCGCCGAGACGCTCACCAAAAGCGAACCGGACACTCGCACAAAAACCAAACAGGAGGGATCCGAGTACCCCTCCTGTATTCCCTTGCGGGACGGCTAGATTTTTTGTTAGCTCAGCAGATCAGCTGCGAGGAGTTGTGAACTCGATGCGGCGATTGGCTTGCTTCTCTTCGTCGCTGGCTTCGGCGTTGAGCAGCTCGCTCTCGCCGTAGCCAACCGCAGTGAGCAGTTCGCCATCGACGCCTTGGCCCTCAAGGAAAGCCACGACCGAAGTGGCGCGAGCCTCACTGAGTGCTTGGTTTGATTCGGGACTGCCGTCGCTATCGGTGTGACCACCGACTTCGACCAACGTGCCTTCAGGGAGTTGCTTTAGGACGTCGGCTGCGTTGACCAAGATGCCTTCGGACTCAGGTCGAATCGCAGCGCTACCAACGTCGAACTGGATTGGGTCAAGAGCAATCGACGACGTCAAGTTGGCCAGGGTGATCGGTGGTGGGACCATGACGCCCGTGATGATGTGCACAATGCCGTTGTCGGTCAGGTTGTCAGCGCTAACAACGCTGTAGCCGCCAGGAAGGCTGCCGTCACTACCGATTACGAGAGTGTCGCCGGACAGTGTTTCGAAGGTGGCACCAGGCACCACTTCTGAAGCGGGAACTTCTCCCTCGATCACGTGGTAGCCGACCGTTCTCTGGATGTCTTCGTCTGACAAACCGGTGACAAGATCCGATGCATTTGCAAACGCATCGTTGTTCGGAGCGAAGACCGTGAATGGTCCAGCATCTGGGTCTGACAGCGTTGCGTCGAGGCCCAAGGCGCCGAGCACGCCGGTGATCTGCGAAAGGTCAGCGGTCTGAGATGCGAGGCTGCCGATCGTGAATGGCTCAGGAACCGGCGTTGGAGGAACGGGCGTTGGAGGAACCGGCGTTGCCGTCGGATCCGGTGCCGGTGCGGCCTGTTCTGGTTCTGGGGTTGGCTCAGGTTCTGGTTCTGGTTCTGGCGTAGGTGTTGGGTCGGGTTCAGCTGCTGCGACCGGTAGCACGCCCCCAATCTTGTGCACGATGCCGTTGACCGCACGGCCGTCGGCCTCTTCGATCTCGATGGCGCCATTGATCAGGTCGTCGTCGGCGAAAGTTAGTTCGTAGCCGTCGACTGTGGTGACGGTGCCCTCGTCGAGCAGTTCATCGAGTGTGAATTCGCCTTCAACAACGTGGAAGCCGATCGCTTCTTGGAGCGCGTCGTCGTCGAGGTCATCGAGCAACGAGCCAATGTCCTCGGCGCCTGCACCATCGGCGAAGCTATCCCAAGCGGCATCGGACGGGGCGAACACGGTGTATGGGCCACCGCGCTCGTTGCCGAGGTCACGGTCATAGTCGGAATCACCGAATACGTCGGCGCTTGTTCCTAGGTCACCTTCGTCGTCGAGGATGTCATTCACCGTGAGGTCTGCATCGGCGCTAGCGCCGCCGAAGCCCAGCTCGGCAGCGACCTCATCTGTGCCGCCGCATTGGGAGGCTCCAAAGAAGAGAAGTCCGAGCAGAGCGAGGACTCCAAGGGCAAGCCAAATGATCTGTTCGTCAGAGGAACGCTCCCACTCAGGGAGCAGCTTGTCCTCGTCTCGGCCACCAGCAAAGATGTTGTCGTTATCGGTCATTGAGTACGTTCCTCCGGCCCAGGCGATGTAGGGCTTCTTTTACTGACGCTCCAGGAAGCTGAAAAGTCGCGAACTATCGCAATTTATTGGCTTGCGCGCATTGTTGCGCGTACCGGCGGAATGCCACACTGGATAACTTGCGAAAGCCGGTATGTGTCATGGTAGCGACATATCGCGGATCGGATGCTGGTTTCTCACCGTCTGTCAGGCAGGATTGCCGCTGTTCATGAACGCGAACGTGAACGTCTATAGAACCAAGCTTGGACTCGTCGAGCTAGCAGATGCCGACTTCCAACGGAGGGTGTAGACGGGCCAGTCGCAAACGGAGATGAGCTCGCTTGTAGAGGCGCTTGCAGGGCTATTCGATGACTCGGGGTTGGACGATGCCCTTCGCCTCGATCGCTACGTGTTCTCCGTCGAAGTCGACGAATCTTGCTGAAGCTGTTGCTGGCAAATAAAAGACAGCAGACGGTCGACGGACTTCCCTTTCGGGGAGGCGGTCTGGGACTGTAGGACGTGGAGGCTGTCGATAGCGTTTCAGCGAGGAACGAGCTGAAAGGCGGACTTCCCCCTAGGGGAGCTCGATGATGGTCACGGCTCCGGTGTCGCCGCTGACCTCAATCAAAGCGCCGTCGGGAATCCTTCGAGTCGCATCAGTCGCTGACACGACGCAAGGAATGCCAAGTTCTCGGCTGACGATGATCGCGTGGCTGAGCGGGGCGCCAACGTCGACGACGACGGCCGCTGCAGGCACAAAGAGTGGCGTCCATGATGGATCGGTTATCGGTGCGACCAGAATGTCGCCCGGCTCAAGCGCGGTTGGGTCGAATGAATCAAGTACGACTCGAGCAATACCGCGGGCCGTGCCGGGACAACCGGGTACACCTTGCAGTACCTCGTCGGCAGTGAGATCGACGGTAACGACAGCATCGCGACGCGGCATGTCTTCGACTGAGCCAGGGTCGCTGACAAAGAGGAAGGGCTCCTGCAATTCGGAGTACTCGACCATGAGCTGCTCGCGCTCGACAAGGAGGTCGTGGAACCCAGACGGGTCATCAAGGAACTTGAATTGCTCGTCTTTGGTGAGCAGGCCGTACGAATTGACCTGTGGGAATGTGCCAGCCTCGACGCAACGGCGACCCCACTCTTGCAGGGCGACCCGAGCTTCGTGAGCGAGCTTGATGCAGTTTGTCTTGGTGCGCTCGCGTCCAGGCATGAACACGGTCGCAGAACTGAGCGCAGCCATAAACTGCCCATGGGCCTCGGGGTCAGCTTCGACCATGGCGGCGATTTCGGTGCCAAGGGTCTCGCGCTCGGCCGCACGTTCGTCGTTGCGCAGTTGCGGCGCTGCGTCTTCTGGGGAGAGCCGCATGCGGTCGATGGCAGCGAGCGCAAGATCGGGTGTGGTCTCCCACGTTGGCGAGCGCACTTCCCACTCATTTGGGCCGCGGGCGCCATAGGTGAACAAGAAGTCAGCAAATGCGCTATTGAACTCTGCGGCGTCATCGCTGGCTGCAAGTTTCGCTGCAAGTCCGGTGCTGCCCTGGTCGAAGAGGGTCCCGAGCGCAGGCGATCCGGCCACGATACGGCCGAGCTTCCACATCTCCATCGACGGAGCGGCAGACTCGACGTCGCCGAGCCCGGCGAGTAGCCGCAGGGTGGCCTCGGGTTTGCCGACGGCGGCGCACACTGCGGTGATGATGCCGATCGGCAGCGTTGCCAGAAAGCTCACAAAGATGTGTTCAGTGAACAAGCGAGCGAAGTGTGTGTCCATTTGGAGCCACACCCAATCAATGAGCTCTCGATCCGACATGGCCGCGAAGTCGGGCCGGTTCGCCCGCAGCTCGTTCATTAGCTTCTCGTCTGAGAGCGCGTTTGGAATGTCGGGGGTGGTCAGGACCCAGCCAAACGTCTCTGCGATCTTCTCGGTCAGCTCGGGGCGGTCATCGCCAGGACCAGGAATGAATTCCGGAACACCGGGGGCGTCGCCGAAGAATGCATCGTCGATGTCCTTGTAGGTCATGCCGGGGGCCCGGTGGCCGAGCATGCGAAGCGCTGAAGCGTTGAGGTAGGCGTACCCGTTGCTGACGCCAAGAAAGACGGCCTCATCGGGTGGGAGCTCATCGGGCGTCATGACACCAATGCGGTAATACGCCTCACGGAAGCCAATCTCGCTGCCGCCGATCGACCCGTCGGTCTCAAACCATGTGAACGACATGGGCGCAACCGGCTCAGGAAACACCTCGCCCACGTTTGCACGCGTGTAGAACGAGTACTTCTCGTGCGGCGTCGTTGAAACGATCCATGGCTTCGTCATCAGGTCCCCTAGTTGTTGTGCTCGGCCCCCCGGCCGCAGCGACGTCAACTTAGCCGAGATGGCTAGCCGGCGTCGAAGTCAGACGGGCTGTGGTCAGGGTTGGGGATGAAGGTTGCGATCAGGCCGGGGATCGACGCAGCAGGCTTGGCAACACGGTGCCATAGAGCACGCCGAGCACGATGATGACGGCTCCAATGAAGGTTTGAAGTGGCGGTGCTTCGCGAAATGCCAGCCACGCCCAGATCGGAGCAGCAACGGTCTCCACAGGCGTAAACAATGCGACCTCAGCCGCCGGTGCATACCGGGGTGAGCTGGCGTGACAGATGCGGCCAAGTGGATTGAATACGGCGCCCATGCCAATCGCTGCAAGAAGCGCCCGTGTATCAACGACCGCGAGGTCGACAAGAAATGCGGATATCGCAAGCATCGTCGTGGTCGACAAGGCGAGGCCAAGAAACACGCTCATGTCCGGGTTACGCCGCCACACATTGATCGACGCACCAAAGGCAAGGATGGCGAGCAACGCGAGCAGGTCGCCGTCCAAGCTGGGTTGTCCAAGCGACCCAAGCACGACAACGGCGATTCCAATGACAGTGATGCCGATAGCATTCCACACACGGCGAGTCGTTTGCTCGCCCAGGATTAGCCATGCGATGACCGCCGCGATGATGGGCGCCGACGCAACGATTGTGACAACGTTCGCCACCGCCGTTTGTTTGACGGCGCCGATAAATGCGATCTGGCTCACGCTTGCCAGCAGACCGACAAGCACGAGCGGACGGGCGTCTCGGCGAATGTTCGTCCACGACGCCCGATCGTCGAAACGCCATGCGAGTCCCAAGAGAATCGGCAGCGAGAAGCACGCGACAACAAACGCGATGTTCCACGTGCTGGTTTCCGCAAGCCGAATGAAGAGCGAATCCGTTGAGACAAACAACATGCCAGCGGCGGCCAGCGCCCAACCCGTGCTGCGATTCTTCTCGCCAGCGCTGGCGACGGCCTCAGTCATGCGGATCGAACGCTAGTCGGCGCTCGGTGGTGGCGTAACGTTGGCGAATGTCACCTGATGTTTCCGCCGAGACAGCTTCGGCAACCGGACCACTCGCAGGCTTTCGAGTTGTCGACCTGACAAACGTGGTCATGGCCCCGATGGCCGCACGCATCCTGGGTGACCTTGGTGCCGACGTCATCAAGGTCGAAGGCGCCGATTCAGATTTCATGCGCGACTTCGTCCCCAAGCGCAACGCGGGCATGGGCGGGATCACGTTGAACCTGCATCGCAACAAACGCTCCATGGTCCTCGATCTCAAGTCTGAACTCGGGCACAAAGCAATGCTCGATCTGGTTGCTACCAGCGACGTGTTCATGTCGAACATGCGCCCGGCAGCGCTTGCCCGACTCAAGCTCGCCCCCCAGGATCTGCTCGCGGTTCAGCCCGAGCTGATCTATTGCGGCGCCGTTGGTTTCGGCGCCGACGGCCCCTATGCGGGTCGAGCCGCCTACGACGATGTGATCCAGGCCGTATCGGGTATGGCAGCCATGCGCAGCTGGTCGGGCCAAGACCCACAATTCGTGTCGTCAACGATCGCCGACAAGATTGCTGCGCTGCACATCGTCTACGCCATTCTTGCTGCGATGCTGCATAGGTCAGTAACAGGCAAAGGGGATGTGGTTGAAGTGCCCATGGCCGAGTCGCTTGCCACGTTCAATCTTGTCGAACACCTCAATGGCCACACCTTTGAGCCAAAGATGGAGCCGTTCAGTTATCAACGGCTACGCACCGAACACCGCAACCCACAGCGCTCTGCTGACGGCTGGATGTGCCTGTTGCCGTACAGCACCAAGAACTACTTCGACATCTTTGTCGAGGTTGGACGAGAGGATCTGGTCGAAGATGAAAGGTTTGCCACGGTCAATAGCCGGGTTGCAAACATTGACGCGTTGTATGGGTTGGTTCGTGAGTTCGCTGCGACCAAGACGACCGCAGAGTGGATGGCCTTCTGTGAGAGCAAATCGATTCCGTGCATGCCGGTCAACGAACTCGACGCGATGGAAGACGACCCGCACTTTGCCGCAGTTGGTCTCCTTGAGGTTGTCGAACATCCCACTGAGGGGGCCTATCGGGTGATCAAGGACCCAATCAGCTTTGCTTCAGACGACTCGCCGACGTTGCGACGGCATGCTCCGCTTGTCGGTGAGCACACCGCCGAGCTGTTATCTGAACTCGGCTGGTCCAGTGACGCGATCGCTTCGCTTAAGGAGTAGTGGCCGCTACGAGTCGCGGGGAAACGGTTCGCTGAACTCCATGTGCAGAATTTCTGTCGCCTCGGCGTAGGTGCCATCGGCCGGCAGTCCGACTCGGAAGTACTGGCCGGAGCCTGCGAAGAAGATGTCGCCACGTGGCGGGCTGGAACCATAGAGGGCGACGTAGTGCCCGGTAGGCAAGGCAGGGAGAGTGGCTTGAAATTCTCCCCATCCATCGACCCATCGAGTCGTTGGGAAAATCCCCTCGGCGACCGGTTCGCGGTTCTCGAGTACCTTGCCGCTCTCATCTGCGGCCAACACGTACCACTGACCAGACGCCTCGAACGGTCGTGCAAATCCGGTGATCTGTACAGGCGTATTTACGGGAATGCCGGGTCCGAAGAGGTCGGTTTGGATGTGTTGCGAAAGAACGGCCGCTCGACCCGTGATCGGTCCGCTGGCAAACCTTGGTTCTTGTGCAGGGATCTCGATGTCGATCACGGCCCGAGCTGGGAACTCCGAGAACCACACGTTGATCTTGCCTGGGCGGTGAAGCGTCACGACCTGATCGCCGCCATACAGCGTGACGCCCCAATCGAAATCGACACGTTGCACTTTCGCCAGACCAGTGATGGTCGCCGGCAAGGTGATGGTGGTTGATACGAGGTTTTTGTCAATGCCGATGAGGGGTAGTCGATCGGCGAGCGCATCGGTATCGGTGGTGCTATCGATGCCGAAGTCGATCACGATCCGGGTGCAGCCAGCAGCGCGTTCGGTACGGATGTTGTGCACGTGGTCTGCGTCTGATGCTGTGGTGCCACGATCGGTTGAGCCGACGACGACTTCAGACGATGCTGCCGTGCAGGGCAGGTCGGCCAATGCGTCGGAACCGCCTGTCGGGCACGCACCGAATGTGACGGTGGTTGCCGCCGGGTCTACAAACCCGATGATGGTTGTCTCGGACGATTGGGCCACGGCGACCTCAATGAATTCGTCTCGAAGACCCCGGTCCTCAAGCGGGGTATAGAGCCGCCCGGTTGTGCGCGCGTTTGCTGAGCCGGAGAACGACATGAGGGGTTCCGGTGACGTGAAGTTGAACAACACGACCTGACCGGATAGGCAGACTTCTTCGCCGACTTCGCTTTGGTTGAAGCACGGTGTCGAGATGGCTACTGCGTCTGCGGGGTACCAGCGGTAGGTCGTCGGAGCATTGATCCCGGCGGCGAACGCCACGCGCTCGGTCCCCATGATCGCCCAGCCATCGAGTGGCCCGAAGACGCGTTCAGTGGCTTCGCCATCCTCGACGACGGCGCCGTAGTGTTCGCCGGTGAGGCATGCGGACTGCGCGGTCTTGATGAAGTTGCTGCTTACCCAGTCGGGCCCGGACGGGCCGAGTATCTCGAACCACGGTGATCCGTTTGCGGCGACTCGACATTGCCCGGTGGGGCGCACGCCTGCAGAGTCGAGCGGCAAAATTCGTGTGATGGGAGCGTCGATGGCAGCGTCGGTATGGGCGACGAGCCCCCCGTCGGGATCATCAAGTCCAATGCCCCACACGAAGGCGGGATTTCTCGATATCTCGACGCCCGCGCACCTGTCGAAATTGGTACCGCCAGGCGGGACCGGCGTGGCGGTTGGAAAGGTGGGGTTGGGGCCAACGGTCGGTGTTGGTGTCGGCGAGGGCGATGCGACGGCTTCTGGAGCCTGCTCGGCTCCTTCTCCCGTGGTGGCTGCGATTGCGCCGCCGTCGTCGTCGTCGCTGTCAAGGGTTTTTTCGATCTCGGAGTCGGCCGGTTGTTCGGCAACGCCAAGGTCAATAGCCGTGTCGCTGCTGCGGTTGCCGAAGAAGGCGAATCCCGCGATCGCAAGGAGGGCCGCAGCGATGGCCAATGGCATCCGGGTCGATCGCGAACTCGTCGAGGCTACGGTCGTGCCGGCCGCTAGGTGGCGCCGTTCAACATCGGCGTGCTCGGCGTTGAAGGTTGCACGCAGTCGATCATCGAAGGGGCTGTTGCTGGGTGTTTGATCAGCCATGTGATTCTCCCAGCGTCTTGGCCAAGTTTGTACGTGCCTTGTGCAGGTTTGACGTTGCCGCACTTACCGTGCACTCAAGTATTTCGGCAATCTCCGCAACGGGTCGGTCTTCGAGATAATGCAACGCAATCACGGCGCGTTGTCGTGGAGGCAGTTCATCAACTGCAGACCATACGGAGGGGTCGCCGCGTCGGGTTTCAGCGGCTTCGGAAGCGGTAGGCCCTAGTCGCAAGAGTGCTTTCGCCTCGCTAGCGAATCGCCGACGGCGGCCGATTGCCAAGTTGATAGTGACTCGGCGTGCCCAGGCTCCGGGCTTGTCGAGACCGGCTACTTTCTCCCATTGTTTGTGCGTTCGGCTCAGGGCCTCTTGAGCGATGTCTTCGCCGACCGAACGGTTGCCAGCGACCGTGCCAGCGAGAACAGCCAATTTCGAGAACTCGCGACGGTAAAAGGTGTCAAAGCTGTTGTGAACAGGGTGCACGACGACGACCGGACGAACGTCTGCTTCAGCGAGATGGTCGCGTGAAGGGGACGTTTCGTTGTTGCCGATGTCGTTCATCGCAAGCGCCCTCATGTTGACCACACGCGTGAGACGCAGGTTATGTCAACTCGCAACGAAAAAGCCTGAATAGCGAGAGGAGGGCTAGCCGCAGACGGCAAGAACGGGACCCGGCGCACGGGCGCGCAGCGGTTCAGCGGTGTGTGGTATTGGCACCGTCGACCACAGTGCCTCGCCTGGTGGGTCGACGGGACAAGTAGTGTTGCCGTGAGCAACAGCTTCGTTTGGAAAGAACTGGTACCGCCCGGTCATTGAACGTTGCGAGATAAACGCAGTGTGCGTGGCACAATGTCAACTCAAGACAGTTCATCGGATGTTGGCGTCACGGGGTTTGGGTCCATCTGAAGGTGGAGCCGGTCGCCGGTGTACGGGTTAGCGCGGGCGAAGTCTTCATCGAGTTCAACGCCAAGGCCGGGTGCGGTTGGGGGAATAACGTGACCATCTTGGAACTGCATTGGCGTCTTGAGTAGGTCCGCATGGATACCAGTCCAATCCCGAATGCTCTCGAGAATCAGAAAGTTGGGGGAGCACGTCGCCAGTTGAACATTGGCCGCACCTACGATCGGCCCGCAATACAAGTGCGGCGCGAGTAGCGCCCCATTAGCTTCGGCGAGCGCCCCAATCTTCTTGGCTTCGAGTAGGCCACCGACCCGACCCAGGTTCATTTGCAAGATAGAAGCCGCTTTACATTCGAGCAGCCGAGCGAACTCGGTCTTTGTCGTAAGGCGTTCGCCGGTCGCAATCGGGATCGTTGTTTGTGAAGCGACTTTGGCCATCTCCGCAGGGTTATCTGGTGGCACCGGTTCTTCGAACCACAGCGGATCATATTTTTCCAGGCGGCGGGCGAGCCGGAGCGCGCCAGATGCGGTGAATTGGCCATGGGTGCCAAACAAGATGTCGGCCTTGGTGCCCACGGCATCGCGCACTGCAGCAACCATTTCTTCGGACAGTTCGAGACGCTCCAACGTGGGCTGATGCCCATCGAACGCCGAATACGGACCCGCAGGATCAAACTTCACCGCGGTGAACCCACGGCCGACTTCGAATGCCGCTCGTTCCGCAGCTGTTGCGGGGTCGAGGTAGACGTCGGCCGCATCGCCAGGTTCGGGATACAGGTAGGTGTACGACCGCAGGGTTTCGTGCACGCGACCGCCAAGCAGCTGATACGCGGGCTTGTCGACTTCTTTGCCAATGATGTCCCAGCACGCCATCTCGAGTGCGCTGACACATCCCATGACGGAGATGTCCGGGCGATGCGAAAACCCGGACCCGAGACACCGGTGCCAGAAGCGCTCGATCTCAAAGGGGTCGTTGCCAATCAGATGACGTTCGGCGAGGTCGCTGATCATGGCGGGAACGACGTCGGGTCCAAACGTTGCGCCGTAGTGTTCGCCGTAGCCGACGACACCCGTGTTCGTGGTGAGCTTGACGAAGATGAAGTACTCGCCGCCGAACTCTCCCGGCCGGTTGCCGACAACGAACGTCTCCAGTTCAGCGATGTGCATTAGTTGTCCTGTTCGAAAATGATGACGTTGCGAACAGCGTCACCGGCTTTGACCGAGCTGATTGCCTCGTTGATCTCATTTAGACGGTAGGTGCCGCTGATGAGCTCGTCGAGCATGAGGTCGCCGTTTTGGTACGACGTGACCAGCTCTGGAATGTCACGGCGAATGGTCGACGTGCCCATCTTGGACCCCAGCAGGGACTGGTTCAACGCCGCCATGGTCACGGGGTCAATCGTTGCAGTGACCCCGCTTGCCGGCATGCCCACGATCACTGCGGTGCCGTTTGGAGCCAGCAAGGTCGGCGCGATTTCGATCGGCTGTTTCGCCCCCACGGTGACAAGCACGTAGTCGGCGCCCGCCCCGTTCGTTAGGTTTGCGACTTCTGTGTTCAGGTCTTGCTCGGCACTATTGATTACGTGGGTTGCGCCGAATCTCCGGGCAGCGTCGAGTTTCGAATCTGCTAGGTCGACCGCAATGATCGTTGTGGCTCCCGACAGTCGAGCTCCCTGCACTGCGTTCAGTCCCACTCCACCGGTGCCGATCACGACAACCGAAGATCCAGGCTTTATCTTTGCCGTGTTTTGGGCAGCGCCAATGCCGGTAATCACGCCACACGCAAGGAGTGATGCCGGTGCCATCGCGGTCGACTCATCGATGACGACGACCTGCGATTGATCAACGACCGCCCGCTCTGCGAATGCGGCGGTACCTAACCCGTGCGCAACGGGTTCTCCAGACGCGTCACGCAGCGGCGTCGGATGAGTGACGAGCTCGCCGATGCAAGCAACGGAGACATCAAATGAGCAGTTGCGGCAGACACCACACGACTTGATCAGTGTGATCACCGCAGTATCTCCCACCTCGATATCAGCGACGCCTTCGCCGACCATTTCAACGACGCCTGCTGCCTCATGTCCCCAGACCGCTGGGAGTTTGCCGCCCCATGCACCTTCGAAGAAGTGAATATCGCTGTGGCAGATCGCAGAAGCGAGGATCTTGATCTGGACCTGCCCACGTTGCGGCGCGGCAAGTTGGAGCCTTTCGATGGTGAGGGGATCGCCGAATGATCGACACACGGCGGCGTTGATTGTTGTACTCGTCACGGCGACGAACCGTAGTTCGCCGAGCCACCCGATGCGGTTCGTTCGCTGTTTGCCGAGTCGCAGACGGTCATGGTTGGTGTAGGCGGAAGTAGTCCATCGAGCCCATGATTCCTGGACATGGTCAGAGATGACCATTGTCGTGCGGGGCAATTTCACTCACACTGGAGATGTCAACAACCAAACCCGTGGCTTGCAAGCCAGTGGGAAGGCAGGCGATTGCATCACATTCAGCGCGACGATTCGACAATCAGGATGAACCTGACAAAGGTTCTGCCGTGATTGTTTACGTCGTTATGTTGGCGTTTAGGAAAGAGGTAGCTCGACAGCAGGGTGTTCGGTTTCGACTTGACTCCAATGCCACCGGTATCTTCCAGCTACTGGTCGGCACAACTCCGTCACACGGACATCTGGTCGACTGAGCTGCGTCGTACCACTACGTCGCTGATGCAACTCGGTGGCCACGATCTCTCCCGCCGAGATCGTGGCCGCCAAGTTTTACCTGAGAGTCTGATCAGAGTTCACGCTCGACTGGGTTCGCCCAGTAGAGGCCATTCGGGCTTTGACGAACCTTGGCGTACAGCTCGTAGTCCTCGCGAAAGCGCTCGGACAGAGTTGTTTGTTGAGCTTCGGTGACGTCATCGATTCGCAGTCGCACGTTTCGGCTGGCGTTATCTCGGCGCGTCTGCAGATCGGCACTCAGGTCGTGGCCGATGAGATCGGTGAGTTGAGCGAAACCCGCAGCAATGCGGGCATGGTCAACGAGTGCATTAATACCAAGCTTGCCTTCGAGCGCAAAGCGGTTCAGTTGACCGCCAATGGTCCACGTCGGACGCTGCTCCATCGGCAGGGTGAGTCCGCTACAAAATTCGTCAAAGTCGATCTCGCCGACATATCGGGCGCTGTTTCTCTTGGCGAGTCCTGGGCGTGACAGATAGTTGAACCATGAAATGACCCACTCGGTCGGTTCACGCATGACCCCAAAGGACACAAAGTCGGTGAGATCAAGCGAAGACTGACCAAACAGAGGCGCAAAAACGCTATGAATCTTTCCGAGTGGCATGTGCTTCAGTTTGGGTTCGCCATGCAGACAAATCTCGGCGTGCGGGAGAAGCAATCTCTCGATCGTGGTGCTCGCCGCTTTGGTGGTTGCCACAAACACATACTGCTGTTGCAGTGAAATGATCACCCTTCGATTGTGCCACTTCGCGAGCTGGCGCAGCGGTGACACTCGGGTAATTCGACTGACGTGCCGTCCCGACACGGGCAGTCCAACGGCTATGCCCGCATTGGTTATTGCACGACATTTGCGTGTTGTATAGGACAGAATGGAAGCTGCGAATACTCTTTCACCACGCCACTGATTCACCACGCCACTGACTCAAGGGAGGGCTGTGGATGTCTGTACTGCTATTGAACGCCTCCTATGAACCCCTGACCGTCGTGTCGTGGAAACGGGCAATGACGCTCGTCATCAGCGGGCGAGCTGAAATGGTAGAACAAGCAGGCGATCGCATTGTGCGTTCAGCCGGTGGCGCTGAGTTCCCACTGCCTCATGTCGTGCGACTCATGCAAATGGTCACCTTTGCCGGAATGCGGGCCACGCGTTCACCGCGCTTCTCCAAGTCGGCACTGAATGCCCGTGATGATCGTCGGTGCCAGGTCGCCAAGTGTGATGAACGCGGGTCTACTGTCGACCATCTTGTGCCGCGCTCGCGCGGAGGCGCAACGTCGTGGGAAAATTGTGTGTTGATGTGCCCGGTCCACAATTCGCGCAAGGGCGACAAGATGCTCGATGAACTTGGCTGGAAGTTAAAGAAGAAGCCTGCAGCACCCGTAGGGGCGGTCGTGTTGACACCGGCTCGCAGTTCCGAATGGGATCGCTGGATTAATCCGTCGATCGCATGAGGTCGCGCCGCGGCGCACCACGGTCGGCGACACGGCATCCAGCAACGAGATATTCAGGGAAACCGCGCCTGTTGGATGAGCTACCGTCCTGGCGCCACATCCGAGAAGAACCACTGCACCACGGAGGTGCGCGATGAGTGCGAACAACGTTCCAACAACACCAGTTCGTGACCACGACGTCTTGACCTGGGCGACCGATCTTGACGAACAGACCATGGCTCAAGCTCAGCGCACGGCGAGTCTTGACTTCGTGCACAAGCCGCTTGCTTTGATGGCTGATGCTCACCTGGGTATGGGCGCCACGATTGGTTCAGTCGTTGCAACCCGTGACTCGATTATCCCGGCTGCAGTTGGCGTGGACATCGGCTGTGGCATGGTCGCGCAGAAGACCGTGTTTACTCGCGAGCAGGTTGACCCACATCTGCCGTTGGTGCACCGCGGAATCCGTAAGGCTGTTCCCTCGGGCCAACCGCGTCGAGGCAAACGGAATGCAGGCTCGCACACGAGCGCTGTGCGCTCTGCGGCGTTGGATCGACTGGTGCGCGACGCGCCCGAGGTGCAGTCAG
>Ga0209828_1000218_pt1 | contig 55684 bp, 47 predicted proteins | sample MaitaG_FD_187429 | JGI IMG/M metagenome (GOLD analysis project Ga0209828, IMG submission 187429) | Marine algal microbial communities from Maine, USA - Maine_Asex2 metaG (SPAdes) (version 2) | ecosystem: Host-associated > Algae > Red algae > Unclassified | place: Maine, USA | collected 2015-01-05
GTCAGGGACGATGTCTTCGTCGGACTCTTCGGGGCCGGGAGTGTTGCCCTTGGGGCCCTTATCGGGGCGCTCTGCTTCGGTGGGCGTTGAGTGGCCAGTCGGTGCTTGTTCGGCCTTTGGGCCCTTATCTGGGCGATCCAACTCGGTGATCGTTGCGGGCTGAGCAGCTGCCTCGGGCATGGTCGGCGGGGCAACGGGAGGTTTCTCAGGAGCCGAGGTCGGCACCGCAAAAATAGCGGAGCTGCGACTTGCCATCTCGATCTGGTCAATGGAAACCGCGCAGGCAGAGCACAGCACGACTAGGGCAAGAAGCAGTAGTCCAGCCCGTTTGGCCAGCAGAGTCCGCACACACATCGTGCCGCGACGATACTTGGGTGGGTTGCTGTGGCGCCTGCAACCGTGCCACATTTTAGGTAAAGGTAGGCCAATGAGACCAGGCCGAGTTCATCACGACTTTGCGTTCAGGCCGTTCGGACTAGGCCATAGCGGTCGCCCGACGCAGCGCACGAGTTGTTCGCACGCTGGATGGGCCGAGGTTACGTGCGGGGTGGGTACGCCTGCGTAACCGGGTGAACCACGAGCTGCTGGAATGGGATAACCACGCCCGCCTTGTTGAGCGCCTCGTCGACAGCTATCACGACTTGGCTTTGTGCGACTTGGGACTCAAGGCGATCGCTGTAGTGCCAGAACCGCAGCTCGACATTGATGCCGTGATCGCCGAACCCAACGGCTAGTGCTTCGGCCGGCGGCAGATTCCCATCATCGAGTACGCCTCGGGCGGCTTTGCCAATCAAGGAAATAACGCGCGGGAGCTCGCAGCCGTAGGGGAGCGATATCGGCATGATCGATCGCCGGACCGGTTCGTGGGTCCAGTTGACGAGCGGTTCGCTCAGCACCTGACCGTTAGGTATGTGAATCGACTCGCCGTTGTAGCTGAGCAGCAATGTCGAAGTCGAGGTGATATCGATGACGGTTCCTTGGAAACCGTTGGTCATGATTTGATCGCCCCGCCGAAACGGTCGTCGGGCCTGAAGCACGACCGAGCCAACCAGGTTCACGAGCAGCGGCTGTAACCCAACGGCCACGAACAAGGCACCAATACCGAAGGCGCCGAGTGCGGGACCTACCTCGACTTGCAATTCCTCGAGGGTGTAGTAGACGCCAACAGCGACAATGAGGACGACAAGAATTCGGCCGCCAAAGTCGGTGAGCTCGGCGTGGGCGTCCTTCTTACGGATACGACGCTTTGTCAGGCGACGAATGATGATCGCCAAGAGCAACGTGCTGAGCGCTATTGATCCCGCGGTGATCCAATCACCTGCGGTGAGTTGAGCGACGAACACGGTAAACACGAGTTCCTAGGGTAGGGCCAATTGCGTTGTTCGTGTTGCTCATGGGGAACTGGGACGCCTGGCGTTCGCAAACGTGTACAACAGTGGGGCTATGAATGCTCGCTCGTACGCCGTGGTGACTGGTGCCTACTGGGCATTTACTATCACCGACGGGGCACTGCGCATGATCGTGCTGCTCTATTTTAACGAACTTGGCTATAGCCCGGTAGCACTAGCCATGCTCTTCATGCTCTATGAGCTACTCGGCGTGTTCACCAACCTGATTGGCGGCTGGGTCGGGGCCCGAAACGGGCTTAAGGCAACCCTGGTCGCAGGTCTTGGGCTCCAGATTATTGCGCTGGGCGCGTTGTCGCTGGTTTCTGATTGGTGGACCGGATGGGTCGCGGTCGCGTGGGTCATGTTTGCCCAAGCTTTGTCCGGTGCAGCCAAAGATCTCACCAAGATGTCCGCCAAGACCGCGGTCAAGTCAGTCGTTGGCGAAGGGGGCCTTTTCCGGTTGGTTGCGATCCTTACCGGCTCAAAGAATGCCCTGAAGGGCGCTGGCTTCTTTGTTGGAGCGGCGCTGCTTCAAAGCGTGGGCTTTCGAGGGGCGCTGTGGATCATGGCAGCAGGCCTGGCCGTGGCCCTACTGGGCTCAATGGCATTGCTGGGCGATATTGGTCGGGCTGCATCGAAGCCCCCGATTGGCGCCGTCCTCAAGAAATCTGCAGCGATCAACCGATTGTCGCTCGCTCGATTCTTTCTGTTCGGCTCTCGCGACATCTGGTTCGTGGTAGCGCTACCGGTGTTTCTCGACGACGTGTTGGGCTGGTCGTCTCGCTCGATCGGGGCCTTCCTGGCGTGCTGGGTCATCGGCTACGGCATCGTGCAGGCTCTCGCCCCGCGGGTCCTGTCGGCGTCTGGTCGAATGGCGTTCGGTGCCTACGAGTTCTTGTTGCCAATGGCGGCGCTGGCGACAATCATCGCTGCCGCAGTCTGGCTGAACGAGCTCCAAGCGTTGATCACACTGGTGGGACTGGTCTTTTTTGGTCTTCTGTTCGCGTTGACATCGTCGGTGCACTCGTACCTGATCCTGGCGTACTCCGATGGTCCTGACGACACCGCAATGGATGTTGGTTATTACTACTCCGCGAACGCAGCCGGCCGCCTCGTCGGGACACTTCTCTCCGGATTGTTGTTCGTCGTCGGCGGCTTCCCGGCATCGCTTGCAGGCACCGCAGTCTTCCTTGTGCTTGCCTTTATTGTTTCGTTGGGGCTGCCCGAATTACCGAGCCAAGCGAGGTCTCACCACGATGTGGCAATGTCCTGACTGCAACCGCAAGTTTGGCCGCACAGGTCAAGGGCACGAGTGCGCGCCCGCCATGGACATCGCGGAGTACTTCGAAACCGGTCCTGACTTTGAACAGCCGATCTTCGAAGTTGTTGTTGCGCATCTCCAAAGGCTCGATCCCGACGTGTGGTTCGAACCCGTCTCGGTCGGGATCTTCTTCAAACGGCGATCGGTATTTCTGTCATTGCGCACCATGACCAAGTGGATCGCTGTCGGATTTCAGCTCGACCACAAGTTGGACGATGGTCGGCTTTCACGCAAGGTCCTCGAGAACGGCAGGCGCTATCACCACGTGGTCAACGTCAAAAAGGCCGCGGACATCGACGAGCAGCTACTCGACTGGATCACCGAAGCCTGGGCCTGCGACGGCGGGTAGTCGTCGTTCGCTCCGCTCACGTCGTTCGCTCCGCTCACGTCGTTCGCTCCGCTCACGTCGTTCGCTCCGCTCACTTAGCGAGTTTCTCGCCGGGGGCTCGAAACTCGCGATGTAGTCGGGTTGGTAGTCGCTGTTCGCGAGTAATCCAGCGGGTTGGCTGACTCTTGCTTACCTGGTTTTGTGCGGGCGCGAAAGACGAGGAGTTGACGGGTGGGGGTCGCGAGATGGGCGGCTGCGGGACCGGCGTGGAGTTGGCCGAACTGAGGAAACACCACGAGCTGATCTGCGTTGCTACGACAATGAGCAATTGAGTCTGCGGCGAAGGCTTCGAGCACGGCCTCGTCGAAGACAATCTGGCTCATCGGACGAACAGCAGCATGGTCGACTGGGTGCGTCGCTACCCGAGGGCCAACATGCTCGCCAATGATGGCCACGACACCCACGCTGTCATTTGGCACAAAGGTGTCATCGTCCATATGTGCGACGCCTTCGAGCAGTTCGGTGTTGGTGATCGAAGCCGTAATGTACGCATCGCCGTCGAGTTCGACGCCGGAGTCACCAAGCGCCCGTCGTACCGTGGCGTTCATCCAATCAACAGCTGGTTGCCACGCCGACACGTATGGCTCATTGTCGCTCATCGCCATGACACCTTCCGCAGTCGCCACGTAGGTCTCGATGACCGGCTCATCGTTGGCAATCGCCGTGGGCCAGCCAACCCAATCAGTGTTTGGGATCCACGCCATGCCGTGCTGCGTAACGGCAGTTTCGCTTCGCACAAAGCCGGCTTTGCGCTCGCTCAGAAACGACGCGAAGCCCGCATCGAGCGGTTGTGGATTGACAATATCAACCATGAGCACCTGCAAAGGGTGTGTCGCCCACGTGGTCTTGGAGGCGCTCAAGCTCGTTGAGTAACTCTGTGGTCACGCCCTGGTACTGCGGGTCGCCCCAGACATTGTTGACTTCGAGTGGGTCGGCGACAAGATCGAAAAGCTCCCACTCGATCGGATCCGCTGGTCCTTGGGCGCCGGGCTGGTCGAGCGGATCGTTGTAGTAACAGATCAATTTGTGGGTCCGTGTCCGAACGCCGTAGTGGGCGGGGCACCGGTGCGAGCCGTCGCGATGCATCCAGTATCGGTAGTACATCGAGGTCGGCCAATCAGACGGAGTAGTGCCCCGAAGCAGCGGCACGAAGGAACGGCCCTGCACATGCTCTGGCGCTTCGACGTCGCACAGTTCGAGAAGCGTTTGCGCAAAGTCAACGTTGACGACGATCTCATCGGTCGTGCTGCCGGGAGCGATCTCGTGCGGATAACGGACCAGCAATGGCATCTGCAATGACTCCTCATACATCAGGCGCTTATCGAAAAAGCCGTGATCACCTAAGAAGAATCCCTGATCCGACGTGTACACAACGATCGTGTTCTCGGCCAATCCCTTTTCGTCGAGGTAGTCCAAAAGCCGGCCGACGTTGTCGTCGATTGAAGCCACGCATCGCAGGTAGTGCTTGATGTATCGCTGGTATCGCCAATCGATCTCTTGGTCAAACGTCAGGCCCGAGGGCACCGGGGACTTCAGATCGATGATTGGATCCAGATCCATCATCCGCATGCGGACTGCTTGAATGACCTCGGCTCGCCCAACCAGATCGTCGCGAAAGGTGTCGGGGAAGGGAATGTCTACGTCTTCGTACATGGTGAAGTGCTGGGCCGACGGTTCCCACGTGCGATGCGGCGCCTTGTGATGGCAGAACACGGCAAACGGCCGGTCCGTGTCGCACTCATCGATCCACTTGATGGTGTCGTCGGTGATCAGGTCGGTGACATAACCCCCACGTTCGACAACAACGCCGTTTGCTTCGAGCATGACGGGATTGTGGTAGTGGCCCTGGCCAGGAAGTACCCGCCAGTGGTCGAACCCGGTCGGGTCATTGGCCCCACCATGACCGAGATGCCACTTGCCAATCATTGCGGTCTGCCATCCGTGCCGCTGCAGCTCCTGCGGGAAGTTCCAGAGCGAGCCATCGAGCGGCGTGGCCAGCGTGGTTACGCCGTTCACGTGGTTGTAGGTGCCGGTCAGAATCGCAGCTCGGCTCGGAGCGCAGATCGAGTTTGTACAAAAGGCCGCGTCGAACCGCATACCTTCGGCGGCGATGCGGTCCAAGTGTGGTGTTTCGTTGATGCGACTGCCATATGCCGAGATCGCATGAGCCGCGTGATCATCGCTCATGATGAAGACAATGTTGGGCGCGGCTGGGCGAGAAGCCATGTCAGAGAGCCAGGGACTGCACGTGCTCCCAGACCTGCGGTTCGAGCTCAACAGCATCAGGCATGGCGCGGTTGCTGCCGGGCAGGCGTGCCTCGGGTTGGGCGTTCACGCTTTCTGCGAGAGCCTCGACACGGTCAAAGAATCCGTCGCCAGCGAATGAGTTCGGGTCGATGAGAACATAGAACTGGCCGATGTCGTGGTGTGGCCCGTCGGGTGCCTTAAGCGGCGGGATATCGACACTTGATCGGCCAGCGGTGAGCGCAGAGGCCATCACCTCGACAAGTAAGCCCATGCCGTACCCCTTGTAGCCGCCGGCCGATAGAAGCGATCCTTGCAGGGCCTTGTCTGGATCGGTGGTGTCCTTGCCGGCGGCATCGACGGCCCACCCAAGGGGTATGGGATCGCCCGCGGCCGCAGCCATGGTGATCTTGCCAAGTGCGATCGCACTGGTGCTGTAGTCGAACTGGAAAGCAACGCCGCCGTTGCGAGCTGGCACGGCCATTGCCACCGGATTTGTGCCGAGGACCGGGGTGGTGCCGCCTGGAGGGGAGACTCGGGCCGATGAGTTCGTGGTTCCGAGTGCGAGTAGGCCTGCGGTGGCGAGTTGCTCAGTGAAGTAGCCGAGCGAGGTGCAGGTGTGGCTGTGCTCGATGGAGAAGCCGCAGGTGCCGTTTGCCTTGGCGGCCTCGACAGCGGTCTCAAAGCCTGCCTTGAATGCCCACTGAGCGAAGCCGTACTTGGCGTTTACTCGCACGCTGCCAGGCTTGTCGTGTGTCACAGAGGGCTCGACGTTGCCAAAGACCCGGCCAGTTGCGAGCTGCTGGCAGTAGCTCTCCACGTAGTACAGACCGCAGATCCGATTGCCGTTGGCTTCGGCGACTCGCACCGCGTGGGCGACGCTGGCCGCTATTGGCGCCGAAGCTCCATGTGCCTCGAGCGCGGCCGCAGTGACCGCCTCGATTTCGTTGAGGTCGACAAGTTGCATGGTGGGAGAGTAGCGAATTGTTGCGCCCGCTGGGGCCGTGACAAGTTGAAGGGCTCGCCGCCCCCTCCGACGGCGAGCCCAGGCCTTGTTCCTACACCGTTGTACTTGCTTTTGCGTTGTCAGCGGGGCCGGTTGGTGAAGCAGATGCAGTGGGAGCATCGGGATCTAGACCTTTGCCAGCTTCCATTTTCGCAGGGCGAACCGCCGGTCGGCGACGTAGTACCCGCCACACCGGCGTGCCGATGATCAGAGCCGCGAGCGCGAATGGTGCGACCGCCACCGCGACCAGGGCGACCACTATCGCTGCGGTCCTCAGGGCATCCCAACTGCGGCCAAGAACTTCGCCAAAGGTAGGGAAGCCATCTTCGAAGTCGGTTACTTCGAACCGCATGGTTGGGGCCGTGGCCCGAGCTGGCGTGTCAAGCTCGGTGCCGTCGGCATCGAGTGCGGTGGCGGTGACCGATGTGCGCAAACGGATTGGCTCTTCGAGCTCAAGTTCCTGAGCCAGCAGCACGGACTCACCCGGCGAGAGTTGCGCCGTCGAACCATCGACGACGACCAACGAATCGATCGATGCTCCGAGTGTGGAATCCTCGATCGCAAGGTTGACGAGTTCGGTGTCACCGGTGTTGGTCAATCGGTAGCAAACCGTGATTGGATCGCCGACCGCGCCACGACGGGTGGTGGCGTTCTCAAAGCAGCCGAAGCCGGCGTCATGCCCGTTGTAGGCAACGGCATCGATGCCGATTCCAGGGCGGGTCGTGAGCTGGTTCACGTACACGGTGATCGTGGCCAAGTCGACCTGACTGCGCACGCTGCGCAGCTGACCGCGCAGTTGTTCAAGGGTCGTCTCCCGCTGTAAGAGCTGGTTCTCGAGAGTGGCGATCGTCTCAAGTTCACTGGCGTCGTTTAACAGATTCCGCAACCGGATCACGCTTGCTTCGGCGGTATTGATTCGGCTCTCGAGGTCAACCACCACAGCACTGACATCGTCGGCAGAGATCGATTGTGAACGAACGTCACCGACGGAGCCGAGATCGTTTAGCGCGGCTTGGAACTGATTGGGCAGCACCTTAAATGTGAGGATGCTGCTTCCGGCGGTGCCGCCCTGTGTCTCTTGGGAGAACAAGAAGCCGCCGCTGGCCTCGATGACTCGAATGGCGTTGCGAGTTGCGGTTGTCACGTCGGTTGAGGCGAGTTCGAGTACTGCGGAAAAAATGATGTCGCGACCCAGGTCGGGGAGTTGCGCCGTAACTTCGGCACCGGCTGACCCGGTGGTCAATGACGGATTCTCGTCGCCAGCATCTGGTGCCAGGCTGGCCGAGATGGCATCGTCGCCTTCCGAAGCTCCCTCGAAATCGGCGGCGGGCACGTCGTAGCTATCTGCTGCGTTGTACTGGTCTGCTGAGTCTGCCGCTGTTGACTGGCTCATGCTTGCGTCGTCTCCAGAGAAGCCACCAGCACATGCCGCGGCAACTATGGCCATGAGTAGTGCCACGGCAACCACGACGCCGGGGCCAGGCCACCTGCGGTTTCGAGATCCTTGGTGACGTGGCCCGGTCTGCATGATGTCGCCTTCTTCAAGTTGGTTCATGGTTGTCTGACGTGGCGCGAGGCCACCGGGTTCCCCTACCGCCGATATTTCATTGCCTTCGAAAGAGCGAGCTGTTTGGTGTGGCCGTTGTCATACCAGAAGTGTGCGCAAGCCCGCAGACCAGGCAGCTCCAGGTTCTTATGTTGGAATCTGGCGACTCAAAGGACACCTTGTGCAGCAGATTCAGGCAGACGGCAACATCAACGGCACGGTCATCACCGGTACCACGGGCTTTGTGGGCGGCGAACTTCTGATCAAGCTTCTTCGACATTCGGCACGGCGGCTGATCTGTCCGGTGCGGGCAGGTTCTGATCAAGCTGCGGTTGAACGGGGTCACAACCGGCTCGTTGAACTCGTTGGCAAAGTCGACGCTCTCGAGTTGCAGAGTCGAGTCCAATGGCTCCGAGGCGACATCGAGGAATGCCAGCTTGGTTGGAATAGGCAGCAGTGGCACGACGTGGCAATGCAGACCAATGAGATCTACCACTGTGCCGCCTCGGTGTCCTTTGATCTGCCACTGGACCAGGCGCACCGGATCAATGTCGAAGGCACAATCCACGTGTACGAACTGGCGCAGGCTGCAGCCGCTCGACACGGCAACTTCGAACGATTCCACCATGTGAGTACTGCGTACGTTGCCGGCACCACGAACGGCCGCGTGGATTCTGACTTCGTGCCGGCGGATACGGCGGGCAACTTTCGCAATACCTACGAACGCACCAAGGCCCGAGCCGAGCGCTACCTTCGGGCTGAAGCCAGCTCGAACGTGCCAGTCTCGATTCATCGCCCATCGATCATTGCTGGAAACTCATTAACCGGACGCACCACAAACTGGAATGTGCTCTATGTGCCGATGAAGATGGTGGCCCGGGGCGCGCTACCAGTGTTCCCTCGAGGAGGTCGAGAGATTGTCGACGCCGTAGCGGTGGACTTCTTGGTCGACGGCATGGTCACGTTTGGTCAGCTCGACAACGGTCGACTCGCCTCTCATCACCTCACTGCCGGTCCCACCGCTTTCACCGTGACCGATCTCATCACGTTGACCTCCGAAATGGCCGCGGCGCATGGCAAGTTTGCGCCATCGAACACCACGTTGCTTCGACGCCCAACGTGGTTGGCACTCGTCGCAGCGGTGAAGGCGATGACCCGGTTACCCAAGCGTGTGGGTGCGGTTCGGGTCAAGGCTCGGATGGCAAAACGCGGTATCGACCAGTGTTCGGTGTATTTGCCCTACACGCAAGTGAACACGACCTTTGACGCGGCCAAGGACCACGACGTGCTGCGAGTGTTCGGCGTCAACATGCCCGATGGACCTACCTATCTGGAGACGATCACGGCGTACGCACTAGCGACCAACTTCGGCAAGATCTCTGGCGATCGAGCTGTGGCGGCGACGTCATGAAGCTCACAGACCCGCGCGGGGTTATCGATCTTCGAGATACCACCGACGCTGCAGCGAAGCCAGGCCAGGCAACCAAGAGCACCTGGACGGTCCTGCTGAGCTCAGTAGCCGTGTTCCTGATTGCGCTTGAGATTACCATCATCTCCGTTGCGCTTCCGGAGATCGAGGCAGCGTTTCCGGAGAGTTCCCGCTCGACCCTTTCGTGGATTTTCACGGCCTACAACGTGGGTGTTGCGTCGCTCATGTTGATCGCTGGCTGGCTGGCCGAGCGCCATGGGCGCAAACGGGTCTTCCTGAGCGGCATGGCGGTATTTGCCATTGGGTCAGTTATCAGCGGGTTGGCGCCTCACGTGGCGTTACTCATTGGTGGGCGAGTGGTGCAGGCAGTTGGCGGAGCGCTTCTGCTTCCTGCATCGCTCGCACTCATCCTGCACAGCGTTTCCCCGGAACGCAAAGATGCTGCGATCGGCGTTTGGGGCGCAATGGCTGGCTTGGCAGCGGCAGTTGGGCCGACCCTGGGTGCGTTATTGGTCGATGCTGCTGGCTGGCGATGGGTGTTCCTGATCAACGTTCCCATCACCATCGTTGCGCTCGCCATGGGTCCTCGAGTTCTCCAAGAGAGCCGAGACCCCGATGCCAAGAGTGATGTGGACCTTCTCGGACCGCCGCTTGGGGCTGCCGGTATTGCTGCGTTGGTGTTCGCCATCGTTGCCGCAGGAGTCCGAGGGCTGACTGCACCCGTCGTGCTGATCTCAGCCGCTATATCGATCGTGCTGTTAGTGGTGTTCGTGTGGCGCACCCAGCGACATCCTTCGCCGTTGTTTCCGCCGGCACTCGCCAGGTTGCAGACCTACCGCGCTGGTGCCCTCGGCACTGTTGTCTTCGGAGCTGCGTTTGCCGGATGGCTCGTGCTCGCGCCAACGTTCCTGGTCGAAGTGTGGGGTTACAGCATCATCGAGGCTGGCTTCGCAATTGCTCCTGCCCCCGTGGCAATGGCGATCACGGCTGGCCCGGCGGGCAAATTGTGTGCCCGTCACGGTTACCGATGGGTCATTACCGCGGGCTCGATGGTTGCGGCAACAGCGGTTGCTTTGTGGTTGCTGACGGTCGAAGCCGACAGCAGCTATGTGGCCACATTTCTGCCCGGCGCGATATTGCTAGGAATCGGCGTTGGCGTTGGCTTTCCCATGCTGACGGCGGCCAGCATGCACGATGTCCCGGCTGCAAGTTACGCCGTCGGCGCAGCCGGAAACACCACGGTCAGGCAGATAGCGCTCGCTCTTGGCATCTCGATCGCGGTGGCCATTGTTGGCACCGCCGAGAATTCGACGGGCGACATCGAGGCCTTTCGGCGTAGCTGGTTGATCTGCGGCGCCTTCTTCTTGGCGACGGCGGTTGTGATCGCAATGCGCTATCCAACGCTCGTTGCTAGCTCAGTTACCAACGAAGCATCCTCAAATGGAGACAACAATGACTAAGACCAAAGATTCAGACTTGGGTTATCAGCTGGGTCTCATTTCGTTCGTACGGCCGACGTCGTTCTTGCGCAACACCAAGCGGGTGCCGACCATCGCCCCGCAGCGGTTCGCCAGAGCGGCCGGGATTTTCGCTGGAGGGCTCGTGGGGTCACCACTGCGATTACTCGAGCAGATTCGGCACCGCCGCACACTGAACAGGGTGACCTTCGACGAACCGCCAGTATTCATCATTGGTCATTGGCGCAGCGGCACTACCCATCTACACAATCTGATGAGCCAGGACGAGCAGTTCGGTTGTGTACGCATGGCCCAGGCGTTGAGCCCAGACTGCGCGGTTGTAACCCGCAAATGGCTGCCCAGCATCTTCGCTCGTGTGTTCCCGCAGAAGCGACCAATGGACAACCTGACCTGGCCAATGGATGCTCCTCAGGAAGAAGAGATTCCGCTCGCAAAGATGACGCCGTACTCCTGGTACATGCAGTTCTTCTTCCCGCAGCAGGCGTTAGAGCTGCTCACGAAAGGTGTGCTCTTCGAGGAAACACCGCGCCGGATAGCGAACGAAGTTCGCCGAAAATATCTGCAGATTCTCAAGACGGCTTCGTACCTCGATGGTGGCCGGCGGTTACTGCTTAAGAATCCGGTCAACACGGCCCGGATCCCAATGTTGCTGGAGCTGTTCCCCGATGCGAAATTCGTTGCCATTCACCGGTCGCCCTACGAAGTCTTTCCTTCGGCCATCAATCTCCATCGCAAGATTCTGAACCTGACGTCACTCCAAACCTTTGACGACGAGCTCATCGAAGACAACGTGCTGGAGATCTACGACCAGGTCATGCACAGCTATCTGCGGGACCGGCACAAGATCCCCAAAGGAAACCTGGTCGAGGTTGCCTACGCAGACCTCGACGAGTCACCATGCGCGACAGTCAAGTCGATTTATGACCAGCTTGGAATCAAAGGCTGGGATCGGGCCGAGCCTCAGGTCGAGTCTTACATCGATAGCCAACGTGGCTACCGCAAAAATGGGTTCTCGATCAGCAACCGCTCGGCAGCACTTGTCGAAGACCGGTGGAACTTCGCTTTCGATGCCCTGGGTTATCAAATCGATGAGATCGACTTGCGATCAGGAACTGCTCGTGGCGCCCTCGCCGATGACGGCGTCGCCAAGAAGGTCATCGATCTCGTCGGCTGATACGCCTAAGTCGGTGAGTACCCGGCGGGTGTGCTCGCCGACTTTGGGATGGGGCCCTCTAGGGCCTACATCGGCGGTCTTGAACTTGAGCGGGTTAGCAACGGTGTTGTAGTCGCCAATCTCTGGGCTGGTAATCGTTGGGAACATGCCCAAGGCCTGGGCCTGAGGGTCAGCGACGACTTCGTGAAGACCCAACACTGGTCCCCAGATCAAGCCGGCCTCGTCAAAAATCTTGCCCCACTCGTCTCGAGTGCGCTTCGAGAGTGCTTCGTCGATCACGGCAACAAGGTCAGGCATATTTTTGAACCGAGCTCGCAGGTCCACGAACCGTTCATCGTCGAGTACATGATCGGCTTCAATGGTGCGCGCGAACTTTGGCCAAGCAGAGTCATTCGGCATATTGATCACAAACCATTTGCCGTCACCACAGGGGTAACGGTTCGCGGTGGCGATGATTTGGTTCGTTCGACTTCGCTGGCGCAACGGGGCCTTGTCGACCGCCGTCACGCTGTAGTCGGTGGCCTGAGTCCAGACCGCGGTCTCGTACAGCGACGACTCGACAACCTGTCCTTCGCCGCTTCGCTCCACCAAGCGAAGGGCCGAGACAATGGCGCCGTAGAGCGCCAAGCCTGCAGTGTGATCACCCTGGGCCGGGCGGGCCATGGGCACTTCGCCGTCGGGTCCCTCGCGCATGGCGTCATACAGCCCAGAGCGGCCAAAGAAGGCGGTTACGTCGTATCCAGGCCGCCATGCATCGGGTCCGGTAGTGCCGTAGCCGGTGAAGGTCGCGTGCACCAGTTTCGGGTTCAAGCCAAGCAGCGTTTCGGGATCCATACTGAACCGTTGCTGGCGCTCCGTGAGCAGGTTGCACAAAAAGACATCGGCCTTCTGCACCATCTGGTGGAGTAGTGCTGCACCTCGTTTGTCGCTGATATCAATGGCCACCGACTGTTTGCCACGGTTGTCGACGTCGAACTGGTAGTCGTAGGACTTCAGTTCATCGGGGAGTTTGGGCGGGCGCATCATGTTGCGCATTGGGTCGCCGGTCAAGGGCTCAACCTTGATAACGGTCGCACCCATATCGGCCAGAATCGCTCCACAAGACGGCGCCGCCATCCAGTTGTCCACCTCGATAACGGTGATGTCATCTAGTGGTCTCACGCTTGGGTCTCCGTTGGGTAGTCGGGGTAGCTGTCCTTGAAGACGCCGGAGTGCAACAGCACCTGGGCTGCTGGCCGGCCCGAAGTCTTTTCGGTCAAGGTGCTGCGGGTCCAGTAGGACTCAACCCGCCGACTTGCGGACAGTCCAACGATCTCGCGAGTTACTTCGTAGAGCTCGTCAACAAAGACAGGTGCTCCGAGCAGCCGGACCTCGAGATCTAGGAAGAGCCCGAGCGAGGGTTGTCGAACTGGCCATTGCTGGCCGACCTTGTTGGCCAGCACGCTCAGCATCTCCATGGGCACGATTGGTCGGCCCCATGGGTTGTCGGCGGAGTCGTACCAAGGTGATCGCTCGGTAATACCTTCGAGTTTGCGTTGGAGCGAGAATGGATACAGCGGGCCGTTGCTGGTTGGGAGGTCCATCGACGTGTCGACGGACTCTTCGCTGGTCATGCCTTCGAACAGCCGATCCACGATGAAGAGCTCACCGGGGTCTCGGCGGTTGCCGAGCCGTTCCTCGAGGGCCGTCTGGGGATGAGGAGCAATCGAGATAGTTCCTGTGAGGACCGTTGCGTCATCGTCACGGATAGCCGTAATCGTCGAGCAGAAGTCGGTTACTTCTGTCGCCGAGGCCCGGACTTGTTGGCCTTCGACCACCATGGTGGAGAAGTGGGCGCTGATGCATCCGGTCTCGAACCAATGGTGACCCCAACGCTCAACCGCAATGGGGTCAAATTGGGAAAAATGAGTGGGCCCTTCGATAGGAGCACCACTGAGTCCGAGCGAGCCAGCCGTAGCTTCGTCGTGCACGCTTAGGTGATCGTCATAGGACTGTTCGGCGAGCATCTGGACCGGCGACCGCAGAGGCCCAGTCACTGTGTCGCCAACCTGATCGAGCTCGGTCGTAAACGTCATAGCTGTGTTTTACTGGCTGGATGAGGTGCCCACGTAAACGAGCCAGCCGGGCGCTATTCCTTGGCCGCCTGCCCTAAAGCCTGAACCGTGGCGAGTGTGTCTGCCTGATCGGCGGGTTTGTCGTTGCGATAACCCTTGACGCGAGCAAACCGCAAGGAGATCCCGCCGGGATATGTAGTCGATCTCTGGATGCCGTCAACAGCAATTTCTACGACCTGCTCAGGGCGCACGTACACGATGTGTCGATCACGGTGACTCTCGAGTGCCAGGAATCGTTTGGTTTGCCACTGCAACATCTCGTCGGTCATGCCTTTAAAAGTTTTGCCCAGCATCACAAAGCTGCCGGGATTCTCGGGATCCCGAGCTCCCAGGTGAATATTTGAGAGCAACCCCGTGCGCCGCCCTGATCCCCACTCCGCCCCAAGGACCACGAGATCCAATGTGTGAACCGGCTTGACTTTGAGCCAGCCCGCACCGCGGCGCCCTGCCTCGTAGGGGGTGTCGAGTGCCTTGACCATGACTCCTTCGTAACCGGCTTGGATCGCGCGGTCGAAGAACGCTTGGCCGGTAGCGGCGTGATCGGAGCCGCTGACCTCGATGCGGGGGATAAGGAGATCGGCCGGGAGCGCGGATTGCATTGCCTGCCAACGTTCTGTGCCGCCGGCGTCGATGAGATCGACGCCGTTGAGATGAAGGCAATCGAAGAAGACCACGTTGAGTTCGCCATCGCCCTGGCTGGCCAAGCGGCTCATGGTGTCCTGAAACGGCACCGGTCGGCTGTCATCGTGCAACGCAATGGCTTCGCCATCGAGGATGATCGAGTCAACGTTGAGTCCGGTGACCGCCCGGACAACGTCGGGGGCCGACGCAGTGATATCGCGTAAGTTTCGCGTGAAGACACACACCTGGGATCCGGACCGGTGCACCTGCACGCGCGCCCCGTCGACTTTCCATTCGATTGCCGCCGGGCCGGTCTTGTCTAGTGCAGCAGCAACACTTGTTGCTGATTTGGCGAGCATTGGCTGCACTGCGGTAAAGAGTTCGAGGCCGAACTCTTCCAGAGCTGCGCTTCCGCCGGTCATTGCTCGGCTAGCTATGTCGGCCAAGTCTCCAGTAACCATGGCCGCCCGACGCACGAGCGGGACCGGCACGGCGGCAGCTTGAGCAACGGCGTCGACCATGATTCCGGCCAAGGCCCCTTGGCGAAGCTCGCCGAGTAAGAGCCGGCGGATGAACTCCTGTTCATCGGTCGTTATGCCCGCTAGTAAGTCATGCACGAGCTGTGCCTTGGCCTTCTTCGAGCCAGCACCACTCGTGGCTTTGATCGCCGAGAGGGTGCGATCCAGATCCTCGACGCTCACCACAGAGGTGTCAGCGGCCGGAGCCTCGATGGCCCCAACAGCGGCATAACCAAGACCGATGCGGCCTTGGGGCAGCTCGCCTGAAAGGTAGGAAACGACCAGGCTTACCTGGCCGGCGGGCGCAATGGTCAGGAGCTCCGCAACGGCTTCGGTCTTCTGCAACCGGGACCGAGTCGAACGAACTGTCTGCCATGTTTCGACCAAGCGTCCAATCTGCACCACCTGAGCGTACTGTTTTTCTGCACTCCGTTCGGGCCGACGTTCGCCGGGTTCGGCCGCACTTCTTTGCCGCAGGTCGAGCCTGACTCCCGGCCAGGCTTCGCTACTTGGTTCGGGGTGTCCGGCTTTCTGGGCGTGCCTTGGCGACAGTAGATTCTCCGAATGCAGCAGGCGAGTGGAGATCAGTGCAATGGCTGAAGAAATCGAAGTCGACTATTTGGTTGTCGGCGCTGGCGCGATGGGAATGGCCTTTGTCGATGGGCTGCTGACTGAGACCGACGCAACGATTGCAATCGTCGACCGCCGAGCCCGCCCCGGCGGGCACTGGAACGACTCCTATCCCCATGTGAGATTGCATCAGCCGTCGGCGTTTTACGGCGTCAACTCACGACAGCTCGGGTCAAACAAGATCGACCAGGTAGGACACAACGCCGGACTGTACGAGTTGGCTTCGGGCACCGAGGTCGTGACCTACTTCGACCAGGTCATGCACCAAGACTTTCTGCCCAGCGGCCGGGTGCACTACCTCCCATTAAGTGACTACGAGGGGCAGGGCCTAGTCCGCTCTCTTGCCACGGGCGCTCATACGAGGGTGCGGTATCGCACCGAGGTCGATGCCTCGTACATGAACGTCACGGTGCCATCAATGCGGCCGCCGCTCTACGAAGTAGCCGACAGCGTGCGATGTGTAGCGCCAAACGATCTTGCTGTGCCGGGAATTCTCCCTGCAGAGAACTACGTGGTTGTCGGCGGCGGCAAGACGGCAATGGATGCTTGCCTTTGGATGCTGGAACGGGGTATCGAACCAGACAAGATCACCTGGGTGCGCCCCCGAGACTCCTGGTGTCTCAACCGCAGGTTCATTCAACCGGGGCAGGAATTCTTCGCTACGAGCGTCGGCAGCTTCGTTGAGCAAATCGAGGTTGCTGCGGCGGCGACTGATGTCGACGATCTGTTCGCTCGGCTCGAAGCGGCCGGGCTTCTCCTGCGGATCGATAGGTCGGTGCAGCCGACTATGTACCGCTGCGCGACCGTTACCGAGTCCGAGCTCGCGGAACTGGCCACGATCACTAACGTGATTCGCCTCGGTCGTGTGCAAGAAATCACGGAGTCAGAGATAGTCCTGGAGCGCGGAACGGTGCCAACGAGTGGCCAGACGCTGCACATCGACTGCACCGCCGATGGTCTTGAACGCCGGCCGATCGTGCCGGTGTTCAGCGAAGGAAAGATCACGCTGCAGACCGTTCGGACGTGCCAACAAGTGTTCAGCGCAGCGTTCATCGCCCACGTCGAAGCGAGCTATGTAGACCCGGTGGTCAAGAACGAGTTGACCACCGTGATTCCGCACCCGAACACCGATCTCGATTGGATGCGGGTCACGATGAGCAATGCGCTCAACTCAGCTCGATGGCGCGAAAACGAAGAGCTAGCCGCCTGGTTGCAGGCTTCACGACTCGATGCCTTTAGCGAACTTCGCACGCTCGAGGCGGACGCCGATGAGTTCGCCACGTCGCTGCTTCAACGAGCCGCCGATGCGGCGCTTCCGGCGCTCGGCAATCTGCAGCGCTTCCTCGCCGAAAGTTAAGGTTCCACTATGACTGCTGCACCGTTGCGGGACGTGACCCCGGAAGAGATCGAAGCCTTTCACCGAGATGGCGCGGCCCTTATCAAGAATGTGCTGCCACAGAAGTGGGTCGAACTCGCTGCTACCGGACTCGATGCAGCAATCGCGACGCCCGATGTGATGTCCGCTGAGCTCGAACATGGTGCGCTACGGGTCGACCAGTTTCCAGCCGCAAAGTCTCCCGAGTTGCGTCGACTGGTTGATGAGTCTCCAATCGCCCAGATCGTTGGCAGCGCGCTGCAAAGCCCGGTCGCCTTTTATATGGATCAAATGTTCCACAAACCTCCTGGGCTCGTGGCTCCGACTCCGTGGCATCAAGACACGTGTTATTACAACTTGGATGGTCACGACCTGATTCGAGCGTGGGTTTCACCCGACGAAGTCGCACGCGAGGTCAGCGTCGAGGTCGTCAAGGGGTCACATCTTTGGAACGCGACCTACGCGCCGCTAGCCGGTCGCGACGCTGCGACCGACGCACAGGCTCGACAACAGTTCGACAACGCAACCGACGATCAACCGGTTCTTGGACGAGACGCTTACAAGACGTGGAGCTACTTCAGTGGCGTCCGTGATGCGTCGTTGCCGCCTGTGCCCAACATCGACGACCATCGGGCGTCGTTTGACATTTTGGGTTGGCATTACGAACCGGGCGACGTGCTGCTCTTCCACGGACATGTGCTGCATTCGGCGCTCGGAAACGTGCGGAGTGAAACCGTTCGGCGGGCGCACGCCTCACTTTGGGCCGGACAAGACGTGTGCTACCTGCACCGGGCCGGCCAAATCATCCCGGATCCCATTGGGCTCTATGACCACAAGCCCGAGACCGGTCAGCCGCTCACGGACTTCCCCGATGTGTTTCCTATCGTGTGGCCTCAAACCCAGTCCTAGAGCACTTTGCCGTCCTCACTATCCCGGTGTAACAGTGGCTTTGCGAACTTGGCTGAAGGGCACGCCCTTGTCTGGTTCGGGCTCCCGGGGTAAGCCCAAAACACGCTCTCCAATGATGTTGCGTTGGATCTGGTCGGTGCCACCGCCGATCGAGGTGAAGAATGCGTTGAGCATCGAGTAGGTCGCGTCGGCCGATCGGGGCGAGTCTGACCCGGCGATCATGGCTTCGGCGCCGAGAATCTCGGCCTGCAGGGAACCTGCAGTGTGTAGGATCCGCGACATAGCAAGTTTGCCGAGCGAGACAATCGATGACGACGTACCTTGTTCGAGCTCGGCCTTGGATCGGGCACCGTTCCACTTGTTGACCTGGACCAAGCTGTGCAGCGACATGAGTTGCTGTCGGACGACCAGGTCGTCGATGCGACCGGTGTCTCGAGCCAAATCGAGTAGCGATAGATCTGGAAGTGGAGCGTCGGCTTCGTCGCCAGCTTTTCGAACGGCGCTCTCCGCGGAAGCGTCTTTGCGACGGCGGTACGACTCGCCCATGACGGCTCGCTCATAGGCCAAGGCAGTCTGCAGCACCGACCAGCCCTTCCCAAGGTCGCCCAGCATGTTGGCGTTGCTCACTCGGGCGTCGGTCAGGAAGACTTCGTTGAATCGTGAGTCGCCGGTTGCTTGGCGCAGAGCCCGAACCTCGACTCCTGGTTGCTTCATGGGCAGGAAGAAGAAACTGATGCCAGCGTGTTTCGGAACGTCCCAGTCGGTTCGGGCAATCAGGAAGGCGTAGTCGGCGTTGCGTCCCATTGAAGTCCAGACCTTCTGACCGTTGATGATCCATTCGTCGCCGTCGCGCTCGGCCCGAGTCTGAAGACCCGCAAGATCGGACCCGGCACCGGGTTCGGAGTAGAGCAGGCACATGTTGGTGTTGCCGAGCATCAGGTCACGCAAGTGTTCCGAGCGCAGCTCATTGGTCCCGAAGGCCAGCACGGTGTTGGCCCATAGGTTCGTTACGTCCTGACCGGCCCCAGGTGCGCCGACTTTGGCGAACTCTTGTGCAACGACTTGGCTCACGTCGGGCGATACGCCTCGTCCGTGCCATTCGACTGGCCAGCTTGGCGCCGCCAACTTTGCGTCGATCACCCGTTCAACGAAGTCGGGTGTTTTCTTGCCCGACCAGTTGGTAGCCAGCCAGTCGTTTGTTTCTTTGCGTAGCGACTCAGCGTGCATGGCTTCTCCTAGCGATTGCGACGCGGCGCACGTGGTTGCGCACTTGTCAACAACTGCCAAGGTAGTGCCCGACTGAGCGCAGCTGGAAACGGCATCGTGGTGATCATCATCTCCAACGGTGCGTGTGGCAGGATTGCGACAACGATTCTGTTCTGTAAACCAAGGGGAGCGCCGATGAAGGCCGCGGTACTTAACTCAATTCCGGGAATACTCGAGATCGAGGACATCGACATTGGCGAACCTGGACCGCGCGAGGTCCTGATTCGAACCGCGGCAGCCGGCGTGTGCCACAGCGATTTGCACTTCATGGAGGGTCTGTACCCTTACCCATGCCCGGCCGTGCTCGGCCATGAGTCGGCTGGGGTCGTTGAAGCGGTCGGCTCAATGGTGCATTACGTGCAACCTGGCGATCACGTCATCACCTGTCTGTCGGCCTTTTGCGGACACTGTTCACAGTGCACCGATGGGCACCTGTCACTGTGTGAGAACAAAGGAACCGAGCTCGTTCGCCAACCGGGCGAGGCCTCTCGGCTGAGCCGCAACGGCGAAATGGTCAATCAGTTTCTGCACCTGTCATCATTTGCCGAGCAAATGCTCGTGCATGAGCAGGCCGTTGTAAAGATCGATAAGGACATGCCGCTCGACAAGGCTGCCCTTATCGGCTGTGGCGTGACTACCGGCATGGGGGCTGTCTTCCGCACTGCCAAGGTCGCTCCTGGTGAGTCCGTGTGTGTCGTGGGGGCAGGCGGCATAGGACTGGCCGCAATCCAGGGTGCTCGCATTGCCGGCGCCAACAAGATCATTGCGGTCGACATGGTCGAATCCAAGCTTGAGCTGGCCCAGGCAATGGGCGCAACCCACGTCGTTAATGCGTCCGAAGTCGACGCGGTCGAAGCGGTCAAGGAAATCACCAGCGGTGGCGTGCATCACAGCTTCGAGGCCGTCGGCATGAAGGTCACCGCCGAGCAGTGCTTCGGCATGCTCCGCAACGGCGGACAGGCCACCGTGATCGGCATGATCCCGGTTGGCACCAAAGTCGAAGTCAACGGCACCGACTTGATCTATGAAAAGAAGCTGACTGGTTCGAACATGGGCTCGAACCAGTTCCGCACCGACATGCCTCGCTTCGTTGACATGTACATCGACGGTCGACTCAAGCTCGACGAAATGGTGTCGAACACGATCTCGCTCGAAGATATAAACGACGGTTTCGCTGCCATGAAGTCCGGCAACGTGGCGCGCAGCGTCATCGTTTTCTGAACCATGCATGTTGAGCAACGGCTGCAAGTGCTCGAAGACATCGAAGAGATTCGCAAGCTCAAGGCCGCGTACTGCGCGGCATGCGACGACGACCACAACGGCCACGCGGTGGCCGCGCTTTTCGTTGCCGATGGAACTTGGGGCGCTGTTGGCCGACCGCCAGAGGTCGGAACCGAAGAGATAGCGGCCTTCATGTACGGCGTACGCGAACGCGGCGACATGAAACGCTCAGCTCATCAGGTGTTCAATCCAGTGATCACCGTCGACGGCGACACCGCAACGGGTCAGTGGCGACTGCTCATGATGTACACCAGCACCGACGAGCAATCGTTCGTGCGCATCATCGGCACCTACGACGACACCTACGTGCGCACCGAGACAGGCTGGAAGTTCCAATCCCTCGCCGTAACCGTCGAAGAAAGAGGCACCTACATGACTGCCTAATGTGCGTACCCCAGGGGTGCTCCCTTCGGGTTGGGGCAAAATCGTGGCGTTGTCGGCGCCTAGGGGGCGGTTGGCGACCAGGTCGACGAGATCGCTGCCGTGCCAACGGACGGGGCTGGCGTGCAGCGGGGGGTCGCCGAGATCAGGGTGATTGATCCATATTTGAGCGGTGGGTCGCCTTCGTTGCGTAGTTCATCAAGATGGCGTCGACAGTTTCGACGAGTTGCTTCAGCGCAGCCACCCTTCGCGCACTTGTCTGGTGAGCGACGCCTCGGCGTGGGTAACCGGCCGAGTACTGAAGGTTGGCGGCGGCGCCATGGTCGGCCCCGGCTGAGCTAGTCGCTGAGGTTAAACGGCCGGGGCAGGTTGGCAATAATGGAGTTGACGACGCCACCGTCGACAACCAGTTGATGGCCCGTGATGTAGCTGGCGTGCTCGGAGCTTAGGAAGAGTACGGCTTTGGCAACGTCTTCGACAGTGCCGAGTCGGCCACTGGGCACTTTTTCTGTCCGCAGGCGTCGGGATTCAGGGTCGGCGTAGATCGGCGCAGACATGCCACCGTCGATGAGGCCTGGGGCCACGCTGTTCACTCGAATGCCAGCGGGTCCCCACTCGATCGACATCTGTTCGGTCAACTTGGCTACGGCCGCCTTGGTCGATCCGTAGGCGCCGGAGTTTGCTCCGGGTGCGATGCCATTGATCGAGGTCAGGTTCACGATGCAACCGCCGCCGCGAGGTGCCATGAGCCGAGCGCAAGCGGTGCTCACCACGAAAACGCCAGTCAGATTCACGTCGATGACCGCTCGCCAGTCGTCGAGCGCCAGATCAAGGAGCGGGCCAAATCGCACGATGCCAGCGTTGTTCACTACGACATCGGGCGTGCCAAAAAGGTCGAGCGCGTCGGCGACCTGGTCCGGGTCATTGACTGCAGCCTCGAGGCCAACTGCGTTCGGCAACGAGGACGCGGTTGCATCGGCAGCAATGCCATCGATATCGAGCACGCCGACTCGGTAACCAGCTGCGGCCCCAGCCTGGGCGATCGCTCGGCCGATGCCGGAACCGGCGCCGGTTACAAGCATGGACCGAGTCATGTCGCGACCTGTTCTCCGTTGGCGTCGAACACCATGATGGCGCGGCTCGGGCAGTTGCGGGCTGCGCGCTCGATGTCCTTGTCGCTGAGGTCAGACGCCGCAGGTAACAGCATGGCGAGTTCGTCGGCGTCGAAGCCGAACGCAGTGCCATAGTCGGCAACGCACTTGCCCGAGCTCATGCACTCCTCGACCCTGATCTCTATCCGAAACGCCATGCGGCCTAACCTAGTGTCTATGGCTGAAGACCTCTTGTTCGTTGGTGGGGCACTGATCGATGGCACGGGCGCTGCTCGCCAGCCGGACACGGCCGTGCTCATCGGCGACGGCCGGGTCGTTGCGGTTGGTCCAAGCGCCGCGGCGCATGCACCCGCAGCCGTAACAACGATTGACGCGACGGGCAAAACGCTTATCCCTGGCCTGATCGACAGCCATCTTCACAGCACGTTCGACGATGTCCAGTCCAACGACGAACTGTTCTTTCACCGCGACGCCACCATGGTGGCTCTGGTCGCGGCTCACAATCTGAAGAAGATTCTGCGCGCTGGCGTCACGTCGTTCGTGGATCCCGACACCGCCCATGGGGTTGGACCCTCGCTGCGAGACGCGGTCGAGGCTGGCGTTGTCGAGGGGCCTCGCATGCGCACCGGGGTGCAGGCACTCTTGACCGCCGTCGGCGGCACTGCGGGTCGGCTGATTCCCGATCACGGCACTGTGGGCTACGCCCAGATCGTGAACTCGGTCGACGAAGTCATCTTGTGGACTCGCCGCCACATCAAATACGGAGCGGACTGGATCAAGTTGCATGCCACCGGCTCAATCCCTGGTCGCGCTGGCGAAGTCATGGTGTGGAGCGTTGACGAAGTCAAGGCCGCGTGTGACTCCGCTCATGCGCTGGGTGTGCCGGTCATGGCGCACTGCCGCAATGCCGAGAGCACTCGTATTTGCGCCGAGTCAGGCGTAGACCTCATTCTGCACGCGTCCTTCATCGACGACGACGGCTTGCAAGCAGTGATCGACAACGGCGTGTCGCTTTGCCCGACATTCACGTTTTTGGCAAACCTCGCCGACTTTGGCGGCAAGGTTGGGGCCGCGTCTGGAATGGAAGACATCTTTCGGGGCGAGATTGCGGCTACCGCCAAAATGATGCGCAAGGCGTTCGACGCTGGGGTGCGCATCATCTCGGGATCCGAGAGCGGATTCGCCCTTACGCCCTATGGCCACTGGCATGGCCGAGAGATGCAGGTGTTTGTCGAAGAGCTGGGCCTGACAGAGATCGAAGCCATCACCACAGCCACCAAGAACGGCGCGTGGGCAATGCGAATGGACGACGAACTAGGCACGATCGAACCCGGCAAGCTTGCGGATCTGTTGCTCGTTGATGGCGACCCAACTGCCGACATCACCATGCTGAATGACAAGTCTCGCTTTGCCGAGATCGTCAGCCGCGGCAGCAGGGTCGACGTGAGCATGCCCCTCGCCGAATGTGAGCCAATCAAAGGATGGAAGGTCGCGAACTGGGCCGACGAGCCGCTGACTTGGGAACGCGCCTACCACACCGAATGAACTTGCAGAACGAAATCAGGCTCACGACATGGAGCCAAGTGCGCGACGCATTTCGGTCAAAGGACTTACGCCAAGCGGGCTACACCGAGGGAGCGGTCGTGACCGCAGGCACGCTGCTCGACTTGCACGGCAAAGAACACCGAGCCCGGCGCCGAATAGAGAACCGATTGTTTCGACGGGCGACGTTCTCGCACTGGGAACACGAGGTTCTCGGCGCAACGATCGAGGCCACGCTGCAACCGTTCATCGACCAGGGCCATGGCGACCTGGCCCAGATTGGCTACCGGGCCGCCATGAACTTGACGGCGATGATCGCTGGCGTCGATATCGACCCCCTCGACACGGCTCGGACCGATGAGCTCTACAGCATTGTCGCCAAGCTCAGCGAAGGTGCCACGCTCATGCACTCCACTCGTCCAAAGTCGCAGGTCCGAAGCGAAGTCCGTTCGGCAATGGAACACTTTCGAGCCTCGTTCTATGAACCATCTCTGGCTCGCCGACGAGTGGCGGTCGAGCACTACGAACACGGATCACTTGCTGAAGATCAACTCGACGCCGATGTCTTGACAACACTTTTGGTGCATGGCCAGCAGTTGGCGCTTGAGCCCGAGATCATATTTCGCGAAATCTGCTTCTATCTGCAAGCCGGCGCACATTCGACCGCCAACGCGTTCACCCACACCATCGATGAGATCTTGAGCTGGCGCGAACACGTCGACAAGACGACGCCACTTGACCTCGCGATGGTTCAACGCTGCATGCACGAATCGTTGCGGCTGCATCCCGCAAGCCCGGTGGCGTTTCGTACGCCGCTGAATCAGGTCGTGCTCAGCGACGGCACAGTGCTCGCTGCGCACAGCTTGGTTGTCCTTGATCTGCAGGCTGCAAATCAGGATCCCAATGTGTTCGGAGCAGATAGCCATACGTTCGATCCGCATCGTTCGCTCCCCAGCGGAATTGCCCGCTGGGGAATGAGCTTCGGGGCAGGCATGCACGCTTGTGTAGGCGCCGAACTCGATGGCGGACTGGAGATCGACGATGATCGGCCCCACCAGGACCATCTCTACGGCACGGTTGCCGTGATCGCCAACGCGTTCTTGCTAGCTGGCGGACGCCGAGATCCCCATAATCCACCTCGGTTCGATCCGGGTTCGGTCCGCAAACACTTCGGCAGCTACCCGGTGCTCTTCAACTGACAGCCGCTGCGCCCCTACGATCGGGCCATGGCCGAGATCCTGATTACCGAGTTTGACGACGCTCGAGAGTGCTACCGCAGCAAACAATTGCGCCAGGCTCTTTATGACGCCGGCGAAGTCATCATGGGCGACGTGCTCGTCAACTTGCATGGCGACGAACACCGAGCCCGCCGTCGACTTGAGAACCGGCTCTTTCGTCGAGACACCTTCTTGCACTACGAGCGTGATCTCTTCCCGGTGATCATCGAAGAAACGGTGAGCCCCTATGTGGTCAAAGGGCGGGCCGAACTGGTCGACTTCGGGCATCAGCTCATGATGAATCTTGCGGCACTGACTGCTGGCGTTGACCGCCCGCTAGGTACACCCGAGGAGACATTCCGGCTATACGACTACCTCGGGACGTTCATAGAGGGAGCCACGTTGGGCCACTACACCGGTGACCGGCAAGCAAAGGCGGACGAGGTCCAGGCCAAGCTCGAAGCCTTCGACGCCGAGTTCCTTGATCAAGGAATAGTGCGTCGACAGGAACTACTCAAACGGTTTGAGACCGACCAACTCAACGAAGACGATTTGCCACGCGACGTGCTCACCGTGTTGTTGCGCAATCAAGACAAGGTCGACCTGGATCGCGAAAGCCTGCGGCGAGAGATCGCTTTTTACCTCTTGGCCGGTGCTCACACGTCGGCGACTGCCTTTACCCGATGTATGCACAACGTGTTCAAGTGGCTCGAAGCGCATCCCGAGGACGCAGATCGTGTCCGCAACGACAAGGCGTTCGTGCAACGGGCAACCCACGAGACGATCCGGCTCCAGGGGTCATCGCCAACGAGCCAACGATGGGCACTGGCGGACATTGAGCTGAGCTCGGGGACCAAGATCGCCGAGGGAGACCGGGTCACGATCGACCTCAATGCTGCAAATAGAAGCACAGAGATCTATGGCGCCGACGCTGAAGAGTTCAATCCCGACCGCTCGTTCGGCGATGGGGTGGCTCCCTGGGGGCTGAGCTTCGGTCAGGGAATGCACGCCTGCATCGGACAGGACCTAGCTGCTGGCTTACTCTTTGACGCCGACAAAACGAGTGAGGAGCACCTCTTCGGCCTTGTCCCGGTCGCGGTGAAGACGATGTTCGACAACGGTTGTCGGCCTGACCCCGATGAGCGGCCCGAGATGGATGATTCGACGACGCGACCCTACTTCGGCCGCTATCCCGTGGTATTCGCCACATCGTGAAGTGGGCTCCGAACCGTCCTAGCGTGGTGTCAATTCGACACTCGCCTAGATGGAGCCGCAAGGGAGACTCTCATGGAATTTGATCGATTCGAGTGGCTTGCGCTGCGACAGGAGACGGCCATCGATCCCATTCGGCCGATCATCGATCCGCACCATCACCTGTGGCGCAATCGATCGAGCACCTATCTGGCGACTGAGCTCTTGGCCGATACGGGTGGTTCGCACAACGTGACCCACACCGTGTTCGTGGAGTGCCGATCAAAGTGGGATCGCGACGTCGACCCGGCTATGGCCCCCGTTGGCGAGACTCGATTCGTTGCGGGCGAAGCCGCCGAAATGGCCGAACGCGATGGTGCTCTAATCGGCGCCATCGTGAGTCACGCTGACCTTCTGCTTGGCCATGCGGTCGACGAAGTCTTAGCGGCCCACGAAACCGCTGGCGCTGGTCTGTTCCGTGGAATTCGCCACGCCACTCCGTGGGATCAAGATCCTGCGGCTCACGACGCTCACACCGGTTCGTTTGAACACATGATGAGATCCACGAATTTTCGCGCTGGAGCTCAGAAGCTCGCAGCAATGGGTTTCAGTTTCGATGCCTGGCTCTACCACCCTCAAATCGATGAGCTGGTGGGGTTGGCCCAGGCCGTGCCTGAGCTGACAATCGTTCTCGATCACCTCGGTGGACGCCTTGGCGTTGGAAGTTATGCCGACCGAGCCGACGAAGTGCTTATCGATTGGCAGCGAGCGATGACCGCCGCTGCAAGCTGCGACAACATTGTGCTCAAGCTCGGCGGTATTGGAATGGACGATGTCTACGGCACGGGATGGACCGGCCTTGACCGACCTCCGTCGTCAGAACAGGTCGCAAGCTACTGGTCCAACGACGTGCGATGGTGCATCGACACGTTTGGCCCCAGCCGGTGCATGTTCGAGTCGAACTTTCCCGTCGACCGTCAGTCGTTGCCCTACGCCGTGCTCTGGAATGCCATGCAAATTATGGCCGACAGCTACTCGCCTGACGAGCAGGATCTCCTGTTCTCGGGCACGGCGGCAACCACCTATCAGATTGATCTGATCTGATGCGACAACTTGCCGGTATGTCCATTTTGATCACTGGTGGCGGCAGCGGAATTGGCCGTGGAGCAGCGCAACACTTTGTTGACCGGGGAGCCACGGTCACGATCTCTGGCCGGCGGGCTAAGCCCCTTGGGGCTGCAGCGGCCGAACTGGGCGAATGTTGTCGAGCCGTGGTCGGCGACGTAACTTCGGCACAGGATCGCGCGGACATGGTCGCATCGGCGGTTGAACATGGCGGTGGGCTAGATGCCCTCATTTCCAATGCCGGCAATATGTACCGCAGCGATGTCGCCGACTTCGATGAAGAACAGCTCATGGAGATCTTTCACACCAACGTGGTTGGCGGAATGATGCTTTGCAAACAGGCCCACGAGCATCTGAAGATCGCCAAAGGTTGCATCGTCTTTGTTGGATCGGTTCATACCCAGCGGGCCTTTCCGAACGCCTCGCCCTATGCCGCAACGAAGGGAGCGCTCGAGGCGCTCACCCGGGTGCTGGCTGCGGAGCTTGGACCTGACCAGATTCGTGTTGGCTGCGTTCGACCTGGGGCTGTGTTAACCGAGATCAACGTTCGTGCTGGCCTTACGACAGCGCATCAGCAGGTCGAGCGGCTTGCTGGATTGGCCTCCGCCCATGCGCTCGGCCGCATCGGCACAGTTCAAGAAATAGCCGAAGCCTTCGAATATTTGGTTTGTTCAGAATGGACGACTGGCAACGTGCTCACCGTAGACGGCGGCTTGGGCCTAGGCGTCACCAACGCGTAGGCGATACCTACGAAGTGAAGGTACCCCTGGTTGTTCTCAGCTGGGGCGCCTTCACTTCGACTGTCTGGGTGGGCCGCTGGTTAGCTCGGGTTGAGTAGGTGCGGGGCGCGTTTGGCCAACCGTAGGAGTCGAGCAGCATTTGTGTTTAACGTTTCGGCGAGGTGGGCGACATGATCGGTGGTGCCGCCATCCCAGCCGCCGAAGTTTGTGCCGAAGACCAGCCGGTCGGTACCGAGTTGCTCCACAGCAAACCTGAACTCGGCGTGGCCACTTACGTGGCAATCGAACCAGAGCCGGTCGACGGCTCGGTCGAAGGCATGGGGTTCCCGAATCCACTCGGGCGACGAAGGTCGCTTCTCGGCGAGTTTGCGCATCTTGGCGCGATGCATCGGGAATGATCCGCCACCGTGAGAGATACAAATATCGAGGTCGGGGTGGCGCTGGTTCACCCCGCCAAAGACCAACATGGCCACCGCCAGCATTTCTTCGAGCGAGAACTCGGCGACAAGTTCCAAGCTGAACCGACTCATACGGTTGTCGCGCTGAGGGCCATCGAGTCCAGTGGGCGCTGGATGCAGAAACCAGGGCACATCGAGTCCTACACAAGCCTCGAAGAACGGGTCGAGTCGCTCATCGTCGAGATGAACACCGAAGTCGGTGCCGGTGTATGAGCCGAGCAGGCCGAGCTGATTCACGCATCGGTCCAACTCGGCGATTGCGGAATCGATGTCTTGCATTGGTAGAGAGGCGAGTCCAACGAAGCGGTCGGGGTGACCCGCCACCACCGATGCGAGATCATCGTTGTGCGCCCGACAGTAACGAATCGCATCGGCAACGGGAATGAAGTGCAGGTAGGTCAACGGGTTGGGGGAGAGCGCTTGGACTCGGATTCCAGCGGCATCCATGGCTTCGAGTCGCATGCCGACTTGCATGAAGAGCGATTCGCGGTACGGCACACCGTCGAGTCGCCAGTCGCCAATGCGAAACCAGGTGGTGCCGTCGGCGTAGGCGCCGAGTTCAGGCCCACAGACAGGGCCTGCGGCACCGAATGAACCTTCCAAAACGATGTGGCCGTGCACATCGATCAAACCCGTTGGGGTGGCGGATGCAGCGGCTGGCAGTGGGCTCACTTGAAGGTCCCTGCGAGAGTCTCTCGGGCCATGATCAGTCGTTGAACTTCACTTCGCCCTTGGCCAATGCGGCGGATACGTGAGGCAAGCTCTTCACTAAGGGCTGAACGCATGCCGAACGGTTGCTTGCCGCCCGCGTAGCCAATGCGACAGACACTGCCATCGAAATCGCCGATCTGACACACACCGAGCTGGGCTGGCAGCTCAATGATTTCAGCCTTTGTCAGCTCGGCCCAAGGCTTCGACATGCGCATCCCCATGTCCTCGAAGCTAGTGCAGCGCCGGTTGTGGAGATCTATGGACAGCAAGTCGGACCACGATTTGTTGCAACGCCGCCATGGCGCACAGCTACTCGCCCACAAAAGTAGAGGTTTCGCCTTTGAGTCGGCCATACGACCAGCGCTTCGCTCACGTTTCCAAAGCTAACAGGGCAGCAAAAAGCGGATGCTGTGAACTGCTACTACATGGCGACTGCAGCGCTCACGCGTTCGATACGACGCTCAAGTGAGTCGAGACGGTTGGCAAACAACGGCATGATCAACTGGTCAACCCCACCAGCCGCATAGGCCGCCGCGATATCAGGGTCCACAGCCAACTGATTTGGGCTGACATAGATCTTGATCTCGGAGCGGGTTCGGCCCGCAGCTGCGAGATGCTCATCGAGCCGTTCCAAGCGTGCAGGCAAGTCTTCGGGGGCAACACCGAACCCATACCAGCCATCGGCTAGGGCCGCGACTCGTCTCAGCGCAGCGTTGCTTTCGCCGCCCACGAAGATCGGAGGGTGAGGAGCCTGTACCGGCTTGGGGTTGAACTGCGCATTATTGATGGTCACGGTTTCCCCGGCGAAGCTCACCGGGTCCGGCCCCCAGAGCGCCTTCATAGCCCCGATGTATTCGTCGCATCGTTTGCCGCGCTGGCCAAAGTCCTTGCCGAGCGCGTTGAACTCCTCTTCGAGCCAGCCGACACCGATGCCGAAGTCAACCCGCCCCTGCGAGAGATAGTCCAGGTCGGCCACCATCTTGGCGGTGTACACCGGCTGGCGTTGCGGAACTAAGCAGATACCGGTCCCAAGCCGCAGTGTGGTGGTGTGGGCTGCAATGAACGTGAGCGCCGCAAAGGGATCGAGCACGCCGTCGGGGTCGCCCGGCACCTTGCCGTCGGGCGAATAGGGATAGATGGACGCATAATCCGGGAAGAAGAGCACATGCTCTGGGACCCAGAGTGCAGCGAAGCCAGCGGCTTCGATTCGTTCGGCGGCACCGGCGATGTAATCGATCGGCGAGAGGTGTGAGAAGCCAGCAGTGACGGCAATTTCCATGTAGCGATCCTGGCTCGCCGATCGGACCGATGCAAGACAGGCGCCAGCAGGACACGCAAGGCGTTCGGTCCAACGGCGACCAACTGAAGTATCTTCGGCAACCATGGACGTCACCCTGTTGCCAGCACACAAGCAGGCTGCGCTTATCGCCGGCAGGGACATCTCGGCGCGTGAACTCCTCGAGTTAGTCGTTGCCCGTCATGAGGTCGTTGGAGCGGTTCTAAACGCAGTGGTCGTTGAGCGTGTCGACGCAGCCCGCGAACTCGCCCGGGCTGCCGACGAAGCCGTGGTCGCTGGCGCCGAGTTGGGTGCGTTTCACGGTGTGCCCGTGACGGTCAAAGAAGTCATCGATTGGGTAGGGACACCTTCGACCTGGGGTGATCCTCGGCACGCGAACTACATGCCTCACCGCAACGCCGCGGTGCTGGATCGGCTGTTCGCCTCGGGCGCGGTGGTGTGGGGCAAGACAAACGTGCCGCTCGGACTTGGCGACTGGCAGACTCACAACGAGATCTACGGCCGCACCAACAATCCCTTTGACCCGACCCGTACGGCCGGAGGCTCCTCGGGCGGCTCAGCGGTATCGCTTGCGGTTGGACTCGCTGGTCTTGAAATCGGCAGTGACATCGGGGGTTCGATCAGGTTCCCGGCACATTACTGCGGGGTGTACGGCCACAAGCCGAGCTTCGCCACAGTGCCCGCTGCTGGACACACCTACCCCGGACAAGCCGCCGATGTGGATATCAACGTGGTCGGCCCTATGGCCCGTTCGGCACGAGATTTGGAAACGGCTATGCAGCTGCTCGCCGAGCGCGTCCTCGTCACCGAAAATCGTGACTCGTTGGCCGACTTCACCGTTGGTGTCATGTTCGAGAATCCCTGTGGGGGAGAGCAAGACGACGAGATGACGGCCGTTCTCGAAGCCACCGTTGAATCCCTGATTCGGGCTGGCGTAACGGTGAGCCGAGCGCCTCAGCGGGTTGAACACGTGCGAGCGCAGCAGAACTATCTCTTGTTGAATTACACCGCCACATCGTTGATGACCAAGGCGGAACACGTCGAGCACGTCAGCCACAACATCTGGCTGCAACTTGCAAACGAACGGCAGCGAATCCGAGACACATGGTCGGAGTACTTCGACGAGGTTGATCTCTTGCTCTGTCCAGTGGCGGCCAGCGCAGCGCCGTTGCATCAGACCGAAGTTCCGTTTTCGGAGCAGACAATTCAGGTGAACGGGCGAGAGACTTCGAATCAGGATCAGTGGTTCTGGGCCGGCGTGGCGTCAGGCGGTTACTTGCCTTCGACTGCCGTGCCGGTCGGGCAGACCGCCGCCGGTTTACCGATCGGTATGCAGGTCATCGCGCCGTTTGCTCACGACTTGCGAAGTATCCGGTTCGCCGACCTGCTCGAGCGCGAGATGGGCGGCTTCGTGCCCCCGCCTATGGTCTCGGAGCTGCGGTCGAGGCCGTTCTAGCCAACCACCGAAAAGGTGAGACCCGCATGCTCAACGAGGCGCTCGATGAGTGCGTCGCCGAGCGCTGTGGCAGGCGTGTGGAATCCGCCCGGCGTCGCCGTGTGAGCAAGGTCCAGGAGCGCCATCGCCGCCTCGCCGAGCATCTTGGCAGTTGATCCATAGCCAGGATCGGCGTCGCCTGTCACCTTGGTGACGACCTTGTCACCAGACTCGGTCTGACCAAAGAAACGTATGTCGAAGAATCCGGCTTGCTGCTTCTCTGGGCTCGGCCCGGTTCCGGGCTGAGGGAGAACGTGCTTGTTCAAGAGCGATCGGACAGGTCCAATGGCGGCAGCAGCCATGAAGCCACCAAGCCCGCCTGCAGTAGCGGTTGCCTTGGCCGCGCCGAGGGCGCCCTTGCCCGTCATCATGGCTTCGTCGTACGCAAACGATTGACCCCACGGGCGCCCGAGGAGCGCATGGGTTCGCTGCACGATGCGGGTGTTAACCGCCGCCATCACGAACGGAGCGACCCACTCGCCAGAAGCGTCGTTGTTGGTAGGGAAGGTCACGTTTGGTTGGCGAGGGCCACTGCGCATGTCACTGGGCGCAAGCGCGTACGGGTTAGCCAACACTTTGCGCAGCGACGGGTCCTTACTTACTTCCTCCATCACGTTCATCGCACTGGCGATGGTGCCTCCGCTGGCGCCACCTTTCATGGCTTTGACCCGCATCGCAATAGTGGTGCAGTGCGCACCGAACTTGCCCTGCGCCTGCTGTTGGGTGAACCACACGCCCAGGTCCGAGGGAATCGAGTCGAAACCGCAGGAGTGCACGATGCGTGCTCCGCTCTCGACTGCAGCGTCGCCGTGTGCGTCGATCATTCGCTGCATCCACAACGGTTCGCCGGTGAGATCGCAGTAGTCGGTTCCGGCTGCGACGGCGGCTGCGACAAGTTCGGAACCATAAAGCGCGTACGGCCCCACGGTGGAGATCACGACACGGGTGTCCGCCACGAGGTGAGCCATAGCAGCTGCATCTGCGGCGTCGGCGACGATCTGATCCACCTCGGCGCCGGTCTCAGTGGCAACCTTCTGTAGCTTGTCTGCGCTGCGCCCAGAAATTGCCCACCGAAGGTCGCCATCGACGCCATGGCGTTTCACCAGGTAGGAGCACAGGATCTGGCCAACAAAGCTGGTGGCGCCAAACACGATGATGTCGTAACGGCGGGCTTGACGATTCGAAGATGCAGGAGCCATCTTCGAATCCTACGCGCTTGCGTGTGTGGGTCGCGTCGAAGGAAGCGTTGCTATTCCCGGATTAGAGGCCGGCGTGCCGTACGCTCTGCGACGATGCCGCTGGCTCGCAGGTACTCCGATCCTAAAAAGTGGCAGGCGCTTTTGCGGCGCACCCGGGACACGGGCATCGAGTCGACTAGCGAAGGTGCCGAGGGCGTCGGCCGCTTTATGCTTTACGCCGCACTCGGGATCGTGGTCGGGGCAATCGTTGTCGCGATCGAGTGGCTAGCCATTGAGCAGGTGCTGCACCGGCTGATCGAAGCGCCGTTATGGGCCCAGGTGCTGGCACCTGGTGTCGGCCTTGCCCTGACCGCCATCATCCTGAAGCTAGCGTGGAACTCGCAGCCGACCACATCGGACTCCTACGTCAAGGCGTTCCACGGTGCCGAAGACTTGGAGCCTCGCCGGCTAGGACCAAAACTTCTTGCTGCACTGACCACGGTCGGGTTCGGTGGTGCAGCTGGACTCGAAGGCCCGGCGATCTACGCCGGTTCGAACGTGGGGCAAGCGCTGGGCCGCCGCGAACTCAAGGTCCTGGGCGGCCGCAATCACCGCCTGCTGCTCGCCGCAGGCGCAGCGGCTGGGGTGGCCGCAGTGTTTCGGGCACCAGCAACGGGCGTGCTGTTTGCCCTTGAAACGCCGTTTCGCCGAGACATCGCCCGCCACGCGCTGATTCCGGCGCTGGTTGCTTCGGCGGCGTCGTACATCACTTTTGTGCTGATCCTGGGTTCAGAACGACTGCTGCTCTTCAAACCAGCAGAGGTCCCGCTGACCGACGAAGTTCTTGGAGCGGTCGTGATTGGGCTCTTTGCTGGTGTCGCTGCCCGAGGTATTGCCGCCATGTTTCACTTTGCGAAAGATGCCGGCAAGGTTGCGCCAATATCGATTCGGCTACCGGTCGCGGCTGCGTCACTCGCGGCCGCAGTGCTGATCACGAATCAGCTGGTGGAGCTACCAGTAACACTTGGACCTGGCGCCGAATCCATTACGGAGATCGTGCTCGATCCCACTGTCTCGGTCTGGGTGATCCTTGCGTTGTTTGCGTTGCGGGCGATCACCACGTCGGTCACGCTTGGTGCAGGCGGTGTCGGCGGCGTCTTCATTCCGCTGGTCGTGCAAGGACTGCTGCTTGGCCGGGTTGTCGAAGTCATCTTCGATGCGCCGTCGAATGGGCTGTACCCGGTCATTGGTCTCGCCGCGGTGTTGGGGGCGGGTTACCGCACCCCGCTCGCTGCGGTCATGTTCGTGGCCGAGACAACTGGCCGGTCAGAGTTCGTGATTCCGGCTTTGCTGGCGACCGCTGTCTCGCAATCGATGATGGGGGATGTCTCGGTTTCAACCGGCCAAGTTGATGAGCGAGGTGGACAGCTCGAGGCTCGTCTTCGGTTAGCAACCACACATGTCACGATCCCATTTACCGATCGGGTGTCACCAGCAGGTTCTCTGCTCGACGTAATCGATGGCATCAACGAAGAGTCAGGGCTGGGTGTCGTTGCGGTGTGTGACACCGACGACGGCTCCTATTGTGGACTGTTGGTGTTGGCCGACATCGCGCCGTGTCTGCTTGAGCAAGGAATGGAAGCGACCGTCACCGATGTGATGCGCAACGTGCCCGCTATTACCGAGGACAGTCCTGCCATCGAGGCGGCGAGGGCGATGAGCGACTACAACACCGCCGCGGTCGCGGTGCTCGACACCGATGGTCGGCCCATTGGTGTAGTAACCGCCGCATCGCTAGCAGGCCTGAACAGCCTCGGCTAACCCTGAAAGCAGGATGACGCGTCGAGCGCCTTCAGTCAGTTACGGCTTTGAGGAACTGTTTGGCGATGGCGGCATTCATTTTGAACATGGCTTTGGAGCTCTGGTCGGCCACGTTCTTGACCATGGCGCCGCCCGTTGCGGATTCAAGCGAGTCCAGTGCCTTTAGTGCGGCGTCGCGGGTTGCGTCGGTGGCCTTGTAACCCATTGCTGTGAGCGACTGCACGACCTCGCTTTCGGCGATTGGGCCGGGAGCAGACTGTGCAATGATGCGAAGCGCATCCTTAGTAATTGCAGCCTGCTGGTTGATCATGTCGGCCATGCCGGTCTCGCCAGCCTCGACCGACTCAAGCCAAGCTCGCACCTTGTTCACGATCTCGTCGTGGGTTTCACCTTCGAAAGAAACAGTTGCCATGGTGCGACAGTAGCGAGAACTCGGTCGTTGTGTCGAAAGTGACCCGAAATCATTGCCTTGTCGAATCCCGTGTCCGGTTCACGGCAACTGAGGATCTCGAGAAGTAGGACTAGCTCACCGACCACCGGTCGATGCCGCCCATGCCGTACTGATGCAAAATGATGCCCCGGTCAACGGTGATCTTTATGAACGCAGTTTCAGGCGAATTTTCGGGTCCCCCGGGAGCGAACGCATCGAGGTCGTAGTCGAACACGTCGGTCCACAACCGACGCTTTGTCTCGACATCGGTGAACAGTTCGGCACTGCCCCAAACTTCGACTCCGTCACCGACCTCGGTGACCTGCCAGTGCATCGCTACTTCGTTGTTCTCAGCGATGTTTCGGGCCTTGACCGAGGTGGCGCCCAGCATCACCCAGCAGTCATCGCCATCCCAGCACGGATGGACAGGAACGACATCGGGTTTGTTGTCTGCGCCGACCGATGCAAGATGCGCCCACGGGCTCAGTCCAGAAGCAAACGCTTTGATGGCAGCGATGTCGGTGGTGTTCGTCATGGCAGCAGCCTAGTCAGACGTCTACGCAAGCTCAGACGTTGAAGACCCGGACAAGGCCAGCTACGGGGTCGACCTCGACGGTCGCGCCGTCGGCGATGTCGAGTGCGCCCGGCGCTCCAATAACTGCGGGGATCGCAAGTTCGCGAGACAAGACCGCAGCGTGCGAAAGGACCCCTCCGTCGGCGGTCACAACGGCGCCTGCGATCGATAGCACGGCATTGAACGCCGGAGAGGTGGCCCGCACGATGAGGACATCGCCTGGTTCAAGTTGGTCGAGCGCCTGGTCAGCGCTGCTCGCCACTCGGGCCGTGCCCACGTAGCGAGTCGTGCCAATACCTGCGCCCTTCAGTGCATTAGAGGTCCCGGGGCGTTGGTCGAGACCAAGATATTTGGTTGCGACTCGGGTTGTTTCGATCAGTTCGGCGAGCGCTTTCGGCAGGGCATCCAGTGGTGGGTCCGGCTCGGCGGGACCGAGCATGGATGGGGGAGAGAGTCGGCCTTGAGCCGCACGCTTGTCGGCTCGTTCCGACAACACTGCGGCGGCCGGTATCGAACCATCGAAGAGTGAGCGAACTTCGACGGCGGTGAGTTCGAACAGGTGCTCCGCGGAACTGATGGCACCGAGCGTGGTGAGGCGCCGACCTGCCTCGAGTAGTGCCCGACGCAGCAAGCCCATCGGCCACTCGATCGTCAGCGGCCCGTTCTCGTCGCGCATGTCCATGACTTCTCGCGCATCAGCCAAGTGAAGATCGAAGTCCGGACGGTCGGCCGCGTCTAACTGGTTACGTAGTTCACCAGCAACAGAATCTGCGTTGTGCATGGGGACTGGGACCGCAGACCGGATCGAGTTGAGCACAGCATGGGGAACCTCGATAAGGGTGCGGGCATCAAGGTCGTAGCCCGTGACCAGGATGTGACCTTGGAATTCGAAATAGTCGTCGATCAGGTTTGCAGCCTGGGTGGAACTGGCATGAAGTTCGCCGAGCGTTGCGACAGGCGTCGGCTGACTTTCGAGCATTTCGCGCAGGCGACAAAGGACCGCAAGGGGGCGAGCAGTGCTGGGCGAAGCACCGGCAAGCGCGCTAATCGCAACGATTGGGTCCAGGCCCCAGCGCAACGAGGCATGCAGATAGCGAGCGATGGGGCCGAGGTCATGACCATGCAGCCAGAAGTGCAGCGCAAAGTTCTTGGCGAGCTGATCGAGCAACGTCGAGATGTGCTCTTGCAGGTCAGCGTCAGACGACGCTTGGGGGTCAACGGCCTGAAAGGCCGCGTTCGTTTGTGCCAGCCGTGGCTGAAGTTCAGTTTCCCACCGGCGAACGACTTGGCGCGACGGGTGGTCGCGAAGACTAGCGATCGCGGCGGCGTTCCGTTTGCGGAATTCGGGGTGTAGCCGCGTCACCAGCTTCATGATCGGCAGCGGGGGTGGTTTGCGCGGCTTGCTGTTGCCCCCAATGAGCGGGCGCAATCGGGTGTACATGAACCCGTTCACGAATCGCACATCGAACCCGGCTGCCGGCACGCCGAGCTCTTCGAAAACCTGAGCGACGCCTTGCTCGATGCCCTTGGTGAGTAGCCATTGACTGATTGGTGTTACGCCCGACGGATAGTGGGACCGATCAATGGCCCACTGTCCAGGCCCGGGAGGTTCGAAGGTCGGTGCCATGGTTCATGATCTCTGCACGGGCTCTGCTGTGTCAAGCCCTTACGGGCGCAAGGGCGGCGCTCTGCAAGCGAAGACTTGGGTACTGCTACGTTCCCTTGATGAGCGATCTCGAAGCCCACAACCAGATCACGGCGGCCTTGCTGCGGTACACCCGAGGAATCGACCGGCTCGACGGTGAGCTCGTTGCGTCTGCATTTCATCCGGGTGCAATGTGTGTCGACTACGGCGCGGACCCACTTGCCATCGAAGCTTTCGTGACCCACGCCATTCCACGCTTGGAGCAGGCGTTCTCTTCGACCCAGCATCGGATTTCGAACGTTGCCATTGAGCTGTCGGCGGATCGAAGGAGCGCAGTCGTCGAGGCTTACGTGCTTGCGTTTCATGTCCAGCAAGGCGAAACGCATCCACACCTGCACACGTTCAACGGCCGCTATATAGACCGGTTCGAGCACCGCAGCGGAGAGTGGAAGATAGCGACTCGTACGTTGCGGGTTGACTGGACCAAGGTTGAGCCGATTGAGTCGGACATGGGCGGTACCTGGGTGAACAGTTCACGTGATCGCACCGATGTTGTGTATTTGTCGAGATAAGCCATGTCGGCTGGGTGCCGGCCCGTTCGCTCTCTTCGCCTCCGCCCCAGGACACGTTGCAATGGGTGCAAGCCCAGATTGACGATCGGGTGGTTTTTATACAACCTTCGTCGGTGGCTTGTCATCGGCAGTGCATCGAATTGTGCCCGCCAGTCACGAACCAGTCGTGCTCCGACGATTCACGCTGGCCGACTGGCTGCAGCGAGAGCCACGTATCGGTTGCGCTGTCGGGTCCCGTTGGCCCGTTTCCGGCCCATGCGTGGAATGCACTGGGTCGGTCCGACCTCACCAGTGAGTCGGTCGCACCGAAGATCGACGCGTGGCTCACCTTGATTCTCGACGGTTAATCGAAGGCTGCCGCCTGGCCGACGATCTCACGTTCGGCGCTGTCACGATCACTCTGCGTCGGCCTTTCGCGGGTGTTGACCCACCATAAGGAGAGATTCTCAAACAGGTCCCGCGAATGCTTGCGGCTGACTTACTCGGGCGGGTATTTTATCGGCCTTGCGGTTGACCTGAGTATGTCCACCTTTTCACCACGCAACAGAGGCAGAGCAATATGAACATTATGGGAAGCAGGCTCCATTTGCGGGCGCTTGCACTAGCGACGGTTGCGATGCTCATGAGCATCTGGGCCTTTGGCTTCATCGGCGATCGGGCCGAGGCGCAACAAGGTGCTGACCATTCTGACCTGGGACACCACCACGGCTTCACCGGCCCAGGCGACGTTGGCGACTGGCCACCGCGGCCCGTTGGAAGCGGCAGCACCATGACACCCGCCGATGCTGCTGTCAGTTTTGCGATTGCGGCGCAGCAGCAGGCCGCCACACTCGGGGGTCAGGGCGCAGGGCTCGACGGGCTCCAGGCCCAAGCTGCAATCGACGACGCGTTGTCCCCGGCCATGGCCGACGTTCTGGGCAACGACTGGCTGCACATTTCCTCGGCCCCTGCCAAGAACGGCAAGGACGACTTCACGCCGGCCGAGGAGACCTTTTTCAGCCGAAGCCTGAACCAGACAGTTATCGTGCGCAACTGGCCGGGCGGTCCCGAGATATTGACCTTTGCACCTGATCAACTTCAACCAGTCGTTACTGCGGTCGAGGAAGCCGAAGCGGCCGAACTTGGCCGGGCATGGCTGCTTGATCAAGGCATCGATGGTGTTGGGTCACTCGAAGGGTTTGGCATTCGTGCACTCGAAAGCGGCGAGCTTCACCCCGTGCGAATGGTCTATGTCACCTATGCCTCCAGTTGGTTCGATGACCCCGTGTACAGCGCACTGGTCGATTTGACCAATGGCATCGTTGTCGAAGGAGGTGCGCTGTGATCAAGCGCTTGCTTCTCTCGCTAACCATCATCGCTCTCCTGTCCGCCACGGCGGTCGCCGCGACCTCACAGCCAAGCTCCGCTCAAGCATGTGACTACCAGGGCGGCGTCGTCGACTGTTACGGCTGGGAATTCAACTACGACATGTCGAGCGCATCGGTCACACCGACCGGCTTGACCCTTAACGATCTCGTCTTCGGCGGCGAGTCCATGATGTACCAGGCGCACTTCGCCAGCCTGCCGGTCAAGTACGACGACGATGCCTGCGGCCCTTACGTCGATCTCTTCTCGACGGTCACGAACTCCTCGCCGACTGGCGTGCAGGCCGACACGTTTAATCAAGATGGCGTCGCATGGCTTGAGCTTGGCGCGCACTATCAAATTGGCTCCTATGTGCTGTATACCGCGTTCTACTTCAGCGATCTCGGCGAGATGCAGATGCGGATCTTCGCCCGCGGTCTGCAATGCAACGTGCACCACGTTCACTACCCAATGTTCGTGGTCGACGCCGATGTCGAAGGCCCAACCGTGCCGGGTGCAAATGGTTTGCCCAATCATGGACCAGGCGACGAGATCTACTACAACGATGGCACCGGCTGGATTCCCCAAACCGTAGAGACAGATAACCGGGCTGCCCTGGTTGGTCATGACTTCATTGTGCGTGATCCGGATTCGACCAAGACGGTGGCGATTTCCTACGACGATGGCATCTTCGCTGCGCCCTCTGGTGACACGTTCGACGTGCAGGCCTCAAGCGAGAACATTATTTACACCCGCCAAAGCAACGGTGCCGCAGAACTCGCGTGGCCAGGGGCAAATGCAGGGCAGTCCTTCCTTGGCAGCAGTGGCTTCAACGGCGGCGAGTGGGGCTACGGCGATGGCGAGACGATCACCGACCCCGTAATTGTTGTTCGAGGCTTCTTGGATCACGCCGTCGGCGGCAATCTGCCCGACGATTGGCACACCTCAGGCATCAGCGTGAAGTTCATCGAGGATCCACTCGCCCCGCCAGCTACCCCAACTCCTGAGCCGACCGCTACTCCAGTTCCTGCGACTCCGGTTCCGCCTACTCCAGTGCCGACAGCTACTGCGGTTCCACCTACTCCAACACCGGAGCCGACCGCTACCGCAGTGCCTCCAACGCCGACGGCTGTCCCGCCTACGCCGGTTCCACTTACCCCGGTCCCCACGCCGACGGCTGTCCCGCCAACGCCGGTTCCACCTACTCCTGAGCCGACTTCGGTTCCGCCTACCCCGGTCCCGACGCCGACGGTTGTACCGCCTACTCCTGAGCCAACTTCGGTTCCGCCTACTCCGACACCGGTCGAAGGTGACGGGCTGGCCAATGGTGTCCCAATCACGGGTCTGGCAGGCAATGCCGGGGATCTCTTGCGCTACAGCTTCGAGGTGCCCGCCGATGCCACCGAGTACACCGTGGCCATCTCGGGCGATGGCGATGCCGATCTGTACACGCTTCTTGGGGCAGAGCCGACGCTCAGCGATTGGGATTGCCGGCCATACCTGGACCGCACAAGCGATGAGATATGCACGGGAACAGTTCCGCCATCGGGCACCGTGAACATATTGGTACGTGGCTACCGCACGTTCTCGAAAGTGCAACTACTGGCGACCCACAACGGCGGCGACAGTGTTCCAACGCCTACCCCGGTTCCGGCTACTCCTGAGCCGACTTCGGTTCCGCCTACCTCAGTGCCGACAGCTACTGCGGTTCCACCTACTCCAACACCGGAGCCGACCGCTACCGCGGTGCCTCCAACGCCGACGGCTGTCCCGCCAACGCCGGTTCCACCTACCCCGGTCCCGACGCCGACGGCTGTCCCGCCAACGCCGGTTCCACCTACTCCTGAGCCGACTTCGGTTCCGCCTACCCCGGTCCCGACGCCGACGGCTGTACCGCCTACTCCTGAGCCGACTTCGGTTCCGCCTACCCCGATACCAACGCCAACGCCGACCCCAACGACACCGGCCGGATCTGGCGTGCTCACGACCGGCGTGCCGGTAAATGGACTGTCGGGTGCGGCTGGCAGCGAGCTTCGGTACTCATTCACCGTCCCCGCTGGCGCAACGTCGTACACGGTGTTGATGACCGGCAGTGGCGATGCCGACCTGTACACCAGGCTTGGGGGACAAGCGACCATAAGCTCATGGGATTGTCGTCCTTACAAGGATTACAGCAGCGTTGAGTCCTGCACAGCTTCAGTTCCACCATCGGGCAAAGTGAGCATCCTGATACGCGGGTACCGAGCGTTCTCGAACGTGAGTATTACTGCTTCGTTCCAGGAGGCTGGCGATGACAACGTACTCTCGTCTGGCGACACGATCACCGGCTTGTCCGGCGCGAGCGGAAGCACGCAGTACTACACCGTCGAAGTTCCACAAGGTGCAAGCCGGCTCGTGGTCCGACTGGATAACAGCACCGGCGACGCCGACCTCTACACCCGAGCCGGGCAAGCGCCAACAACGTCACAATTTGATTGCCGTCCGTATCTCGGAGGCGTCAGCGACGAAGTCTGCACCATCAATAACCCAACGCCAGGTGTGCACCAGATCATGGTGCGCGGCTGGACAGCCTTCAGCGGGGCAGCGCTCACTGCAACGGTGAGCTGATCTCAGACAGCGCGGCTTCCCGGGTAGGCCGGGAAGCCCGCTATTTGCATTGCAACGGGCAGTCGGTGTGAGCTAACGGCATGACCCTTCTTGTCCATCGGCAAAAAGAAACCCATGCTCGCCCCCACAACAATGGGACGACCGAATGAGTTTCGATGCATCGGTAAGCCGGGTGATGTGGGAAGCCGTTGAACGTTTCCATGGGCTGACCTACTTGGCGCCCGAAATTCGGGAACAAGGTACAGCTGCGGGCCTTAAGGGCTTTTGGATGAACTACTTCGCCACTCGGATCGCCCCAGTTGGAGCCGTTGGGGCCAACGTAGTGCAGTCAACGTTCTTCTACTACGCCCCGGTTCGGGTGCACCGCGCTATCCCGGATGCTTGGCGCTTCGCCACACCCAGTGCGGTTCTTAAGGCGCGCTACAAGGGCATGGACCAGGCGCTTCGCCGGGTCTACGGAAACAACATCCGCAACAGCGAATTCAGCGAAGCTGCGGTTCTGGTACGGCGGGCCGCCGAGGCGTGTGACCCAGTTGGTCGGTTGCTGTATGCCGGTTGGTCCGCGCTCGAATGGCCACAAGAGCCACACCTTGGACTGTGGCACGGCTGCACCTTGCTACGCGAATATCGCAGCGGCAATCACCTCATTGCGATCTGTGCAGAAGGCCTCGACGGTATCGAGTCGATCGTGTCCCACGTCGCTGTCGGAGGGGCACCCCGCGAGTGGATACGAGACGAAGCGGGATGGTCCGACAGCGACGAAGCGCACGCAGTCTCGCGCCTGCAAGCTCGGGGTTGGCTCGATGAGCACGGTCACGCAACTCCAGAGTGTTTCGCAGGCCGGGAGCGCATCGAAGCAATGACCGATGCCCTTGACTTTGGCGTATGGAAGTCGTTTGGCGAGGCCAACGGCGAGCGGCTCTTTGCACTGCTGTCTGACCTCGCCCGTGCACTGCCTGCTGACGACCAGCTTGATTGGGAGCAGATCTACGACCGCGGGTTGGGCGACTGAGGCAGTTGCCCAGTGGCAATGGCCCGTTATTGGACGCTCTAGGCGAGAGCGGGGTCCGTTAGCCTGAGGGTAATGTCGCACAAGAACTCGCTGAAATATGGCCGCCAGATGGCGGCGATTCCTGGCCCCTCAATTATTCCCGATCGGGTACTCGCCGCTTTCGCTCAACCAATGCCAGATCTGTACGAAGGTCCGTTGGTCGAAGAGCAAGCAATGGTTCGAGAGCTGCTGCCATCGGTAGCTCGAACCCAGGGCGAGTGCTTCATCATTACCGGTAACGGCCATGCCGCCTGGCAGATGGCGACATCGAACACGCTTGCCGCTGGCGACAAAGTGCTGGTGGCCGAGGCGGGTCGGTTCGCGACGGTGTGGGGTATCTATACCGAAGTCTCCGATATCGAAGTCGAGATCCTGGCCGGTAACGACCGCGACCCCGTCAATCCGGACGCTCTTGAACAACGACTCCGCGAGGACACCGGTCATGAGATTAGCGCCGTGTTAGTTGCTCACGTGGACACAGCGAGCTCGGTGCGAAACGACATAGCCGCATTGCGCAAGGCCATAGACGCTGCGAACCATCCGGCGCTGCTCATGGTCGACTGCATTGCTTCGATGGGTTGCGAGACCTTTCTGATGGATGAATGGGGCGTAGACATTGCCTTGGCTGGTTGCCAAAAGGGGCTCATGGTGCCACCCGGCATTTCGTTCGTTTGGGCGGGCGAAAAAGCGCTCGCCGCCCACGCTCGCGCCGATCGGCGTGTTGGCTATTTCGATTGGGAAGCCCGCATGGACGGCACCAATATGTACAGCTACTACGCAGGTACGCCGCCGATTGCTCACCTGCGGGCTCTGCTCGAAGCACTCAAAATCATCGACGAAGAAGGTGGCCTCGATGCCACCTGGCGTCGCCATGAGATCCTGGCCTCCGGCGTCAAAGCCGCGATCGAAGCATGGTCCGCGCCCGGCGCGCTCGAGTTCACCATTCAAGATCCCGGCGCTCGCTCGAATTGTGTGACAACCGTGCTGACCGGATCCGTGGACTCGCTTGCCCTGCGTTCGCTCTGTGAACAACAGGCCGGTCTGATACTGGGTCTCGGAATCGCCGACATCAGCGGTTTCCGGCTGGCGCACATGGGTCACCTGAACCCGCCCATGATCCTTGGGGCGATCGGCACCATCGAAGCTGCACTGCATTCCATGGGCGCACCCATGTCCAGTTCAGGAGTGGCTGCTGCCGCAGCCACGATCGGGGCCCACCTCTAGCGATAGAGAAGACGCGTACCTGGTACACGTCTCGTTGACCAGCTGTAGCGGTACCCAAAGGCCACGGTGCTAAAAGTTGGGCGGGCGTTTCTCGACGAGCGCTCTCACGCCTTGGCGGTACTCATCGGTCCCCATCATTTCGTTCAGTAAGCGCATCGACTCGCTGATGGAGTCACCTACCGGGCGGTGCATGTCGAGGTAGACCTGGCGTCGGGTCTCACGTAGTGAACCCGGCGCAACGCTGCTGGCAAGATCCTCGGCATAGGCCAAGACACGGGGGAGTAGTTCGTCCTCGGCAAAGACGCCGTTGAGAAAGCCGATATCGAGTGCTTCGTCGGCAAGAAACACCCGCGAAGTGAGCAGTAGTTCCATGGCCCGAGTCGTACCGACGATCTTGGGCAGCATCCATGACAGGCCGTACTCGGCGGGTAGTCCAAGCTTGCCGTGTGCCGTGGTGAACTTTGTGCCAACAGCTGCGAAGCGCAAGTCAGCAAACGCGACCAGCGCCAGCGCAATACCGGCTGCGGCTCCGTGGACCGCAGCAATCACTGGTTTGGTAAGCCCGAACTGAGAGGCGAAAGGCTGATCGAAGTCCGGGTGCAGGCCATAACCTGGCGTTGCTTGTTCGTCGGCGAGTCCGCGGTCGTATCCGCCCCGCTCGCTGTGGCCTTCGAGAGCTTGGCTGTCGCCGCCCACGCTGAACCGCTTTCCCGCACCGTTCACCACAATGACGCGTACTTGGGCGTCGGCTTCGGCTTGCTGCAGACACCACCGGTACTCCGTGTCGACCCGGCCGGTCCAGGCGTTGCCCCGCTCTGGCCGATTCAATGTGATCAGACCAACTCGGCCAACCGCTGCATACTTGGTTACTTTGAGATCCACAGGAGCAGGTTAGGTGGCCGCACGAATGCAGACCGCTTGTTCGCGCTCGGACACCAGAAGTTGGGCTACCTTCTCGCCATGTCGACCATCGTTACAACCACTGGCACTGGCACGCCGATTCCGCATCCCGATCGTGCTGGCGCCGGCACCCACGTGCAATGCGGCGACACTCGACTTCAGTTCGATGCCGGGCGCAGCACGCTCAGCCGGCTGACTCAGATGGGAGCCTCGGTGGGCGACATCACCGCGATCTTCTTAACGCACTATCACAGCGATCATGTGGTCGGTCTTACCGACCTAGTGCTGACCCACTGGGTCATGGACAACAACGACGATTGGCCGACGATCCCAATCGTGTGCCCGAACGGCCACACGGCATCCTTTGTGGACAGGATGCTGCCGATTTGGGACAACGACCTCGCCGTGCGTGCACTGCACAACGGCCGACCGAGCGAACCAAAGGTGCGCACGGTTGGCTTCGATGTGCCAGATCATCCAACCCAGGTCTGGTCCCAAGGCGACATACGGGTTCTGGCCGGGCAGGTCCGGCACGAACCGGTCGAAGGCGCTGTTGGATACCGGGTCGAAACTCCCGATGGCGTTGTCGTGATCTCGGGCGACACCAGGGTGTGCGATGAGATGGCCGAACTCTCTGCAGGTGCAGACGTGATCGTGTACGAGGCCATGCGGTCCGACACCGTTCGTAAACGGCCCGGCAATGTCCAGTTCGTGCTCGACTATCACGCCGACACCGTCGAGATCGGAGCGCAAGCTGCAGCGCTTGGTACACCGACCTTGATGCTCACTCACCTCATTCCACAGCCGGCAAGCGAAGCGGATCGCCAAGCCTTTATCGACGATGTGCGCCGAGGGGGATACCAAGGCGAGGTCATCGTGTGTGATGATCTGACCACCGTTGAACTCAGCGCGTAGGAGTCCCAGAATGGCCCATGTCGAACCGCTCTCCCGAGAAGACCTTGGCGAACACGAACCCGGCTTTGCGATGGTCGAACAGATGATGGGCTTCGTGCCAAACTCCATGTTCACCATGGCCAGAGTGCCCGGACTTCTGCCAGCTTTCCAGGGTCTTGGGGCAACCGTGCTGAGTGGCCAGGTGATATCCCGGGAGCTGTCACAGATGGTGGCACTGATGGTCAGCGTCGGCGCAGGCTGTCGTTACTGCCAGGCCCACACCGGACACACCGCGGAACGAATGGGCATTGCACCCGACAAGCTTGAGTCGATTTGGCACTTTGAGACCTGTGATCTATTCGACGACGCCGAGCGGGCCGCGCTGCGGATTGCGTTCCACGCTGGCCAGCTCCCGAACGCGGCAACTCCCCAGGACTTCGAAAGCGCACGGGCGTTCTATAGCGAAGAGGAGATCACCGCCATCGTTGCGGTGTGTGCCTTCTTCGGCTATCTCAATCGGTGGAATGACACCATGGCGACCACCCTCGAAGACAGCCCTCGCCACTTCGCCGAGACCGTGATAACGGCCAACGGATGGAACGGCGACAGGCATAGATGAAATGAAGATCTTCTCGCATCGCAAACGACCCGTGCACCTTGGCCCCTACCCGCTCGAGAAGTTACCCCGGCTGACCACCGACGAAGCCAGGTCGAGATCTAGGGGAGACTCGCTGCCATCGAGACCCGCCGAGGGCGAGCGGGCGGGCGACCTAAACGCAGCGCACGCGTTCGCTCCCTATACCGCATTGTTCGATGCCCAGCGCCAAGGAGCGGTGGCCCCAATCGCTCCGATTCCCGACGATTTGGTTGAGCGTTCAAACAGTCTGAAGGCGGGTTTGTACTTCCTCGATGCCGACATGGCCGGCGTGGGAAATATCGCCGAGGCGGCCTGGACTGGCGAGCGTCGGCCCCACGCCTTTGCGGTCGTTGCGCTCGTTGCCTTTAGTCGCAAGGCTTCGGGGCGGCAGCCCGGCGACGAGTGGATTAATGGGACCCGGCAAGCAACCGCCGATCTGCGGGCCGTCGAGTTGGCCGTCATCATCGCCGACTTCATTCGCAATCTAGGGTTCGATGCCGTGGCGCATACGCCCTCGACGAGTGATCTCGATATCGATCAAGTAGCACTTGATGCTGGCCTGGTCGAAGTCGTGGGCGGCCATCTGCGAGCGCCGTTTCTCCCGAGCGGTTTTGCGCTGTCTGTCGTGAGTACCGACATGGCGTTGGCGCCGGATCTGCCTCTGGCGCGCCGCAGTGCAGCAGACCGATTCAAGTCGACCGAGAGCCCCGGCTGGCTCGTCGGTCGGGGAGGGACCCGCGCCGGACTTGGTCGATTAAACGGAGACCATCGGCCGCTGCATATGGGGCGTTATCCAATGGAGAAGATCAAGCGGGTCGACAAGCCAACCACGCTGATTATCGAGAATGAAGTGCCACGGGTACCGGTACGAGCAGGCGGCTTTCCTCGTGCCGCCCACGGTGACATGGGCCCTAAATTTCAGGCCGAAGTCAAGGTGTTTGCCTACAAAACACCGCAGGCCCAGAGTTATCGTCAGCAGATCCTGAACATGGTGCCGCACCAAGATGGCCCGGTCGCCCAAAAAGCGCACGCCAGCACGAGCGACGCACTCAAGAACACCGACGACCTGAAAGCGCTGGCCTATCACCTGGGTGGCGACATGGTCGGCGTCTGTCGGGTGCCGAACTATGCCTGGTATTCGCACAAGGGCGATGGCACCGCGATCGAGCCGTATCACCGGAACGCAATTGTGATCCTGCTCGATCAGGGATACGAGACCATGGAAGGTGCGAGCGGTGATGATTGGGTAAGCGGTGCGCAATCGATGCGGGCCTACATGCGTGGCGCGCAGATTGCCGGTGTTATGGCCGAGCACATCCGTTCGCTGGGTTGGGGTGCCCGGAGCCAAACGAATCGAGACAGCGATGTGTTGCACATTCCACTTGTGCTGCACGCCGGCCTTGGCGAGCTGAGCCGCATTGGCGAACTTGTTCTGAACCCGTTCGTGGGTCCTCGGTTCAAGTCGGTGGTGCTCACCACCGACATGCCAATCGTTGCGGACCAACCGATCGACTTTGGCCTGCAGGACTTCTGCGGCAAGTGCACCAAATGTGCGCGTGAGTGTCCCTGTGGTGCGATTCCGTTTGGCGACAAGATCATGTTCAACGGCGCCGAAATGTGGAAGCCGGACGTAGAAAAGTGCACCAAATATCGGCTCGGCAACCAGAAGGGCGCCGCGTGTGGCCGGTGCATGAAGACCTGCCCGTTCAACATCGAGGGCGTGCTGGCTGAACGGGCGATTCTGTGGTCCGCAATCAAGTTCCCCTTCTTTCGAAGCTTCATCGCCAAGCTCGACGACCGGGTAGGTAACGGCTCGATCAACACCATCAAGAAGTGGTGGTGGGATCTTGAGTGGAGCGAAGGCCGGTCGGTCAAGCCGCTCAAAGGTACGAATGTTCGGGGGCTCGATCTCGCCAGGGGCAGAATTGCAGACAAGCAAAGGGTTGCGATCTATCCCGCCGACGTTCTCCCGGCTGGCGACGCCATTGGTGTGCCCGTCAGGCTGATCCGCAAAGAAGCGGTGCAGCGGGGTCTCGACGCCGAGTCCCCGGCAGCTGCCCGGGTTCGGATTGGTGCCTGAACCGGCGCTGACAGGGCCAAGTGCCGCAAAGGCGGCCGGTCACGGGCGAATCCGAGAATAGAACGCTGAAACAATTTCGGCCGGCGCTTAGGTGCAGCGGCTCTCTATGGGAGAAGATAGTTTCATGATTGACACGTCGGCCGTTGACCTGAGCACCTACAACCCGATGGATCGCGAGGTCCAACAATGTCCCTTTGCCCATTACGCCGCGCTGCGGGAACAAGGACCGTTGTTCTTCCACGAACCCACTGGCATGTACTTTGCATCGCAACTCGCCATCGTGAACGAGATACTGCGCGATGTAACCAACTTCTCCTCCCGCATGGCCAGCGCCGGTACCGCTGGTAACAACGAAATCATGCAGCAGGTCGCCGAGGTCATGGCCGAAGGCTGGGCTCGTCGCGACACGATGCTTACCATCGATGCGCCGTACCACACCAAGTACCGCAAGCTCGTCGCGCGGGCCTTCTCGGCTCGGCGCATCGCAGCGCTCGAGGACAAGATCCGCGAGATTGCTGTTGACCTCATCGAGCAATTCCCGGACAAGGGAAGCATCGACTTCCACGCCGACTTTGCGGTTTCGTTCCCGGTACGAGTTATTCACTTCGCCCTTAACATGGCACCCGAGACCGAGGACCGGATCAAGGTTTGGTCAGATGCCGCGGTAGCTGCACTCGGCGCGAGCATCACCGATGAACGCCGGCTCGAAGCAGCCCGCGAGCAGGTCGAATGTCAGCAATACTGGTTCTCGGAGTACGAAAAGCGCCTGGTCGAACCCCAAGACGACATCCTGTCTGATATTGCTCATGCTGACTTCGACGATCCGGACACGCCCGAGGGCGAGATGCGCAAGCTTGAGTTCGCCGAAGTTTTCAGCATCCTGCAACAGCTCATGGTTGCTGGCAACGAAACGACCACCAAGTTCCTGAACGAAACGGTCCGGATGCTCATCGAGAATCCAACCTTCTGGGACCAGATGCGCGATGATCCCGACGGTTCCTGGAACGGCTTGGTCGAAGAAGGTCTGCGGGTCTCCTCTCCGAACCAAGGGCTCTTCCGTGTCGTCACCAACGACATCAATTTCCACGGGATTGAGTTGACTAAAGGAACCCGCGTCTGGGTCATGTTCGGGGCGGCCAACCGCGATGAGAACACCTTCGCCAGTGCCGAGTCCTTTGACCCAGGCCGCGAGAACCTGCGCGAACACATTGCGTTTGGCAAGGGCCATCACTTCTGTATCGGTGCGCCGCTGTCTCGACTCGAAGGCAAGGTGGCATTCGAGGAACTCACCCAGCGCATCAAGCTGCCGTCGTTCAGCGAAGGCAATACCTTCGAATACGAGCCCAGTTTCATCCTTCGTGGCCTAGCGCAACTAGACCTCGACGTCGAAAAAGTCTAAAGGCCCGCAGGCGCCTTCTACCATTGCTGGCATGAGTGAATGGAAACAGCTGGGTGCAGTCGTGCTTTGCCAGGTCCACACCGATCGCATGGTCCGCGACGGCGTCTACGAGCACAAACTGCTGACCGAAGTCGATGCGCTATGGCTCGGTCCCGATGGCGTCGTTGGGGCGATCGGGGATCAGGCGATTTTGCATGCGCACCATCGGCTCCACCCGACACGAACCGTTGGAATGACCGAGAAGCATCGCACCTATCTTCCCCATCGGCTTTTGTCGTTTGGGTTCACTGGTCACTACGACCTGATGGCTGAGCACTTTGGTGCCGCCCCAGTCGGATGCGCAGCCGAAGACATCATCGTGGCCTCCGACGGCCGAGTCGACCTCGATCAAGTGTCCAGGGGAGTACAGATCCGTCGCGGTGACCGAGTCATCGATCTCATAGATGCTGCGGTTGCCAAGCCCTGTGTCGCCTTCACCAAATATCTACTCGGCGACCAACAGAGGCCCGACGAACGCGTCGCGCCCCATAGGGCATTTCTCGACGACGGCATGAGGGGTTACATCGTTGGTCTGGCAAATCAGCAACAGACCGTCGACATCGCTGTTGGCGATGAGTTCTGGGTACGCGCTTGAAGCAGCCGGCTCTCATCGGGCTCGACATAGGCACAACCGGCATCAAAGCCGTTGCCTTTGACCTCGATGGTCGTGAAGTCGCCAGGGCGATCGAAGCAACACCAACCCGACACCACCTAAACGGCCACTCCGATCATGACCCGGCGGCGCTATGGGCCGTTTGTTGTGGCGTGCTACAGCAGGTGGCGACACAACTCTCCGAAAGTGGACTCCACCCCGTGGCCCTGAGCTGCACGTCGATGGCCGAAGCTGGCGTGCTTCTCGACGCACATGATGAGCCGGTGTACCCCGTGATTCCGTGGTTTGATTACCGGACCGAACCCCAGATCCAATGGTGGCGCAACGTGGTCGGTTCTGATGAGACTGCGGCTATCTGCGGGGTGGTCCCGCACCCTATGTTTGGCATGCCAAAGCTCATGTGGTTACGCGACAACGAGCCCGATGCATACTCAGCCGGGCGCACGTGGCTCAACGTGGCTGACTATGTGGACTTTCGGCTGTGCGGGGCCAAGACGACCGACTTCTCATTGGGGTCCCGCACGTTGGTGCTGGACTTGGTCAAGCAGCGGTGGTCTCACGACCTGCTCGAAGCGATCAATATCGACCAAGGTTTGCTGGCCGAGCTGGTGCCTGCCGGAGACCAGATCGGCACGCTGCATCACGAGGTCGCTGCCATGTGCAGGCTGCCGGCAGATTTGCCCATCGTGCGAGGAGGCCAAGATCACGTCTGTGCGGCGTTCGCTCTAGGCATAACCGAACCGGGAGCGATACTGGATTCGATCGGCACCGCCGAGGCATTCTTTGCCGCCCGAGCGGAACCGGATATGACGGGTCGCCTGTGGCCCGACGAGCTGAATCAAGGAGTGCACGTGGTGCCCGGTCTCACCTATGTGATGACCGGAACCGGCGAAGGTGCTGGTCGTATAGATGCACACCGCTCTGCACTTGGAGTTGACTTCGATAGCTACTTGGCTGCAGCAGGGAAGCAAGGGCCTGAGCAGGACATGATCGAGTCGCTAGCGGTCGACGGTCAAGAGCTGTTCGAGAGAATGGCATGGGCGACGGGCGGGCGAGCTGTTCGCCACATAGCGACGGGCGGCGGGACCCGGTTGCGCCTGCTGATGGAACGCAAGCGCGAGATTGGTGGCCGAGATATCGAAGTTCCGGCGATTGCCGAGGCAACGTGCCTGGGCGCGGCGCTATTGGCGGGCGCAGGTATCGGCGTTTACGCATCGATCGTGGAAGCGGCCAAGAAGCCCCTCGGGTAGCTGTTGCGCTAGCGGTGTTCGGGCGCGGTCTGCCAGACGCTGGGGTCGAGATCGTGATCGACATGGTGCGGATCGAGCGTCTCGATTTTTTCGATGAGCGCATCGTGACGAGTTTTGGCACCGACGTAACGGCGGAACGCTGCCTTGGCCGCGGACTCTGCGGTGTTCAGGCTTTCCAGGGCCTGGTCGCGATGAGCCGGCGAGGCATTGTCGGCTTCGATGTGCAGGCGTTCTGCTTCGACCAGCAGTTTGGCTGCAGCAGCGTCGAGATCGGCAACACGCCGTTGGGACTCAGCCGCCCGTTCGGTGGCTTGGGCCAGCTCGGCCAGCACGTCGTCGCGTGGGATATGAAGTTCGACCGCTTCGGAGGCGTGCACCATGATCGCGAGCGGCAGGCTTTCGATCAGCGTTCCCATCGGGGTCCCGAATGGGCCGAGTGCCCGGCCCCGTTTTACTCGGAGCGGGGCAAGCACAAGCGTTGCGTCGCCGAGTGAGGCCGCCATGGTGGCAATGGTGGGTTCTACCTCGACGACTTCGGCAGTGATACGAGCCTCGGCGAGCAGGGCGACGACGCGATTGGTTTCGTGATGGTCGGCGCTCACGGGCACGTGGGCAACAACTTTGGCTTGTCGCCATTCTTCACTTCGTTGACAGAGCCAAGCCAACAGGGTCACAAGTTTGCCGAGTTGGTCGTCGGACCACCAGATAGCGATGGTTCGTTGGTCACGGGGTGTGTTCTCGAACCGGTCCCAGTCGTCGTCGTCGGCCAACACAATGGCAAGGTTGGTGCGCAGTCGAGCACAGCTTTGGAGCATCTGGCCGTACGTGCGTTGTTCGTCCTCGGTGCCCCGCAGGTCGCGTGCACCGAACACCGACATGTTGGCGCGGACCTCTCCAATGCCATGGGACTGCACAAGGGTTTGCACGGCAACGTCGAGATCGTCGGCAGCAATGACACGGGCGTAGCTTCCGGGCAGCGTTTCGTCGAGTTCGCTTGCCAGGTCGGCTTCGATCTCGGCAGCTTGGGCTCTGCGGCGTGGCCCCGACCCGTCGACGAGGCGCACCGCCGTGGTGTAGCCAACATTTCCTTCGATCCAAGAAGCGACGCTGAGCAACCGTTGGCGGGCGACAAAGTCGCGAGGGACGAAGACCAGGGAACAGGGTCGCCAATCGCGACCCCCGAACGGTTCAGCTGCCATGCGCTGGAGGTGCTTGCGGGCCTGGGTGTAGTGAAAGGCGCCGCTGCTATCACTCCAACGGTCGGGAACTTCGCGGCGTTGCAGGTAACGGTATAGCCCGATCAGCACCAAACCCGCGGCAGCGCCGGCAAAGGGGTTGATGGCAATGATGGCTCCACCACAGGCGACGGTTCCGGCCAGGCTGACTCGGCGGTCGTACCACTTGAAACGGGGTCGAAAGGACGTGCCGCCAGCCTGGATTTCGTAGTACGTGGCGTAGTTGATCATGCCGTAACTGGCCAGGAAGAACATGGAGATGATGGGTGCAATGGCATTCAGGTCACCCAGTGCAACAGTCGCAAGGGCAATCGCAGCGGACACGACCGTTGCCCGGCGAGGGTTGTTCGATGGCCCCGATCCAACAGCGAAGAGCTCGAGTCTTGGCAGCACATGATCTTCGCCCAGACGTTGCAGTACTCGGGGTCCGCCAAGTGTCGAAGCCAAGGCCGAGGACACCGTTGCGGCCAGCACGCCGACCAAGATCGTGGGTTCGGCGAGTGAAATTTCACCCATGATGGTGGTGGTTTTATCGACCAAGACCTGCGCTGGCTCCGCGCCGGCGAGCAGGATGAACGCGGCAATGTAGACAACGGTGGATACGCCAACCGCAGCAAAGGTCCCTCGGGTGATTGAGCGGCTCGGGTTGCGCAGATCACCCGACATGGCCACGCCCTGGCTAAAGCCGGTTACAGCGGGGAAGAAGATAGCGAACGTGGCCCAGAAGGACTCGCCCTGATCTGATGCGCCGACGTTTTTTGTGAGTTGGTTCTGGCTGAACTCGCCAAAGGCGCCGATAAAAAACGACACGAGCGACACGACCAACAGAACGAGCACAAGATATTGCAGCCGGGTCGCCAGGTCAGCGCCGATGAGACCGATCGACATCAACAGCAAGACCGTGAGGGCAGCGATGAGTTGCACAAGGCGAGCGTTGTCGCTGCCGAAGGCGCCAGCGAGCGCTTCGGCGAAGCCGATAGCGTAGAACGCAATGGAGACAGAGATCGCCACATAGAGCACGAGCCCGACCGCCCCACCGAATTCGATTCCCAACGTTCGTGAGATCAGGAAGTACTCGCCGCCGCCACCGACCTTCATATTGGTCGCGACCGTGGCGAGGGAGATGCTCGTCAAGATGGAAACCGAAGTGGCCAACGCCAAGATCAGCAGCGCTCGAACGATGCCCACGCTTCCAACCACGAAGGGCACTCGAAGAAACAGCACGAGACCGAGAATGGTCAAGATGCTTGGCGTGAACACTCCACCGAACGTGCCCAGACCCGCTCCGGCCGCGCCGTCGGGTGGGGTTGGTGGTGAGGGCACGACCTTGGTGCGGCCTAGGAAGCGGGCCATGGGATCTTGGTTGGAGGGCGGCCATCGCACCGGTAGGGGACGACGGACACAGAGAGCAACGGCATCGGGACGATCTTAGGTCGTCCCGATGCCCAGGGCTCTGCATAAGGGCTCTGCTTCGGGACTTGCCGCTACTCCTTGTCGCAGGCGTCGCCGATGCCGTCGCCATCGGTGTCGGTCTGCTTGGTCGTGCTGAGATCGGGGCAGTTGTCGTCACGATCACAGATCGTGTCGCCGTCGCGGTCGCCGCCACGAGCCCGGCAGGGGCCGCAGCCATCGCCGAGGTCAGGATTGCCGTCTTTGCAGATCACGTAGCAGCCGCCGTGGTAGTGCTCGGTGCCTTCCTTGCAGCATTCACCGGTGCTTGGATTCTGTCGATCCTGTGGGCACTCCGGCGGGCAGTCTTTTCCCTGAGGGACGACTGAGCCGTCGGGGCATTTGGTTTCGCATCCGTTGCGTTCTATGTCGAGGTCTCGGCCGTCGGGGCAAGGCTGGTAGCAGCCGCCGTGGTAGTGCTCGGTGCCTTCCTTGCAGCATTCACCGGTGCTTGGATTCTGTCGATCCCGGGGGCACTCCGGCGGGCAGTCCTTTCCCTGAGGGACGACTGAGCCGTCGGGGCATTTGGTTTCGCATCCGTTGCGTTCTATGTCGAGGTCTCGGCCGTCGGGGCAAGGCTGGTAGCACTCGGCCTTGTAGGCAGCGGTGCCTTCCTTGCAGCACTCGCCGGTATCTGTCGTCTGCTTGTCAGCACAAGGACTCTCGCAGGCGTCGCCAGGGAAGGTCTCGTTGCTGTTTTCTTGTCCGGGGTTCGGGTCACTTGGACAGTTGTCGTCTTGGTTACAGACGCCGTCGCCATCGCGGTCAGCAGAGTCACCACCGTT